>Ga0272446_1006684_pt1 | contig 11863 bp, 7 predicted proteins | sample YNPCB0061_FD_194587 | JGI IMG/M metagenome (GOLD analysis project Ga0272446, IMG submission 194587) | Hot spring microbial mat communities from Yellowstone National Park, WY, United States - YNP-CB-006-1 | ecosystem: Environmental > Aquatic > Thermal springs > Hot (42-90C) > Sediment | place... | reverse complement strand
TTTGTCAAGTCAATCTTAAAGACCTTGCCAGCAAATGGCTATGCTGTTCGAGGCTCAGCCGCGCTTCTTTATGATTATGACTCTTCAAGCAGATTTGATGCTATTTAGCTTCCATCCAGTTTTTGCCGGCCCGCACCTCAACTACTAGGGGCACGCTGAGACTAACGGCTGACTCCATGGCATCTTTAATCAATGGTTGTAGTTCTGGCCACTCCTGGGGCGGCACCTCCAAAACCAATTCATCGTGAACCTGTAAAAGTAGCCGTGATTGGTAGTTCCTTAGGGTTTCATGCAGCTTCACCATGGCCCGTTTGATAATATCAGCACTGGAGCCTTGAATCGGTGAATTAGCCGCTGCCCTCAGTAGTTGGGCATCATGCTGGTTCATTTTAATTTTCCCTAAGTCAATAGATTCAGGGTCTTGGCCCTTGAGTCTTTTGAGATTTTCACCCTCAAATTGAAAATAACGCCGTCGTCCCAGCACCGTGGTTACATAACCTTGGCTGATAGCTAATCGCTTGAGTTTTTCTAGATAAGCAAAGACTAGGGAGTATTCTTGGTTAAATTTTTCAATAAATTTTTTGGCTTGGGATACTGGAAATCCTGATTCTCTGGCAAACTTTTGGGCCCCCATGCCGTAAATCACTCCAAAATTAATTACCTTGGCTAAACGACGTTCTTCGGAGGAAATTACTTCTTTTTCAAAGAGGAGTTGGGCTGTAACCGTGTGGATATCAGCATTATTTTGGTAGGCCCGCAGTAGGGTTGGCTCTTGACTGAGGTGGGCGAGGATGCGTAATTCAATTTGGGAGTAATCGGCTGCCACCAGGAGCCAGCCTTCTTCTGGAATAAAGGCTTGGCGAATTTGCCGTGAGAAGCTGGTGCGAATTGGGATGTTTTGCAGGTTTGGGTCTGAGGAGGATAGGCGGCCGGTGCTGGTTTTTGCTTGGTTGAAGTCTGTATGGATGCGTTGGGTTTTGGGGTTGAGGAGTTGGGGTAGGGCATCTACGTAGGTGGATTTGAGTTTGGATAGGGTGCGGTGTTCCAAGATTGCGGCTATGACTGGGTGGGCATCTTGGAGTTTTTCTAGGGTGGCGTGGTCGGTGGAATAGGCCCCGGTTTTGGTTTTGCGAATTTTGTCGGTGCCGATCTGGAGTTTTTCAAAGAGGATTTGGCCCAGTTGTTTTGGGGAGTTGAGGTTAAATTCTGATCCGGCACTAGCGTAGGCTTGTTGTTCAATTTGGTACAGGTCTTGTTCTAGTTGTTGGGAGAATTGCTGTAGGTAGGTTGCGTTAATGCGAATGCCAGTGGCTTCCATTTCGGCTAGGACTGGTTCTAGGGGTAGTTCCACTTGGTTGAGAAGGTCGGCTAGTTCCGGGGTGAGTTGGGTGGGCAGTAGTAGGGCTAGGCGGTAGGTGAGGTGGGCATCCATGGCGCAGTAGTGAGCGACGGTGGGGATATCGATGCTATCGATCGCCTGGCCTCTGGGGACAATTTGTTCGTAGGTAGGGGTAACGATGCCCAAGTGGGTTTGGGCCATTTCTTTGAGGCCGTGGCTGTTGTCGGGGTTAAGGATGTAGCTGGTGAGCATGGTATCGCAGGTGACTCCAGCTAGGTTGATGTTGTGGTTTTTGAGGATGAGGCGATCGTACTTGGCGTTTTGGAGTACCTTGCTGTGGGTTGCATCTTCTAGCAGGGGTTGCAGGGCGGCGAGAACTTCTTCCTGGGGCAGTTGCTCACCGTTTTTGTGCCCCAGGGGAATATAAGCCACCTCCTGGGGGCGATCGCCCCAGCAGCAGCCAATACCAACTAGGGCAGCCACCAGAGGATCAAGGGCTGTGGTTTCGGTGTCCCAGGCGGTGATCGGGGCTGCCTTGAGTTTTTCAATTAGTTGGGTCAACTGAGTAGAGGTGATGATGATCTCTGGCTGTAGGGCTGGGGCGGGGCTGGATTGCTGGGTGTCGGCGGGGCTAAAGAACCAGGTATCCTCGTCTTCGGCATAAATTTGATTATTTTGATTATCCTGATCTTGCTGATCCCTGGTTGGAGACGGGGGGGGACTGGTCTGGCCGCCAAAGCTGGCTTGGATTTTGGCGAGATTACGGCTGAAATAGTTCAACTCTAGACGTTCTAGAATTGGTTTCACTCGATCGGGGTCGAAGCCCTGGAGATACGCTGCATCTGCATCCATGACAATGGGAGCATCGGTTTTGATTTTGGCCATGTAGCGGGAGTGAAAAGCTGAATCGTGCCCGGCGGTGAGTTTTTTTTGGATAGTGGCAGTAATTTTATCTAGAGAGGTGTAGATGGTGTCGAGGTCATGGTACTGGTTGAGGAGTTGCACGGCGGTTTTTTCGCCGATGCCGGGTACACCAGGAATGTTGTCAGATTTATCGCCGCACAGGGCTTTGTAATCTACCACTTGGCTGGGGAGGACTCCGAGTTTGGCCACTACCCCGGCGGTTTGCATTTCTAGGATTTGGTCTCGGCTGAAGTAGAGGATGCTGATGCCTGTGGAGTCGTCGACTAGCTGGAATAGGTCGCGATCGCCTGTTAGAATCTTCACCCGGTAACCCTGTTCAATGCCCTGGTAGGCTAGGGTGGCCAGGAGGTCATCGGCTTCATAGCCCGGAGCTGTTAAAATCGGCAGGTTGAAGGCACTCAAAAGCTGGTAGAGGTTCTCCACATCCGTAAGGAAATCGGCGGGGGTTTCCTTGCGATCGGCTTTGTAGGTGGGGTCGGCTGCGTGGCGAAAGGTCGGCGTACTCAGATCAAAGGCAATCAGAACTCCTTGGGGACGGTGCTGCTCGATTACCTCAATGAGGCTTTTAATAAAACCAAAGGTAACACTGGTGGGAATACCCGTAGAAGTGGTCAGACCGCCTTTTTTAGCATGGGCATAGTACGATCGAAACGCCAGGGAATGGCCATCAACAAGAATTAACAGAGGAGATGCGGTCATAGGGAACTAAGAAATTAATTTACGCACAGCCTTCTGGGGCAAGTTGGGGAAGTAGCTAATTAGCACCACTACTACTTGGTTCTCCATAGGCTTGCCAAGCCAAATCGGTAAGACCGTGCATAATGGCAGCGGCTACCACAGCGCTGCCCTTGCGGCCCTCAATACGGATGTGGGGAATCAGGGAATCATTGAGGCGGCCTTTGGCCACATCAACATCCACAAAACCAGCGGGGGTGCCGATCACTAGGGCGGGTTTGATCTCCTCCTGCTCTACCAACTCCACTAGGGCAGTAAGGGCGGTTTGGGATTGACCGATTACAAAGATGGCTTCTGGGTAGCGGCGGGCTAGGGTCTGGATACCCCAAGCGGCTTTGGTTTTTTCCTTTTGGGGACGGGTCAAGGCATCCATGCTGCAATAGACGGGGTTGGCGAAGCTGGCCTGGATGAAAGGAGCAATACCGACCTGCACCATGGGCACATCGACGACGATCGTACTGCGGGCAGCCAAGGCAGCGGCCCCAGCCGGCAGGGCTTTCTCTGAAAAATGAATCAAGGACTTGTACTCAAAGTCGGCAGTGGCATAGATTACCCGGCGGACAATTTCGTATTCAGCCGGGGTAAATAGGTGGTCGCCAAATTCACGATCAATGATTGCTAAACTCTGGGCATCGGTAACATGCCATTCCATAGGCTTAGGAAAATTGCTTTTCATTCATTATCACCAAAATCTGACCGAGATGTTGATGGAGTGGTCAGGGCCATTGCCAAGATGGGGGATGAATTTGTGTAGAATTGTTACAAAGCAAAGGCTCTAAAATTTCAAAAATCAAAGACCACAGCATTTTATAACAGTGGTTATAATTAAGGTCATTCAGGCAAACTTCATGCGTGTGAAATCTTGGCCCGTGAAAAATATCCAGAAACCAGGGCGATGGTTGTGGGGTGCGGTTGTAGCTGTCATCCTAGTCGGGGGAGGAGCGACAGTCGGAATTGTCCGTAGTCAAAATCGTGCCATTAATATCGAAAGGTTTACGGCTGTGGCTGTCCAGGAGGATTTGGCTGTAGCGATCGCAGCCAGCGGCACTGTCACCCCGATCCAAAGCGTCAACATCAGCCCCAAATCGGCGGGGCGGATCGCCAGGGTATTTGTAGAACAGGGTGACCGGGTCACTGCGGGGCAACGCCTAGCCCAGATGGAAACCTCTGATCTCCAAGCCGAACTGTTGCGGGCCCAGGCCAATCTTGCCCAGGCCCAAGCCCGTCTGGCGGAAGTCGCCGCTGGCCCCAGAAATGAAGAAATCGCCCAAGCCCAAGCCCGCCTGGACCAAGCCCGGGCCAGGCTCGCCGCCGCTGGTAGTGGCCGCCCTGAAGAAATCAGCCAAGCCCAAGCTCAAGTCAGTGCTGCGGCCTCACGGCTGAATCTAGCTAGGGCAAGATTAGAACGCAATCGTAATCTGCAAAGCCAAGGGGTAATTTCTTTGGATCTGCTCAATCAGTCGGAGGCAGAATTCCGGGATGCCGAGGCGAATTTGCTGGTGGCTGAGCAGCGCCTGAACCAAGCAAACAGCGGAGCTAGGGCCGAGGATGCGGCCCAACTGGCTGCGGCGGTACGTGAGGCGGAATCAACGGTGCAACTTCTAGAATCTGGTTCGCGTCCAGAACAAATTGCCCAGGCCCAAGCCCAAGTGGCAGCGGCCCAGGCTCAAGTCACTGCCGTAGAACTCCAGCTGGCCGATGCAATGATCGTTGCACCATTCGATGGGATTATCACCCAAAAGTATGCCAATGAGGGGGCCTACGTGGCTCCGACCGTAGCAGCAGCCAATGCAGCCAGCTCTACTTCGGCTTCAATTTTGGCGATCGCCCGTGGCCTAGAGATCGTAGCCAATGTTCCAGAGGCCGACATCAGCCGGATCAGTAAAGGGCAGCGGGTGGAAATCACCGCCGATGCCTATCCGGGGCAGACCTTTGTGGGCCGGGTCAACCTGGTGGCTCCGGAGGCAGTGATCGAACAAAACGTCACCTCCTTTCAGGTGCGAGTCACCATCGAGACGGGTAAAACTGAGCTGCGATCGCGCATGAACGTTGATGTTAATTTCCTGGGGGAAAAAATCCAGCAGGCGGTGGTAGTGCCGACAGTGGCGATCGTCACCCAGAAAGGCCAAACCGGTGTCTTGATCCCTGGCCCTGATAACAAACCCCAATTTAGATCAGTAAAAATTGGCCAAACTAGCCTCGACAAAACCCAAGTAATCAGCGGTTTAGAGGCCAATGAGCGGGTATTTACCAGCCTGCCGCCTGGTTTTAAACGTGAAGATATCAGATAGGAGACAAAGCCATGACCCCAGCCATAGCCAAAGCCACCAGAAAGCGACCGCGCCTTGACCTGGGTGAAAGCATCCGGATGGCCGGCAAAACCCTAGTGGCCAACAAACTCCGCAGCGGTCTGACTATGCTGGGCATCATTATCGGTAATGCTTCGGTCATCGGGATGATCGGCATTGGCCAAGGGGCCCAGCGACTAGCAGCCGAACAATTTGAATCCCTGGGGCCGAATGTTTTATTTGTAGTGCCCGGTACCCCAAGCAATAGGCAGCGCACCTTCGACGTCCCCAAGACCCTAGTTTGGGAAGATGCCAAGGCGATCGCCTCCCAAGTACCCACCGTCAAGGAAGTGGCCCCCCAAATCAACAGCTCCCGCAATGTCAGCTACCTGAGCCGCACCAAAAACACCCTAGTTGTTGGAACTACACCAGAATTTCTTACGGTCCGCAGCTTTGATATCGCCCAGGGGCGGTTCATTAACAAACTAGACCTAGACAGCAGTAGCACCGTCGCCGTCCTCGGCCCAGACCTAGCCAATGAACTGTTTTATGGGGCTAACCCAATTGGGCAGCAGGTCAGGATTAACAATATTTCCTTTCAAGTGATCGGGGTTATGGAACCCAAGGGAGCCTTCCTGGGCAGTAACCAAGATGATGCGGTTTATGTGCCCCTCACCACCATGGCTAATCGGATTGTGGGCCGGACTTCCCCCTACGGAATACAGGTGACCTTTATTTCAGTGAGTGCCCAGAGCCAGGAAATTATGAATGCAGCTCGGTTCCAAATTGAGAATCTGCTGCGGCTACGCCATCAAATTACCCTAGAGGATGACTTTGCCGTCAACAGCCAAGAAGATATTCTGTCGATCGCCAATACAATTACCGGGGCCTTGACCCTAATGCTGGCTGCGATCGCAGCGATTTCTCTACTGGTCGGTGGCATTGGGGTAATGAACATCATGCTGGTATCGGTAACCGAGCGCACCCAGGAAATTGGACTACGTAAAGCGATCGGAGCTAGAGAAAGCGACATTTTACGGCAATTTTTAATCGAGGCGATTATCCTCTCAGCTTCTGGGGGGGTCATTGGTACTGTGATTGGGGTGGGCGGCATCCTCCTAATCAGTGCCTTTACTCCCCTACAGGCTGGGGTTTCCGTGGGGGCAATTGTCCTGGCAGTGGGGGTTTCTGGGGGGATTGGCTTATTTTTTGGGGTCGTGCCGGCCAAGCGGGCCGCCCGCCTAGACCCGATCGAGGCTCTCCGGAGCGCCTAGTGGAGGATAATAGAAGCCTGAGCACTAAATTCCTTTGACTATGACTAACCTCCCCCAGACCCTCAGTGAAGCCCTAGACCAGGCCAAGGAAGCAACCCAGCAGGCAATCCGGGCTGGTAAGACCCGCCTACTAATCGAATTGGTAATTCCAGAGCTAAAGGTTCAGCCGATCGCTTGGGACTTTTTGCCCGCCCTGACTAGCATCTATGGCTCTGGCTTAAAGGTGTTTTTTCCAGATGCGGGGGCGGCGGCCTTGGCACGGCGCGACTGGGGGGCTGTGGAGTTCCAAATTCAGGATATTGGTAATGGGCGCACCCCTATTGATGGCAAAGTTGAACCCACCGACGAGGCTTTTTTACTGGTGGAGCCTTCCCCAGTGGAGGTATTGCTTGTGGAAAAACTCTGCCAAATTGCTGGCGATCGCCCCTGCATTATGCTCAACCCCAAACTTGAAGATGTGAGCATCGTGGGAATTGGCTATGCAGCCCGGCAGTTGCGCGATCGCTTCTTGAGCACCCTAGAATCTAGCTACTATTTCCGCCCCATTGATGATTGCACAGTCCTCCGCGCCTACCCAGGGCAGTGGCTAGTTTGGCGTGCAGATCAAATAATTGCTGAATTGCCTGAAAAACCCGTTGGTGAAACCCTAGAACAGATTCTCAAGGGCGGTGGCGCTACAGAAACCCCCCCTAGCTTCAAACCTGCTGGGGTAATCGCTGGCTTACAGAGATTTTTCCGGGCCCTGAGTAGTTGATGGGCTTGAAAGAGTTCATCATTATAAAATCGTCAACGGTTCTAGACCGCAGCAATGGCTGAGCAAACATCACTTGTTGATGGACTTAACTGTAGACTCCAAAGTCCAGCCAAAAGTTTAGAACTGCCCAGCTCCCCTAAAGCATAAGCAGCACTCCTACGAACCTGCTCGCCGGACTAGCAATAGACGAGCGGGATTTTGAGCAAGTAGTCAGATTGTTAGCTTTGTCAAAAAACAAACCCTACCAGCCAACCATAACCCCCCACTGGGGGGGAGTTAGAGGTTTAATCAATCAATTCAGCAGTCCTAGATCATTGGTCGGCCATCAAGGCGGCGCACCCCAATGACTGAGGGCTTGGGAGGAGCATTGACTGTTTTAGCTGGCCAGTTAGAGCCGATGGGCACTTGACGGCTTTGCATAAATTCTTCACCCGTGGTGGTACGGATTGAAATTTGCCGAGTTTCCATGCGATTATCTTTGCGGATGCTGCCAGCCTCACCGGGGTGCTGGACTGCCAGGAACAGAGTCCTGTCATCGTAGCTAAAGTAAGGGCCAGTCATCTCCACATCCATAGGCCCGTAGGAGAAGAGGAAGGCTTGGCCAGCACCAGGGCCAGACGTGGGCAAGTACCACATTGAGTTGTTGCCGTAGATAGCCCGGAGGTTACTTTGGGAGATGGGGCGACCTTGACTATCTTTACGGCCAGCGGGTATGGGTAGGTTGAGCCGTTCGCTGGACATGTCGACCACCATCCAGATATTGCCCTTGCGATCGACCAATAGGTTATCGGGGTTAGAGAAGCCCATACCCCCATCAGCTGGTTCCCCGCCAGTGGCCAGCATCGACCAGCGGAAGGTCAAAGCCCCAGGATCATTGCCATCCTCAAATAAGCGCATAATCCAGCCGTATTCCCACACGCCTCCCTTGGGGCCTTTGAAGATTTCTTTGTCTGGGCCGCCATCGGAGCCGGGGGTGCCGGAGGTAAAAGCGATCAACAGTGAGCCATCGGGCATCATGTCGGTATCTTCGGGACGAGCGGTGCAGGTAATCCCAGCGGCATTAGCTGCAAAGTGGGCATCAATTAGGATCGCTCCTTGTTTTTCTAGGTCACTACCTTCGTACAGATCACCCAAGGTTTTGAACCGCTGGGCAAAGGCCGCTGCATCCGCATCGGTTCTAACAGCAGTAATACCGCCTTCGGGCCGTTTGGGTAGATTGACGCGATCGCCAAACACGGTGCTGGGTTTGACTGGGTTGACTGGAGTACTCATGGTCAGGGGCACCCAACGGCCAGTGCCATCGGGGTTGAACTTAGCCCCGTAGAGCATTCCATTTTCAAATAATCTGGAGTTGCTCTTATCGGTGGGGTTTTGCACTGAGTCACGGCTGATGAATTTGTAGAGGTGACCGCCCCGGCGATCACAACCAGAGTAAACTGCCATCTTTTTACCAGCCTGGACATTGAAGGCCACCGCTTCGTGGCGGAAGCGGCCCAACCAAGAATGCTTAGTGCCATAGTCGTTGGGATTGGTGGGATCCACCTCCACCATCCAGCCCTGCTTATTGCCTGCTAGACCAAACACATTACCCAAACCAAGAACCTCATCGGGAGCAAACTGGAAAGTAACAGTACTGGGATCGAGAGAAGTACCATCGGCATTGACTCCCTCAGGTACATGGTTTTGGAAGTTTTCCTCGGCGCTAAGAACCGTGCCCCAGGGGCTAGTTCCCCCGGCACAGTTATTCATACTACCGATGATGCGATCACCTAAACCATCCAAATACCCCTGGCCAGAGGTCTTCCGGAATACCGACACCGCCGGGCCAGTGGCCTTGAGATAACGGCCATCTTCTAAACCAGAAACACCAGTGGTGCGGCGATCGACTGGCTTATTGGCCCGCACCCACTTACCATTGGAATCGCGGCGCAGGGAGACCGAGCCAAAGCCTTGGTCGACTAGTGCTTCGTAGGAAATAGCCCTAATTGCCATTTTCAGAGGATCATTGTCGGGCAGGCCGTGGGCGTTGATACCCTTGTCTCCAGCGGCTTTGAGGGCAGCTTCAACTTGTTCAAAGGGGAGTTGCTTGCCAATCACTTGAGCAAAGGTGTCTTTCCAGGCTTGGGCACTGACATACTCAAAGTTGGAATGGAGCACCCCTTCACCTTCTCCAGTTTGGATAAATGAGAGGTAGTCATTGTTGTAGCCAAAGCGGGAATCACCCAAGCGATCACCCCAAGAAATGATCACGTCGTAGGTGAAACCTTCCGGTAGTACTACATCATCTTTGACTTCAAAACGGCTGTAGGCGGCTTTTTGTTGGTCGGGAGTCAGACCATCACTTTTTAGAGGAATAGCACTCTTAATGGGCTTAAATAAGCTAAAGCTTTGGGCATTAGCTGGCTCCATCAAAAATGAAGCATTGCCATTGCTATCCCAGTTTCCAAAAGTAGCCGTACCAACCCCGGCTCCTAAAAATAGGAGAAACTGACGACGATTGAGTCCCATAATATCCTTACTGAATTAAACTATTGGAGGAGCTAGAGGTAATTAACTTCTGAGAAGTTATTCTTTTTTTTAAGAACTAGCTTTAAATAAATTAAGACTGTTAATTTAGCTGCTAGTAAAAATTTAGTAATCCTTAGGTTAAGAAACTTAGAGAAACTAGGGATTTCAAGGGAAGATATGTTTTGTAAACACAACTAACTTCATTTATATTAAATAAATCAAGTTAGCTTTTCCTTGACTTTGGATTACGATCTAACACTGGAATACTAGACTTTTTACCAACTTTTTTACCAATTTTAAAGTCAGACAAATAATCATATTTTTAATAATTTAAGCAAGCAAAGTGAATATAAATAAAGTATGTAGATGCCTTAAATGGCTTTACAGTCTCAGACTCAATCTCAAGGATTATAAAAATCAAGGCTGAACACATACCTAGGCACTTTTATCTAAAATGATTTTAGGACTTATGCAAAATAAGGCTTCATCCACTATCTATATCTATAGGAGTAAGGTGGGCGATAAACACCCTACATGTATAGTCTTTGCGTAGATTCTGAACTTCTTTAACGAAGAACTTCTTGAGCCGTGAATCACCCCAGGGATAGGACAAACTACCAAACTCCAGGAATTAGGAGCAAGTTACTTCAGCCAAACCGGGATTTAGTAGCAAAAGCTACAGTCTTTTAAGTTTTGGTTACTTATACTATAATTCCCCGGGGTTAAGTTTCCATAAACACACTTATCCCAAAATTCATGACTAAATCCCTCCTGGGCCGCTTGCTAGCGGCTGTTTTGACCTGTGCCTTAGTGGTGGCCTGCGGCCAACCCAGCGATACCTCTGTCAGCAACCCAGGGCAATCTGTCAGCCCTAACCCTATCCCGATTGGCGTTGGCGTTGCCCAAACCAGTAATGCAGCTTTGTTTGGTCAAGAGCAGGTGATTGGGGCTAAGTTGGCAGAAGAATATTTCAACAAAAATGGTGGTGTCAACGGTACACTCATCAAAGTGGTATTGCAAGATACTGGTGGAGATGAGCAGTCAGCGATTAACGCTTTTAATGCATTAATTTTTCAAGACAAAGTTGTAGGGATTATTGGTCCTACCTTGTCTCAGCAGGCTTTTGCAGCTAACCCAATTGCCGATCGCGCTAAAGTTTCTGTCCTCGGCCCCTCCAACTTAGCCAAGGGTATCCCTCAAATTGGGGAATACATCGGCCGTGTCTCGGCTCCAGCTACCGTAGTTGCACCCAACTCCGTCGCTAGGGCATTAAAAATAAATCCGCAGATTAAGAAAGTTGTAGTTTTCTATGCTAAGAATGACTCTTTCTCCAAGTCAGAAACTGAGGTATTCCAACAAGCCCTCAAGGAAAGACAGCTAGAAATTGTAACAGTCCAGACTTTCCAAACCACAGATACTGATTTCCAAGCCCAGGTCACCGCAGCTATTAACCTGAATCCAGATTTGGTGATTATTTCTGGGTTAGCGGCTGACGGAGCCAACTTAATCCGGCAGTTGCGGGAACTAGGCTACAAAAATCTGGTTATCGGCGGTAATGGTCTGAATACTTCTAATATTTTTCCAGTCTGTAAGGCTCTCTGTGATGGCGTTTTAGTGGCCCAGTCTTACAACCCCACCCTAGATACCCCAGTGAATAATGCCCTCCGCCAAGCATACCAAGCCCAATCTAAAAGCCAAAAGCCAGTTCCCCAATTCACAGCCCAAGCCTTTACTGGGGTGCAGGTGTTTGTGGAGTCTCTGCGCGAGATCGATCGCCGCACTAAAATTACCACAATGCCCCTAGCTGAGCTGAGAACTGCCCTCAATCAGCAACTCCTCAAAGGTAAATATGAAACTCCCCTGGGGCCGATTTCTTTTACTCCAGAGGGAGAAGTAGTCCAAGAAAGGTTCTACGTTGCTCAGATTAAGATGGAACCGGATGGTGTGAACGGCAGATTTCTATTCTTAGAATAGACCCCGCCCCCACGCATTTTTTTGGTTAATTGCTAATTTAATTTGCGGAGAGTACCTATAGGTTCCG
>Ga0272446_1006683_pt1 | contig 11867 bp, 9 predicted proteins | sample YNPCB0061_FD_194587 | JGI IMG/M metagenome (GOLD analysis project Ga0272446, IMG submission 194587) | Hot spring microbial mat communities from Yellowstone National Park, WY, United States - YNP-CB-006-1 | ecosystem: Environmental > Aquatic > Thermal springs > Hot (42-90C) > Sediment | place... | reverse complement strand
GGTCCTCCGACACGAACTGCTGCAATGACTGGAACCTTCGTTCTTTACCGGGGGAGGATAGCAGGTGCGCGCGGAGCCTGCCAGGCCTGGGGCCTCGCGGCTCACGAGAGGCGCGGCCCGAAGACGATCCGGACCCGCTCGAGGGCGGCGAGCGGCCCGAGGCTCGCCGCTCCCTCCACGGCGAGGCGAGGACCCTCGCGCTCGGCGACGGCCATCCGACGCGGCCCACCCCCGGGCGTCGCGGGCGGCGGGTCCCCCGCCCCAGGCGGGTCGGCCTCCGTCCCCGCGGCGCGCCCTCCGGGGCCGAGCCGCCAGGCGGGCTCGACGACGACCCGATACCGGCTCGCCGGTGGCAGCGCGACGGGGAGCTCCGGGGCGACGACGGCCCGGTGCCTCGCCTCGGAGAGAAGCCGTCCGGCGACGGCGTAGCGCCGGCCGAGGAGGCGACGCGCGCCCTCGAGATCCCCGGTCTCGATCCGCCGCCGGATCTCGGCGCTCCGGACCTGCTCGCCGGCGACGACCAGCGGTGGAACGACGACGACGTCCCAGCCGGCCCCGGCGGCGAGGGCGCGGAGGGCCGCCGGCGTCCCTCGCCGCTCGAACCCGAAGGCCGCATCGGGGGTCATGAGAAAACCAGCCAGCTCGACCCGGGACCGGATCCGCTCGACGTAGGCGTCGTAGGGGGTCTGCCGCAGCGTCGCGTCGAAGTGCTCGACGACGGTCACCGCCACCCCGAGGCGGGCGAGCCGGACGAGCCGCTCCTCGGGATCACAGAGGAGCGGCGGCGCCACCCCCCGCAGGACCTCGTCGGGGTGGTGGTCGAAGGTGATGACGGCCGGTCGGGCGCCCATCCGGGCGGCGACCCGCCGGAGGCGTCCGAGCAGGTAGCGATGGCCTCGATGGAGGCCATCGAAGACGCCCACGACGAAGAGGAGGCGCCCCAGGTCGGGTCGGAGCCGATCGGTGCCGGCGATGACGTCCATCGGGTCCGTCGCCCGCCTCCAGCTCAGCCCGGCCGGCGGCTGGCTGCGGCCGGCGGATCGACGAGGACCTTGTGCGGGACGAGCCGCGGCCCTTCCCACTCGGCGATGGCGACGAGGCCGCTCGGGCCGACGAGGCGAACCGGGCCGACCCGCGGTCCGGGCGGCAGCGACGCCCGAGCCAGCGGCCGCACGAACTGGCCCCGAGCGACGGCGGCGACCTCGGCCGGCGTCAGCGGAACCGCCGGCATGGCCTCGAGCCCGGCGTCGACCGGCAGGAGGAGCTCGCGGAGCCGCTCGGGACCGGCGGCCGCCGCCGCCCGGATCGCGTCGAGGTCGTGCGCCATCTCGAGCCGGAAGGCGCCGCTGCCGGTCCGGGTCAGGGCCCCGAGATAGGCGGCGTTGCCGACGGCCCGGCCGAGGTCCCGGGCCAGGGCCCGGACGTACATCCCGGCCGAGCAGAGGATGTCGAGGACGGCGATCGGCCGGGCGGGATCACTGGCGTCCCAGTCGACGAGCTCGAGAACGTCGATCCGGACCGGTCGCGGCTCGAGCTCGGGCGCATGACCCCGTCGGGCGAGGGCGTAGGCTCGCCGGCCTCGGACCTTGACCGCGCTGTACGTCGGCGGGACCTGGAGGATCGTCCCCCGGAACTCGTCGAGGGCCGCCTCCACCGCCGCGCGATCCGGCGGCGGGCCGTCGGCCGGCATCATCTCGCCTTCCAGATCGTCGGTCGTCGAGCTCGCCCCGAAGCAGACCGTCGCCCGGTACCGCTTCGGTGCCCGAAGGTGGTACTCGGCGAGACGGGTCGCCCGGCCGAGGAAGAGAACGAGGACGCCGGTGGCGAAGGGGTCGAGGGTTCCGCCGTGGCCGACCCGGCGGGTCGCCGCCAGCCGCCGGACGAGGGCGACGATGTCGTGGGAGGTCGGCCCGGCCGGCTTGTCGACGACGAGGATGCCGTCGAGACCGCCGTCGCGCCGCTTCGGCGACGCCCCGGCCGGGGAACCAGTCGGCAGCGTGTCCTCGGGCAGCGTCATCGGCGAACCGCCTCGGCGAGGGCGACGGCCTCCGCGAGGACGCGCTCCCGGGCGACCTCGACGGGCGCCTCGATGGTCGCCCCGGCGGCCCGGGCGTGACCGCCACCGCCGAGGCGGCCGGTCAGGACCGTCGCGTCCACCCCGCCCGGCTTCGTCCGGACCGAGATCCGCGTCCGGTCACCCTGCTCCTTGAAGAGGATCGCCACCTCGGCCGACGCCGACTGGCTGAGGAGGTCGACGAGGCCCTCGGAGTGGGCCGGGTTCGCCCCCGTCGCCGCCAGATCGGCGGCGTAGAGGGTCGAGTGGATGACCCGGCCGCCGGCCGTCGTCTCGAGACGGTCGAGGACCCGACCGAAGAGGCGGAGCTGGCTGTCCGGCTTCGTCCGGTAGAGGCGCCGCGAGATCTCGGAGAGCGGCGCCCCGGCGGCGAGGAGGGCGGCGGCGACGGCGAGGGTCCGCGGCGTCGCGTTCGGATGGGCGAAGGTCGCCGTGTCCATGACGATCCCGGCCAGCAAGATGCTGGCCAGGGCGCCGTCGTCGAGATCGAAGGGCACGCCGAGCCGGGCCGCGAGGAGGGCGACGAGCTCGCAGGTCGCCGCGGCCGTCGGGTCGACCCAGTCGGCCGGGCCGGCTGCCTCGTTGCTCAGGTGATGGTCGAGGACGAGGCGGGGCAGTTCCTCGATCCGGGCCCGCTCTCGCTCCAAGAGCGGCCCGATCCGATCGAGGCTCGCGCAGTCGGAGAGGACGAGGAGGTCGTAGTCGAGGCCCGGCTCCGGGTCGGTCCGGAAGCGCTCCATACCGGGCAGGAAGCGATAGAGCTCCGGCACGGGGTCGGCGCAGACCGGCGTCCCGCGCCCACCGAGCCACTCGACGACCCGGACGACGGCGAGGGTGGCCCCGAGCGTGTCCGCGTCGGGGTGTTCGTGGCCGACGGCGAGGACCGACTGGGCCCCGCGAAGGGCGGCGATGGTCGCCTCGGGGACGGCCTCGGCGAAGGGCCGAAGGTCGATGAGACCAGCCGTCATCGCTCGTGCTGGCGCCCTGCTCCGCGCCCCGGTGTCGACCGCCCGCCGCGCCCGGGTCCGCTCCGGCGCTCCGAGCGGGATCCCGATCGGCTCGGGCGACGCCCCCGCCGCCCGGCCACGGCCGGCTCGGCCTCGTCGGATCCCGGGGCCGCGGTCGCGTCGACCGGCTCGGCCCGCCGCGGCACGGGCTGCGGAAGCGATTCGCCCTCGGGGAGCGGCGTCGGCTCGCGGCCGGCCTCGATGTCGGCGAGGAGCCGAAGGACCCGCGTCCCCCGGTCGGCCGACTCGTCGAGCCGGACCTGGAGCTCTGGGATCCGGCGGAGATGGAGCCGGTGCCCGAGCTCCCGCCGGACGAAGACCATCGCTCGCTCGAGGGCGGCGATGGTCGCCGCCCGCTCGGCCGTCTCGCCGATAACGCTCACCCAGACCCGGGCATGGCCGAGGTCCGGCGTCGTCTCGACCTCGGTGACGGTGGCGAAGCCGATCCGCGGGTCGACGACCTCCCGGGTCAGCAACTCGCTGATCGTCTCCCGGAGGAGCTCGTCGATCCGCCGCCGGCGGTCCGTCGGCATCAGCGCCCTCCAGCGTCGGCCGGCCCCGGCCGCCCGCCGCGTCGCCGCCCCTCTCCCACGGCTAGCTCCGCTGGACCGTCTGGCTCGTGACGCACTCGATGATGTCGCCCTCGGCGAACTCGCCGAAGGAACCCAGCCCGATCCCGCACTCGAACCCGGCGGCGACCTCTCGCACGTCGTCGCGGAAGCGCCGGAGCGAGTCGATCCGGTCGGTGGCGACGACCTTGCCGCCCCGCCAGACCCGGGCCGTACCGCCCCGGACGATCCGGCCCTCGGTCACGTAGCAGCCGGCGACGACGGTCCCCTTCCCGACCCGGAAGATCTGGCGAACCTCGGCCCGGCCCTCGACGACCTCGACGACCTCGGGCTCGAGCATGCCCTTGAGCGCCCGCTCGATGTCGTCGGTGAGCTGGTAGATGATGTCGTAGAGCCGGACGTCGACGCCCGCCTCCTGGGCCGAGCGGCGGGCCGTCTCGCTGATCCGCGTGTTGAAACCGATGACGATGGCATTCGAGGCGGCGGCGAGCATGATGTCGTTGTCGGTGATCTCGCCGGCCGCCTCGTGGAGGATGTTGATCCGGACGTCGTCGGCGGGGAGCTGCTCGAGGGCATGGCGGATCGCCTCCAGCGAACCGGCGACGTCGGCCTTGACGATGAGGCGGAGTTCCTTCGCCTGGCCGGCCTGGAACTGTCGGTAGAGGTCCTCGAGGGTCGCCCGAGTCTGGCTCTCCCCGGCCCGGCTCGCCGCCGCGCGTCGCTCCTCGACCATGGCCCGCGCCATCTTCTCGTCGGGCACGACCTGGAGGATGTCGCCGGCCTCCGGCACGTCGGAGAGGCCGAGCACGACGACCGGCGTGGCCGGCCCTGCCTTCGGGACCCGCTTGCCGTTGGCGTTCTCGAGGGCCCGGACCCGGCCGAAGGTCTGACCGGCCACGACGACGTCGCCGACGCGGAGGGTGCCCGTCTGGACGATGACCGTCGCCACCGGTCCGCGGCCCCGGTCGAGTTGGGCCTCGATGACGGTGCCGACGGCGGGACGCTTCGGGTTGGCCCGGAGCTCGGCCAGGTCGGCGACGAGGAGGACGACCTCGAGGAGATCGTCGAGGCCCTGGCCGGTCTTGGCCGAGACCGGCACGAGGGGGACGTCGCCGCCGTACTCCTCGATGACGACGCCGTGCTCGGAGAGCTCGGTCTTGACCCGCTCCGGGTTGGCGTCGGGCTTGTCGATCTTGTTGAGGGCGATGACGATGGGGACCTTGGCCGCCCGGGCGTGGCTGATCGCCTCGACGGTCTGGGGCATGACCCCGTCGTCGGCGGCGACGACGATGATGGCGATGTCGGTCACCTTCGCCCCGCGGGCCCGCATCGCGGTGAAGGCCTCGTGGCCGGGCGTGTCGAGGAAGACGATCCGCCGACCGTCCTTGACGACCTCGGAGGCACCGATGTGCTGGGTGATGCCACCCCGCTCGCCGGCGGCGACCGCGGTCTTGCGGATGGCGTCGAGGAGGCTCGTCTTGCCGTGGTCGACGTGGCCCATGACGGTGACGATGGGCGCCCGTGGCTGGAGGAGGCTCGGATCCTCCTCCTCGAAGAGGAGCTCCCTGGTCGCCTCGGACGGTGCCGCCTCGACGGCCGACTCGGCGGTTCCGTTGCCGCCGGCGGCGACCGGCTCGGCGACCTCGAAGCCGAGCTCCGCGGCGACGAGGGCGGCGGTGTCGCGGTCGATGAGCTGGTTGATGGTCGCGAAGATCCCGTTCTTGATGAGCTCGCGGATGACGTCCGCGACGTTCACCCCGAGCTGGCCGGCCAGGTCGGCGACGGTGATCGTCGACGGCAGCTCGATGGCGCCCCGCTCCCGCGGCTCCGCGACGCCGACCGGTGCCCCGGCGAAGGGCTGGTCCCGTCGCGGCGGCTTCCGCGGTCCTCGACGGCCGCGCGTTCCGCTCCTACTTCGTGCCACGCTGTCCTCCGTTCATCGGCTCTGATTCTCGGTCATCGGCGGCATCCCTGCCGGACGGGCTCGCCGGCGGCGCCGCTCCGGTCCCGCCCGCCGACTCCCCGATCCCCTGCCCGAGGCCGTCGAGGAGCTCGGCCGGGACCGGCACGCCGAGGGCCCGGGCGAGGCCGCCCCGCCGCTTGGCGAGGGCGATGCAGGCGACCGTCGGGCAGAGGTACGCCCCCCGTCCGCTCCGCTTCCCGGTCGGATCGACGACGACGGAACCCTCGGGTGTCCGGACGACGCGGACGAGGTCCCGCTTCGGCCGGGCCGTCCGACAGGCGACGCAGGTCCGGGTCGGGACGGGGCGAGCCCGGCCGGCGCCGACGGCCCGGGCTACGACGATCCCTCCCCGTCCGCCGCCTTGGCCGTCCGCCGGGCGGCGCGCTTCGGCCGGGCCGCCGTCTCGGTCGCGGTCGCGGCGGTCGCGGCCGCCGGACCGGCCGCCGGCGCCTCGGGCCGACCGGGATCGCTCGCCGGGTCCACCGGGTCGGCCGCCGGCTTCGCTTCGTCGGGCTTGGGCGCAGGTTCGGCGTGGGCGACGTCGCTCCGGATGTCGATCCGCCAGCCGGTCAGTCGGGCGGCGAGCCTGGCGTTCTGGCCCTCCCGACCGATGGCCAGCGACAGCATCCGCTCCGGGACCGTCACCGTCGCGATCCGTCGCTCCTGGTCGATGTCGACGGAGAGGACCTGGGCCGGCGAGAGGGCGTTGGCGACGAACGCCGCCGGGTCCTCCGACCAGGGGATGACGTCGATCTTCTCGCCGCCGAGCTCGGCGACGACGGCCTGGACGCGGGCGCCGCGCTGGCCGACCGTCGCCCCGACGGGATCGAGCCCCTCCTGGCGGCTCGCCACGGCGACCTTGCTCCGGCTGCCGGGCTCGCGGGCGATGGCCTTGATCTCGACGGTCCCGGCGTGGATCTCGGGGACCTCGAGCTCGAAGAGGCGGCGCAGGAAGCCCTTGTGGGTCCGCGACAGAAAGACCTGGGGCCCCCGCGGCGAGCGCCGGACCTCGAGGACGTACGCCTTGACGGTCTGACCGATCCGGTAGTGCTCGATCGGCGACTGCTCGGTCGTGGCCAGGATCCCCTCCACGTCGCGCCCGAGATCGAGGATGATGGCCCGCGGTTCGACCCGCTTGACGGTCCCGCTGATGAGCTCGCCCTCGCGGCTGGCGAAGTGGTCGTAGACGACATCGCGCTCGGCTTCCCGGAGCCGCTGGAGGACGACCTGCTTGGCCGTCTGGGCGTGGATCCGGCCGAAGGACTCCTGATCGAGCTGCTGATACTCGACCAGGTCGCCGACCTTGGCGTTCGGGTCGTAGCGGCGGGCCTCCTCGAGGGTGAACTGGGTCTGCGGGTCCTCGACGACCTCGACGACGAGGCGGGCCCGGAAGACCCGGATCTTGCCCGTCTCGGGATCGATCCGGACGTGGATGTCCTCGTCGCCGTCGACCCGCCGGTAGGCAGCCTGGATCGCCTCCTCGACGGTTCGGAGGAGCTGTTCGCGGGGGACCTGCTTCTCGGCGTTCAGCTGCAGGAGGGCGCCGATGAAATCTCGACTCACGTTCGCGCCTCCCGACGATCAAGCCTTCGATGGGGCCGACATACAAAAACGTGGGGGTCACCCACGTTCTGTGGCGGCCGTGTCAGTGGCATCGAGTATACACCGCAGCCGCGGCGGCGCCAACCACCGCGTCCATCGCCGGACCGGCGACCGGCGGCGGGACCACGGTCCCGCGACGGTCGACCCGGCTGCGGACCCTGTTGTCAGGTCCCGGACGGGCCCCCGACCTCCACGGCCGCCCCGGCCTCCCGGGTCGACCGCCCGAAGCGCGTCTCGACGTAGGCATCGAGAAGATCGAGGAACTCCTCGGCCAGGCCCTCTCCGCGGAGCGTCCGGACGAGCCGCCCCTCGACGTAGACCGGGGCCACCGGCTCCTCGAAGGTGCCGGGTAGGCTGATCCCGATGTCGGCGTGCTTCGATTCGCCCGGCCCGTTGACGACGCAGCCCATGACGGCGACCCGGAGCTCCTCGACGCCGGGATGGCGGCTTCGCCACTCCGGCATCCGGGCCCGGATGTGGTCGGTGACGGTGCGGGCCAGCTCCTGGAAGAAGCTCGACGTCGTCCGGCCGCAGCCGGGGCAGGCCGACACCTGGGGGGCGAAGGACCGCAGGCCGAGGACCTGGAGGATGAGCTGGGCGATCTCGACCTCCCGCTCCCGCGGCGCCCCCGGCTCGGGGGTGAGGGACACCCGGATCGTGTCGCCGATCCCCTCGGCGAGGAGGATGGCGAGGCCGGCGCTGCTGGCGACGATCCCCCGGTCGCCGAGCCCGGCTTCGGTCAGCCCGAGGTGGAGCGGGTACTCGCAGCGGGCGGCGAGGCGCCGGTAGACCTCGACGAGATCCGGCACCGCCGAGACCTTGGCCGAGAGGACGATCCGGTCGTGGGGCAGACCGAGCGACTCGGCGAGCTCGGCCGACCGGAGCGCCGAGGCAACCATGGCCTCGATGGTCACCTCGCGGGCCGAGCGCGGCTCGGGCCGGCGGGCGTTCGCCTCCATGAGCTCGGTCAAGAGATCCTGGTCCAGGGAGCCCCAGTTCACCCCGATCCGGATCGGCTTGCCGTGCTCGAGGGCGACCCGGACGATGGTCGCGAAGTTCTCGTCCCGGTGCCGGCTGCCGACGTTCCCGGGGTTGACCCGGTACTTCGCCAACGCCTTGGCCATGGCCGGGTACTCGACCAGGAGCCGGTGACCGTTGTAGTGGAAGTCGCCGACGATGGGCGTCCCGACCCCGAGGTCGCGGAGCTTACGGATCATCTCCGGGACGGCCCGCGCCGCCGCCTCGGTGTTCACCGTCACCCGGACCAGCTCGCTCCCGGCGTGGGCGAGCCGGGCGACCTGGAGGGCCGTCGCATCCGGGTCGGCGGTGTCGGTGTTCGTCATCGATTGGACGACGATGGGATGCTCGGAGCCGATCCGGACCCCGTCGACCTCGACGCTCACCGTCCGCCGTCGGCGCGCACCGACCGGCGCCGGAACCGCGACGCCGAGATCCATCGCCGACCGATCCGCCGTCTCGTTCATGGGGCACCTCCGCCGAGCCGCGAGATGTCGAAGGCCGTCAGCCAGATGAGGAAGCCGAAGAGGAGGACGAAGCCGACGAGGTACGTCAGCTGCTCGACCCGGACCGAAAGCCGCCGACCGGCGACGGCCCGGAGGACGAGCATGAGCATCCGTCCCCCGTCGAGGGGCGGGATCGGCAGGACGTTGACCAGGGCGAGGTTCGCCGACAGGATCCCGGCCACGTAGAGGGTCGCCACCGGTCCCGCCTGCCAGAAGACGTCGGCGATCTGGGAAGCGATCCCGACCGGCCCGGCTGCCGGCGGCGGGGCGCCGGGTGCCTCGACGAGGGACCGACCGAGGTCCGCGAGACCGCCGACGATGAGCCCGAAGGCCCGGACCGTCCGGTCCAGACCGGTCCCGACGGCGGCGACCGGATCGCGGGTGAACGTTCGCTCGGTCAGCTCGGCCCGAAGGTCGACGATCCCGAGGGCACCACGCTCGGGGCCGAGCTCCTCCGGTGGCCGCAGGACCGCCTCGACCTCCAGGTACGAGCCGTCCCGGAGGAGGCCGATGGTCACCGACTCGCCGGCCTTCGCCCGGAGGGTCTCGACCATCGCCAGCGGGCCGTCGTAGGCATCGAAGAGCCGCCCATCGATGGCGACGATCTCGTCGCCCGGCCGCAGGCCGGCCGCGGCGGCCGGCGAACCGGGCTGGACCTCTCGGAAGGAGAGACCGACCGCCTGCTGCGGCAGCCAGGCGACGGCGACGAAGATGGCGGCGGCGAAGAGGACGTTCATCGCCACCCCGGCGACGAGGATGGCCTGCTTGATCAGGAAGGGGGCTCGGACGAAGGCGCGCGGATCGTCGGACTCGCCCTCCTCGCCCTCGAGCTTGACGAAGCCGCCGATCGGCAGCCAGTTGAGCGTGTAGAGCGTCTCGCCGTCCGACCGGAGGACGGCCGCCCGAGGCGGGAAGCCGATCCCGAACTCGTGGACCCTCACCCCGGCCCGCCGGGCGACGACGAAGTGGCCGAGCTCGTGGACGAGGACGAGGAGGCCGAGGATGACGACGAAGAGGACGACGCCGACGAGGCCCTGGAGGATCGCCATCAACCTCGAACCTCGATGGCCGGCGCGGGCCGGCCACCCCCGTCGCCGAAGGTCGCCCGAACCTCGGCGGTCAGCGCTTCGACGGCCTCGACGGTCGCCGGCGCCGGTCCCTCCCCGAAGCGGTCGACGGCCGCCTCGATGAGCCGGGCGATCCCCGGGAACGGAAGCGCGCCGCTCAGGAAGCGCTCGACGGCGACCTCGTCGGCGGCGATGAGGGCGGCCGTCGCCCGCGGCCCGAGTCGACCCGCCCGATAGGCCGTGGCGAGGGCCGGGAACCGGGCCGGGTCGGGGGCCCGGAAGTCCAGGCGCCCCAGGCTGGCCAGGTCGAGGGCCTCGACCGGGCCCGGCAGGCGGCTCGGAAAGGAGAGGGCGTACTGGATGGGATGGCGCATGTCGGGTCGGCCCAGCTGGGCCTTCAGCGACCCGTCGACGAACTCGACGAGGGAGTGAACGATGCTCTGGGGGTGGATGACGACGTCGATCGCCTCGTAGCCGACATCGTACAGCCAGTGCGCCTCGATGACCTCCAGGCCCTTGTTGACGAGGGTCGCCGAGTCGACGGTGATCTTCGGCCCCATCCGCCAGGTCGGGTGCCGGAGGGCGTCGGCCGGCCGGACCGCCGCCAGGTCGGCGAGCGGTGCGTCGAGGAAGGGACCACCGGAGGCGGTCAGAAGGAGGCGGCGGATCGTCCCGGGCGCCTCGCCGACGAGACACTGCCAGATGGCGGAGTGCTCCGAATCGATGGGCCGCAACCAGGCCAGCGGGCTCGCCATCGGGGCGGCCGGGTCGCGGGCGGCGACGACGGCGGCGAGCCGTCGGGCGAGGGGCATGACGAGATGCCCGGCCGCCACGAGGGTCTCCTTGTTCGAGGTCGCGACGACCTTCCCCGCCTCGAGGGCCGCCATGGTCGCCCGGAGGGCAACGAGGCCGCTCGTCCCGACGACGACGAGCTCGACCTCGGGCAACGCGACGAGCTCGGCGAGGCCGGTCCGGTCGACCCGGACCGCTCGGGTCGCCGGCGGGAGGTCGGCCGGGGAGATCGGCACCTCGGCGGCGACGACGGCCGGGCGGAGACGGCGGGCCTGCTCGGCGAGATGCTCCACCCGTCGGCCCGCGGCGAGGACGACGACCCGAAACCGGTCGGCGTGGCGGGCGAGGACGTCGACGACCGAGCGGCCGATGGAGCCCGTCGAACCGAGGACGGCGACCCCGATCGGGCCCCGCTCCGCGCCGCCCCCGACGCCTCGAACCGCGCTCCCCTGCCCCGTCGGGGCCCCGTCCGTCATCGGCCGTCAGTGCCCGAGCAGGGCCAGGAGGAGGGCCGCGACCGGTGCCGCGACGACGAAGGAGTCGACTCGATCGAGGACGCCGCCGTGGCCGGGGACGAGGCGGCCCGAGTCCTTGACGCCTGCCGCCCGCTTGAGCATCGACTCGGCGAGATCGCCGGCCTGCGCGGCGAGCCCGACGAGGGAGCCGAAGACGAGGCCGGCGGCGGCCGGAGCCCCGGCCCCGGCGAAACCGGCGACGCCGACGAGGGTCGCCGCGACGAGCCCGCCCGCCAGGCCGGCCTCCGTCTTCGACGGCGAGAGGTGAGACAGGAAGCGGCGCCGGCCGAAGCGCGAGCCGACGAGGTAGGCCCCGGTGTCGAAGGCCCAGACGGTCAGGACGAGGACCGCGGCCCAGTACCGCTCGGGACCGAGGGTCGCCCCAGGGCTCGCCGCGGCCAGCGGCGGGGCGAGCTCGGCGAGTCGCCCGACGAACCCGAGGGGGAGCACGTAGGCGACCCCGAAGACGGTCCCGACCCAGGTCGCGAGGCCCTCGCGCGGATCGCTCCGGGCAAAGGCGGCGACGGCCGCCACGGCGAGCCCGAGACCGAAGAGGAGAAGCGGGGCGACGAGCGGCCCGGCGGCCGAACGCAGGTCGCCGCCGACGGCCAGGAGGAGCGTCGTCGCACCCGCCAGGGCGATCCCGAGGCCGTCCGTGCTCGGCCAGCCGGCCCGACGGAGGAGGGCGTAGGTCTCGAAGGCGGCGGCGGCGGCGAGGAGGGCCAGGCTGATGCCGAGCAGGGGCTGGCCGGCGA
>Ga0272446_1006682_pt1 | contig 11871 bp, 13 predicted proteins | sample YNPCB0061_FD_194587 | JGI IMG/M metagenome (GOLD analysis project Ga0272446, IMG submission 194587) | Hot spring microbial mat communities from Yellowstone National Park, WY, United States - YNP-CB-006-1 | ecosystem: Environmental > Aquatic > Thermal springs > Hot (42-90C) > Sediment | place... | reverse complement strand
GGTTTGGGGCAGGTGTGTTTAGACCATCACCACGTCAGGCAGATCTTATGATCGTTGCAGGTACCGTTACCAAAAAGATGGCAAGCAGGGTGAAGACACTTTATGAGCAGATGCCCGCTCCCAAATATGTTTTGGCATTAGGTGCCTGTGCGATATCTGGCGGAGTTTTCTCGAAGGATGCCTATGGTGTCGTAAAGGGTGTTGACAGCTTTCTTCCTGTAGATGTTTATGTGCCAGGTTGTCCACCAAGACCTGAAGCCCTTATAAACGGTCTTTTAAGGCTTCAGGAAAAAATTCAAAAGGGGAGATAGTTTATGGCACTTGTAGCTCTGGTAGACAACTTCAGCTTGAGCAAGATAGATGTTTCATATGAAGCAAAAGGTTTTTGTCATGCCTTTCTTCTTGAGAAAAAAGAGGAACTTCCAAATATAGCGAAAGCCTTTAAAGAAGAGGGTTATTTTTTGGAAACAATAACCGCCTATGACAGGGGCGATGGTTTAAAGATGCTTTATCTATTCAACGTACACCATAAGGTTCACAGAACGGCAATTTACTTTGACATCTCATATAATGATCAGGTGGAAACGCTTACGGGGATTTTTCCCTCAGCCAACTGGTTCGAATCAGAAGTTTATGATATGTTTGGTGTAACTTTTAAGGGTCATCCTGATTTAAAAAGGCTACTTACACCAGAAGGGATGAAAGGTTTTCCGCTTTTAAAATCTTGGAAACCAGAAGAGGAATAGTGATGGATACAGTGAAGGAAATCAAAAAAGACTTTTTTATCAACATGGGACCGCAACACCCCTCTACGCATGGAGTTTTGAGGGTGGTGCTTAACGTAGAAGGGGAAAGGGTTTTGTCTTCGGAGACGGTGTTAGGTTATGCCCACAGAGGCGTAGAAAAGATGGCAGAAAGCAAAACCTATGTTCAGATGATGCCCGTAATGGACAGGTTTGATTACGTTTCCTCAATGTTGTTCGAATGGGGATACGTCGGTGCGATGGAAAGGGCTCTGGGTATCAAGATACCTGAAAGGGCTGAGTATATAAGGGTTATAATGGGAGAGCTTAACCGCATTGCCTCCCACTTGTTGTGGGTAGGAGCGTTTTTGTTGGATCTCGGTGCCTTTACCCCCTTTTTATGGGTTTTTGATGCAAGAGAACGCATAATGGATATGTTTGAAGAAGTCACCGGTCAGAGAATGACCAATAACTACTTTCGCGTTGGTGGTGTCAAAGATGACCTTACACCACAGTTTATGAAGATGCTCGATGAGTTTTTGAAGATGATAAGGGAAAGGATGAAAGACACTGAGGAGTTGATAGAAAGCATCATCTTTCTTGAAAGGGTTAAAGATATAGGTTTTATAACAAAAGAGGACGTCGTTAATTATAGCCTTACAGGTCCTGTGGCAAGAGGTTCAGGAGTTTCCTATGATTTAAGAAAAAACGAGCCATACTCGGTGTATGACAAGATTGATTTTGAAGTTCCACTGGGTGAAAAAGGTGACTGCTATGACAGGTATAAGGTAAGGATGAAAGAGGTTATTCAGTCGGTAAGAATTGTGGAGCAGGCATTAAACTTGTTGCCCGAAGGTCCTTATGCCGAAAAGGCTCCGAAAGTTATAAAACTGCCTGAAGGCGAGTATTATAATGCGGTTGAAACCTCAAGAGGACTGTTAGGGGTGTACCTACAAAGTGATGGTTCTACAAAACCAGCAAGGTTTAAGTTGAGAGACCCTGCCTTTTCGAACTTAAGCATACTCGACAAGTTATTGCCTGGTAACAAGATTTCTGATGTTGTGGCTATACTGGGCAGCATAGACGTAGTTATTCCAGAAATAGATCGGTAGGAGGGAAAAGTGGCGGCGCTTACAGGAAGCATCTTCTTTAACATAATTTTAAGCATTATCGGAGTTATGGCTGTTTTTACAATAAACGCCTTGTTTGCTGTCTGGCTTGAAAGAAAGGTATCCGCCCATATTCAGTTAAGGCTTGGACCAATGGAAGTTGGTTTTCATGGTGCAATACAGAGTGCCGCTGACGGAATAAAGTTAATAGGAAAGGAGATTATCACCCCACAGGGTGTTGACAAAAAGCTTTTTCCATTAGCACCTTATCTGGTGTTTTTCCCGTCTCTTTTGATGTTTGTTGTAATCCCGTTCTCAGAAAAGTTACAGGTGCAAGATTTGAACATAGGGTTGCTTTACTTTTTCAGCATCTCCTGTATAGCGACGATAGGCATATTCATGGCTGGATGGGCATCTAATAACAAATATTCGCTTATGGGCGCTGTAAGGTCTATCGCTCAGTCAATTGCTTACGAAATCCCCATCATTTTAAGCATTCTTGGCGTAATAATTATTGCCCAGTCTTTAAAATTATCTGACATAGTGGCAAGACAGGATATCTGGTTTTTGGTATTACAACCCGTAGCATTTATCATCTATATCATAGCTGCAATAGCAGAGTTAAACAGAACGCCTTTTGATATTCCTGAGGCTGAGTCTGAGCTTGTTGCAGGGTTTCACACCGAATATTCTGGTATGCGTTTTGCCATCTTCTTCATGGCGGAATACACAAACATGTTTCTCGTAGCTGCGATGGCAACGACACTGTTTTTAGGAGGTTGGCGTGGACCAATACTGCCACCTGTGGTGTGGTTTTTCATAAAGACTTATGCAATAGTGTTTTTGATAATCTGGGTAAGATGGGCTTTTCCACGTTTAAGACCCGACCAGTTAATGAACTTTTGCTGGAAATTTTTGATACCACTTGCTTTACTGAATTTGCTCGTTACCACCTTTGTGTTGAAATTATTTTAGAAAAAGAGGGGTTCAATGAAGGCTTCTTACTTTGAAAAGGTAAAAATTGGTGTAAGCACGATAATAAAAGGGCTTCTTCTTTCGTTCTCATATCTTTTGAAAAAACCCGTAACCTTACAGTATCCCCATGAAAAGAAGGTGATTGCCGAAAGGTACAGAGGTTCTATTAGGTTGAAAAGAAACGAAACAGGAGAGCTTAAATGTATTGCATGCGGTAACTGTGAGAGAATCTGCCCTGCCTCTGCAATTAAGATGGAAACATTTACTCCTGAAGGAGAAAAGAAAAAGAAGCTTTCGGAATACTATGTCGATTTGGGACTTTGTATATACTGCGGACTATGCGTAGATAGCTGTCCTGTTGATGCGATTGAACATTCAATCGTTTACGAGGTAGCAGAGGTAGAAAAAGATAAACTTGTTCTCAGGCTTGATACATTAGGAGAGAAAAATGCTTAATGATGTCATTTTTTTAATTTTCTGGCTGGTAATAGCGGTTTTTGCAGTGCTGGCTGTTTTTCTTCAGAAACCGATTTATAACGCCTTTGCAATGGCATTTTCGATTTTCTCCATTGCAGGTATGTATGTTTTCTTAGGGTACGAATTTTTGGCTGCCCTTCAGGTGCTTGTTTATGTCGGTGCCATTTCTGTTGCGATTATCTTTGTCATCATGCTTTCTCCGCCAGTTACAGTTTCTCCGAAGAAAATCAATCCTTACAAAATTCTTATCGGGGTAGTAACATCATTAGCACTCTTTATTTTGGTTTTTGTCCTTTATTATGGCAAGTTTTTTTATGAAAAAATCAATATAAACATGCCATCACAGGGTGTCAATGAAATTGGTAATCTGCTTGCAATGCCCTATGCAGTGCCATTTGAAATAATATCGGTCATTCTGCTTGTGGCGATTATGGGTGCCATAGTTTTGGCAAAGAAGGAGGAGTAAAATGGCGTCATCGCTTTTCTCATATTTGTTACTAAGTCTCTTCCTTGTGTGCTTGGGTTTGATAGGTGTCTTAATCAGAAGAAACCTCGTTATAATGCTCATCTGTATAGAGTTGATACTTAATGGTGTTACACTAAACCTCCTTGCAATAAATAAGTTTGTTACGGGTGGAGCTGCTGTTGGACAGGTAGTAGCAATTTTTATAATAGCCCTTGCAGCGGCTGAAACAACAATTGCGTTAGCACTAATTTTTCTAACATTCAGACACTATAAAGAGATAGATTCAGAAAAACTCAATGAGCTTAAGGGGTAAATAAATGAGTGAGAATTTAAAACTTGTTGCTTTGGCAGTATTTTCGCCCTTCATCTCGCTACTACTGATAGCCATTTTTACAAGGGGCAGCAAAAAGCTGTCTGCCTTTATTGCGATACTGGCAATACTTATTTCTATGGTTCTGACAATACTGCTTTATGCAAGAAACTTTGAGGGTGTACGTCAACAGGAAGTTTACTACTTTCAATGGCTTTTAACAGACTACTTCAGCTTACGCTTTGGCTTTATCTTTGACTCCTTAAGTCTGGGCATGATGTTTATTGTGTGCCTTGTTAGCCTACTTGTACATATTTACTCTATTGGGTATATGCACGGTGACAAAGGGCTTGCTCGTTTTTACGCTTGGCTATCGTTGTTTTCATGGGCAATGCTTGTCTTTGTTGTCTCCCCAACACTGTTACAGGCCTTTTTTGGCTGGGAGTTGGTGGGAGCGGCTTCCTTTTTACTGATTGGTTTCTGGTTTCATAAACCAGAGGCAGCTGCTGCTGCAAAAAAAGCCTTTGTCATGACAAGGTTTGGAGATTTTGGCTTTTTTGTTGGACTTTTAATACTTCTTGTTACATTTGGAAATATAGACTTTATGACCTTAAATCAGATGGGCAAAAATCTTGCTGCAAGCCCATCTTTGATAACAGCAACATCGTTATTGATATTTATGGGAATTATGGGAAAAAGTGCCCAGTTTCCTTTGCATGCTTGGTTGCCCGATGCAATGGAAGGTCCAACGCCTGTATCTGCGCTCATTCACGCAGCAACAATGGTTGCGGCAGGAATTTATCTTATAGCAAGGGCTTACGGTTTCTTCAGTGCCTCGCCATTCACAATGGAGTTTATTGCCACCATTGGTATTCTCACCTCGTTTATAGCTGCAACAATAGCCCTTGTTCAAAATGACGTGAAAAAGGTTATGGCTTATTCTACGATTAGTCAGCTTGGACTCATGATTTCCGTTTTGGGGGGTGGAGGATACAAGGCAGGCGTATTTCATCTGTTTACACATGCGTTTTTTAAGGCGCTACTATTCTTGTGTGCTGGTAGCCTGATTCACCACTTTAACACAAACGATATGTGGGAGATGGCAGAAAAAGGTGGCGTTAGAAAGATGAAGATAACGCTCACGACATTAATAATTGGCTCACTTGCCCTCGCTGGTGTCTTTCCGTTTGCAGGCTTTTTCAGCAAAGATGCGATAATTGTTGCTTTTGAACAAAATGGGAAAGAACTGTTTGCCTATGCTGTGATGGTGGTCAGTTTCTTAACAGCATACTACACCTTCAGAATGATTTTTGTTTTGTTATCTCCAGAACCACATCACGAGGTGCATGGCGAACATGAAGAAGGTCATGAAGCACATCATGGGCATGATTCTCCTGCCAACATGACGATTCCTCTTGTGATACTTGCAGTATTCGCTGTTTTCGTTGGATTTATCGATACGCCTTGGTTAGGTGGATATTTTGATAAATTTTTACTTGGGAAGGAGGAAGTTGAACACCTGCATTGGGGTGTGATGATAAAGTCAACAGTGGTCGTATTATTAGGAATAGGTTTTGCCTATTACCAGTTTGGTGGCAAAACAGGCAGAACAGAGGGCTTTGCCGAAAAAGTTGGCTGGATAAAGGCTCTCCTTGTCAACAAATACTATGTAGATGACTTTTATTTTCTCGTCGTAAGGGGACTTGTGCTACCCTTTGCTACGGTGCTTAACTGGATAGACAGAAAGGTGATAAACGATACAGGTATCAATGGCTCAGGCAATCTTGTGTTGTATTCGGGAAGGTTTTTATCACTACTTATGAATGGCTTATTGCAGAGGTATTTGGGAACATCGATAGCGATATTACTATTCATAGTGTTTCTTTGGCAGCTAATATAAAAGGAGGACGGTACCTTGGCTTTTCCAATCTTATCCTTTATCTTAATAGTTCCGACAATAACAGTTTTGTTAATACTCTTTTGTAAACCTGAGCAGAAGACCGCAATAAGGGTCATCTCTCTAATCGGAACGGGTATAACACTTCTACTGGCACTGACTGTATTTGTACAATACGATCGCTCAAGATATGGCATACAGTTTATGGAGTATATACCTTGGGTGCCAAAATGGGGAATAAACTATATACTTGGTGTGGATGGCTTAAGTGTGCCGCTGGTTCTGTTAAATGCAATAGCGATATTCACAGGTGTTATGGTTTCTTGGCACATTGAGGAAAGGGTTAAAGAGTTTTATGGTTTTTTAATATTTCTTGCAACAGGTGTTTTCGGTGTCTTTATGACACAAGATCTATTCTTTTTTGCATTGTTTTATGAAGTTGCAGTTTTACCAATGTATCTCTTGATTGCTATCTGGGGTTCGGGCAAAAACAGGGAATATGCAGCCTTTAAGTTAACACTTGTGCTCTTCTTTGGAAGTGCCTTTGTCATGGGTGGCATTTTATACCTTTACAAGGCAGCAGGGCTTAACACATTTAACCTTATGGAGCTTAAAAGGCTTGCCCAATATCCGCATGGTGTTCAGTCAATTCTGTTTTTGCTCTTTTTTATAGGATTTGGCAGTATTGTCCCATCCTTTCCATTACACACTTGGTCTCCAGAAGGTCATGCCTGTGCACCTTCAGCAGTTAGTATGCTTCATGCAGGAGTGTTGATGAAGTTAGGTGGTTATGGTTTGTTAAGGATAGCTATACCATTGCTACCAGAAGGCTTAAGGGACTGGGCTCTTGTGATGATGGGGCTTTCAATGTGCAATATAGTTTATGGCGCCTTTACGGCTATCGCTCAGGATGACATGAAGTTTATGGTAGGTTTTTCCAGTGTCTCACACATGGGAATGGTGCTCTTTGGTATCTCTACGATGACGCTTACAGGTTTAAACGGAGCAGCATTTCAAATGTTTGCTCATGGACTTGTAACAGCCCTTTACTTCTCTTCTATTGGTGGCATGTATAATAAAACACATACACGTATGATAAGCGAGTTAGGCGGTATTGCCAACATTATGCCACGAGCAGCCTTTTTCTTTGCTTTGGCGGGCATGGCAGGTTTAGGACTTCCTGGTTTTGCACCTTTTGTTGCAGAGCTTTTGGTCTTCATTGCTGGGGTAAAGAAGTACACGATTTTTGGCATAATTGCTGTTATTTCTGTGGTAGTAACGGCATTTTATATATTAAGATGTGTTCAAAGAACTTACTTTGGCAGGACTAATCCAAAGTGGGAAGGGCTTACAGATATTACCAATTTTGATGTGATACCTCTTGTGATACTTGTAATTGCGTTGTTTATATTTGGAATGTATCCAAGTTTGGTGCTGGATCTGTTACAGTCAGAAACAAAAAATTTAGCAGCAAAATTAGGAACTTTATAACTGGGGGTAGCGTAACGTGTTAATGGACATATTGCCAGAAATTTTGTGTTTCATACTTTCCGTTGTCTTTCTTTTTTGTTCATTGAGCAAGACGAAGTTTGAAAACCTTTACAGGTTGGCATTGATATTCAGTTTTTTGAACTTTATTCTTGTGCTTTTATCTATAAATGCCAACGGGCTGTACTTTTATGATAGTTATAAAGTAGATTTATTCTCCCAATCAGTCAAGCTTTTGCTTACATTAGGACTTTTTCTTGTTATATACATGACAGATTCGAGGTCTGATGAGCATATAAGAAAAATGTATCCAGAATTCCTCTTTTTCCTCTTTACCTCAAACCTTGGCATGATGATGCTTTCAAGTGCAACGGAACTAATCACCCTCTTTTTGTCCCTTGAGTTATCTTCTTACTCAATGTTTGTGTTGGCAGGCTTTTTAAAACATAAAAGGATAAGCACTGAGGCGGCAGTTAAGTTTACCTTTATTGGAGCGGTTGCTTCAGCAATAACGCTTTATGGGTACTCCTTTTTATTTGAATACTTTACGAACACAACCTTATTTGCTATGAGGGCTGCTTCAACAACAGTAACTGTTGATGGCATAATGGTAGTTGGCCTGTTATTCTTTTTAGGTGCCTTTATGTTTAAGTTGGCAATTCTGCCTTTCAGCTTCTGGGCACCTGATGTTTATCAGGCATCTGATACCTCTGTTACAACATACATTGCAACGGTATCAAAGGTTGCAGGAATAGCAGTAATGCTTAGGCTTTTTATGTTTTTGTTCCCTGTTTTTATCAATATAGAAAAGGTGCTTCTTGTAGTTGCTGTGTTAACAATGACCTATGGCAATCTTTTAGCTGTTCAGCAGAAAGACCTTAAAAGGTTACTTGCCTATTCGAGTATTGCTCAGGCAGGATACATGCTGGTTGGTGTTGTAATGATGAATGAATCAGGTGCCTCTTCGACGCTTTTCTATGTGTTTTCCTATCTTATAATGAACTTTACTGTGTTTCTGGTGGCAGACAACATGATTAAAGAGCAGGGAGATTCCAGTATTTATGCACTTAAAGGGTTGAGCCAGAGGGCTCCGCTTCTTTCCTTGTCGTTGTTGCTTGCACTACTTTCTTTGGGTGGCGTGCCTCCATTTGTCGGATTTACTGGTAAGTGGATGATATTTTCAGCCGCAATCAGTAAAGGCTATTTAGCTCTTGTTTTGATTGCATTTTTAAACAGTGTGGTTTCTGTTTACTACTATCTGCTTGTGGCAAGACAGGCGTATCTATTTCCACCTGATATAAAGGAACCATATACGGCATCACCAACGTTGAAAATTTACAGCTATTTTGCGATAGCCTTTATCATAGTGTTTGGTTTTTATCCGACGCCACTGCTGAACTGGACAGAGAAGGCGATAGCAATTTTAATGTCTCATTAAAAAACTTGACTTTTGGTGTTGAAGCGTAATATTTATTAGTTATTTGCATAGATAATTTCTTGGGGGGAGGCAACATTGCAAAACTATTTACCTATCTTAATACTTGCTATAATAGCACTTATATTTGCCTGTGGCTCGCTAATCGTATCTTCCTTAATTGGTCAGAAAAAACCCAACGAAGATAAGCTAAGACCTTACGAGTGTGGAGTTATTCCCGTAGGTGATGCAAGGCAGCGTTACCCCGTCCGTTATTATATCGTTGCGATGCTTTTTATTGTCTTTGATATAGAAGCTGCCTTCATGTACCCTTGGGCGGTTTTGTTTAAAGAACTGGGTTGGTTTGGTTTTATTGAGATGCTTGTTTTCATGGTTATACTGATTATCGGATTAATTTATGTTTGGGGTAAAGGAGCGTTAGAATGGGAATAGAAAGTCATTTAGGAATAATTACCACATCTCTTGACAAGATTGTTAACTGGGGTAGAAAAAACTCTCTGTGGCCCATGACCTTTGGACTTGCCTGTTGTGCCTTAGAGATGATGGTCGCTGCCTCTGCAAGGCATGATATCTCAAGATTTGGTGCAGAGGTGTTTAGAGGTTCACCAAGACAGGCAGACCTTTTGATTGTTCCAGGTACGCTTACGAAAAAGATGTTGCCTTATGTTCTGCGTCTTTACAATCAGATGCCAGAGCCAAAATGGGTAATTGCCTATGGTGCCTGTGCCTGTTCTGGTGGTATCTTCAATACATATAACGTTGTACAGGGTGTTGACAAGGTAATTCCCGTTGATGTTTACGTTGCAGGTTGTCCTCCAAAGCCAGAGGCGTTATTAAGGGCAATAGTTATGTTAAGAAAAAAGATTGAGAAAGAAACCTTGAAGGATAGGGTATAGGAGTTTATATGAACTCAAAGGAAATTTTTGAGACGATAAAAAGTGATTGTAAAAGTCTAATAACAGAGGCTTTTATGGGGATTGATATACCAACCTTTGTGGTTGAGCCCGACTCTTTGCTTGAGTTTATGAAGTATATAAAAAAGATGCCACAGCTTTCATTTGACTTGATTGCAGACATCACAGCGGTTGATTATCCCAACAGAGCAAAAAGATTTGAACTTGTTTACCATATATTTTCGATAAAAAACGCTGTAAGAATAAGGGTTAAGACGAAAGTTGAGGATGGTGGTAGTGTTGAAAGTGTAACTTCCATCTGGAGAGGTGCAGAGTGGCTTGAAAGGGAAGTGTTCGATATGTTTGGCGTTACCTTTAAAAATCATCCTGACTTAAGAAGAATACTGATGAACGAAGACTATAAATATCATCCACTAAAGAAGGAATTTCCCTTACAGGGATACGAGGAGTCATAATAATGGCTGAAGAAAAGAAATACATGACCCTGAGTATGGGTCCCCAGCATCCTGCTACACATGGTGTTTTGCGGGTTATTCTTGAATTAGATGGCGAGGTTGTTCACAAGGCGATACCTGTAATAGGTCACCTACATAGAGGTGTTGAAAAATTAGGTGAGGCAAGAACCTACCTTCAAAACATTGTATTTTCAGACAGACTTGACTACACCTCTGCTATGAACAACAATCTGGCATACTGTTTAACCGTTGAAAAGCTTTGTGGAGTTGAAGTCCCCGATAGGGCAAAGGTGATAAGGGTTATTATGGCAGAACTTTCTCGTATTGCTGCACACCTTATCTGGCTTGCCACCCATGCCCTTGATATTGGTGCCATGACGTTATACTTTTACTGCTTTAGGGAAAGAGAAGAAATTCTTGATATGTTTGAGATGACAAGCGGGCAGAGGTTGACACCATCTTATATAAGAATTGGTGGTTTGATGAACGACTTGCCTGAAGGCTTTCTTGAAAGGTTGAAGAAGTTTGTTGATAATTTTGATGCCCATGTTGATGAGTACGAAACGCTTTTGACCAAAAATCCCATTTGGATAGCAAGAACAAAGGGTGTTGGCTATATTTCGGCTGAAGATGCTATTAACTGGGGCATTACAGGGCCTGTCCTTAGAGGTTCAGGAGTTAAGTTTGACTTCAGAAAGGCAACCCCCTATTCGGGATACGAGAATTTTGAGTTTGACATACCTACTGGAACGCATGGCGACTGCTACGACAGGTACTTAGTAAGGCTTGAAGAATTAAGGCAGAGTAACAGAATTTTAAAGCAGGCAATAAAAATGCTGCCCAGTGGACCTGTTAATGCCGATGTGCCACAGCTTGTTTTTCCTGAAAAAGAAAAAGTTCTGAATAATATAGAGTCTTTGATAATGCAGTTCAAACTTGCTTCAGGTGGCTTTACGGTACCCAAAGGCGAGGTTTACGCCTCTGTGGAGAACGCCAAAGGGGAGTTTGGATACTATATTGTTAGCGATGGTTCATCAAACCCTTACAGGATGAGGATAAAGTCGTCATGTTTTATAAATCTGTCTGCACTGCCATTTATCGTTAAGGGATCGATGGTAGCGGATGTTGTGGCAGTAATAGGTAGCATCGATATAGTTTTAGGAGAAATTGACCGTTAAACGGAGAGAACCATGTCAGAAAGGACATACTGTTTTTGGAATAATGAGCAAGTTGATTGCAGTAAAGCACCAAGCTATGCTGACAAACAGGTAGCGGCATTAATCGGTTGGGGAGGGCTACAGCTTTTTGATGACAGTGTTAACATCGTTGCCCTCTGCTACGAATACGCAAAGGCGATACAGGAAAATTCTTGTGGACAATGTATTCCTTGTCGTGCAGGAACAAGGGTCATCCGAGATATCATGGAAAAGCTGGTTAATGGTGAGGGGAGTGAGGCTGACCTTGACACATTACTTGTGCTTGCAAAAAACATCTCCCAGTCATCTATGTGCGAGATAGGGCAAAGCTCACCGCTGGTGTTTATAGAACTACTTACAAACTATCGAGACAGTTTTCTCGAAGTGATAAATAAAAAATCAAAAA
>Ga0272446_1006681_pt1 | contig 11874 bp, 9 predicted proteins | sample YNPCB0061_FD_194587 | JGI IMG/M metagenome (GOLD analysis project Ga0272446, IMG submission 194587) | Hot spring microbial mat communities from Yellowstone National Park, WY, United States - YNP-CB-006-1 | ecosystem: Environmental > Aquatic > Thermal springs > Hot (42-90C) > Sediment | place... | reverse complement strand
AGGGCGGGGCTTCGCCCCGCCCTCGTAGTGCATCGCAAACCGTTCAAAAACAAAAGTTTATCAAAAATATAAAATCTACTATTTTACCTTGTTTTTGCGTGAGGGATAGCAGCGGAAAGCCCGCAATGAGCGTTAGCGAATGAGGAATTGTAGCGTATAGCCCGACCCGAAGCGCAGCGCAGGGACACGCCCATAAAAAAAATATCATTACACCCAAATAACTCCCTCAGATACATCACCAAAACTATCTGCTTCTGATGCATGATAGCGCAATGCAGATGTTAAAGCTAATACTGCATCAATTTGGTGCCAGTTGTGTATCTCTTCTGAAAAAGAATAACCTGTTTTTTCTTGTATTACATCACATATTTGAGATATAAAACGAAACGACTTTTTATATTCAAACTGCTCTAAATCCCATCTTTTTGCTATTGCCGCAGGGTAAACTTCAATTACATCAATTCCTTTCTTTTTGCAATACGCAGAGAGTTGCATAGCCCGAGCAGTCAACCCTCCCAGAAACATCGGGGACATAGCCCCTAATAATTTGTCTGCCATTCTGTAAAAATAGTCTGTACCTTGCGTAGGATTAGTGTAAATTTGAGGTAAAGAAAGCGGGGCATCTAAACCAATCAAATGAACATCATTCTGAGCTATAAACTTTTGAATCAAAATATCTGCATCTTGCTTTTTTGTACTTTGCAGAAATGTAATTTGATTGTTTCTTATATATGCGATTACCGTTGTACCTGCGAGTTTTGCACCATAATCTATGCCTAAAATGTAGTTTAAATTTTGCATGTATGAATATATGATACAAAATAACACGTAAAAGTAGGATTATGTCCCATTTAAATCGTACATTTGCATCAATGAAATATATTAGCGTATTCATATTTTTGAATTTGTATTTATATCAATTTCTACCAGCTCAGGAATTACATTCTATTGGTACTCCTGTAAATAGTATGCATACAGAATATGCCCCTGCTATCAGCCCTGATGATAAAACCATTATTTTTCAAAGCAGCAGGCAAGGCGGAGTATACAAATTATTTGAAGCTAAGTACGATGAAAAAACAAAGAAATGGTCTGAACCAAAATACCTATCAAACATCAATAACTTTTTTGAAAGTAAAACCTACATTTTTGGACCTTGCTTAAGCTATGATGGTAACTATTTATATTTCTGTACCGACGAAAAAGGTATGGGTGCTATGGATATTTGGGTATCCCGAAGAAAAGGAAAGGAATGGACAACCCCCTCCAATCTCGGCTATCCTATCAATACAGATGGATATGATGGTTTTCCTGCGGTATCCGCTGACGGTAAAGCGCTTTATTTTATGCGAGATAATAAAAATAACAACAACCGCACTAATTCAGGATTAGAATGTTACGACTTGTATGTGTCTTACAAGCAACCTAATGGTGCCTGGGGCGAACCTCAAAAGCTCCCCGCACCTGTAAATATGGGTTGTGAACGCATTCCGCGCATTATGCCTGACGGAAAAACATTGTATTTTTCTTCATTCAGACCCGGAGGTAAAGGAGATTTAGATATTTATAAGTCGGTTCTTGGTCCTGACGGAAGATGGAGCAATCCTCAACCGCTTAATTTTATGAATACAAATACCGCAGATAATACAGGTTCCATCAACGGGGCATGTGATAAAATGTATATTGCGTCCAAACAACAAAACAACTGGGATATTTTTTATGTAGATATACCTCCTGAATATCGTCCTGCGGTTACGAACATTGTAGTGGAAGGCACTATTACAGATACCACTACCCAAAAGCCTGTGAGTGCAAAAATTCAGGTTGCAGACTTGGAAACAAAAGAAATTTTAATAGAACAGGAAAACAACAATTATGACGGCACGTACATGGTTGTTGTGCCTGTGGGTAAAGACTATGAAATTACAGTATCTGCCAAAGGATATTTTTTTAATTCTATGGAAATCAATGCAAAAGAAATTACAACTTATAAGGAGATAGACAAAGATGTGAAGTTGGAAAAATTGAAAAAAGATAAAGCTATTCAACTTAAAAACATTTACTTTGATTTTGATTCTTACAAGCTAAAACCCGAATCATACATTGAATTGGATAAAGTAGTGCGTTTGATGCAAGAAAACCCTGAAATTATCATTGAACTTAGTGCTCATACAGATGATAAGGGCAAACATGAATATAATATGACGCTTTCTAATAATCGTGCAAAATCGGCAGCAGACTATATCATTAGTAAAGGAATAGATAAAAATCGGATTCGTTCCATAGGATACGGTGAAAGCAAACCACTTTTACCAAATTCTACTGATGAAAACAGAGCTATTAACCGCAGAGTTGAATTTAAAATACTATAATTATGAAAATCTGCTTAAAATTTTTCTTCTTTCTTTTTTTGATTCCTGTTGCTTTTGTTGCTTGTAACAAAACAAAAAAAATACAAAAGGGTGAATATCAAACTACGCAAACAGAACCTTCTTTTGGGGATTGGGTTGTATTAGGTATCATTACCGAACCCGACAATCTTAATCCTTTTATGGGAATATCTGCGTATGCTTTATACATAAATCCTTTGCTATACCAATCTCTCACCGTTATTGATAACATTACCACACAAGAAAAACCCTTACTTGCGGAAGCGTTACCTATAGTTTCTGAAGATGGATTACGATACACCTACCAAATCCGACAAGATGCTGTATGGGATAACGGAAGCCCTATTCTTGCAGAAGATGTCGTTTTTACCCTAAAAGCAGTATTACACCCTTATACAAATACAGGAACATACAAACCCTATTACAATAATATCAGTAACATAGAGTTATATTCAGATAACCCCCGAAAAATGACTTTTGTTCTCAAAGAAAAATACATTCTTTCACAATACTCTATTGGTTCTATGCCTATATTACCCCGCTATATTTATGACGAAAAGAACCGAATGTCAAAATTCAGTTTTGAAGAAGTTATAGAAGGAAAAGAAAAACTTAAAAACAATGCTGATTTCATGCAATTTGCAGAAGAATTCAATTCTCCCACGCGATTGAGAGAACCTAAATATCTGACAGGTTCAGGGGCTTATCTTTTGGAAAAATGGGAAACTCAACAGCAATTAGTATTCAAAAGAAAAACAAATTGGTGGGGATATAAACACAGTAACGAACACGCCGCATTCCAAGCTTATCCTGATAAAATTATCTATAAAATTACAAATACTGTCAATACTGCCATTACAGAAATGAAAGCAGGCAATATAGATGCTATCTATGGTATTCCGCCCAAAGATTTTGAAGAGGTGAAAGAAAATGATATTATGAAACGGCATTTTAATTTTTATACTAACACGCAATATGCTTTTTTGTATATTGGGTTAAATAATTTGCCTAAAAACAACACTAATCCTGCATTAGCAGAGGTAAAAGTGCGCCGTGCTTTGGCATATCTGACAGATGTAGACAAAATTTTAGAGAAAATATACTATGGTTATGGTAAACGAATAGCTAACCTCGGATTAACGAACAACAAAGAAATGTATAGTCCAGACTTCAAACTTATTTCTTACAATTTTGAAAAAGCACAAAAATTACTTGATGAATCAGGTTGGAAAGATAGTAATAATGATGGTATAAGAGATAAAATCATCAATGGAAAAAAGTATGATTTGAGTCTGGATTTTATTACAGTAACAGGCAGTGTTACTACACAAAACATAGCTTTAATGATACAACAAAGTGCCAAACCCGCAGGGATAAAAATAAATTTAATTAGTCAGGAGGGAAATGTATTCATTCAGCGGTTACGAAACAGAGATTTTGATATGTATATTTCTGCATGGAGCATACCTCCTACCCCTTTTGATGCCCATCAGATTTTTCATTCCAAAAGTATTGATGTCAGCAGTAATTTTGTCGGGTTCAGCAATTTTGAAGCAGACAAACTGATAGACGAAATCCGTGTGGAACTCAATCCTGAAAAACGTAAAAAACTTTACTATAAATTGCAGGAGATTATTTATGAACAACAACCATACATATTTTTATGGCAACCTAAGGAAAGACTAATTATACACAAACGTTTTCAAAATCAAGTTATTTTTGATGCTAATCCAGGGCTTGCTCCTAACATGTTCTGGACACCCAAAGAATACATAAAATACAAAGAAAAATAAAGCGTGAATATGCGTTCTTATACAAAATACTATATCATCTTGGGGCTTATTTTAGTATGTACTTTGTTGGAAATACTGACCATGTGCTATCGGTGGCCCAAAACAACTCGGGAAGTTCAAAGCATTATATTTTTGATAGCAGGTATCAGCATAAGCATATTACCCTTGATAACGGTAAAAATTCCCACTCAAAGTTCAGGTAATTATTCAAATAAAAAGTTATTTTATGTGTTAATTACTTGTATCGTAATTTTGTGTGGAGTTATTTTTGCTTTCTGCCCTGATTTATACAAAAAGATACCCATTCACCCTCAAACCGCAGACATGATACCTATATTGTCCGCTATGGCAGAGCGATATACGTCAGGACAAAGCGTATATGCGTTTATACAGGTTTCAGACCCTATGTACCCTATTTATTTGCCTATGTTATGGCTGCCGTTTATTATTCCTAACACGTTTCATTTTGACCCCAGATGGCTGATAGAACTATTTCTGTGTGCAGGAATAGTAATGATAGCTTTTGTTGTACCTAAAAAAGAATTAAAAGTCAGACAGTTCATAGTTTTAATTCCTTTGTGTACATTGGTATGGGGAATTGTACAGAAAGAAATCACATTGATTACCATGACACAGGAAGGAATTATAATTGCTTATTATATGTTTTTTGCGTTAGTGATGATGCGGTTTTCTCGCAACCCCTATCTGGTCAGTATAGCTATTGCTTTGTGTTTGTTAAGCCGTTTTACTTTGCTGTTCTTTTTCGGGTTTTATCTACTTTTTGTATGGAAATTTGAAAATAAAAAACTGGCGTACAAAATCTTTGGCTTGACTGCTTTAATTGTGATTATCCTCATGTTTGTATTTCAAGCTATTTTTCATTTAGATATCTTTTTGGGATTATCAGACAATTACATTGGTGCTGTGGTATCCAAAAAAGAAAAATATGTTGATATGATTAAATACAGTATGGGAATAGCTAAATTTTTCAAATATGAAAGTTTGCCCATATTGCACAAACTTCATCTGATATTCCAGTTTATTCCGTTAATTGGAGGTTTTCTGTATTTTTACTTTAATAAACCCTTAATAGATAAGCGTGTATTTCTATTGAGCATTGCAAAACTGAGTTTTGTTTTATTTTTCAACCTCTTGATTTTACCTTATACATACTTGTTTTATATTTCTATACTGTATTCCATAATCATTCTTTATGTGTATGCACGAGATAGTTTTGTTGAAAATACAAAACTGTTATAGCTATTTTGCCTTGTATGACTATGTATAAGTAAACCATTTTGGGCGTTCCTGCTTCGCAGTCGGCGTGCTACGGGCTACGCTATCGCTTCGGTGCTTTCGCACTTTGCTACGCAAACCCTCCGCATGCCTAACGCGTGTGCGTAGTGTGTATGTATGCGCATCCGCGTGAGGGATAGCAGCGAAAAGCCCGCAACAGGCGTAGCCTGTGGAGTACAGACGTGGCATCATAGCCCGACCCGAATCGCAGCGTAGGGACACGCTATAATAAAAATGTAATACTATAAAACTTCAAATCAATATATGTTTATGCATAAGGAAGTCAGAAAAACTCTACACTCATATCATCAACATAAATGTAGCTGTTTGGGTCAAAATAAGAAATAAAAGCAGATACAACATGATTTTGTTCAGGTTTTGTTTTACTGATTATATCTTCAGGAATTTCTACAGCAAAAACATGCTTGCGCCATATATTATCTTTGACGAGTTGTGGAGAAATATCTTTATCCCTGTAAAAAATAACTTTTTCTTCATTAGATACTGTAATAATCATTCTTGATATATCAATTTGAATTTCATTGCTTTTTACCCATGTAGAAAATCGTACTCCTTTATATTTTTTTTCTTTGAGGTACTGAAAAGGCACTTTAAATGTGCAACTATACGGATTTTTCATTCCTACCGCGTTACTGTATTTTCCTGTATGTGCTTGTGTGGAGTCTATAAGAACAGTTTTTATCCAATAAGCCTCTTCTGAAAGCGTATTCAGATTTTGTTCATATATAGCTATTGTATTTTTCTCATAAGGAAAGTACTTTTTTTTCAAATAATGTACCTGAACCATAGCATAAATGAATACAGGTAAAAGAATACAAAGCATTATTACAGCCTTATGCTGAATAACTGACGTTTTAATTTTAAGGGTTGACAAATGAGTGCTAAATGACCATTCAACTTTTTGTTGTACAAATCCTATCACTATTATTATTGATAAAAAGGTAGAAGGACCAAATAAATAGGGATATGGAATTTGTAAAAAATTACAAAAGAAGACCAACACTAGTTTTAAAAAGCATAAAGGTAACCATGTTCTGTCTATCCATTTTGGAGAAATAAGTACGGTAACTATTCCTAGTACCATAATCAATGCCGAAAAACCTCTTTGTAAATTATAGATAAACCAACCATCTTTGGAGGAAAAAAACTTAGCCATACCCAATACCTTATCTCGGGGAAAATCAGCAAATCTTTCTGCCATCTGATTAGCTTGAAAAGAAGGTAAAGTGGCAAATTTTTTTATCCCATCTATCCCAAAGGGAACAAGAAATAACAAAAGAACCAATAATCCGATTATGCTACCAAGCTGTATGGCTTTTTTTATTCCTTCATGTTTCCATAGATAAACAAAATATACAGGTATCCAGAGTAAAAATGAGAATCTGCTTAACAAACACAAACCTATCATTATTCCTGCCCACAACCACTGATATTTATGTCCGTTTTGTAATAAAACAAAGCCCAACAATACATAATACCCAATAATCAAAGGTTCTTGGGTGAATCTCATATCTGTCCAGATGTCATAAAAATAAAAATAACACCCTAAACCAATCATTATATACAATAATATCTGTGCTACAATATTTATTTTTTGCTTTCCTGCCTGATACCATACAAAACCTGTTCCCAGCATAAAGAAAAAGAAAGAAGTCCAGCGCAAGTCAATTTTGAGCAATACAGGTATAGCGTAAGGCAACCAGAACCCAGGTCCGTAGAGTATCGCAGGACGGTTAATTTCAGTCAGGGATTCATATACTTTCTGCCCTGAAAGAAACCGTTTTGCCAATATTTCTATAGACGGCAACATGTCCGCATCTCTGAAATTTAAACGGTAACTGTCTGTAATATATACGAAACGGTATAACAATATAAAAAAGAATACATACCCTACATACGCAAAAACTTTTTTTACAAGTTCTGAATAGGCTTCACTTACTGTACAGGAAAATTTTTCGTATCTGAACAATGGCAGCATGGCAATAATTACTCCTGAAAGAAAATATACCCATGTTAAAAAGTGGCTTGTGTAAAGCGAGTGATGAGAAAAAATAATCAATTCTGCCATACTCAATACAAAAAGTATAACTATACCATACAAAACTGTATTTTTTGAACCTTTGAGTAACATGCCTGCAAAAATACAATAAAAACATTCTGTGCAGAAATGGATACATTTTTATTTAAGAAAGAAGGATTATATCTTTATTTAATCTGTAAGTTTGCACTTAATTTGTTTATTTTGCAAATAGTAAATTATGAAAGCACATCAGCTCATCTCTTACTTGCAAAGTTTATGTCCCTCTTCATTAAAAGAGGATTATGATAATGTTGGGATACTTGTTGGGGATACCCAAACCGAAATACAAGGCGTTTTAACAGCATTGGAGTTAAATGATTCTGTAATAGATGAAGCCTTAAAGTTAAATTGTAATGTGATTGTTACTCACCACCCGATTATTTTTAAGCCTTTGAAAAAAATCACTTTGCAGACATACAATGAGCGTATGGTTTACCGTTGTATTCAAGAAAAAATTGTGGTATATGCTATGCACACAAATTTTGATAATTTGTTTAGGGGAACAAATTATTTGTTAGCTCAGCAATTTAATTTAACCCATCTCAAACCTTTGCGGAAACTGAAAAACTATTACAAGGTATTGGTTACTTTTGTACCTACGCAACACGTAGCAAAGGTACGCAGTGGCTTGGCACAAGCAGGTGCAGGAATAATCGGAAACTATACAGAATGTAGTTTTAATGTACAAGGGTACGGCACATTCAGACCAAATGAAGAAAGTAATCCATTTAGCGGTGCAAAACATCAACTTAATCAGGAATTGGAAGTCCGTTTGGAAATGCGTTTTCCATACTATGCAGAAGCAGAGGTAATCAAAGCGTTACTGCAACATCACCCTTACGAAACCCCCGCTTATCATATTTTTGATGATAATGCTACACAAGAACTATATGATGGTTCAGGAATTATTGGAGATTTGCCTACCTCATACAACACGCAGGATTTTTTGAAAATTGTTAAACAAGTATTGAAAATACCTTTTTTACGCTACACTGCTACTGAAAAAAAGAAAATTCAGAAAATAGCTTTATGCGGGGGTGCAGGAAGTTTCCTGTTGCCTGATGCTATCCAAAGTGGGGCAGATGCATTTATTACCTCAGATATTACTTATCATACTTTTTTTGATGTACCACCCTCACTTATGCTAATAGATGGCGGTCATTATGAAACCGAACAATTTGTAGCGGAAGGCATCATGCACTATATACAGAAAGAGTTTACTTCGCTTAAAATAAGTATCAGCACCGTTTATACCAATCCTGTATCTTATTTTTAAAAAATTTTCCGTAAATTTCTCACATTGAGTATGAAAATGAACCTTATAACAATACAGAGCAAAATTATGCCTTATCTAACAAACAAATACATAGTTATTTTGTTTTTTTTATTGATATGGATGCTTTTTTTTGATAGAAACAATGTATTTACCTTGTTTAGTTTGAGAAAAAAACTGAATGAAACCTATAATGACAAAAAATTCTATCAAAAGAAAATTCGTGAATATGACAGCACGCTTAAATATATCAATGAAGATAAGGTATTTTTAGAAAACTATGCCCGTGAAAAATACTACATGAAAAAAGAAAACGAAGATATTTTTATTATTGTAACCCCTGAAGAAAAAGAAAACAAAGAAAACAACTAAAATTCTGTATTGACTTGCCTTTAATTTTCGCTCTATTCCACTTTTAGGGTGATGCATCAAGACATTATTTATGAATGTTTTATTTGGGCGTTCCTGCTTGCTGCGCAGCGCAGTCGGCGTGCTACGGGCTACGCTATCGCTTCGGTGCGTTGCACCATGCTAACGCATGCCCTCCGCATGCCTAACGCGTATGCGTATATGTACGCGCGCGTACCCGCGTGAGGGATAGCAGCGGAAAGCCCGCAGTGAGCGAAGCGAACGAAGTACAGGCGTGGCATGCCACGTCTCTACCAGCGCATAGCCCGACCCGAAGCGCTAGCGCAGGGGCACGCCCACAAAATTTTTGATACAGAACATCAGTTAAAAATTTCTCCCTAAAACTCAATACGAGCGTTAATTTTTATTAACCTGCAACGGTCTGTTTGCTTTTCTGTCTGCTTGTTCTTTTTGGAAAGTTTCCTCGTTGGAAACGACATTGGTAAGATTTTCTTCCCGTACAGATACAATAGCTTGCTTGCTTTCCTCCGCTTCCCTGCTTATACTGATAATTATACCAACCGCAATAGCATTAAATAAAATAGACGTTCCTCCCATACTGAGCATAGGCAAAGCTAACCCAGTAACAGGCAACACATTTACAGCAACACCCATATTGACCAGTGCCTGCAAACATATATTCAATGATAAACCTATTACCAAAAGCGTCCCAAAGGTTCTTTCCTGCATTTTACTTGCCGCCAGCAATGCCCTGTATGCAAAAAACAGATAGAGAAAGATGACAAACAACGCTCCTGCCAAGCCATATTCTTCAATAATGATAGCAAAAATAAAATCATTGTACGGTTGTGGAAGCAGGTATTTTTGTGTGCTTTTACCTGGACCTTTACCCACAAGACCGCTGGTAGCCACCGCAATTTTTGCCTGTTCGCTTTGAAAAGAATCTTCATATAAATAGCTTTCTATACGTTTCTGCCACGTTTCACTTCTTGGAGACACCTTGAACAACCCTACCAATCCTATCACACTGATAGAAACAATCAAAGCCAAATGCATCAAAGATATTCTTCCGATAAACATCAGTATAAAGCACACAAAAAACAACATAGATGCTGTACTAAGGTTCATAGGCGCAATCAATCCGCAGATAATCGCTATCCAAAAAATGATGGGCAAAAAAGTGGCATAAAAATCCTTGATGTTTTTTTGCTTTACAGATAATTGGCGTGCCACATAAATAATGAGGGCAAGTTTTGCAAAATCAGAAGGTTGGAAGGTAAGGTTAATGACGGGCAAACGAAGCCAGCGGCTGGCATTGTGGATATTTACGCCTTGTACCAAAGTATAAATTAACAGGGGGACACACAGCCAAATCGCAAAAACGCTTAACGTGCCTAATAACCGATAGTCTAATTTATGCATAAAAAACATTATTACAAAACCAAGAATTATCATAAAAATATGCTTCCCGAGAAAAAGCTCGTTGATAACATTTTTTTGTGAAGCCAATGGGCTTATAGCACTGTACACAGCGAGTATCCCAATAAAACTAATCATAAAGGTAGATATCCACAACCATGGGTCTCCCTTGAAATATTTTCTGAACAGTGAACCTTGACTCATGCTATATACAAGATGTGCAAATATACGCTAAAAATCATAATCTACCTCACAGATTAACTTTGTATGCGTGTTGCAATACAAATTATCTACGGCAACATATACGTTTCCGTCAGGCGTTTTGCTTTGGTCTAAATATCCTGGTTTCTTGACAGCATTCATAATAGATTTCCATACTAATTCTGAACAATATTGTACGCTATCTGTATCCATGCGGAAATCCATATCAAAATTGATGCGTTTTCTGTAAGCGTCCATCATATTATCTACATAATGCTGTAAAGTCAAACTATCCATGTCTACATATCTGTAAACTGCGAAAGAATGATTATCCGCAGGGTCGCAGAATTCATATAAAGTATGCTTTTTGACGGCATTATCCACCGCAGTTTCTCCACCCAAAGCATGAATTACATATACACTGTCCCCTTCCAAAAATACCATTCCTGCATGAGAAAACTTTCTTTGTTTTTGACTCATAAACATAAAAGACTCACTGATGATACCCTTGCCATGTCTTAATATCAAATCTCCTGTTTTAAGTTGGTTGGCTTTGGGCAACAAAGTTCTTGCATTTATCTTTTTGAGTTTGTGTTCTGCATTTTTTTGAAAAGGGTTACAACTCCATTGGATAAAATAGAATACAGTACCTGCAACCAATAACAATACTACATGTTTGGGATTAAACATATTTGATTTTTTGCAAAAATACAAGTTTTATCTTGAATTGTGGAATATCCTTAGGTTAATTATGGTGTAACTACTTAGAAATTAAGTAAAATTGATTTTTTTTCATGATTTCAAAAACTTTATGTACCTTTACGCTTTTATTATAAAACCAAGCTTTTGAAGCAGTTAAAAACTATGTAGCAAATGCCAACAGCAATTATACCTATACAGATGAAATGCCTTATCTTGTTTCTTTTTACAGATTAAAATTTATAGATAAAGATGGTAACGCTACTTATTCTAATACTATTGAACTTCAAAACACTAATGCGGAAATATTAAAACATAAAGTATACCCCAACC
>Ga0272446_1006679_pt1 | contig 11883 bp, 9 predicted proteins | sample YNPCB0061_FD_194587 | JGI IMG/M metagenome (GOLD analysis project Ga0272446, IMG submission 194587) | Hot spring microbial mat communities from Yellowstone National Park, WY, United States - YNP-CB-006-1 | ecosystem: Environmental > Aquatic > Thermal springs > Hot (42-90C) > Sediment | place... | reverse complement strand
TAGCGCGAGTACTGCCTGAGGACGCGAACTACTTTGTGGAAGCGTATGCTTCGCCCCAGGACGGGGAGTTCGACCCCTCTCTCTCGGCTGCATTCCGATTACAAGCGCGTAGCTGCGGAACGAGACCGATTAGTCCAGGAATTCTCACCGGCGTACTGGACGCCCAAGACTGCGCCTTTTCGTCGGGCCAGCGTTACGAGGTGTGGACGTTCGACGGTGGGCAGACCGGAGTGGCGAGCTTTTCGGCGAGCGACGGCGTTTGCTTGCAGGCCTTGCTTCCTTCGGGGCAAACCATACCTGCCTTCGGCTGCGCGACCGGACTCCTCGAGGTTCCGGTGGTCGAGGCAGGCGTTTACGCCATGATCGTGGCTTCCGTGCTGGGGGAGCCGCCGGGCGGCTATGCGGTCTCTTATCGGCGATGCAACATTGCCGCGAGCGCCTCCTACGCCCAACGCTTGTCAGGTTCGCTTACGGCGACCAGTTGCCAAGCGGGTGATGGCGTGCGGGCCGACTGGTACTGGCTCTCGGCGGGGGAAAACCTTTTGCGCTTCAATCAGGGAATTGGCGGCGCGGTCGAGAGCGGGTTTCGTGTCATCACTGGGGTGACCGATTTGAACGGCACCACGGAGCGCGACCGAATCTTTTTCGCTGATCCAGAGACAATGCTCAGGGCTTCAGGGGGGAGAAGGGGCGCGTTGTTGCGAGTGCGTTCGGTAGGTGCGTCAGGCGGGTACGTCGTTCAGGTGGACGCGGCAAGCCGTCGCGAATAATGGCCGGCGGGTAATCGCAGTGGCTTTGCGAAGAACGCCCGGCGGACAGCGGCTTTTCCCCTTGGGAAATTTCCGCTGCACGGCTTGACCGCTCGTTTTCCAGTGGTGTATGCACCCGGCGCGGAGGTTGGATTGCGGGGAACGGTGCACAAGCTGGGTTGGGGTTGGGTCGCGTTCGTAGCTAGCGCATGGTGCGCTCTACTTTCCACCGGCTGTGGCGGCGGCGGGCAAGACGTGGAAGGTGGCAGCCTCCAACTTCGCACCGTGTGGGAGAACGCGATGCAGCCGCGCAGCTCGCGTTACCTGCCGCGCTCCTTCGAAGGAGAGACGCAACTGCCGCCAAGCGCGGGTACCGTGGAGGTCCGGGTAGGTACGCGTTCCCAAGTCGTCGATCCCACTGCGACACGCTCGGTTCTGTTTCGACAACTGCAACCGGGGCCGGTGAATGTCGAGGTTCTCGCGTGGGACGTTCCCTTTGCCCAGAGGGAACGCATCGTTCAAAGCGGTTTGCCGCCGTCTTTCGTTGGTCGTACGCAGGTCACGGTCGAGGCGGGGCGCACGGTTACGGCGGAGGTACAGATGCTCGCCCAACCCTTCGTAACCGATTTCGAGCCATTGCCGGGCGCAACCGGTGTTTCGCGTCTCACCCCCGTGCGTTTCCTAATTGCGACCGCTGCGGGAGCGCTGGACATCAGCAGCGTGGAAATTTCTGTCGGTGGCCGGCAGTGGGTTCAAGGGGGAGTCGCTGTTCCCGAAGCCGGCTTGAATCCATGCGACGACGCAGCGGGAGAACCCGACTTTTTCTGTAGCGCAGAAGGATCCAAACGGCTTGCTGGTCTGTTGTTCGAGTTGGTTCCCGATGTTCCTTTTGGCGCGGAAGAGCGCATTGCGGTCGTGGTTCGTGCCCGTTCCTTGAACCATCCCGAGCGCGCGCTGGACTATTCGTATTCCTTCGAGACAGGCGTATTCCTGCCTTCCCCAACTTCTACCGCAACGGCCACGTTATCGCCGAGTCCTACGACCCCGCCGTCTGCGACTTCGACTGCCACGAGGACTCTGTCCGCGACGGCAACCGCCTCTCCGTCCCATAGCGCGACTCCTGTCGCCACAGAGACGCCATCCACCGCCCCGACGGCTACGGTTACGGAGACCGCTACACCGACACCGACGGACACGGACACTCCCACGCCGACACCGACGGAAACGCAAACTCCCACTCCCACAGAGAGCGCCACGCCAACCGCGACCGAAACGGCGAGCCCCTCACCGACCGAGACACCAACCGAGACGCCAACGGAAACACCAAGTCCTACGCCGACAGAGACTGCAAGCGCAACTGCGACGGGAACCGCGACGAGCACTCCAACGGCAACGGAGACCTTGACCCCGACCGCAACCCCGACTCCGACAGATACTCACTCCCCGACAGCTACCGCTACGGTCACGGAAACGCCGACTGAAACTGCCACGCCCACGGTGACAGATACCCCGTCTGTAACGCCAACTTTTACAGAGTCGCCAACACCGACGGCCACGCCAACGGTAACGGATACGCCAACGGAAACCCCAACTCCGAGCGTGACCCCGACTCCGACGGAAACGGGCACGCCGACCGAGACATCGACTCCTACCGAAACGCCTACCGTAACGCCGACAGCGACCGAAACGCCGACTCCGTCGCCGTCCGCCACGGCGACAGAAACGGCGACCCCGACAACGACGCCCACGGAAACTCATACCCCAACCGCAACGGAGACGCCGACTTTTACTGTCACCCCAACGGCCACGTTCACGGATACTCCCTCACCGACGCCCACGGATACAGCCACGCCTACCGTAAGCCCGTCAGCAACGCCGACGTTTACTGAGTCTCCGACGGCCACGCTGACGGCCACGCCCACATTTACCCCCACCGCAACGCCGACCGATACTCCGACCAATACGCCCACGGACACGCCGACCTTCACGGCGACGCCTACGAGCACGCCAACGCTCACATCCACAGCCACGCCGACGGCCACGCCGACGGCAACGCCTACAGCGACCACCGTTCCGTTGGTGTTCGTGAGCAACTCTGCCTCCAACACGGTATCGCTGATCAATGCGGCGGACTTTGCCGTGGTTGGCACCACCACGGTAGGTTCCGGGCCCTTTGGTGTTGCGGTCGAACCGAGCGGGGCGCATGCGTACATCACCAATTATTTCAGCGCTGAACTGTCCGTGCTCGATGGCAACACCGGGAGTCTCGTGCGCACGATCCCATTGGGCGCCGGACTCCGACCGCTTGGCGTTGCGGTTACGCCCGACGGCGGAAAAGTGCTGGTGGCAATTCAGTTGCCAGCCACGTTGCGGCGCTTAGCAGTGTATGACGTAGCCGCGGACACCTTGCGAGAGATCACGGTGGGCAACAGTCCTACGGGGGTTGCGGTTCATCCGGGAGGATCCCTTGCGTACGTGACCAACCAGTTGAGCAACACGGTCTCGATCGTCGACACGGTCAACGAGAGCGTCTTGGGGACCCTTGCCGGATTTAACCAGCCCTTTGCCGTAGCCGTGAACGCGGCCGGGACACGGTTGTACGTGACCAGCGTTGGGGACAATACCGTCAGGGAGATCGACACGACGTCTTTGGAGACGGTGTGGACTTACAACGTTCTTGCTCGGCCGTTCGGTGTGGCTGTGCGGCCGCAGGGGGACCGCGTGTATGTTTCGAACATCGACAACAGGCGCGTATCGATTCTCGATATATCTTCCCGTACGGTGAGCACCGTGACCGTGGGCAGGAGCCCGTGGGGAGTTGCCGTGGACCCCTCTGGACAGCGGCTATTTGTTGCGAACTTCGAGGACAACACCGTTTCCGTGGTGGATGCGCTTGCCGGCAACGTGTTGCAAACCACCCCTGTCCAACAGTCTCCCGTGGCGTTCGGGGTGTTCATGCGCCCGGGCACGGCGCCGTAGGAGAGAAACCATGGTGCGGTGGAGGAGAGCGTTGCGCATGGCGTGGCTCCGGGGTGTTTTGCTGGCGTCGATACTTGCCAGCAGTGCTGCGCGTGCGGATGTCGTTTCGCAAGTTGCGTATGCGCGTGGATTGGTGGCCTTCCACCAAGCGCAATGGAACGAAGCCATTGCAGCGTTCGATGAGGCTTTGGGGGCTGACCCGCAAGACGCCCGCGCCCGTTACTACCGCGGACTTGCCCGAGCTCGTGTCGGTGACACTGGAGGCGCAGTGGAAGACATCGAGGCGGCCCTCCGGTTGCAACCCGATTTGCCTCACGCCTGGCTTGATTTGGGAATTGCGTACCTCAGCGCGGGGCGACTGGCGGATGCGCGTACCGCGCTCGAGCGCGCCGTGGAGCGAGGGCACGAGCGGCACGTTGCCGAATTTTTCCTCGGGTTGGTCTTGTACCGTCTGGGCGAGCGCGATCGAGCCGCGACACTCTTACAACAAGCGCAGGCAGACCCCGAGGTGCGGCTTCCTGCGGCCTACTACACTGGATTGATTGCGGTTCAGCAAGGGGCGCCGGAGCGTGCCCGCTCGCTGTTGGAAGGGGTGGCGCGGGAAGTGCCGAATACAGAAATAGGTGTCGCAGCAGCTCGTTACCTCAGCGGCGGAGAAGTGTCTGAACCGCAGGTCCGGCAATGGAGGCTCCACGGGCGCGTTGGCTTCGAGTACGATACGAACGTGACCCTTGGCCCGAGCAGTGTGACCATTGCGACGCCCCGCGACATTACGGAACAGTCCGACGGGCGCATCGTGGTCGCTGCAGGTGCGCAGTACCGCTTTTTGGAGAATTCTCCGTTCTCGCTGTCAGCGAGCTATGACTTTTCGCAAAGCGTTCATTTCGACCTCACCGCGTTCGACTTGCAAGGTCACCGGCTAGCTTTGTCCGTCGCTGGCCGACGCGATCCGTGGTCCTACGGACTTTCCGGGGGGTACAACTTCTTCGCGCTGAATTACCAAACGTTTTTTCATGAAGGCTTGGCAACCCCGTGGCTGACCTACCATTGGTCCGACACCGCCGCGACGCAGGCGTTTGTGGCGTTTCGGGGCCGGGATTTTCTCCGGCGCCCGTACGATCCCGGGCGTGACGCGCGGAACTATGCGCCCGGCTTGCGGCAGTACTTGAGCCTTGGTGCGACGGACCGACTACTCGCCTTGGGCTATCAGTACGAGATCGAGGACACGGTATCGAGCGGTCCCCAAGGACGAACGTTCGCGTATCGAGGACATGTGCTCGACACCGAGCTGCACTGGCGGATTGCAGAACGGTGGCTGGTCAACGCTGGCTATGCATACCGCCGGTACGACTACGAGAACGTCGAAAGCGGGTTTGGGCTGCGTAAGCGTAAGGACGATGGTCATCAATTTGCTCTTGGCGTCGCGTATCCCCTGAGCGACCATGTTGCGTGGACGTTCGGGTACATTGGTCACCGCCACGACTCGAACGTGTCGTTGTTCGAGTACGACCGGCATATTGTTTCTACCGCTCTGGAGCTCGTTTACTGAGGAGCCCTTATGCGCAAAGCAGGTCTGGCGTTCGCCGTAATCTTTGTCGGGCTGGTCCCGCTGCGAAGCTTGGGAGTCGAGTCTGGCAACGCGCGGTTTGCCGCTGTGCAGGGCGAAGTGCAATGGGTACGCGCGAGCGGGCGAGCTACGGCCAACGTGGGCGAAACTGTGCGCGTTGGAGATCGGGTCCGTACTGGCGCTGGCCAGCGCGCAAAAATCGTTGCGTTGGATCGAGCTGTGTTCGACTTGGCACCCGGCACCGAGGTGGCCGTGGACGAACTGAAGAGTGTTCCCGAAGTCGAACGTCTGGCTCTGGAACTCCGGCTATTTCGTGGGCGATTGCTCTTGCGGACTACCCCTGCGTTCGCTCGAGGCGGGTCATCGTGCATCGTGGAAACGGGAACCGCTACCATTTCCGTTCCGACCGGCGAAGTCGTGGTGCAGTACGACGCGGATGGGGAATATACGGAGGTGGCGGTGCTTTCCGGCGAAGCGGAGGTGACAGGGAAAGTCGCAGCGGTCGCCGGGGGACGTGTCCGCCTCGCACCTGGCAATGCTGTGCGGGTCGGCAAGGGCAGAATCCCGCAGCAACCGGCGGAATGGGGAATCGAGCGCGTGCGACACTATGCAGAGGGAATCGAGATCTTTGGAACGGGTAGGCGCGATGGCCTCAACGTCTTGCATCCTTTGACATTGGGGCGCTTGATGGATCCGTCGGACATTGCTGGTGTGACTCCGCCGGCTGCCATTGGTGGTGTTGCCCCAGGGCTCCTGCTGCCAGACCGAATGTCACCAGATGTGTACACGAACACACAACCACTCGAGGTTTTTCGGGCGTTGCCTCCAGGGCGTCCCCTCACCGGCGATGTACGCATCGATTTCTAAAGTTCCGTTGTAGAATTTCTCATGCACAACTTGGCCTTGCGGCTCGGGAAATTTTGTGCAACAAAGGCGGCGTTGTCGGTTTGCCAAGTTTGAAGAGAGAAGGAGACATCCGATGCGAAGAAAGCACTGGGCCTTGGCAATCGTGGGGCTGAGCTGGGTAGGGCTCGCTACCGCAGGCTGTGGCGAGAGAAAGCCGCTGATCGATCCCAACACCGTGTCGCGTGTGGAGTCGGCGGCGAGCCGCGCGGAGTCAGCAGCAAGCCAAGCAGAAGCTGCGGCGAAGCGGGCTGCGGACGCAGCAGCCAAAGCCGAAGCAGCAGCGGAGAAGGCTGCGGCCGGTTTCAAGCACAAGCTGCGGAAGTAAGTCGGCTAGGGCTGTTTAGTCCGGGTGATCCGAAGTGCCGGTGACTTTACGGTGCTAGGGAAGACGAAGGAGGTGAACAAAAAATGAGGTTCGGAACGCAAGGGAAAGCTTTGGTAGCGGTTGCTGCTGGTATCGCGCTGCTCGGAGCAGCTTCGGGATGTACCCGCAAGCTGAGCGCCGAGGAGCAAAATGCCATTTCGCGGGTAGAGGCAGCCGCAAGTCGTGCGGAAAGTGCTGCGAGCCGTGCAGAGCAAGCAGCGCGGGCTGCGGCTGACGCGGCGAGCCGTGCAGAAGCGGCAGCAGCGAAGGCGGAAGCGATCTTCCACAAGGGCCTGCGGAAGTAGCCCTTCCTCAGCGATTGGAAACGTGAAAGCGCGCCCGGCAAGGCTTTCAGGCTTTGCCGGGTGCGCTGCTTTTGGGGTGTGTTCGTTTTAACCTCAAAAGCAGACGACTACTTTGATGGCGGCCGGGTTCCGTGCGGCGGTGGCGTAAGCTTGAGCCACCCGTTCGAAGGGAAACACGTGCGTAACGACGTGTCGAGCCGTCACGACGCCCTGAGCAATCAAATCGAGCGCGATGCGGGTTTCTTGTGGCCCGCAAGAGTAGCTTGGCACGAGGCGAATTTCGCGGAAGTACACATCGTGTGTGTCTAGGGAAAGCCGCTCTCCCGGCGGCGTTCCCATGAACTGGATCACCGTGGCGCCGCGTGCTGCCGAACGTATAGCGAGATCCAAGGCTTCGGTGGTGGCCGGGCCAGCGATCACGATGTCGCAGCCGCGTCCGTTGGTGATTTCCAAGGTGGCGTCCACTACATCCTGAGCGCTGGCATCGATCACCTGGTCGGCGCCAAGCTCGAGCGCCTTGGCGCAGCGCGGTTTCTGGAGATCCGCGCCAATGATCAGCTCTGCTCCCCAGTGGCGAGCGAGCAGAACGTGGAGTTGCCCCATCACTCCAAGGCCGACGATGAGCACGGAGGCCCCTTGCACGAGTCCGGCCCGCCGTAGCGATTTCACGACGCACGCGAGGGGCTCGACAAGGGTACCATCGACGTCGGTCACGGACTCGGGCAGGACTAACGTGTCCACGCGAGCGTTGATTTGCGGTACACGGATAAACTCTGCCATTCCGCCGGGCTCCAGCGCTGTTGCCCGCCACGTGGGACATTGGACGAACTCCCCGCGGTCGCACCAGGGGCATGCGAGGCACGGCACGTGGTGGTGAACGAACACTCGACTGCCTGGTGAGATCCCTTCTACTCCTTCGCCGCAGGCGACCACCTCGCCGACGGGTTCATGGCCGAACACGATTGGAGCCTTCTTGCGGATGTACCAAGGCGTGACGTCGCCGGAACAAATGCCACAAGCGCGGGTACGCACGAGAAGGTCGCCCGGCTTAAGAGTGGGCGTGGGAAGCTCCTCCAAGCGAACGTCGAGGTAGTCGTAGGCGCGCGCTACCCGCATGTTCATCGACTCATGGTTCGATGGCGAACTTGATGCCTTGGCCCCTGTGGTGAGCCTCAAGAGCTTCTGGGAGAGCAGAAAGCGGGAATCGACCCGTGACGAGGCGTTCGGCGGGAAACGATGGGTCGCAAAGGAGTTCGTACGCTTGCCGGACCGCACGCGGCGTAAAATGAAATGGACTGTGGAGGCGTAACTGGTCGTAATGCAAGCGGTGGGTTTCGAACCGCGCCACCGTTCCAGCGGCGCAACCCCCGAACAAGACTACTGTGCCCCCACGGCGTGCGAATCCGGGTGCTTGCTCCCAAACCTCGACTTGGCCCGTGCATTCGATGACCAAATCGGCCCCTCGTCCCTTCGTGGCCTCCAACACTGCCCGGCATGCGCTTGGCAGATCCCCTGCGAGCACGCGCGAGGCACCCACCAGTGTCGCGAAGCGAACCCGCTCCGCAGAGCGCCCCACGACCCACACATTTGAAAGGCCGCGCTGGCGCAGCACCAGCACGTGGAGCAGGGCGATGGCACCCGCGCCGAGAATGACGGCGGTGTCATCGGGGCGTACGGGAACTTCCTCGAGGCCGTGGGTGACGCAGGAAAGAGGTTCGAGCAAAGCCGCTTTGTCAAACGAAAGATACTTGGGCTTCCGGTACACGTTCGCCCGAACGGTACGGGCCGGAACTTTCACGTAGTCGCCGTAGGCGCCGAGAACCATCGTCTCGATCACGGTTTCGCACAGATTCTCCTGTTGGCGCATGCAGTAGTAACAGGAAAGGCACGGCCCCGTTGGTGCGAGCATTACCTCGTCCCCTTCGTGCCAGCGAGCAACCCCTGCTCCCACGGCTGCCACTACCCCGCTGAACTCGTGGCCAAACGGGGTGGGCGTAGGGAATTTCGGATGCCCCCGTAAAAACATCTTGAGGTCGGTGCCACAGGTTAAAGCAGCACGAATGCGCACGACGATTTCGCCCGGACCCGGTTGTGGTTCCGGCAATTCGAGCAATTCGATACACCCCGGGGCTTGCAAGATGTGCGCGCGCACAGCCGTAGCGGTATCGGTGCGGCTCCAGCTTGTCAACGAAGCGGAGGCGCCGTGGCCCCGGGTCCAGGCAGATGCGCCAAGCGACGCGCCGTCACGATGAAGCCCGTGTGCGCCACCATGCGATGTTCCGGGCGCATACTGCGCTCCTCGACGTGCCAGAAACGTTGCAGGAGCTCGAACACTTGCACCAAGCCAAAGTCGGCTCCTCTGCGCATCTGGTCGACGAGCTCCTTCACCTGCAATACCGTAGGCAAGTAACTTACGAGTACGCCTCCAGGACGTAGGGCGGCTGCGACTTGTGCTAGCAACAGCCAGGGCTCCGGTAGATCGATGACTGCTCGGTCGACATTGCGCTCCTCGATCCCGGCGAAGGCATCGGCTTGCTTGAGCTGCCAGTGTGGCACCGGACCAAGGAGCAGCTCCACGTTTTGGCGGGCACGTGCCGCAAAGTCGCTGCGGACTTCGTACGAGACGAGTCGCCCTTCGGGCCCGATTGCCTGTAAAATTCCCATACTGAGCGCACCCGGCCCCACGCCGATCTCCACCACATGGGCGCCCGGAAAGAAATCTCCCCAGAGCAGGATGGGCCCGATGTCCTTCGGATAAATCGGCTGTGCTTGGCGCGGTAGATTGGGAATGAATTGGGCGATCGTGGGTCGAACTAAGACAAAAGCTTCCCCCGCGCTGTTGTACACGGTATGGCCCTCGGCAAGCCCAATTAAGTGGTCGGCCCAAAAAAATCCGTTCCGGATGTGGATTCGTTTTCCCGGGGCCAGCTGGCGCATGTACTCACGCTGTTTGCGATCGACGAACAACACAGCCTCTCCTGCTTGCAGCCGGCCGCAGTTCCGTTTCATTGCCCAAGGTCCCCGATGCTAGGCGCTAGAAGTTGGGGTTTCCCCAAGCCGTTCCGCGGCGGATTTTTGCATCCGTTGGCGCTTTCCTTCGACCTCTTCGAGAAGACTGCAAAAGCGGCATACGGGTCGATGCGACGGTAGCCCGCATCGCGTGCACGTGACGGGTGCGTCGAGTTCTTCGCGGAACAAAGCTGGGCGCACGCGGCGGTAAAATTCGGTAACGAACGCCTGCTTCGTCCCGGGCATTTCCGCCTCGAGCCGCTGAAGCACATCTTTGTAAAGGAGTTGGGATGCGCCTGCCGCGTTCGGACATTCGTCGACCACGTAATCGATCCGACTGAGGAACGCGTACACGGCGGTTTCATATTCGCTCACGCGAAACAGCGGTTTGACCTTGCGCACGAACTTTTCGTGCGTCGGAGCGAGGACGGGGGTCTGCCGTAGTAAGTAATTCATGTCCCACCGCAGCACGTTACCCAGTAGACGCGCAGCTTCGTCGTCGAGGTTATGCCCGGTTGCCACCACGGGGAAGCCGTGATCGAGGGCGACGCGGTCGAAGTGGTGGCGCTTCGCTGTTCCGCACGCCGCACAAGCGGGGCGGCGAGTGATCTCTACAATTGCTGGGATTGCGTGGCCTTCAGCCGCAAAGTCGACGACGATCAACGGTAGCCCGCGGTCACGAGCAAACGCTTCGGTCTTGGAACGCGAGAGTTTCGAGTACGCCCCGATTCCTAAGTCCAAATGCAGCCCCGTGGTTCGGTAACCCAAGTGCTGCAAGACCTCCCACAAGGCTAAACTGTCTTTCCCACCTGAGACCGCCACAAGGACCGGCTCCTCGCGCGTGAACATCCGCTCTCCTTCGATGGCGCGTTGCACCTGACGGCGGAAGTAGAAGAGAAAGCACTCTTTGCAAAACGCGGTGTGGTGCGAGTGGAGTTGTACCACAGCGGGAGCGCGGCAACGCTTGCACTTGGGTTTCGGTGCCAACTTGGTCGAGTTCATGGCCCATCCTTATAGGATGGTTGTACGTCTGAACCAGGGGGATGAGTTGTTCTACGTGGAAGACGCAACTGGACAGCCGTTCAACGCCACGTTCACAGCGGCGATGATTTCGTCCACCGTGATGCGCTGGTCGCCGTTGTGATCGCCAACCGGGCAGTGCTCCAGCGCTAAAAGCTCGAGGGCGATGTTCACTAAAAGCACGATTTCGTCCACGGTCACTGCACCATCACCGCCACAATCTCCGCGGCACGGAGACGCCGTGGGGCGCGGTGTGTTCGTTGGCGTCGATGTGGAGGACAGCGGCGTTACCGACGCGGTGGGGGTCGTGGAAGGCGTCGGTGTAGCCGTTGCCGTTCGGGTCGGCGTTGGCGAGGGCCGGTCAACGACCGGGTAAAGCACATCGCGTCCACCCACGTCATCGTATGCCAGGCTGGGGTCGCCAAGGCGGCGGAGCAGAGTCAGAAGACTGGAAGGCTGCGTTTGCGAGAGGCCGCCCCACATGATCGGCAGCAATAGCGCGGGAGGGTTTTGTGGGTTCGGCCAAATCTGGAGGTCTCGGAAAGGATCCAAGGGATCGATTTCCATGCGGTTGTACGGATCCGCGTCCGTGTCGAAGAACCGCCCCTCGTTTGGGTGGCCCAGGCCCAGGGCGTGGCCAACTTCGTGGGCAACCAGCACCTGGAGGGCAGCGGCGAGCACGTGCAACGGTTGTCCTAAGCCCATAAGCGCGCGAGCTGCATCAGCAATCCGGTCGCGGTTCAAGGTGATGTCTGCGCCAATTATGGTGTCGCCAGGGCTTTGCTGGCCATTGGTTAGGAACCGTTCCTCCGAAAACCGCCACCAGACAGAGGTCCAGCCAAAATACGTGCCGGCATTGCCTACGAACACGTCGATCTCGTTTCCTTCCTCGCCTGGTTCGATTTCAGGATCGCCAAACTGTACATCGAATCGCAGCGGCCCATATTCCCAGCTACGAATCCCGTCGGAAATGACCTGGCGCGC
>Ga0272446_1006678_pt1 | contig 11886 bp, 7 predicted proteins | sample YNPCB0061_FD_194587 | JGI IMG/M metagenome (GOLD analysis project Ga0272446, IMG submission 194587) | Hot spring microbial mat communities from Yellowstone National Park, WY, United States - YNP-CB-006-1 | ecosystem: Environmental > Aquatic > Thermal springs > Hot (42-90C) > Sediment | place... | reverse complement strand
GCCATCGTGCTGCGCCGCCTGATCCGCTCGCTGCCGACGCGCGCCGGTGTGATGGGCGTGGCGACTTGCGACAAGGGGCTGCCCGCAATGTTGCTGGCGCTGGCGGGAGTACGCAACCTGCCGTCGATTCTTGTGCCTGGCGGTGTGACCTTGCCGCCGACAGCAGGCGAGGATGCCGGCAAGGTGCAGACGTTGGGCGTCCGCTTTGCGCAGGGCGAGATCACGCTGGAGGAAGCCGCCGATCTGGGCTGTCGGGCGTGCGCTTCGCCGGGCGGTGGTTGTCAGTTTCTCGGCACCGCAGCGACGAGCCAGGTGGTGGCGGAGGCGTTAGGGCTGTCGCTGGTGCATTCAGCGTTGACGCCTTCGGGCCAACCGCTCTGGCGCGATATGGCGCAGCGTTCGGCGCAGGCGTTGGTGGCGCTGGAGGCAGCCGGACTCAGCGCCGCTGACATTTTGACCGAGGACGCGCTGCACAACGCCATGGTCGTCCACGCCGCCTTCGGCGGCAGCACGAACCTGCTCCTCCATATTCCGGCGTTGGCGCACGCGGCGGGGCTGCGCATTCCAACAGTGGCCGACTGGCAGCGCATCAACGCTGCCGTGCCCCGCCTGGTCGATGTATTGCCAAACGGCCCGGTCGGCCATCCGACGGTGCGCGTCTTCCTGGCCGGTGGCGTGCCGGAGGTGATGTTGCATCTGCGCGATCTCGGCCTGCTGCGTCTCGAGGCGCTGACTGTGCACGGCCGACCCTGGGGTGAGATGCTCGATCACTGGCAGCGCAGCGAGCGTCGCCGCCGCCTGCGCGCACACCTGCTCGCCAGTGACGGCATCGACCCGGACGAGGTGATCATGGCGCCAGCGCAGGCGCGGCAGCGTGGGCTGACCAGCACTGTCACCTTTCCGCGTGGCAACCTGGCGCCTGAAGGATCGGTGGTGAAGAGCACGGCCATCGATCGCAGCGTGCTCGATGCCGATGGCGTCTATCACAAAGTCGGTCCAGCGCGGGTCTTCACCAGCGAAGCCGCCGCCATCGCGGCGGTCAAGGGGCAGAGCGACGCCCCCATCCGCCCGGGCGACATCATTGTCTTGATTGGGCGTGGTCCACTTGGCTGCGGCATGGAGGAGACTTATCAAATTACATCGGCGCTGAAGCACCTGCCTTGGGGCAAAGAAGTGGCGCTGATCACCGATGCACGCTTCAGCGGCGTGAGCACGGGCGCGTGCATCGGTCATGTCGGCCCCGAGGCGCTGGCGGGCGGCCCGCTCGGACGCGTGCGCACGGGCGACATGATCCAGATCGTCATCGACACCGTGCGTCTGACGGGCAGCATCGATCTGGTCGGCCACGCAGGTCAACGGTATCAACCGGAGCAGGGCGCCGCCGTTCTGGCTGCGCGTCCGCTGCATCCTGACCTGGCGCCCGATCCTGACCTGCCCGCCGACACCCGGTTGTGGGCTGCGCTGCAACAGGCCAGCGGCGGCGTCTGGCGCGGCTGCGTCTACGATGTCGAGCGCATCACGCGCGTATTGGAGGCGGGGCTGCGCGCCCTCAACGCTACAGACGCGCAGCACACGTGGGCTGAAACAGACTGAAGGTGGTGCGTGTTGCGCGTCGCCCGACGAGACGGAACACGCACCACGCACCACGTTTCTTTATTGCCAATCGCCGCCTGGCTTGATAAGATGCTGGCGGGTGCGACGCCGTCACGGGGCAAGCCGTGCATCCGCCTTGTCCAGGCGGCGCCGTCTGGAGGCAAGCCTGCCGTGGTCTTACTGGTTGCGATTGTTCAGTCTGAAGACATCTATCATCTCTCACAGCGGCTGTTGGCGCAGGGATTCCGGCTGACGCAGATCAACGCGTTTGGCGGCTTGCTGGGGACGGGGAGCGTCGTGCTGTTGTTGGGCGTCGACGCAGCGCGCCTGCCAGTCGCGCTGGAGACGATCGCCGCCACGTGCACGGCGCGGACGGATGTTGCCAACGCCGCGCCGTGGTTGGGGGCGGTCGGCATGGCGCCGGGCACGATGCTGGCGCCCATGGAAGTGCTTGTTGGCGGCGCAGTGGTGTTTGGCCTGCCCGTCCAGCGATTCCTGCAACTGCCGGCGACGCCCGCGGCAAGCGAAGGGGAAAGGGCCGTCACGATGACCGATTTAGAGCCAATTTCAGAGCCAATGGCGCAACTTGGCGCCGTTCTTCCCTCCAGCGACGCCGCTGCGGCAACCAAACTCGTGGTTGCCATTGTCCACAGCGACGACGCCAACCAGGTGGTCGATGCCTTGCTGGCGGCTGGTCATCGGCTGACGCGTCTGAACACGGCTGGTGGTTTTCTGCGGCGCGGCAACGCCACCCTGCTGATCGGAGCCAGGGCGCGCGACGTGGATGAGGTGCTGGCGCTGATTCAAGCCAATGTTCGCCCGCGCACTGAGCCGAACCCGCCGCAGGCCGGCATGCCGATGTATGGAGCGACGGTCTTCGTGTTGGACGCATCACACTTTCTGCGCTTTTGAGCGGTTGTGTGCGCCGGTGACCTGGCCGTCGCAAAGGTGCAACCGGTGTGGTGCGGCATGAACCTGGCGACAGCAAGCTGGAAAATTGGATCATGACTCACGATTACCTGAAAGCTGAAGACGCATTCGACCTGGCGGCGTTGGATGCACTGAGCAATGATGCGCTGTGGGAGGTCGTGCACAGCCAGCTCAGCGCAGGCGATGTCACGCGGCTGGTGTGGTTGCTGGAGGAAAACGCCGACAACGCGTTGACCGCCAGCGAGCGTGCCGAGCTGGCGGCGCGCAGCCGCGCAGCCGCGCTGCTGAGGCAACGCCGGGTGTACGCTGCGACCGTGCTCCGCCAGCGCGGCTGTAGGGTGCCGCCAGTCGATGAGGCGTAGTGGATAGCGAGCCTGGGCGCCGCTGCCACCGAACCAGAGGAAGGCTGACTTTGCAACGCATTCTGAACGCTGAACAAGACCAACTCATCCGCCGCGAGCGTAGCCTGCTGGAAGACTTGCGCGTGCTGTTGGTGCGTCTGGGCGCGCCTGACGATGACCTGGCGTTGCTCAAGCGTGCGCTGCATCAGCTCGACGAACTCTTCTTGCTGGTCGTCGTCGGCGAATTCAACGCTGGCAAGACTGCCTTTCTCAACGCCTTGTTGGGCGAGCGCCTGCTCACCGAGGGCGTGCTTCCCACGACCAGCCAGATTCAGGTGCTGCGCTATGGTGACCAGAAGCACGAGGACATCACCGGTGACGATGCGCTTGTCATCCATCTGCCGGTGACATGGTTGCGCGAGATCAACCTCGTCGATACACCAGGCACCAACGCCGTGATCCAGCGTCACCAGGAGATCACCGAACACTTCATCCCGCGTAGCGATCTGGTGCTCTTCGTCACCAGCGCCGACCGTCCCTTCAGCGAGAGCGAACGGCTGTTGCTGCAACGCATCCGTGAGTGGGGCAAAAAGATTGTCATTGTCGTCAACAAAATCGACCTGATCGACGACCCTGCTGACCGTCAGCGCATTGTCGATTTTGTGGCGCAAAATAGCGAGCAACTGCTTGGCGTCACTCCACGCATCTTCCCGGTCAGCGCGCGGCTGGCGCTCATCGCCAAGCAGCAGGCCGGCGCTGAGAGCTGGCGGCGCGCTGAGAGCGAACGCAGCGCGCTCGAACGCAGCGCGCTCGAACGCAGCGATCTGTGGGCGCAGAGTCGTTTTGAGGCGCTGGAGCGCTACATCCTGACTGCACTCGACGCGAGGGCGCGCCTGCGACTGAAGCTGGAGAATCCGGTGGGCGTCGCCGACAACCTGATCAATCACTATCGGCGGTTGATCGACAGCCGCAGCGCCGTGCTCAAGGATGACTTCGCCGCCATCGACAGCATCGAGGCGCAGCTTGCTGTCTACGACGCCGACATGCGCCGCGACTTCAAATATCACCTCAGCCATGTTGATAATGTGCTCTACGCCATGGCCGAACGCGGTGATCGCTTCTTCGAGGAGATGATGCGCATCGGCCGCGTCTTCGACCTGGTCAATGGCGAAAAAGTGCGCGCCGAGTTCGAACGCAGCGTTGTTGCCGACACGTCGCGTGAAGTTGAGGCGCAGGTGAGCGACCTGATCGATTGGCTGGTGCAGCGCGACTATCGTCAATGGCGCGACGTGATGGATTATCTCAACCGTCGCTCCACAGAACACGCCGATCAAATCGTTGGCAAGGTCGACAGCGACTTTGAGTTCAACCGCCAAAATTTGATTGCCAGCGTTGGGCGTGAGGCGCAGCGCGTCGTCGACAGCTACGACCCTGAAGTCGAATCGCGCAACCTGGCGCAGCAGGTGCAGAACGCCCTGGTGCAGACCGCAGCGGTCGAGGCCGGTGCGTTGGGGCTGGGCGCGATCCTGGTCGCCGTGCTGCACACAACCCTGCTCGATGTGACAGGGTTGCTGGGTGCGGGAGCATTGGCGGCGCTCGGCTTCTATGTGCTCCCCTACCGGCGCAACCGCCTCAAGCAAGAGTTGCGCAGCGGCATCGACGCGCTGCGCCAGCAATTAAACGACGCACTGACGCGTCAGTTCGAGCGCGAGCTGACCGATGGCATGCAGCGAATGCGCGAGGCGATCGCCCCCTACACTCGCTTCGTGCGTGTGGAGCGGGAGAAGCTCGAACGCGTGACCGAAGAGATGGAGCGCCTGCGTCGTGAGTTGGCGGAGCTTCGCACGGCAGCGGCGAGAGCCTTGCCGACCCAGGAGTAGATGGTGGCGCAGCGCCGCGTGCCGGGGTGAGCTGAAGCCGCTGCCACCAGCAGGCGCGCAGCAACGTTGCGGCAGGATCGAGGAGTGGGGTTGAGCAGAAGATGCGGCCCATCGCCGCATCCACCTTTGGCGGAGTGCTTCCATGCCTGAAATGATTACGCTGATGCCGGTGGACGCCGCGCTGCACACCGCCGCGTTGCAAGCCGTCTACGCCGCGACGCCGGGCTACTGGCGACTCTATCACATGCCTGGCCCACCGGCGGATCACGCCGAACGGGAGCTGGCCGCCGCCCAGGCGACGCCGGGGCGCAACCTGCTCGCCATCGTGCGGCCTCTGGCGCGCGCCAATCCTGCTGCTGGCGCCGAGATGATCGGTGTGCTCGACTTCCGGCTGCACTGGCCCGAAGCGGGCGTCGCCTACATCGGGATGTTGATGGTGGCGGAGTCATTGCAGCGGCAGGGCATCGGCGCACAGGCGTGGTCGCTGCTCAAGCCCTGGCTGGCGAACGCGGCTGGCATCCACACTGCGCGCGTGGGCGTCGAGCAATTCAACGTTGTTGCTCTCAAATTCTGGGAGGCGCAGGGGTTCACGCTCACCGGCGAAAGCGATCGGGTGCGCGTCGGCGAGAAGTTCGTGCGCCTGCTGTACATGACCGCCACGCTGCAAGCAGAGTGAGGCGTCGTGACGAGACGAGGCAGCGGGGGCGTCCGACCTGCTCACGCTCAATCGCGAGCATAAAGATGTCCCACCTGCTTACGGCGGCACACGATGCGACCCCTTCCCGGCGGGCGTCTGCCAGCTTTCATGCACCCCACCGCGCGGTTTTGCTTGACACCTGCTACACCCACCATTACAATCACATGGCTTTGCACCGAGGTGAAGCGCACTGCGCCGCACCTCGATTTCGTTGTCTGGATGGGCTGCTGAACTCGCTACCTGTCACGAGTCACGCATGACTCGTGACGCATATCTTATCAACCTGGTGAGCAATCACCGACTTGAAGTTGCCTGCCCGGTTCACACCGGATCACAGGAGGGAATCGATGACCACCATAACGCGTGGTGAACGTGCACCCGGCGACGCGCACGAAACCACCACCTACGAACTCACGACCGACCAACGCTCCGACGCTGCGCGCAAATATCACATCTGGACGATCGGCTGCCAGATGAACGTGGCTGACTCCAACCATGTCGCCGCTGAACTGGAGAAGATCGGCTATGGCCCGACCGATCGGCTGGACGAGGCCGACGTCGTTGTGCTCAACACCTGCGTTGTGCGCCAGAGCGCGGAGGACAAAGCCATCGGCAAGCTGGGCAGCCTGAAGCCGTGGAAGCGCGCCAAAGCCGACCGCACGGTGGCGCTGATGGGCTGCATGGTCGGCGTCAAACCCAGCCCGCAACTGCTGGCGAGCTATCCTTACGTCGATGTCTTCATGCCGCCCAGCGAGGCGACGCCGCTCGTCAACTATCTGCGCCAGGCTGAGATCGACGCCGAGATGGCCGAAATCGAACGCCAGCAACTGGCGCAGCGTTACCAGCTCCAGGACGCGGCGCAACCGATCGGCACGGCGCAATCGATCAAGCACCTGGCGTTGAGCGGCGAGGCGCCGGTTGCCGCCCATGTGCCGATTGTCTACGGTTGCAGCCATGCGTGCACCTTTTGCATCATCCCGTTCCGGCGCGGCGTCGAACGCAGCCGTCCGGTTGCAGAGATCGTCAACGAGGTGCGCGGCCTCGTGGCGCAGGGGGTGCGTGAAGTGACCCTGCTCGGCCAGATCGTGGATCGCTACGGCTACGATTGGCGCGGTGAGCTGGGCAACAGCGCCACTGTCAAAGCCTTCCTCGGCGCGGCAGCGCATGGGGCAGATGCGTCGCTCATGCAGCACGATTCGCAGGTCACGAGTCACGAGGCATACGACCTGGCCGACCTTCTGCGCGCTGTCCACGAAATCGACGGCCTGTGGCGCATTCGTTTCCTGACCAGCCACCCCAACTACATGACTGACCGCATCCTGGAGACGGTGCGCGACCTGCCGAAGGTCTGTCCGCACATCGAGGCGCCCATTCAGGCTGGCGACGACGAGGTGCTGGAACGCATGAAGCGCGGCTACACCAATGCAGAATATCGCGCCCTGGTCGAGCGCATTCGCGCCATCGTCCCGGATGTAGCGATCAACACGGACATCATCGTTGGCTTTTGTGGCGAGACGGCGGAGCAGTTCGAACGCACGGTCGACATCGTGCGCGATCTGGCGTTCGACAAGGTTCACCTGGCGCGCTATAGCCCGCGTCCTGGCACCGTGAGCGAGCGCCGCATGGAGGACGACGTGCCCGAGGCTGAGAAGGTGCGCCGGCACAAGGTGTTGGAGGCGCTCCAGGAGCAGATCAGCGCGGCGATCAACGCACGCTTCCTGGGAGAAGTCGTCGAGGTGTTGGTCGAGGATCAGCACAAGGGCAAGTGGCGCGGACGCAATCGCCAGAACAAGCTGGTTTTCATCGAGAGCGACCTGCCGTTGCGCGGGCGTCTGGTCGAGGCGCAGATCACGTGGACGGGACCGTGGTCGATGCAGGGGCGTTTTGTCCGCGATGTATCGCCGCTGCCCGACAAGATCACCGCGCCGAAGCAGACCTTTACAATTGCCCTGGATCGGGGCTAAGCGCGGTGCGTGTTTCGTGTTGCGTGGTGCGTGCTCCGTCTCGTCACGCAATACGAAACACGTAACACGCACCATGCACCACGAAAGCATAATCCTGTATGGAAATTGCCTGGGCAATTGCACAATTTGTTGCAGGTTTCCTCTTGCTGGTGGGCGGCGCCGAACTGCTGATTCGCGGCGCCAGCCGGATTGCACTCCGCCTGGGCATTCAGCCGGTTGTGGTGGGGCTGACTGTGGTGGCCTTTGGCACCAGCGCGCCCGAACTGCTGGTCAGCGTGACAGCCAACCTCAGCAACAGTGGCGGGGGCGACATCGCGCTGGGCAACATTGTGGGCAGCAACATCGCCAACCTGGGGTTGATTCTGGGGTTGTGCGGCGCCATCTATGCGCTGGGCGTGAACCGACACATCATCACGATCGAGTATCCGTTGCTGATCGGGGTGACGGTCGTCTTCAGCGCCATGTTGCTTTGGGGCGGCGTGCTCGATCGCTGGGAGGGCGTGCTGCTCTTTGCCGGGTTGGTGGGTTTTATCGCCTGGAACATTATGACAGTGCATCGCCAGTACGAGATGGCGCACGCCGCCAGGGAGAATCTCGAAGTCGCGGTGGCCGTTGACCTCAAGATCGCCCGCCCCAGTGAACAGCCCTGGTTCGACCTGCTGCTGGTGATGATGGGGCTGGGTGGGCTGGTGTTGGGCGCCGACTGGCTGGTGAGTGGGGCGCGCACGATCGCCCTGGCGCTCGGTGTGAGTGAAATGGTGATCGGGCTAACGCTGGTGGCGGTGGGTACGAGCCTGCCCGAAGCCGCCACCTCGCTGGTGGCAACGTTTCGGGGCCAGAGCGACCTGGCGATTGGCAACGTTGTCGGCAGCAATCTCTTCAACATTCTTGGCATCGCCGGGCTGACGGCGGTCGTGAAGCCATTGACAGCGCCGCCGGGGTTATGGATCGATCTGGTCGTGATGTTGGCGTTGACGCTGCTGGTCTATGTGCTGGTGTGGAACAAGCCGCACCGCGTGGAACGCTGGCAGGGCGCGCTGTTGTTGCTGTTGTACGTGGTCTACACTGTGTTTCTGTTCGTGCGTGGATAGACGCAACCTATGCGGCCAATGGCTCCCCATGTCGTCCGCACCAAAGTGACGCCACCGCCGCGCCGGGCGCGCACGCTGTTGCGCCCACGCGTGAGCGCGCAACTCTTGCAGGCGCTGGAGTATCGTCTGACGCTGTTGCAGGCGGGCGCTGGCTATGGCAAGAGCACGGCGCTGGCTGCCCTGGCGGAAGAGGTTGCGCCGCTGCTGTGGTGTCAGGTTGGCGCCGAGGAGAGCGACCCTGCCGTGCTGCTCCTCCACCTTTGCTACGCCATCCAACAGGGGCTGCCCACCGTGGCGGGGTTGCCGATCGGCGTGATCGAGGCCTGGGATGGCGACCAGGGGCCGTTGCCCTGGCGCGGATTGCTTGATCAAATGCTCGACGCATTGAGCGTTGCGCTGACGGCGCCGACGCTGCTGGTGATTGACGACGCGCATCTGGTGCTGGCTGGCGGCGATGCGCTGGAACTGTTGGATCGTCTGGTGAGCCTGGCGCCGGGGCATCTGCACATTGTGCTGGCAGGACGCCCGACGCTTACGTTGCCCGGCTTGCGTCGCTGGCGCAATCGTGGTGAGTTGCTGGTGTTGGATCACAAGGTGTTGGCCTTCACGCTGGCGGAGATCAGGGCGCTCTTTGCCGGGCAATATGGCATCGAGTTGGCGCCAGCGCAAGGTGACGCGCTGCTCAGCTACACGGAGGGTTGGGCGATTGCGCTGCAATTGATCTGGCAGAAGCTGCGCGTCGATGCGCAAGCGACGGTGGAGCTGCCGCCGCAGTGGGAGAGTGCGCCGCTGGAGGTGCTCTTCGATCTGCTGGCGCAAGAGGTCTTTGCGGGGCAGCCAGCGGCGGTGCAGCGGTTCCTGCTGGTGACGGCGACGCTGCGCGAGCTGGCGCCTGATCTTTGCACTGCGCTGCGCGTGGCTGTCGGCGACGGCGACGGCGTTGACGACGACGACACAGCGCGCATGTTAGCCTACCTGCGCCAACATGAGTTGTTTGTCGTCGAAACAGGCGGCGCGCTGCGCTATCATCATATTTTCCACGCCTTTTTGCGGCAACAGGTGGCGCCGGCGTTGCGCCAACAGTGGCACCATGCGGCCGCCAGTATCTTCATACAAAGACGGGAGATGGAGGCGGCTATCTATCATCTGCGCGAAGCCGAGGCGTGGGACGATATGGCGACGCTGCTCGATGACTACGCCGACAGCCTGGTGATGGCCGGGCGATTGGAGACGCTCGGCGGTTACGTCGATGCGCTGCCGCCGGCGCTGTTGCGTCAGCATCCGATGTTGTTGCTGACATTGGGCAAGCTCGATCGTCTGCGCAGCCGCTTCGAGGCGGCGCTCGATTGGTACAGGCAGGCTGAGACGATCTGGCGCGCCAGCCACCACGCGGACGGCGTCGCCCGCGCGCTGCGCGGGCAGGCGCGCATCTACCTTGACACGGTGAACCCGCGCAAGGCGGAAGAGTTGCTGGAGGAAGCGATCCGGCTCACCGAGGGCCAAGAGAACCGGGAGACGCAGATTCGCACCTTTGAGATGCTGGCAGAGAACAAGCTCAACGCCGGGCGCGTGGAGGAGGCGGAACAGTTGCGCCAGCGCGCCGAGAGTCTGCGCACGTCGGGTCCACGCAACGATGGTCTGTGGTTTCGCATCCTGCTGCGCACGGGGCAGTTGACGAAGGCGCGGATGGCGCTGGAAGCGCAGGCACGGGCGGAACAGAAGGCGCCGGTGCAGACGCCGCGGGCGCATCGCGAGACGTTGCTACTGCTCTCGCTGATTGCGGCGCTGCAGGGGGACGCGCAGGCAGCGCAAGAGAGCGCGGTCGAGGGCACGGCGCGAGGGCTGGCGCTTAGCTCCCCGTACATCACTGCGGTCGGCTACATGCGGCAGGGGCACGCCACCCAGTTGTTGAGCGCCTATCGCACGCGCAGCGAACACTATGCGCTGGCGCGTCAGCACTACGCCAGGAGCATCGAATTCAGCCAGATGCTGGCGGTGCCGCGGCTGCGCGTGGAGGCAGGATGGGGCCTGTGCCGCGCCTATGGCTATGCTGGCGACCTGACCAGCGCGCTTGCCTGCGCCGAAGAAGCGCTTGCTATCGCGCGCCAGGCCGGCGACGAGTGGATCGGGGCATTGGTGCGCCTGACGATGGGCGCCAGTTACGCCTTGAGCCGCGATTTCGCCAATGCCGAAGTGTGGCTGCAACAGGCGGTGACCAGCTTCCAGGTGTGCAGCGATCCCTTCGGGCGCAGCGCGGCGCAACTGTGGCTTGTCTACTGCCACTTTCAGCAGCAACAGACCACACGCGTGGCGCACTTGTTGCCGACGGTGTTGGCAACCTGCCGCGCCCATCAGTACGATTTTTTGTGGCTGCGTCCCACGCTGGTCGGCGCGCCGGACGAGCGCATCTTCACGCCACTCTTGCTGATCGCCAGAAGTCATGGGTGGGAAGAAGGGTACGTGGCGCATCTACTGCATGAGCTGAAACTGGATCGAGTCGAGTTCCACCCTGGCTACCAGTTGCGCATCCACACGCTGGGTAGTTTCCAGGTCTGGCGCGGGGACGAGTTGATCCCTGCCAACGGGTGGCGGCGCAAACCAGCGCGCCAGCTCTTGCAGTTGCTTGTCACCTTTCGCCGCAAGATGCTCGACCGTGACCAGATTTGTGAGGCGCTTTGGCCCGAAGCAGACCCGGTCACGGCGCAACAGAATTTCAAGATTGCCCTCAACGCGCTCTATTCGGTCCTGGAGCCAGGGCGGAAGGCTGGCGCGGAGTCAGCCTTCGTGATCCGTGAAGGCGCCAGCTACGGTCTACGTGCCTCCGCTGACCTGTGGATCGACGCGGATCAATTCACGCAGAGCGTGAAGATGATGAAGCATCCGACGCCCAACGTTGACAACATGCTGCAAGCGTTGACCTGCTATCAAGGCGAGTATCTGCCCGACGCTCGCTATGAGACATGGGCGGCGGGCGAACGCGAACGGCTGGCTTCCATCTTCCTGGAAGCAGCGGACAGGGTGAGCGAGCTTTTATTGACGGAGGCGCGTTACGATGAGGCGATCGAGCTGTGCCAACGCATCCTCGATCAGGATAACTGCTGGGAGCGGGCTTATCGCAATCTGATGGTTGCCTATCACAAACTGGGTGACCGCGGGCAGGTGGCGCGCGCCTATCAGCGCTGCGTGGAGACGCTGCGCGAGGAGCTGGACGTGGCGCCGGCGCCCGAAACTGCGGCGCTCTATGCACGGCTGAGGGGAAGCTGAGAGGGAACCGGGTTTCTCCAGGAAACCCGGTTCCTGATCGTTGCCGCCCCAGCGACAAGTTCGCGTCGCTGATGATTCAGCCATAGCGGAGCGTCAAGCACTGAACAACCTCTTCCCATCCGTTTC
>Ga0272446_1006677_pt1 | contig 11886 bp, 8 predicted proteins | sample YNPCB0061_FD_194587 | JGI IMG/M metagenome (GOLD analysis project Ga0272446, IMG submission 194587) | Hot spring microbial mat communities from Yellowstone National Park, WY, United States - YNP-CB-006-1 | ecosystem: Environmental > Aquatic > Thermal springs > Hot (42-90C) > Sediment | place... | reverse complement strand
AGTTTCTGAAATCGGCGGCCCTGGCGGGTGGAGCCGTGGGCCCCGCCGGGGGCGTGGCGGAGGAGGTTGCGGCTCCGCCGGCCGCCCCTCCTCCCCGCGGCGCTTTCACCTACCCGCGCACCTTCACCGGCAGGCAGCTCGCCATGCTCGCCTTCCCGCTCGGCGGCGTGGGCGCCGGCAGCATCAGCCTCGGCGGACGTGGACAGTTGCGCGACTGGGAGATCTTCAACCGCGCCGACAAGGGACGCACCCCCGACTACGCTTTCCCCAGCATCTGGGCGCGCGCCGGCAGCGGCAAGCCGCTGGCCAGCGTCCTGGAAGCCCGCATCCTCCCGCCCTACGAGGGCGCTTCCGGTCTCGGTTCCCGTAACGCCCCCGGCCTGCGCCGTCTCGAGAGCGCTACCTTCACGGGCGAATATCCCCTGGCGCGCATCGCCTTTCGCGACCCGAAGCTGCCGGTAAGAGTATTCCTGGAAGCCTTTACTCCGTTCATCCCGCTCGAGGCCGGCGATTCCGGCCTCCCCGTGGCCGTGCTGCGCTATCGCGTTACCAATCCTGGCAAGCAGACGGCCACCGTCTCGATCGCTTTCTCCCTCGACAATCCCGTCGGGCTGCCCCACGGCAACACTTACGCCCACGGGCGGTCCAACGAGTACCGGCAGGGCGCCGGGGTGGAAGGCTTCTTAATGAGCAACCCGGCGATCCCCGCCTCCGACCCGGCGGCGGGCAGTTTTGCGCTTACCCTGTTGAACGCCGGCGCCGGCAAGGTCACCCACCTCAACGGCTGGCCAAGAGGGAAGTGGTGGGCGAGCCCTATGCTCTTCTGGGACGACTTCAGCGACGATGGCGCGCTCACCGCCGCCGAGCCGGGAAACACCGTGGCCGCGCTTTGCCTGCAACGCGAGATCGCGCCGGGCGGGGAGGCTGATTTCACCTTCCTGCTGAGCTGGCATTTCCCGAACCGCACCCCGGAGTGGTCTGGATGGGCCGCGGTCAAAGGCGAAGAGCGGACCATCATCGGCAACCACTACGCCACCCGCTTCAAGGATGCCTGGGTGGCGGCTGAATACGCCGCCGCGAACCTGAGCGGGCTGGAAGCGCGCATGCGCCGCTTCCTCGCAGCCATGCGCAAGACCACCTTGCCCGCCCCCGTCAAAGACGCCGCCATGGCGAATCTCTCTACCCTCGCCACCAACACCTGCTTTCGCAGCGCCGCCGGCGGCTTCTACGGCTTTGAGGGAACCAACGACCAGCGCGGCTGCTGCACCGGCAGTTGCACTCACGTGTGGAACTACGAATCCGCCACCCAGCACCTGTTCCCCGCGCTGGCCCGTTCCATGCGCCAGTCGGCTTTCGCCGCCCAGAGCCCCGAAGGCGCGGTGCCCAATCGCATCCTGCTGCCCGAAGGCAAACAGCACGAAGGCATGCCCGCCGCCGATGGCCAGATGGGGCAGATCATCAAGACGTATCTGGACTGGCGGCTCTCGGGCGACAACGCCTGGCTCGAAAAGATGTGGCCGTCCGTCAAACGGGCCATCGAGTTCTGCTGGATCCCCGGCGGGTGGGACGCCGACCGCGACGGCGTTATGGAAGGCGTCCAGCACAACACCTACGATGTCGAGTTCTACGGCCCCAACCCGATGTGCGGCGTCTACTACCTGGGCGCCCTCCGCGCCTGTGAGGAGATGGCGCGCGCCATGGGCGACCCGGCCGCAGCGGCACAATACCGCGACCTGTTCGCGCGCGGCTCCGCGTGGATCGACGCCAACCTGTTCAACGGCGAATACTACATCCAGAAGGTGCGCGGGCTCCCGGTGGACCAGATCGCTCCCGTGCTCCGGACCAAGGGCGGCGCCGAAGACCCGGAGCACCCCGATTTCCAGTTGGGTGAGGGCTGCCTGGTGGATCAACTGGTGGGCCAATACGTGGCCCAGTTCGCCGGCCTCGGCTGGCTGCTGGATCAGGCCAAGATCCGCAAGACCCTCGCCTCCATTTACCGTTACAACTACAAACGGTCGCTTTTCGAGCACAACTCCGTGCAGCGCATCTTCGCGCTCAACGACGAGGCCGCTCTCGTCATCTGCGACTACGGCGCCGGGAAGCGGCCGCGCGTGCCGTTCCCTTACTACGCCGAAGTGATGACCGGCTTCGAGTACTCGGCCGCGGTGCTGATGCTCTACGCCGGAATGGTGAAGGAAGGCCTGGAGTGCATCGAGAACATTCGCCGGCGCTATGACGGCGAGCGCCGCAACCCGTGGGACGAGGCCGAGTGCGGCCATCACTACGCCCGCGCTATGGCGGCCTGGTCCGCGGTGCTGGCGCTCAGCGGTTTCCGCTATGACGGCGCCGGCAAATCGGTGGTCGCGCACCCTCTGCTGAGCATGCCCCGCTTCGTTTCCTTCTGGTCGGCGGCCACGGGATGGGGCACATTCTCGCGAACCCCCCGGAGCTTCTCGCTCGAAGTGCTGGAAGGCGCGCTTGCCTGCCGCCGGCTCGACGCAGGCAAGCCGGTCCTGGCGGCGAGAATCGGAAACCGGACGCTGGCCCACAAGACCGAGGGCCGGGCGGCAGTGTTCGAGACCGAGGTGCGGATCGCGCCGGGTGACCCCCTGGTGGTGACCCTGTGACGGACGCTCCCGTCCTCGCCCTGGTCGGTGGATTCCTGGGCGCCGGAAAAACCACCCTGTTGATTCGCGCCGCCGCCCTGCTGCGCCGCGACGGCCTGCGCGTCGCCATCATCACCAACGACCAGGGCGGCGAGTTGGTGGATACGCGCCTGGCCGCGGCCAACGGCGTGAATGCCGCAGAGGTCGCCGGCGCCTGTTTCTGCTGCCGTTACTCGGAGTTCGTAGGCGCTGCCCGGCGGTTGCTCGAGTTCGCCCCCGACGTGATCTTCGCCGAGCCGGTGGGCAGTTGCACAGACCTGTCGGCCACCGTGTTGCAACCGCTCAAGCACTACCACCATGCGCAGTTCCAGCTTGCTCCTTTCACCGTGCTGGTGGACCCGGCGCGCGCCCGCGAGTTGCTCGCCCCTGGCGCCGACCCCCGCCTCGCCTTCCTCTTCCGCAACCAGTTGGAGGAAGCCGACTTGCTCTGCTATACCAAAGCCGACCTGCACAACGAGTTCCCCAACCTGGGCCGCCCGGCCCGGCGCTTGAGTTCGCAGACCGGCGAAGGCATCGCCGAATGGCTTGCCGGTGTGTTTTCCGGCGCGCCGGCCGGTGCGCGCGTCCTGGATCTCGACTACCAGCGCTACGCCGAAGCGGAGGCCGCCCTCGGGTGGCTCAACTGGCAGGCGGATGTGGTGCTGAAGCGCGCCGCCCCCGATGTCCTCTCCGCCGCCGTAGACCGGGCCGCCGCCCGGCTGCCGGGCGCCGTCACGGTGCGGCACAAACAGTCCTTCCGCCCGGCGGCGCCCCAACCCGAGCGGCGCATGCCGGCCGGGCTCAGGCCCCCTTCTTCTTAGCCCGCAGCTCCTCGGCCATGCTCTTGATCTCCGTCAGGTCACGCTTCATCTCGCTCCAGCCGTACCACAGCGCGTAGTCCGGGTTGTTGTGGAACGAGCCCTGAAACGCCCGCATCCGGTGCTCCAGGTGCATCACGAACAGCCGCTGTTCGATGGGTGTCGGCGCGTCGTGGAAGGTCAGCAGGTCCGGGTAGGCATAGGCGTAACTGGCCGGCTTCGGCAGCACGCCGTCCTTGTACAGGCCCGCCACCACTTCGATGGCCTCGGCCATCAGCCGGTCGGCTTGCCGGATCATCTCGTCGCCTTTTTCGAGTTCCGCTTTGGCGAAGTTGCGCGAGTGGCACTGGTTGCAGGTCTGGACCATTTTGTCCCGCTGCGCCTGCCAGGACTCCTGCGTCAGGCGCGCCACGTTGGCGGCCTTGACCACTTCCAGCCGCCCGGTCGGCTTGCCATCCGGGTCCAGCACTCCCAGGGCTTTCAGAATCGTGGCCCGGTCGGCGGCCCACTGCTTGTCTTCCGGCATCGGCAGCCGCACGGCCAGAAAGCCCCACGCGGTGTTCACCCCGTGGTCGCCCTTTTGCATGTGGCAGGTCTGGCAGGTGGGAGCCGCGGTGCTCTCGGGCAGCACCTTGGACTGCTTCAACAGGTAACGCACGCCGTGCTTGGAGGCCGAGTACATCTCCCACTGCGCGTGGTCGAAACCCATATGACAGGTCTGGCAGGCCTGCGGCTGGCGCGCTTCCACCACCGAGAACGTATGGCGGGTGTGGCAGGCATCGCACGAGGCTACGCCAAAGCCCGCGCCGGTTTTCTTCAACTCCTTCATTTCGGCTTCGGTCTTGATGCCCAGCTTGTGGCATCCCCCGCAGCCTTTCATCCCCTCCATCAGGGCCATGGGCTGCCAGTGCGCGGTCGGCATAGCCTTCATGGAGGCCCAGGCAAAGGCGTGCTTGCCGCCTTTGAACTGCTTTACCTGCACCGGGTGGCACTGGGCGCAGGTTTCGGGAGTGGGGATGTTGACCTTCTCGACGTCTTTCGCCGAGGTATGCGCCTCGCCGTGGCAGGTCGAGCAGGCGATGCCAATCTTGCTGTGCTTGCTCAACTGCCAGTCGGAGACGATGTTGGGAGTGACTTTCTTGTGGCACTCGACGCAGACCGGCGCCGGAGCCGCCTGGATCGCATAGCTTGCGATAGCGAATAGAAGTGATAAACGCATATTGAGAGCAGCTACTCAGGATATGACCGCTCTCGCTCCCCGTCGGTGACTCCGGTCACGCCCGCCGCCCCGGGCATATAATCGGTCTTCTGACCTGGAGTCGAATATGAAAAAAGAGAACGGCGCCGGACGGCGCGGGTTTCTGAAAACAGTGGCTCTGGCAGGAGGTGTGGCGGCCGGCGGCGCTGTCCCCGAGGGGCGACCCGCCCCTGCGCCCGGCCCGGCGGCTGGCTCTCGCGCGCGGATCGAGTATCCGCGCGCCTTCACCGGACGCCGGCTTGCCATGATCGCCTTCCCGCTGGGCGGCGTGGGCGCGGGCTCGATCGCCCTCGGCGGCCGCGGCCAGCTCCGGGACTGGGAGATCTTCAACCGCCCCGACAAAGGCCACTCGCCCGCCTACGCCTTCGCCTCCATCTGGGCTCGCCGCGGCGCCGCCAGGCCGGTGGCGCGGGTCCTCGAGTCCCGCATCCTGCCGCCTTACGAAGGCGCCTCCGGGCTCGGCTCGGCCAACGTCCCCGGCATGCCCCGCCTCGGTTCCGCCACCTTCACGGGCGAGTTCCCACTGGCCCGGATCGATTTCCGCGATGCCGATCTGCCGGTAAAGGTGCGCCTGGAGGCCTTCACTCCCTTCATCCCCGGCGATGCGGACGCTTCCGGCCTTCCAGTGGCCGTATTGCGCTATCGCGTCGCCAACTCGAGCGCCGTAAACGCCAGAGTGGCGATCGCGTTCTCGCTGGACAACCCGGTGGGCGCCAAAGAGCGCGTCAACGAGCACCGCCAGGGCGCCGGTATCGAAGGCCTCTTCATGCGCAATCCCTCGCTCCCGCCCGATGATCCGCTGGCGGGCACCTTCGCCGTTTCCGTCATCGGCGCCGGCGATGGCAAGGTGACCTGGCAAAAAGGCTGGCGCGACGGCCGCTGGTGGAGCGGCCCCCTGCTGTTCTGGGACGATTTCTCGGCCGATGGCGAACTCAACCCCGTCGAGTCCACCCGCAGCGCCGTGGGCTCGCTCTGCCTCACCCGGGAGCTCGCCCCCAACGCCGAAGCCGAATACACGTTTCTGTTGAGCTGGCACTTCCCCAACCGCACGCCCGAGCGCTGCGGCTGGCGCGCCGCCAAAGGGCAGGAGAAGACCCTTATCGGCAACTGGTACTGCACCCGGTTCGCCGACGCCTGGGCCGCCGCCGAACACACCGCCGGCCGGCTGAAGGATTTGGAGGCGCGCACCCTCCGCTTCGTCCAAACCATGCGCGAGTCCACCTTGCCCGGCGCGGTGCGCGACGCCGCCACCGCCAACCTCTCCACCTTCGTCAGCACCACCTGTTTCCGCACCGCCGATGGCGCGTTCCATGGATTTGAAGGCAGTAACGACCATTTAGGCTGCTGCCACGGCAATTGCACCCACGTCTGGAACTACGAAGCCTCCACCCCCCACCTCTTCCCCAGCCTGTCGCGCTCACTGCGCGACGCCGCCTTCGGCTTCTCGACCGACGAGCAGGGCCGCATGGATTTTCGCCAGACCCTTCCTGCCGGCACGGAGCGCTGGGGGTTTGCCGCGGCTGACGGCCAGATGGGCGCCATTATGAAGCTCTATCTCGACTGGCGTCTGTCGGGCGACACCGAATGGTTGCGCGGCCATTGGCCGGCCGCCAAGCGCGCCATCGAGTTCGCCTGGGTCCCGGGCGGCTGGGATGCCGACCGCGACGGCGTCATGGAGGGCGTCCAGCACAATACCTACGACGTCGAGTTCTACGGACCCAATCCGCTCTGCGGCATCTGGTATCTGGGCGGCCTCCGCGCCGCCGAAGAGATGGCCCGCGTGGTGGGCGACACCCGCTCCGCCGCCGAGTATCGCCGCCTCTTTGAAAACGGCAGCCGGTGGATCGACGCCAATCTGTTCAACGGCGAGTACTATTTCCAGAAGGTCCGCGGCATCCCCAAGGAGCAGGTGGCCAAGGGGCTCATGATCGGCATGGGCGCCGCCGACCCGATGCATCCCGACTTCCAGGCCGGCGAAGGCTGCCTGGTCGATCAACTCCTCGGCCAGTACCTCGCCCACCTCGCCGGACTCGGCTACCTGGTGGACCGCAAGAAGGTTGTTTCGGCGTTGCGGGCCATTTACAAGTACAACTTCAAGCCCTCGCTCGAACGTCACGAATCCACCCAGCGCACCTACGCGCTCAACGACGAGGCCGGACTGGTGATCTGCGATTACGGGCGCGTGTCGCGGCCCGAAGTCCCCTTTCCATACTTCGCCGAGGCCTGGACCGGACTGGAGTACTCGACCGCGGCCCTGATGATCTACGAAGGCCTGGTGGAACAGGGCCTCACCGTCATCGAAAACGTCCGCCGCCGTCACGACGGCGAGAAGCGCAACCCGTGGAACGAGCCTGAGTGCGGCCATCATTACGCCCGCGCCATGGCCGCCTGGGCGCCGGTGCTGGCGCTCAGCGGCTTCCGCTATCATGCCGCCGAAGCCCGCCTCGAGGCCCGGCCACGGATCCATCCCGGCAAGTTCCAGTGCTTCTGGTCCGCGGGCAGCGGCTGGGGCAAGTTCTCGCAATCCCTCGAAGCCGGCGCCACCCGCTTCCGCCTCACCGTGCTCGGCGGTTCCCTGGCTTGCCGGCAGGTAGCCCTCGCGCCTCCCGCCGCGGCGCCGAAAACATCGGCCGTGCTCAGCGGCAAAGCCGTGCCCCACCGGGTCGAGCGCTCGGGCGGCCAGGCGCTGGTCTCTTTTTCGACCGAGCTTCGCCTCAGCGAGGACGACGAACTGGAACTCATCGTGTGAAAATCGGATTAGAGCCCGATATGACCAGAACCGCTCTCTTTGCCGGCCTGTTGCTGGCGGCCCCCCTCGCCGCGCAGAGTTACTGGCCGCACCACAATATCACCCTCGGAATTGGAGCCGGCCTCCCCCAGGACGAAATCAAGAGCTTCATGAAAAGCAGCCCGGGCATTCAACTGGGCTATGGGTACCGCTTCGTCCGCTACCTGCAAGCCGACCTGGGTCTGAGCATCACTTTCGGCGCGGCCAACGTGCGGGACTTCCTTCCCACCCAGATTGGAACGTTTCAGATCAAGGACCGCGAATACGGGGTGCCGTTAGGCGGGCGCGCCATCGCTCCCCTGGCCGGGGGCAGGTTCCTGCTCGCCGCCGGAGGCGGCGGCATGTGGCTGCGTTATAACACCCGTGTCAGCCAGCCGAGTTATTACTACCGCATCGACTGCCCCGTCTGCACCGCCCGCAGCGGCTGGGCCAGCTATGCGCTCGGCAACGCCAGCTACTTCCTGAACAGCAACCAGAACTTCCGCATCGGCGTCACCACCCAGTTCGTCCGCGGCCACACCAACGGCGAGCCCGTCGGCGATGTCCCCGGAACCCGCACCAACGACCGCTGGATCAACGTCTACGCCGAGCTCGGCTTCAGTTTCTAGCTGGCGAGCTGCTCCTCCGGCCGGAGCGTGAAACCTTCCCACTTGGCCACCACAGCCGTTGCCAGGCAGTTGCCGGCAACGTTCACCGAGGTTCGGGCCATGTCGAGCACGGCATCCACCCCCAGCAGGACCGCCACGCCTTCCATAGGCAACCCGAAGCTGCCCAGCGTCCCGGCCAGAATCACCAGCGAGCCGCGCGGCACCCCGGCAACGCCTTTGCTGGTCAGCATCAGGGTGAGCATCATGAGCAACTGCTGCGACACGGACAGATCGACGCCGGCCGCCTGAGCCACGAAGATCGAGGCGATGGAGAGATACAGCGTGGACCCGTCCAGATTGAAGCTGTATCCGGTTGGCAGCACAAAAGCCACAATGTGTCTGGGCACGCCGAAGCGCTCCATGTTTTCGAGCGCCCGAGGCAGCGCGGCTTCGCTCGAGGCCGTCGAGAATGCGATCAGGAAGGGCTCCCGGACCGCCCGGAAGAAAGCCCCCACGGGGATGCGGGCCACCCGGGCGACCGTCCCCAGTACGGCCGCCAGGAATACCACCTGGGCCGCATACATGGTCAGCACCAGCTTGCCTAAACCGAAGAGCACGGCAAAGCCCTTGCTCCCCACCGTGACCGCGATGGCCGCGCCCACGCCGAACGGCGCCAGATACATCACGTAGCGCGTGTAGCGGAACATGATCTCGGCGAGCGACTGGGCGAACTCGACCACCGGCCGGGACTTGGCGCCCACCCCGGCGCAGGCCGCCCCGAAAAGGAACGCGAAGACCACTACTTGCAGGACGTCGCCCCGCGCCATGGCATCGATCACGCTGGAAGGGAAGACATGCTCGATGACGGCGCTTAGCGAGGCCGTCCCCGCCGGCACGGCGGCTTCGGCGGCGGTACGCTCCAGCGACATGCCCGCACCGGGCCGCGCCAGGTTGACCGCACCCAGGCCGAGGAACAGGGCGATGGTGGTGACCAGCTCGAAATAGACGATCGTTTTCACGCCGATGCGGCCCATCTGCTTCAAATCGCCCGCGCCCGCGATGCCGTAGACCAGGGTCCCGAACAGCAGGGGCGCGATGATCGACTTGATGAGCCGCAGGAAGATGGCGCTGATCAGTCCGAGGTTGCGCGCTGCCCCCGGCGCGGCCACCCCGATGGCGATGCCGGCCGCCATGCCAAGGAAAATCCAGGCGGTGAGCGAAAGGCGCCTCAACGCTCTCCCCACTTGAGCTTCTGCCGCAGCACGTCGAAGAACATCATCCGCGGCGGGCGGATCAGGCGCAGCGAGTAGGGCGAACTGCGGCACACCACCCGATCGTTCTCCCGCAGAGGCTCGCCGACTTGCCCGTCAATGGTGAGATACACCGATTCGTTCTTGCCGCAAACCACCCGCACCACGCTGGTTTCCGGCACGATCACGGGCCGGTTGGTGAGCATGTGCGGGCAGATGGGCGTAAGGCAGATAGCGGGCACGCGCGGGAAAATGATCGGCCCTCCGGCCGAAAGCGAGTACGCGGTCGAGCCGGTGGGCGTGCAGATGATCAGGCCGTCGGCCTTGTAGGCGCAGACGAACTGATCGTCCACCCAGGCGTCGAAGTCGATCATGCGGGCCAGGGCGGGCTTGGTGATGACCACGTCGTTGAGGGCGTGATAGCGGGCCACCACCGCATCGCCCCGAACCACCTCGGCCGCCAGCAGCTTGCGGTGGCCGATGCGATGCTCGTTGCGAAAGGCGCGTTCCAGTTCGGGAAACAGCTCTTCGATGGTGATCGCGGTGAGAAATCCGAGCCCGCCGAGATTGACGGGAAAAAGCGGAATCTCGCGTTCCCCGATGGCGCGCGCCGCTGAGAGCAGCGTGCCGTCTCCGCCCAGCACGACCACGAGATCGCAGCCTTCCGGCGTCAGATCGCGGGCCAGACCCGGCACTCCGGAGGTGTAAGCGGCGGTGTTCTCGTCGCAGCGCACCTCGATGCCGCGCGCCTCCAGAAACTCAATCAGCCGGGGGACGATCCGGTAAGCTTCGGGTGAGTTGGGTTTACTGATGATGCCGACTCGGTGAATGCCGGGCATAGAGCAAATACTCTTGGTTCCCTTCCGCTCCCAGGATGGGGCTTTCCATGATGCAGGTTTGGAAACCCAATTGTCGCACGGCCTCCTCGACGCGGCGGCAGGCCTGGAGACGAAGGCCGGCGTCGCGCACGATGCCGCCCTTCCCCACCTGGCCCTTGCCCACTTCGAATTGCGGCTTCACCAGGATCACCATTTCGCCGCCGGGGCGCAGCAGCGCAGCCATCACGGGCGCGATGAGGGTGGCGGAGATGAAGCTCACGTCGCACACCGCCAGATCCACCGGCTCGCCGATGTCCTCCGGCCGCAGGTAACGGGCGTTGACGCCCTCGTGCACAATCACCCGGGAGTCGGTGCGCAACTTCCAGTCAAGCTGGCCGCGGCCCACATCGACAGCATGCACGCGCGCCGCGCCTCGCTGGAGCAGGGCATCGGTAAAACCGCCCGTCGATGACCCGATGTCCAGGCAGACGCAATCCGTCACCCGGATGGCGAAGTGTTCCAGGGCGGCTTCGAGTTTCCGCCCGCCGCGGCTGACGAAGGGAGGACGCGCCAGCACCTCGATCAGGCTGCCGGCGGCCACCGCCTGGCCGGGTTTGGAAGCCTTCTCGCCATCGACGAGCACCTCGCCCGCCAGGATGAGCGCCTGGGCTTTCTCCCGGGACTCGGCGAGACCCCGCTCCACCAGGGCCCGGTCCAGCCGCTGCCGCATCACGCCTTCCGCTGGACGATCAAGTCCGCCAGTTCCCGCAACCTTCCGGCGCGCTCCCCGAACAGAGCCAGGGCGCCGTGGGCGGCTTCCCGCTCGCGTTCGGCCATGCGTTTCGATTCCTCGAGACCGTAAACAGCCGGAAACGTGATCTTGTGCTGCTGCGCGTCCTTCCCGGCCGTCTTGCCGAGCGCCTGGGAGGATTCCTCGACATCCAGAATGTCGTCCACAATCTGGAAAGCCAGGCCAGCGTGCTCGCCGTAGCAGGTAAGGGCAGCGAACTGATCCTCGTCCGCTCCGGCGCAGATAGCCCCGAGGCGCACGCTGGCGCGCAGCAGGGCGCCGGTCTTGGCCCGGTGGATGGACTCCAGCAATCCCGCATCCGGCGGCTTGTGCTCGCCTTCGAGATCGAAGACCTGGCCGGCGATCATGCCGCCCACCGTGCCCGCCGCGCGGGCCAGCTCCGAGGCCATCCGCACCTTGCGGCCGTCGCTCACCGAATCAATCTCAGCCAGCACCTGGAATGCCAGGGTGAGCAGCGCATCCCCGGTCAAAATCGCGATGGCTTCGCCGAACATTTTGTGGCTGGTGAGTTTGCCCCGGCGATAGTCGTCGTTGTCGAGGGCGGGCAGGTCGTCGTGAATCAGCGAATAGGTGTGAATCAGCTCGAGCGCGCAGGCGGCCGGCGTAGCGCCGTCCACCCGGCCGGAAACCGCCCGCGCCGCCTCCAGACAAAGAATGGGCCGGATTCTCTTGCCTCCCGCGAACAGGCTGTAGCGCATGGCCCGATGGAGCGTCTGGGGAGGGACCGACTCGGGCGGCACCAGCCGGTCGAGTTCCCGGTCGACCAGTTGTTGCTGGGCGGCAAGGTATTCTTTGAGGTTCATGGCTTGTCAACGCGGAAGGGCTCGGGCTGCACTTTGCCCTCTTTCTTGAGCAGGATCTCGACGCGCGTCTCGGCGTCTTCGAGTTGCCGGCGGCAGGTTTCGCTGAGT
>Ga0272446_1006676_pt1 | contig 11887 bp, 9 predicted proteins | sample YNPCB0061_FD_194587 | JGI IMG/M metagenome (GOLD analysis project Ga0272446, IMG submission 194587) | Hot spring microbial mat communities from Yellowstone National Park, WY, United States - YNP-CB-006-1 | ecosystem: Environmental > Aquatic > Thermal springs > Hot (42-90C) > Sediment | place... | reverse complement strand
GATTATGACCGGAACACTAAGGCGCGGTATCCGGTGCTTTATCTCCAGCACGGCTCGGGTGAAAACGAGCTCGGGTGGACGAAACAGGGCCGGGCCAATTTCATCCTGGACAACTTGATCGCCGCCAAGAGCGCAAAGCCCATGATCATCGTGATGGAAAACGGGATGGTCGCCGCGAGGGCGGGTGCGGCGCCCGTGGCGATGGCTCCGGCTCCGGCCGCGGGCCGAGGCGGCCCGCGGGGGAACGAAGCCTTCGAGGACGTCGTGATCCACGACTTGATCCCCATGATCGACGCCACGTATCGCACCATGCGCGACAGGGAGCATCGCGCCATCGCCGGGCTGTCAATGGGAGCCGGACAAGCCCTTCAGATCGGACTCACGCATCTGGATACGTTCGCCTACATTGGCTCCTTCAGCGGCGCGATCCGGGGATTTGACTTGAAGACCTCGTACAACGGGGCCTTCGCCGACCCGGCGGCGTTCAACCGGAAGGTCCGCCTGTTCTGGGTCGGCGCAGGCCTCGCCGAGCCAAACATGCATAAACCCGCCGAAGACCTCCACGCGGCGCTGGACAAGGCCGGGATCAGGAACATCTTCTTCGAGTGCCCGTTCGCGCACGAGTGGCAAACCTGGCGCTACGACCTCAACGATTTCGCGCCACGCCTGTTCCGCTGATCCGGCTCCGCCCTCAGACGGAGGCGATCAGCTCGATACCCTGCTTCCTGCCCAGGTTGCGCGAGTCCTGTGCGGCTTCATGCAGTTAGTTGTCGGGATTCCCGAGGACTTCTGTCGCGTTGGGCTCGCTCCTGAGCAGATCCAGCCCGACGGATTCCGGAGCCACCGGGTCTTGAGAGGCCAGCAGGCTGGAGGCCCAGTGATCGCTGAAGGACTGCCTGGCGAGTGCGCGAAGCGGCAACAATGATCGATAATGGAATCTCGATATCTTTTGGAGGCGCTTGTGAAAAACGATTCTTCCCGCCGCGATTTTTTAGCTGCCGGGCTGGCCCTGCCGGCCGCGGGCCTGACTGCGAACAGGATTCCGACTTTCGCTCCGGATCCAACCGAAGCCGCCGCGGGCGGTCTGCGCTATCGCGTCCTCGGCAAGACCGGGCTGAAAGTGACCACGGTGGGATATGGTTGCATGATCACCTCCGACGCGAGCGTGATCGCGCGCGCCGTGGATCTCGGCATCAACTACTTCGACTCTTCCCGCTGGTACCAGAAGGGCAATAACGAGCGGATGGTGGGCGCCGCCCTCGGAGCCAGGCGCAAACAGGTGGTTCTCTCCACCAAGGTGGACGCGGGAACCCGCCAGGGCGCGCTCGACGAGCTCGAGATGAGCCTCAAAGAGCTGAATACCGATGTGATCGACATCTGGTACCTGCACGGCAAAGACGCCCCGGAAAAGATCTCGGACGAGCTGCTGGAAGCCCAGCGCATCGCCAAGCAGCAGGGCAAGGTGCGCTTCAACGGCGTCAGCACGCACAAGCTGCCAGCCATCGCCGGGAAGGTGAAGAGCCTCGGCAGCGTGATGGACGTGGTGCTGACCACCTATAACTTCACGATGGACCAGGACATGGAAAACGCGCTCGATCTGCTGCACCGGGAGCGCATCGGCCTGGTGGCTATGAAAGTCATGGCCGGCGGCCTGCGTCCGAAAAACCCGAAACCGCAGTTGAAACGTCCCGGGGCCATGACCGCCGCCCTGCGCTGGGTGCTGAAGAACCCGCGCATCTCCACCACCGTCCCCAGCATGACCGACATGGATCAGCTCGAGCAGAACTTCAAGGTCATGACCGAGGCGTTCTCGCCCGAGGACGAGAAGATTCTGGCTGCGCGCCTGGAAGAGATCCGGCCGTGGTATTGCCGGATGTGCGGCAGTTGCGACGGCGTCTGCCCCAAGGGACTGCCGGTCTCCGATGTGCTTCGCTACGTGATGTACGCCGACAGCTACGGGCAGTTTGCCCTGGGCCGCGAGCGCTTCCAGCAGCTTCCGGCCGAGCTCCAGGCTGTGCGCTGCGCCGATTGCGAGACCTGCGCCATCCAGTGCCGCAACGGGGTCAAGGTGACCGAGCGGCTGATTCGCGCCCAGGAACTGTTCGCGTAGATCCGGCTTATCGGCCGGCGCCGCCTACGTGGGAGTTCAGAAGCCCGCTTGGTGCGATGCCCCCGAGGTTTGACCGCCGCGGGCATGTGCGGCGCCCCAGTCCTGTGAAAAAATGAGGTCATTAAGCGACCGTTCGCCGCGAGGGACGCTTGACCGCGCTTCCCCTATGCCGTGCTGACCCGGATGTCCCGGAAGCGCGCCGCTCCGTCGTGGACGAACACTCCCCAGTCGCCCTTCGGCAGGTTGTACATCCGGAAGCTCATGGCTACCGTTCCGGCGGCGTACACCACCCCGCAGGATCCGTCGGCGATGATCTTCAGCGAGACCGGAGTTCCCGGCCTGAGGTCCAACGGACGCTCCAGTTCCACCATGAAGGGCAGATCTCCGGGACGCGGCCAGGCATCGAACACCAGCCGGTTGCGCCCGGGCTCCAGACGAACGTAGTAGCCGGATTCGTAATCCTCGCTGGAGCGGAGCATGATGCCGCAACCCCGAGTCATCTTCTCGAACTCGACAGTCGCCTCGATTTTCACCCGCTGCGGCATCGGACCGGCCGGCGAGCATCCGAACGAGCCCGGCGCGGCCAGCCGCACCACGCCCGCATCAATCCCCGCCGAGCCCAGGCCGGGGCTGAACCGGAACGGCTGCGGCTTCGCCAGCGCCGCATCTACGGTCTCCGGAATTTTCACCAGGAGCCTGCCATCCGGCGCCTGGAAGATCTCGTGCACCACCAGGTTCCCGCCCCAGTTCCAGCTCTTGTAATCCTTGTTGTCGGTACGCGTCGGCAGCCAGCCGAACAGGAACCGGCGCTTCCCATCCGATGCGGTCTTGGCGGCATAGAATGCTCTGCCGTCGAAGGTGTCGTCCGGCGGAGTCAGCCAGGGCCCTTTCAGGCTCCGAGCCATCCGGTAACGCGTCTTGGATTCCTCGGAGTACTCGGAGAACAGCAGATACCACCAGTTGCCCATTCGGAACAGGTCGGGGCACTCGTGGGTGTGGTAAAGACCGGGGGCATAGAACGGATCCCGGACGTCCCATTTCACCAGGTCCCGGGAAGTGCAGAGCGCCGTGCACCCCCGCCGCCTGGAGGGTCCCGACCGGAGACGGGCGCAGACCAGCATCCAGTACTCCTTCGCCTCTTCGTTCCAGAACACAAACGGATCGCGCCAGTCGTGCAGTTCGTACTTGCCTTCGGGCGATTGAAAGGTGTCTTCGGGAATCTTGGTCCACTTCAGCAGGTCATCGCTCACCGCGTGCATGATTACCTGCTCGGGTATGCCTTGCTTGCGCAGTTCGCCGTTCTGGCCGACGTAAAAGATGTGGTACTTGCCCCGGCCCTCAACTACGCACCCGGTGAAAACGTTGAACTCTCTGGGCGGATTGCGGGCGAGCATCTCGCCGTGTTCGGTGAAGTGGACGAAGTCCTGAGAGCTGATCAGGTACCAGGGTGTTCCCCCTCCGAACTTCTCGGGGTTGCGCCAGTCATGCAGGTAATACAGGTAATACCTGCCTTTGGCATAGAAAGGAATGAAGTCGGCTGCAAAGGCGTTCACAGGCTTGTAGAAGAAGTCCCGCTCCGCTCCGCCCTGCGATGCGGAAGCCTGCGGCGGGGTCAACCCGGCCGCGGCGGGTAGAAACGAGGCCGCTCCAGCGAATTCCCGTCTGGTCACAATCACCCTCCTCAAAGGGGCGCTCGGCGCCAGTGAGAATCATATCGGCGGCAACGGGTTTAGGGCAAGTCTCCAGGCCGGGGCTCTTGCAAAAGGGCTTCCGGCGTGATAGCAGTCTCGGAGAAAGGTCAGATCACCATGCGGATTACGCCAACCAGCGGCACGGCCGCCCTGCTGATTTTGTGCGCCTCTTGCGCCCACGCCCAGATGTTTCATAACCCGCCGCCTGTGGAAGCGCGGGCTTTCCCGATCATGGCTTGGGGCGGCGCGCCGTCCGATCCCGAACAATTACGCCTCATGCGCGAGGCGGGGCTGAACGTAGCCGGCTTCTGCCGCCCTGACGACGTGGACAAAGTCCGCGACGCGGGGCTGACCTGTTTCGTCTCCGATCGCCGCATCAACGGCTTCGATTGGAAGAACATGCCGCCGGACGCCGATCTGCGCCAGCGGGTCGGCGAGGCCGTGCGGGCGACGGCCTCGAACCCTGCCGTGCTCGGCTACTACCTGATCGACGAGCCCCATGCGTCGCTCATGCCCGGCCTGGGGCGGGTCTCGAAACTACTGCGCGAGGAAGCGCCCGGCAAGTGGCCTTACGTCAATCTGTTTCCCTATCGCGTCAGCAAGGAGCGCATGGGCGCGCCCGACTACGACACCTACGTCAAGATGCTGGTGGACATCATCGGCCAGCCATTCCTGAGCTACGACAACTACTCGCTGGTGAACGGCGAGATGCTGGACTACTTCTATAACAACCTGGAGATGGTGCGGCGCAACTCGCTGGCTACCAGGACGCCGTTCTGGAACTGCATTCTGGCCAATGCGCACTTCAATTATATGGAGCCGTCCGACGCCACGTTCCACTTGCAGGTCTACGCCACGCTGGCCTATGGAGGCCGCGGCATTCAATACTTCACCTATTACTCGCCCCACAACGGGAACTACCGCCTCGGGGCCATCGACCAGTTCGGCCACAAGACGGCCACGTGGGACGCGCTGCGGCGCATCAACCTCGAGATCCACGCGCTCGCCCCGACCATCCTGAAGCTGACCAGCACCGGTGTCTTTCATTACCCGGACGTGCCCGAGTTCTCCCAGCCTCTCTCGCAAAGTAAGCTGGTCCGGACGGTCACGATGAACCAGCGTTTGGTGCGGAATCCGGTGGCGGGCCGCTTCCTGATCGGGGAATTCACCGACGCCCAGGGCCGTCCCTACCTGATGATTGTGAACAAGGACCTGAACAACAGCTTCCAGTTCGCGATCGAATTGCGGGAAGCGGGGCGCAAGCTCATCCGGGTCTGCAATTACTCCGGCCAGGAGGAAGAATTCGGGCGCGAAATGGACTGGCTTGCGCCCGGCGCCGGCATCCTGTTCCGCGTCCAGTAAGGAGCCGGCCCCGTCACCGAATTCGCCGAAACTCAGCAGCCGGAGACGGTGATGGTTCTCTGGTCGTCTCCTTCAGCCGCCAGGTGAATCTCGATGCGATCGGGGGGGAGGAGTTCGGGGAAGCGCTCGCCCCACTCGATCAACACAACGGCGTCCCGCTCGAAGATCTCGTCGAGGCCGAGGGCCTCGACTTCGCGGGCCTTTTCGAGGCGGTAGAGGTCGACGTGATAGACCCGGGTGGGAGAGCCGTACTCGTGGATCAGGGTGAAGGTGGGGCTCGATACTTCGTCCGGCTCGGCGGCGCCGAGGCCCTTCACAATACCCTTGGCGAGTGTGGTCTTCCCCGCGCCCAGGTTGCCGATCAGCAGGACGACGGCGCGCCGCGGCAGGCGGGCGGCGATCTGTTCGCCCAGCGCGATGGTTTCTTCCTCAGATGCGGTCTGGTAGAGAGGCACAGTTCTTGATCGCCCGGGGCAGGTAGCGCAGCAGGTCGGTGGCCACCAGCGGCAGTTCGCCAAGTTCGGCCGCGCCCAGTTCGCCGGCGAGCCCGTGCAGGTAGACGGCGGCGGCAATGGCGGTGGCGGGTTCGGAGGGGAACTGGGCCATCAGGCCGGCGATGAGGCCGGTGAGGATGTCGCCCGTGCCGCCGGTTCCCATGGCGGGTGTGCCGGTGGGATTCACCCACAGGCGTCCGTCCGGGAAGGCAATCAGGGTGCGATAGCCTTTGAGCACCAGCACGACGTTGCGCTCCCGCGCGAAGGCCTGAGCGATGCCGGTGCGGCCGGCCAGCACGTCGGCGGTCTGCTTCCGGCTGAGGCGGGCCATCTCACCGGGATGGGGGGTGAGCACACGGAGTCTGCCTGCCGCCGTGAACTCGGAGCCTGCCAGGGCATTCAGGCCATCCGCATCCACTACCATTGGCTGCGGGAATTCGGCGAAAGCGCGCCGTACCAGAGCCACGGTATCCGGGTCCGTTCCCATGCCGGGGCCTATCGCCAGAACGTCTTTGCCGGCGGCGATGGATGGCAGGCGACCTTGATCGAAGGCGCCTAGCGAGATGCCGCCGGCGCCGGTTTCGGGAAGCGGCTCGGTCATCAGTTCAGCGGCGTGCGAGGCGATGACGGGAACGGCCGATTCGGCCGAAGCCACGGTGACCAGGCCCGCTCCGGCGCGCAAGGCGGCCATGCCGGCCATGGCGGCGGCCCCGGTCTTGCCTTTCGATCCCCCGATCACCAGCACGTGACCAAAGGAGCCCTTGTGGCCGGATCGCTTGCGGGGCGCCAGCAGGTGACGGAACTCCGCGGGCTCGACAAGGCAAACCGGGGCATCGTCGTAGTAGCTGGCCGGGCTGCCGATGGCGCCCACGCGCAATTCGCCCACCAGCTCACAGTTGGGCGGAAGGACCTGGCCGAGCTTCGGCGCGGTGAACGTCACCGTGTAATCGGCCCGCACGGTTTCGCCCAGAGTCTCGCCGGTATCGCTCGGCATGCCCGACGGAATGTCCACGGCGACAATCTTCGCCAGTGGAAAGCCGGTGTTCACTTCGCGGATGGCGTCCGCCACCGGACCCTTGGCAGGACCAGTCAGACCCGTGCCCAGCAGAGCGTCCAGCACAATGGTGGCGGCTCGCATGGACGGTTCAATACGGCGGGCGACCGGGCAGCCGCAGACCTGGAGCATGCGATAGTTCTCCGCCGCGTCGCCCTGGAGTTGCCCGGGCTCGGCCAGAAGCACCACGTCCAGAGCGCGCGGGCGGAAGCGGGTGAACAATTGCCGGGCGATGACCAGCCCGTCGCCGCCGTTGTTGCCCTTGCCGCAGAGCACCACGATGCGGTGCTCCCCGAGCGGTGAGAACTTCTCGGCCAGGAACTCGACCACGCGGTGCCCGGCGTTCTCCATGAGCACGATACCGGGAATGCCGGCCTCGATGGTGCGGCGATCCACTTCACGCATTTGAGCGGCAGTCAGAACCTTCACTTGCGCCTCACAAGCAACAGAGTCATGTCGTCCTGGAGTTCGGGTGATCCGGTCCAGCGCCGGACGGTCTCCATCACTTCGGCAATGATCTCGTCCGAACTGCGCCGGTTGAGCTTGGCGAGCAACTCGAGCAGACGCTCTTCGCCGAACATCTCGCCGTACTCGTTTTCGGGCTCGACAATCCCATCAGTGTACGCCACCAGCAAATCACCGCTCACCAGTTCCACGTTCTGCTCCTCGTAGCGCGAGAACGGGAAGGCGCCGACCACCGTGCCGGTAGGGTCGAGGCGCTGGATTTGCGAGCCGCGCAGGAGAAATGGCGGCAGGTGGCCCGCGTTGGTGTAGGTCAACCGGCTCGTCGGCTCGTGGTACAGGCCGAGATAAAAGGTGGCGTACTTCTCGAGCGAGGTATTGGCGTAGAGCTGCTTGTTCAGCACCGAGACCAGGTGGGATGTGGAAAGCGCCCGCGGCGCTCCGCCGCCGGCAACCGCGGCCATGGAGACCCCGGCGGAAAGCTGCGTGCGCATGATGGATTGAATGGCCGCCATCAGCAAGGCGGCCGAGATTCCTTTGCCCGCCACGTCGCCGATGGCCAGGGCGACCGAGGTGTCGTCGAGCGCCAGAAAGTCGTAGTAATCGCCCGATACCATGCGCGCCGGATTGCAGAGCCCGGACAATTCGAGTGTCCTCAAGGCCGGGGCGCTCTTGGGGAAAAGCTGGGCCTGCACCTCGCGGGCGATTTCCAGCTCGGATTGCAGGCGCTCCTTTTCCTTGGCGACGACAATCAGACGCTCGAGATTTTCCGTCATGGTATTGAACGAACTGGTCAGTTCGGCCAACTGGTCGTTCCCGCGCACTTCGATGCGGTGCGAGAAATCGCCCTCTTTGACATGCTGGGTGCCTTCGTACAACTGGTGCACGGCGCCGGTGATGGTCCGGGTGAGCGAAACGCCGATTACCAGGGAGATAAATTCGACGATCAAAAACAGGTTGGCCACCACCACGAAAACCAGGAACCAGCCCGTGCCGAAATCAACCACGGTCTTGCCGAACACCGTGCGGAGCACCGAGGAAGTGCGCCACCGCACGAGGAGGGCGCCGATGTCCGCTTTGGGCGGAGCGTCCCAGACAGCGACCGCGAGCGGGGCGACCCAGGTGAAATCGGTGTCAAAGCGGTTCACCGGCGGGGGCAGACGGTCCTTGCGCGTGGATTCGCGAAGCTTCGAAACCTGAATCCGGGATGGTCCCAGGGCAACTGTCGTACCCGGGGCTTTACCCGAGGGTTGCTCGCCATAGACCGCCGAGACATCGCCCAGGCCCGGCACCAGGCCGGCGATGAAGTCGTGAGTCAGGGGCGCCAGAAAGGTGATATGAACCGGATTGGCGTAGACGTGCGCCCACCCGTACAGGTGGCCGTCTTTGGCGACCACGCCGCTGGTATCCCCCCAACCCGGCGGCGGCGCCGTCAAGGTGGACGAAGGGGGATAGCGCACGGGCGAAGGGCCGTCGATGCAGATCTCCAGGCCCGGGAAGCGGCGCTCGAAAAACGGAGCCATCCGCGCCAGCACTGCGGCGCGATTCTCCGGATTGTTGGAGGCCAGCAGGCGCGCCGGGCCGAGCATCTCCGCAGTGCGGCGGTCGAGTTCCGAGGTGACCAGATGGCTGGCCACCTGGCCCAGCACGGCGTACCCGCCCAAGCCGACCAGCATCAAAATCAGAATCACGGGCACCACGGCGATGAAGAGGTAGGTGACCATCAGCCGGTTGCGGAGGCGCCAGATCGCCTTGCGGACGCCAAGCCGCCCGAGACGGACGGCCTCGACCACCCCCAACAGGTACACCGCGGCCGCCAGAACGATCGTCATCCCGCTGCGGGGAGCGAAGAGGCGGAGCAGAAAATAAAGGAAAACCGCGAAAAGGAAAGCCTTGTCAATGCGTCCGAGTGCCCGGCAAAACGATTTCAGACCCGGAGGCATACGCTCATTTTGCCACGCCCGGCACTTCGTGAGGCTGGCGGGATTTGGCGATCGCCGGTGTTTCCTTCTCTCCTTCGGGCAATGCCGCCTCGGGCAAAACATAGCGGCGGGTAAGGTCGTCGCGGAGGATCTCAAAGGCCGAATCCGGGTCGTCGACCATCTTGAAAAGCTCCAGATCGGATTCCGAAATCATGCCCAGCCGGGCCAGTGCGCGGAAGTTGATAATCTCATTCCAAAACTCGGAACCGTACAGAACGATGGAGATCTCCTTGGCGAGCTTGCGGGTTTGAGTGAGCGTAAGCAGTTCCATCATTTCGTCGAGAGTGCCGAAGCCGCCCGGAAAAACCACCAGCGCCTTGGCCAGGTAGGCGAACCAGAACTTGCGCATGAAGAAGTAGTTGAACTCGAAGCACAATTCCGGGGTGATGTACGGATTGGGCCACTGTTCAAAGGGCAGGCCGATGTTCAGACCCACGGTCTTTCCCCCAGCGTCCATAGCGCCCCGGTTGCCGGCTTCCATGATGCCCGGGCCGCCCCCGGTGCAGATGACGAAGCGGCGCGTGGAGTTCTCCAATCCGTCGGACCATTCCGTGATGAGGCGGGCCAGCGTGCGAGCCTCATGATAGTAGCGGCTCATGGGTCCGTCCTCGCGGATGCGCGCTGAACCGAAAAAGACCACCGTGTCGCGGATGCGTTCGCGGCGGAAGTGCGACAGTGGTTCGAGATATTCGGCCAGGATGCGGAGCGGCCGCGCGTCGGAGCTACTCAGGAAGGCTTCGTTCCGGTAGGCTACCGGCCGGCGAGTGCAATGGGAGGGTGTCTTCGGATCGGTGTTGCTCATAGGATTATGCCTGGGTGCGTTCGAGTTCTTCGACCCTCTTTTTCAGGTCGCGAACGGTCTTCATCAATTCGGGCAGCTTCGGGAAGGCGGTGACGGCGCGCAGCCACTCGCTGGCCGGGAAGGCGGGCGAGCCGGAGTAGCGGGCGCCGGCTTCGATGTCCCCGCCAATCCCGCTCTGGGCGTAACAGATGGCGCCCTCATGGATGGTGAGGTGGCCTGAGACGCCGACCTGTCCGGCCAGCAGGACATCTTTCTCGAGGATACTGGAACCGGCCAGACCGGTCTGGGCGCAGATGATGTTGTCCTCGCCCACAACGCAGGCGTGGCCCACCTGCACCAGGTTGTCGATCTTGGCGCCGCGTTTGACCCGGGTTTCGCCTACCGTGGCGCGGTCGATGGCCGTGAGGCACTGGATCTCGACATCATCCTCGATGACGGTGATCCCGGACTGCACGATCTTGTAATGCGTGCCGTCGGCGCGCCGGGCGAATCCGAAGCCATCCCCGCCGACGACGGCGCCGTTCTGGAGGATTACACGGTTGCCGACCTGGCAGAATTCGCGGACCACGGCGTGGGAGTGGGCCGTGAAATCGTCGCCGATCCGCGCGCCTTCGTAAATGACCACGTGGGGGTGAAGCACCGCATTACGGCCGATCACCACCCGCTCGCCGACTACGGCAAATGGTCCGATAGACGCATTGTCGCCGATCGAGGCGCTGGCCGCGACGCTGGCCAGGGGATGAATGCCGGGACACGGGCGGGGCGGCTGGTAGAACAGTTCCAGGGCGCGGGCGAAATCCAGGTAGGGGTTCGCGGAGACCAGGCTGGCGATGGGCAGATCGCGCACTTCGCGGGCTGCCAGAATCGCCGCTGCGCGCGTGTGCTTCACCTTGTGCGCGTACTTGGGGTTGGCCAGGAAGGTGAGCTGGCCGGGTCCGGCCTGTTCCATCCCCATAACGCCGGTAATTTCGATGTCCGGATCCCCGCGCAGTTCGCAACCCAGGGATTCGGCGATATCACGTAATTTCATCTTCCATTCCAGGGTAGCGTAAGCGGGAGCGGCCGGGCTGGATTCGGCCGCGGAGGGTCGCGTCACGCCTGCCAGCGGATGCCGTCCACCGTGTCGCCGTCGTTGCGGGGACCCACCAGCAGCGCGCTCAGATCCGGCTGCCCGGTGAGCGCCTGGAGCTGAAATACAAGCAAATTCTCACCCGGCTTCAGCGCTACCGCTTTCTGAAACGATCGCCGGCGGCAGCCAGGTGGAGGGTGTCCGTGGGGATGGTCCGCCTCGCCCAGCTCCGCAGGTCGCTCGAGGGATTGGCCGAAACCAGCCACTCCCGGTTGCAGCGGCCCCACCAGGGCCGCGGCTTGCCCCACTGGCGGACATACGGCCCGGGGTCGTCGCCGGCGAGGTCGGCCTTCGCCAGGTCCATCACACCGAGTTCCCGCTGCGCCGCCATATGGAGGAACTCGATGTCCCAGGTGTTGAAGCCGAGCAGGTGGGCGACCAGGGCATCGGTGGCCACAGTGTCCTCTCCGGCCAGAATCACGTTCGTACGGACGGTCTGGTCGGGGCGGTTGTTGCTCCCCGGCCTTTCCTTTCCGCCTCCGCCGGATCCCGTTTCCCGGGCCTCTTTTGTGCGTTTGTGCCATGATGTTGCTGTGCGAACTACGCTGAACATAGCCGATGAGGCCTACTACATCGCCAAGGCCATCGCGCGGGATCGGAACCGCAGCCTCGGACAGGTGGTTGGCGAGCTCATTCTGCAATCCTCGAAAGGGGCAAAAGGCGCGTCCATTGAGATGAGTGGTTACGGGTTTCCTACTTTCCGCTGTACCCGGCCCGTGACCACTGAGGACGTCAAGGCTCTCGATGACGAAGGTTAAGGCTTACCTGCTCGACTGCAATGTCCTCATTGCACTGGCGACG
>Ga0272446_1006675_pt1 | contig 11888 bp, 10 predicted proteins | sample YNPCB0061_FD_194587 | JGI IMG/M metagenome (GOLD analysis project Ga0272446, IMG submission 194587) | Hot spring microbial mat communities from Yellowstone National Park, WY, United States - YNP-CB-006-1 | ecosystem: Environmental > Aquatic > Thermal springs > Hot (42-90C) > Sediment | place... | reverse complement strand
GCCGGCGGACTTTTCGCGAGTTCCGCTGCCGGTGCCGATCGACTGGTTCTTCCTCGCGCCGCTCGCACTGGTCGAATCGACGTCGCCCGCCGCGGTCTGGGCGCTGGCGCTCGCGGCGACCGCGCTGCTGGTCGCGTTGCCGTGGTCCGTGCGGCAGGCGCGCCCCGCCCCGGCCGTCGTCGATCTGGCGCAATGCAACGGCTGCGGGCGCTGTTTCGACGACTGTCCGTACGGCGCCGTCGTGCTCGCTCCGCGCAGTGACGGCCGGCGCCACGCCTTGCAGGCGAAGGTCGCCGCCGATCTGTGCGCAAGCTGCGGCATCTGCGTCGGCGCGTGCCCGAGCAGCAATCCGTTGCGCTCGCTCGAGCCGCTCGCCACCGGCATCGACCTGCCGCAGCTTCCGGTTGCGGGGCTGCGCACGAAACTGCGCGACGCCCTCGCTGCCCGGCCGGGGGCAACGGTCGTGTTCGGCTGCGACGAAGGCGCGGACCTCGATCGCGTCGTCGCGCCCGGCACGGTCAGGCTCTCGCTCGCCTGCGCCGGTCAGCTTCCGCCGTCGTTCATCGACTACGCGCTGCGGCACGGCGCCGAGCGTGTGCTCGTCGCCACCTGCGGCGAACATGCGTGCGCATACCGCTTCGGGGCACGCTGGACCGCGCAACGGCTCGCCGGCACGCGCGAACCTGCGCTGCGCGCGCACGTGCGCGGCCCGAAAGTGCGACTGGTCGAAGCCGGCCGCGGCGAGGAAGATCGCGTGCGCGACGCGCTCGCCGCCGGCAGCAAAACGGCCGAGCCACGGACGGTCGAACGCCGAAGCCATGCAGCGGAAGCGTCGACGAGCTGCGTGTCCACCGCGTCGTCCACGGTCGAACCGCAGCCATCGAAGGCTGCCGAACCGGCCGCGGAGCACACCGAGGGCGCGGACAAGCACACGTCCGCCCTGCTTTCCGTGTCCCGCATGCCGAACACCGCCGCCGCAGCCACGCTCGTCCGTCATTCCGAGGCGTAGATGTCACAGTTAGCCAGTCCCATCGTTCGCTACCCTGCGCAGGCCCTGCTGTATGCGCTGTTCGCCGCCTTTGTCGGCTACTTCTCGACCGCGCCGTCGCTGCGCCTGCTCGGAGACGACGAGGCGCTGCTGCGGCTGTCGCTGCTGCACCCCGGCAAGCCGAAGGGCGACTGCCGCAAGCGCACGCCCGAAGAGCTGGCGAAGATGCCACCGCAGATGCGCACCGCGCTCGACTGCCCGCGCGAGCGCTCGCCGGTGCGCGTGCGCGTCGAACTCGACGGGCGTGCGGTCATCGACGAGTCGTTCGCCCCCGCCGGACTGTCGAAGGACGGCGCTTCGGCTGCCTACCGGCGCATGCCGATCGCAGCCGGCCGCCACACGCTCCGCGTCCAGTTGAACGACGACGCGCGCCGCAGCGATTTCACCCACGAACGTACCGTCGAACTGGACGTCGAGCCGGGCCGCATCGTGCTGATCGACTTCGACGCCGAAAAGGGAGGCGTGTTGATCAAATGAAGACGCTCGTTGCATCTTTCGCCACGCTCGCCTTGCCGCTGCGCGCACGGGACGACGCCGATCCCCGCTACGCCCTCGAGGTTGCCGGCGGCGAGCGGCGCGCGCTCGCGTCGGCCTGGCTCGCGTTGGCGATCGCCGCGCTTCTGGCGAGCGGCGTGTTCTCGATCCTGCTGGTGGTCGCGCGTGCGCCGTTCCTGCAGCCGTGGCTGCCGACGGTCGACTTTTTCCGCGTCGCGCTGGTCGTACACGTCGATCTGTCGGTGCTCGTATGGTTCGCCTCGTTCGCCGGCGTGCTGTGGAGCATCGCGGGCACCGAGCGGTGGCTACCGCTCGCGTGGACGGCGCTCGGGCTGGCGGTGCTCGGCACGGTGGCGATGAGTGCGGCGCCTTTCCTGAATCCCGGTGCGCCGGTGATGGCGAACTACGTGCCGGTGATCGACAGCGGGCTGTTCGTCTGGGGGCTCATCGTGTTCGGGGCCGGTTTCGGACTGGCGTCGTTGCGCGCGCTCGCGGTGCCGCAAAAAGTCGGCCCGTGGCTGGCGCCGGACGGCGCGCTGCGCTTCGGGCTGAATACGGCGGCGGTGGCGGCGGCGATGGCGCTGCTCGCGCTCGTCTGGTCGGCGGCGGCGATTTCGCCGGCGCTCGAGGCCAAGACCTACTATGAGTTGCTGTTCTGGGGGCCGGGCCACGTCGTCCAGTTCTGCTGGAGCCTGCTGATGATGGTCGCGTGGCTGTGGCTCGCCACGCTCGCGGGCGCGCGCGTGCCGCTTTCGCCGCGCATCGTGGTGCTGCTGTTCGCGATCGGTCTGGTTGCCGTCTTCGCCACGCCCGTCATCTACCTGGCGTGGGACGTGGCCTCCGTCGAGCACCAGAAGCTGTTCACCTGGCAGATGCGCTTCGGCGGGGGGCTCGCGATCGTGCCGATCACGATCGCGGTGCTGATCGGCCTGGTGCGCGCCGCACCGGTTTCCGCGGCCGAACGGCCGTGCCGAACGGCGCTGGTCGCCTCGCTGCTGCTCTTTTCCGCGGGCGGGCTGATCGGCTTCCTGATCAAGGGCTCGGACGTCCGCATCCCGGCGCATTACCATGGGTCCATCGTCGGGATCACGCTCGCGCTGATGGGACTGACCTACGCCCTATTGCCGCGCCTCGGATACACGCGGCCGCTGCCGCGGCTCGCGACCTGGCAGCCGGTGCTGTACGGCGCCGGTCAGTTCCTGCACATCGCGGGCCTCGTGTGGTCGGGCGGCTACGGGGTGCAGCGCAAGGTCGCCGGCGCCGAACAGGTGCTGCGAACGCCGTCGGAGGTCGCCGGCATGGCGCTGATGGGCGTGGGCGGGCTGATCGCGGTGATCGGCGGGCTGGTCTTTGCGCTCGTCGTTCTGCGCACGCTGCGGCGGGGTCGGGCTTGAGCGAAAAACTGACGCAACCGCTGCTCGTGACGGCCTTCGCGCTTGCGCTCACCGTGCTCGGCGCCAGCAGCTATCTGCGGCTTGCGGCCAACGGCATCGGCTGCACGCCGTGGCCGGTCTGCTACGGCAAGGAAGTCACCGCGAAAGCGGCGCGCGACTCCGCGGCGGCGCAGGCAGCGCGCGCGGTGCATCGGGTCGCCGCGTCGGCCTTCGCGCTGACGGCGATCGCCGCGATCGTCCTGGGCTGGCGTCGCTGGGGCGGGCCCGCGCGCACGGCGGCCGTCGTGCTGCTCGCGGTGACCGCCGCGCTTGCGCTCGTCGGCCGCTTCACGCCTTCGACGCTGCCGGCGATCACGTTGGCGAACGTGCTGGGCGGACTCACGCTGGCGGGCTGCGCGGCGTTTCTGATCAGCGCGCAGCGCGCCGCCGCGCAGTACGTGCCGCCGCATCGCCACGCGCGCGCGCTCGCCATCGTGCTCGCGCTGCTCGCGCTGCAGGCCGCCAGCGGCGCGATGATCAGCGCGCGTCTGGCGGGATCGGCGTGCGTGGTCGAATGCAGCGAGAGCTGGCTGCCCGGTGCGGCACGGCTGTGGAATCCGCTCGAGGCCGGTGTCGCCGTCGATCTGCTGCGTCACGTCCGCGCGGGTGAACCCCTGCACGCGGTGCATCGGCTCGGCGGCATCGTCGTCTCGGTGCTGGCGGTCGCGGCGGCATCCGCGAGTACGCGACGGCCGCGCACGCCGTACGTGCGCGCCGTCGTCGGCGCCTCGACGCTCGCGCTTGCCCTCGGGCTCGCACTCGCCGCCTACGAAGGACCGCTCGCGCTGGCGGTTGCACACGCGCTCGCCGCCGGTGCGCTGGTCGCCACCTGCGCGGCTTTGCTCGAACGTTGTCTCGCCGTCCGGAGGACCGAATGATCGTGATCGATGCACGCGGCTGGGAGCCGCCTCGCCCGTTCGAGGCCGTGATGGAAGCGTTGTGCAATCTCCCGCGCGGCGAACGGATCCGCTTGATCCTCGAACGCGAGCCCTTCCCGCTGTATCGCGTGCTCGAGCACAACGGCTACGCGTACTACGCGACCGCGTGCGAGGACGGTCGTTACGAGATCGACATCTGCGAGCGCGCGGCGCCGGGGGCCGAGTAACCGCGAAAGCTTGCCCTTCGTCTGCACGGGAGAAATCCCCCCTGCCCCCCTTACGAAAGGGGGGCAGAGATGGCGGCCGACGAAGGTTCAGCTCGCGTGCTTGCGCAGGCGATCGAGGTCGCGCACGACGATCCGGCGACCTTTCACCTCGATCAGCCCGAGCGCACTGAGGTCGTGCAGGATGCGCGAGAAGTGCTCCTGCGTGAGATTGAGCCGCGAGGCGATGATGCCCTTGGCCACCGGAAGCTGAATTTCGACGCTGCCGGTGCCGTCGGCCTGATCGACCGCCTGGCAATCGCGCAGCAGGTAGCCGATCACGCGTTCGGTTCCCGAACGCGTCGAATACGACTCGACGTCGGCGATCAACTGGTGCAGCCGCCGCGACAGACCGCCGAGCAGGCGGCGCGCGAACACGGGATCCCGGTCGATGCCCTCGAACACGGTTTCCTTCGGCACGAACAGCAGCAGGCTGTCGGCAAGCGCCTGCGCGGTCACCACGTGCGGCAGGTCGAGGAACATCACCGCCTCGCCGAAGCTCTGCCCCTGGTCGAGGATCTCGACGACCTTTTCGACGCCGGTCGATGAAACGAACGACAGCTTGATCTGCCCGAACACGATCACGTACATGCCGGCGGCCGGATCGCCTCGATGGAACAGAACGTCGCCGCGCGCGACGCGAAGCTGCCGCGTGCTTTCGGCGATATGCGCGCGCTGCTCGGGCGTGAGCTCGCGAAACAGCGCGAGATTGGCGAGAAAGTTCTCGGCGTGCAGGACTGCGGCCATGGCGTCTCCCCGGTGCGGCGGGCGCGCGGATTGCGCCGGCTTCGTGCGGCCGGCGTCTCTGCCCGGGCTGCGCGCGCAACCCGGATGTGCTGCCTTCAGCGGAGTCTGGACGAGCCAATCTGCCGGGTCTTGACCTGCGTCACACCGGTCCGGCCCCGGAGCGGCACGACCGCATGCCTCCTTGGAGGTAGTCCGGCCAGCCGTCGGAGGTATCGGCACGCGGCGTTAACGCCCATCAAAGGCGACCATGGGGCGGCGACGTACCTTGCACGCACTTTCACGACGGAGCGATGAAGTGTCAAAGCGATTTGACCGGCGCGTCGCGCTCGCGGGCGCGGTTGCGCTGGCCTGTACCGGCGCAGCGTCCGCGCAAACCGTTGCGCGGCTCGACGCGGTCGAAGTCATCGGCGTCGCGTATCGGATGGAACGGCAGATCGACGACGTCGCGCCGACGGCGACCGCGATCACCCGCCGCGACATCGAGCGCGAGGTCGTGACCAATCTGCGCGAGCTGCTGCGCTACGAACCCGGCGTGGCGATCGAGAACGCGCCTGCGCGCTTCGGGCTCGGCGCAATCGGCATCCGCGGCATGACCGGCAACCGCGTGCTGATGACGCTCGACGGTGTGCGGCTGCCCGATGCTTACCGCGTCGGCAGCTTCTCGAACGCCTCGCGCAACCAGCTCGACGTCGGGTTGTTGCAGAAAGTCGAAATCCTTCGCGGACCGAGTTCGGCGCTGTACGGATCGGATGCGCTCGGCGGCGTCGTGGCTTTCTCCACGGTCGATCCCGAAGACGTGCTCGGCGCCGGCCGCGCCGCGCAGGCGACGGTCGACCTGGGCTACGCGTCGGCCAGCGAACGCTGGCAGCGCGGGCTGCTGGTCGCAGCGCGTGGCGAACAGCTCGCAGGCCTCGTCGGCATCCAGCGCGCCACCGCGCGCGAGACCGAGAACTTCGGCACCAACGATGTCGTCGGCACCGCGCGCACTGCGCCCAATCCGCAGCGCGCGGCCGCGGAGTCGCTGCTCGCCAAGCTCGTGTGGCCGCAGGCGGGTGGCGGCCGCTGGCGTCTGACGCTCGACCGGCATGTCGCCGGCATCGACACGGACGTGTTGTCGCTCAATCCGCAGTCGAGCCGCACCACGCGGCTCGAAGCCAGCGATCTCGGTCAGCGCGAACGCGCGAGCATTGATGCCGACCTGCCGCAGGTCTTCGGACTCGCGCGGCAGCGCTGGCTCGTGTACGCCCAGCGCGCGCTGACCCGCAACGACACGCTCGACCTGCGCACCAACACGACGGCCGCGTGCCTGTCGGCGGTCGGCACGGTGAACTGCCTGCGCGATGTGCGCTTCCGCTTCGAGCAGAAGGAGCAGGGTGCGAGCTGGCTCGGCGAAGTCGACGCCGGAGCGGCCGGCCACTGGCTGTTCGGGCTCGAGGCCGCGCGGCTGGCCGCCGACGAAATGCGCGATGGCCGCCAGACGAACCTGAATACCGGCGTGACGACCAACGTCGTCGGCTCGGAAACGTTCCCGACGCGCGACTTTCCATTGTCGACGACCGACCGCATCGGCGCGTTCGCGCAGGACGAAATCGGGCTCGCCGGCGATCGCCTAAGGCTGATTCCGGCGTTGCGCTTCGACCGCTTCAGCACGCACACGCAGGCGGACGCGGCGTTCCTGTCGGGCAGCGGCGGGCGCATTCCGATCGACAGCGCCGACCAGGCACTGTCGCCGCGGCTCGGACTGCTGTACCGCGCGTCGCCGTCGACGACCTTCAGCGCGCAATGGGCGAGCGGCTTTCGCGCCCCGCCAGCGTCCGACATCAACATCGGTCTTTCGAGCCTGCCGTCGGGCTACGCGGTGATCCCCAACCCGGACCTGAAGGCCGAGCGCAGCCGGGGGCTGGAGCTCGGCGTGCGCGGCCGCCATCCGCGCTTCGAGTACACGGCGACCGCTTTCGATGCGCGCTACCGCGACCTGATCGCCTCGCGCGCGCCACTGGCCTGCCCCGCCGATCCGGCCTGCGTTCCCGGCGCCACCGGCACCTTCCAGTCGCGCAACGTCGCCCACGCACGCATCTTCGGCGCCGAGGCGAGCGCGCTGTGGCGCGTCGCCGGGCCGTGGTCGCTGCAGGCGGCGGCTTCGTACGCACGCGGCGACGACACCGACAAGGACGTACCGCTGAACACGATCGAGCCGCCGCGGCTGGTCGCCGGCGTCTTCTACGACCGCGACGGCTTCAGCGCCGCACTGCATGCCACGCATGCGCGCGCCAAGTCGCGCATCGACCAGACCACCGGGGTGCGCTTCGCGCCGCCCGCGTACACGGTCGTCGATCTGACGGCGAGCTGGCAGTTGCATCCGCGCATCCGCGTCTCCGCCGGTGTGTTCAACGTGTTCGACCGCAAGTACTGGCTGTGGTCCGACGTGCGCGACGTGGTCAACCCTGCGGCCACGGTCGACCGCTATACCCAGCCCGGCCGCAATGCGTCGGTCCTGCTGCGAGCGACGCTGTAGTGCGGCCCGCGCCGAATTGATTCAGAGCATGGAAATGCCGGCATGCATCGCCTAGCGTCGCCGTCGAACACGGCGCAGTTTTACGACAGGCGCCGGCGGATTCCGCTGCAACCCAAGAGGAGATCGAGATGAAACGAAGCACACTGGCCGTCGCGGCGCTGGCCGGCGCGATGGCTGCCGGACTCGCGTTCGCCCAGGCCAAAGGCGACGCGGCGAAAAAGGAGGACCGGCAGCCCGTCACCGGAGAAGAACTGCGTTACCAGGCCGGCGGCTCGCCGCTGGCGGGCGTAGAGATGCACCAGGACATCAATCCGAAGGCGCCGCCGATGACGAAGGCCGAGTTCGAGCGCGGCCGCCAGATCTATTTCGAGCGCTGTGCCGGCTGCCACGGCGTGCTGCGCAAGGGTGCGACCGGCAAGCCGCTGACGCCGGACATCACCTTGCAGCGGGGCACCGAGATCCTGAAGGTCTTCATCAAGTACGGCACGCCGGCCGGCATGCCGAACTGGGGCACGTCGGGCGAATTGAACGACGCCGAAGTCGACCTGATGGCGCGCTACATCCAGCAGACGCCTCCGACGCCGCCCGAGTTCGGCATGGCGGACATGAAGGCGACCTGGAAGGTCATCGTGCCGCCCGAAAAACGGCCGAAGAAGAAGATGAACAACTACAACATCGAGAACATCTTCTCGACCACGCTGCGCGACACCGGCGAAGTCGCGCTGATCGACGGCGACACGAAGAAGATCATCAACATCGTCAAGACCGGTTACGCGGTGCACATCTCGCGCGTGTCGGCTTCGGGCCGCTACGTGTACGTGATCGGGCGCGACGCCAAGATCAACATGATCGACCTGTGGATGGAGAAGCCGGACAACGTCGCCGAGATCCGCGTCGGCCTGGAGGCGCGCTCGGTCGACACGTCCAAGGCAAAGGGTTACGAGGACAAGCTTGCCATCGCCGGCAGCTACTGGCCGCCGCAGTACGTGATCATGAAGGGCGACACCCTCGAGCCGCTGAAGATCGTGTCGACGCGGGGCGTCACCGTCGATACGCAGGAATTCCACCCCGAGCCGCGCGTGGCGTCGATCGTCGCGTCGCACTTCAAGCCCGAGTTCGTCGTCAACGTCAAGGAAACCGGCAAGATCCTGCTGGTCAACTACAAGGACATCGAGAACCTGACGGTGACCGAAATCCCGGCGGCGCGCTTCCTGCACGACGGCGGCTGGGACGCGAGCAAACGCTACTTCCTCGTCGCGGCCAACCAGTCGCACAAGATCGCGGTGGTCGACGCGAAGGAAGGCAAGCGCGTGGCACTCGTCGACGTCGACAAGATCCCGCACCCGGGCCGCGGCGCCAACTTCGTCCACCCGAAGTACGGTCCGGTTTGGGCGACCGGGCATCTGGGCAGCGAGAAGATCGCGCTGATCGGCACCGACCCGAAGAACCACAAACAGTACGCGTGGAAAGTCGTGCAGATGCTCGACGGCCAGGGCGGCGGCAACCTCTTCATCAAGACACATCCGAAGAGCAGCAACCTGTACGTCGACACGCCGCTGAATCCGGACAGCAAGACCGCCCGCTCGGTGGCGGTGTTCAACATCAAGGACCTGTCGGCCAAGCCGAAGATCCTGCCGATCGCCGACTGGGCCGGCATTCCGGAAGGCCAGGGCCGGATCGTTCAGCCCGAATACAACAAGGCAGGCGATGAGGTGTGGTTCGCCGTGTGGAGCGCCAAGGACCAGACCTCGGCGCTGGTCGTCGTCGACGACAAGACGCTGAAGCCGAAGGCTGTGATCAAGGACCCGAAGCTGATCACCCCGACCGGCCACTTCAACATCTACAACACGCAGCACGACGTGTACTGAGGAGGGCGCACCGATGAAATGCAAACCCGCCATCCTTGCGGTTGCGATCGGCGCCGCGCTCACCGCCACCGGCGCGGCGCGCGCCGATGAAGCGCTCGCCAAGAAGCACAACTGCATGGCCTGCCACCAGCTCGACAAGAAGGCCGTCGGCCCCGCGTACAAGGACGTCGCCAAGAAGTACAAAGGCCAGGCCGACGCGGTCGCCAAGCTGTCCGACAAAGTGAAGAAGGGCGGCTCCGGCGTCTGGGGCCCGGTGCCGATGCCGCCGAACGCGGCAGTGCCCGACGCCGACATCAAGAAGCTGGTCGAGTGGGTGCTGGCGATGTAGTCCGACGCTGCGCGCGTCTGCTGCGCAGCGCTTTGGCGGCCGCGGCTCTCGCGGCCGCTTTTCCTTTGTCGGCGGCCGACCCCGCCGTTCGTTCAGCCGATGGGCGCTGGCTGCTGCAGGCGGACAACGCGGCGCGCGAGCTCGTCGCGATCGACGCCGCAAGCGGCGCGGTCGTGCGCCGTATCCGCGTCGCCGACAAGCGCGGCACGACCTCGCGCGTGGCACGCATCGTCGATGCGCCGCCGCGCAAGAGCTTCGTCGTACTGCTGGCCGACATCCCCGAAGCCTGGGAGCTGTCGTACGACCCGAACGCCGAACCGGTATACGACGGGCTCGTGCACGACTATCGGATGGGTGAAGGCATCGCCGATCGCGGGCCGTTTGCGGTGCGGCGGATCGTGCTCGACGAGCCGCTCGACGACGCCCGGTTCAGTTCCGACTACTCCGAATTCACCGGGCGGGCCGCCGACGGATCGCTGCACGTGGTCAACCTGCACGTGCGCCGCCGCATCGAGGTCCTGCGGCCGGGCAGCGCGCGCTGAGCGATGCAAGCCGCGCGCGGTCGCGGTGAGCGCGACTTGCCTCCGTCGGCGCATGCGCCGACGGGCTTGCCGCGGGCGCGAGCAACGCCTGCGCACCGGCGGGTCTATCGCCGCCGCACACGCCGCACTTCGATCTCCCCTTCGCTCGTCACGCGTCCGCGCACTTCGACGTAGCTGCCGATGCGCGCGCGGTCGACGCGTGCACCGGATGCGCCGCGCAACGGCAGCGCGTCGAGTTGCACAGGACCGGTCAACGTTCCGTGCAGTCGCACCGCCGCGCCGACCGGAATCGGTGCAGCCCGCCCCTGCGCATCGCGCGCGCCGTCGGCGATCCAGCGCTCGACCAGCGCGATGTCCGCCTCGTCCAGATACGGCGGACCGTCGAACGGCATGCGCGGCCGCGCCTGCCCGCGCACGCGCCGCATCAGCTCGCTCGCCTCGGGCCGGCCCGGTATGACCCGCGCCCGATCCGCCGCCGCGATCGTCGCCGCATACGAGTTCAGCAAATAGCCCTCCGGCGCGGGTCCCATGCGTCCCTGCGCGGCGTGGCAACTCGCGCAGCGACGTGCGAAGATCGGCGCGACGTGCGCGTACGTCACGGGTTCGCCCGGCGCGGGCCGTGGCGGCGCCGATGCAGCGACGGCGGTCTCGACGGAGCCGGCCGGCATGCCGGCATCGATCCATGCGACGAACCGCGCGATCTGCGCGTCGCTCAGAAACGGCGGCCCCGTCATCGGCATGCGCGGCTGGCTGGTGCCGCGCAGCCGGCGCACCAATTCGCTCGCCTCGCCCGCGCCGGCCCGCACGACGGGGCCGCGCGCGCTGCCCGCAAGCACACCGTCGAGCGTATCGAGTCGCAGGCCGGCCGCGGCGTTTGCGCCGGAATGACACATCACGCACTGCGCCTGCAACACCGGCGCAAGGTCTGCGTACGTCGGCTGCGCCTGCGCAGACCACGTCGCGAGCGACGCCGCAGCGCTCAACGCGGGGCCGACGAACTCGAACCGAAAAACGCTGGTGAACCTCGAAGGCACGGACCCCACCCGGGAGAAGCGAAGCGCTGCACGGCGATGCCGGTCGACCAAGGGTCGAACCCAAACCCGGCCATTGTCCGCTCGAAGCTTCGGAAAAAATGCTCGTAGCGTTCAAAGTTTACGGATTCGACATCGTTCACCGGTCGGCAAGTCCGCGACGCACTGCATCGCACGTCGGGTGCGCGCAGCGGCGTCGTCGTACCTCGTCGCAAGGGCGAACTTGTTTCCTCGGCGCCCCGCAACTCGATCCGGGGCCGCCGGCACGCCCGCCGCCTGCGTTCGACTGCTGGACGATCGAGCATGACCAATCTTGGCGACACGTGCCGCTTGGCCGATATGCGTTGCCCCAATGCCTCGTCATTCCGAGCCGAAGGCGAGGAATCTCGGCCACTGGAGGGAGCGGGATCGCCGCCCCGGCTTGCGGCCGGGGTCCGGTGACGAAACCGGCGTGCACAACGGCGAAATCGAGACGCGAGTGGCGGCGTCACGAGGTTGGGTGACGTTCGATAACGTTGACCCGCAAGCCGCCGATTCACCGCCGTCGTCCGTGTCTGCGTGCCTTGACGGCGACGTCTTCGGGGTCAATTCAGCGCGCAGGTGCGGAAGCCGACGAAGATGTCGTCGCGCTCGGGCAGGTAGAAGTTGCGAAAGCGCGGATGCACGAGCCGCGCGGGCGTGGCGAAGCTCGCGCCGCGCACCGCGCGGTGCGTACCGAACCACGGCGCCGAGTAGTCGGC
>Ga0272446_1006674_pt1 | contig 11889 bp, 12 predicted proteins | sample YNPCB0061_FD_194587 | JGI IMG/M metagenome (GOLD analysis project Ga0272446, IMG submission 194587) | Hot spring microbial mat communities from Yellowstone National Park, WY, United States - YNP-CB-006-1 | ecosystem: Environmental > Aquatic > Thermal springs > Hot (42-90C) > Sediment | place... | reverse complement strand
TTCGTCGAGGCCGCCCAGCAGCGACTCGGTGCGTTCAACCACCTTCCGGAGCATCGCTTCCCGTTCGCGGGGGAGCCGCCCCCGCGCCCGCGCCATCTCAATCATCGGCAGCAAGCGCTGATCGCGGTAGAAGGCCGCCCACGTTCGGGCTTGGCGGTTGCTCTGCGGCAGCTGACCAATGAAGTTATCGTGATCTAGCCCGTAAAACGGCCCCGAAACGCGGTGCAGACGCGCCAGCGCCCGCCCAAAGTTCACTGCGAAGGTGAGGGGTTCTACCTGCCCCAGTTCGGGGATCCATTCAAGGATCAGATAGGCGGGCAGGCCGTTGGTGGCCTCGCCATAGGCGATGACTTCCGGCACGCGGATTTCGTCGGCGGCCCGCAACAGGGCGAGGCCGCGCACCTCCGCCGCGAAAAAGCCGGGTGGAGCGTCGTTTTTCCACTTGATGAAATAATGTTGGCCGGACGCGCTCACCCGCGCCGCTTGATTGATCGAACCACTCCCGATGTACCGTACCCGCGCAGGGTCGGCATTCAGCACCGCCCGCAGTAGGTCACGCAGACCGTTGGGGAAGTTGGTCATGAAAGGTGGAAATCCTCCCGAATCTGGGCCAACAGACCGTGCGCCCCTTGCAAGATAAGTTGGTAGACGGCCTCAAATTCACCCGTGTAGTAGGGGTCGGGCACATCGCGTAGGTGCAGCTGGGGGGCGTGATCCAGCAGCCGTGAGATGCGGGCCGTGTTGCTCTGTACGCGCAAGTTGAGGGACTTCAGCGCGACAAAGTGCGATTGATCCAATGCGATCAGGTAGTCGAAGCGCTTCAGGTCGGCTTCAGTAAGCTGGCGTGCACGACCATGGTAGACGATTCCATGTTTGCGTAAGACCTCAATCGTGCCGGCGTGGGCAGGCTCCCCGACGTGGTAACCGCTCGTCCCCGCCGAATCAACTTCGATGCGGTCTGCAAGGCCGGATTCAGCCACCAATTGGCGGAAGATGCCCTCCGCCATCGGCGAACGGCAAATGTTCCCAGTGCAGACAAACAGGACTCGGATCATCGTACAGCGCTTTCCCGGAGTGTGACAGTACCTAAGCGTTCATTGTACATGAATATTGAACGCAGTGTGGAACTTTTTTGCCTCGTCGGGGGGCGATAATTTGATCAAAGTTTTTTGTATAATCACCTTATATTTGTGTACTCATTCATTGGATTTTGAGGCAACCCGACATGACAAGCCATTTACTCGCCATTGGCGGGGCCGAAGACAAAACCGCCCGGCGCGAGATTCTGGCGCGGTTTGTGGCCCTTGCTGGGGGCAGCGCCGCCCGGATCGTGGTTATTCCGGCGGCGTCGGCCATTCCGCTTGAACTCGGCCCGCTGTACGAAAGCATTTTCAGCGATCTGGGGGCGCAATCAGTGAGTGTGATCCAAATCCCAGACCGTGCCGCTGCCCAAACGTCAGCCAACTTGCGTGGGCTGGACTCCGCCACAGGGATTTTTTTTACCGGCGGCGACCAAACCCGCCTCACAGGACTGATCGGCGGCACGACGGCTCATAACCTGATCCGTTCGCGGTACACGGCAGGAGCGGTGATCGGCGGCACGAGCGCGGGGGCCTCTGCCCTGAGTGCGACGATGATCGCCTATGGGCAAGAGGGCGAATCCCCATCCATGGGCATGGTGCAGCTCGCGCCGGGCTTGGGCCTCCTCAACGGGGTGATCATCGATCAACACTTTCAGCAGCGTGGGCGGATCGGGCGGCTGATCTCGGCGGTGGCCTTCAATCCGGATGTGCTGGGAATCGGGATCGACGAGGATACCGGATTCCTGATCGGGGCGGACAGCGTGGGAGAGGTGATCGGGACGGGTGCGGTGACGGTCATCGACGGCTGGGAGATGATCTACACGAACGCCCACGCCTTACAACACGGCGGGGCCGTCTCTGCCCTGAATTTGCGGCTCCATGTGATTACGGCGGGCGGACGCTACGACCTGCTCAACCGCGCTGCCTACCCGCCCATGCCCATCCCAGCTGAGGAAAACTAACAGTGCTCCCCCCACGCGATATGAACATGGTCAAGGTTGGGCAGGTGTATATTCAGGCCCGCCCGAGCGCTATCCCCGCCTACGTGATCCTGATCGCGTTGTGCGTAGGTGTCGCAAAGCGCCGTTACCCCCGAATCGGATGGGGTGCGGCGGTCATGGTCGGGATCGGGTGGGCGGCGATGTTTTGGGCATCGGAGTCGCTGCACGCCGTCGGGCATTTCTTGAGCAGCCGGGCCGTCGATGCCCCGCTGAATGCCATCCGCTACGAGTGGATTTTCCAACGCACGGTGTACTACCACAACGGCGTCCGTCCGGCTCAGCACTTTGGGCGGGCGGCGGGCGGCCCACTGATCAGCGCATTTTCAAGCCTGATCGGCATGGCGGTGTGGCGGGCGGTGCGCCATGTCCCGATCCTCAGTTCAATTGCCGAAGCGTGGGTCTTTTGGAACATGACGATCACCCTCGTCGCAATGGCCCCCGTCGAGTCCCTTGATGGTGGGGCAATGTTACGGGCGCTCCGCACGATGCGCGAACTCAAAAGTGGGCAAGTGTCCGTTTTGGGGCGTACAATTGTAAATGAACCTTCCACAGTCATGAGAAAGCATAAGACATGAACCAGACGCTCACCACGATCACGGCGAACTTTTCCGTGCTACGCCAACGGAATTTCCGCATTTACCTGACTGGGCAGGCCGTCTCGTTGATCGGGACGTGGTTGCAAAGTACCGCACAGGGGTGGGTCGTCTGGAAGCTGACCGGCTCCACCGTCGATCTGGGTGTGGTGTCGATGCTCTCCACCCTGCCATTGCTGATCCTAACGCCCTACACGGGGGTACTCGCGGATCGCTTTGACCGCCGCAAACTGCTGATCTGGACGCAGGTGGTTGCCATGCTGTTGGCCTTTATCCTCGCCGTCCTCGTCCTCACAGATACGGTTCAAATTTGGCATATTTTCGGCCTCGCCTTTGGTCTGGGGGTGGTCACGGCCCTTGACGTACCCGCCCAACAAGCCTTCCTTGGGGATTTGGCAGGGCGCAGCCACATGCGGAACGCCATCAACCTGAACATCACCATCTTGCAGATCAGCCGGATGATCGGCCCGGCGTTGGCAGGCTTCATCATTGGGGTCGTCGGGGCGGGCGTGGCCTTCTTCCTGAACGGCCTGTCCTTCCTCGCCGTGATCTACAGCTTGATCCTCGTGCGCACCGTTGCAGCGGAAGGCCGCCCCACCGTCAAACAGAGTGTATGGGCGGGCTTTAACGAGGCGATCCGGTTTGTGAACAGCAATCCCCGCCTGCGCGATATGATCCTATGCACCGTCTTCGTAACCTTCTTCGGCTTTTCGATTGTGTTGAATCTACTGCCGCCCGTTGCCGATCAGGTTTTGACTCCGGCGGCGGTGCGGGCCGAAAATCCCGATGCCTCCGCCGCCATGTTGGGGGCGTTGATGGCCTCATCGGGGGCGGGGGCGTTGTGCGGAGTGGTCATTTTTGCACCGCTGGTACAGGCCCGCAAGCGCGTCGGGGTTCCGGTCACCATGGCGATGATGGTCGGCGGGTTGGCGCTGCTTACACTGGGGTCGACGAATGTGCCGATCATTGCGATGGGGTCGTTGTTTGCGGCGGGCTTGGCCTTCCCCTCGGTCATGACGACGGTCATGGGGCTGTTGCAGGTCAGCGCGCCAAACCACATGCGGGCGCGGGTAGCTGCCCTGTTCTCGATGGTCGGGTTTGGGTTGCAACCGTTGGCGGGCTTGTGGGTGGGCTGGTTGGCCAGCATCATTGGGGTGCAACTGACCATCGAGGTCAATGCGTTGGGCCTCTTGGTAGGGGCAGCCTTCATGTTCTCCCGCGTGGAGTTGCGCCGTTGGGAGTTCGTCCGCCCGGCGGAGGCTGCCCCCGTCCAGATCGAAGTCGGGGCGGCGGATTAGCCCCTGCAGGGGGAGGGGCCGAAGTCTCCTCCCCCTTACTTATTGCCGTAGGGGTCGCAGTTGTGCTGGGCACTCATGACTCGGCTATGCCAAACGCCACTGTTCATAATGATGATCAGGTCTTCGGGGTTCGCGTCATTGATTCGGTAGCGTAGGGAGCCATACGCATTCCAATAGAAGTTCCCGCTATCGGCTCCCTCTAAGGTAGAACGGGAGAGCGTTGCCGATTGCGTGCCGTGGTAATCGGTATTGAAGGTAATCTGGCAGTCTCGGTCAGGGTCGTTCCCCCCGCCTGCTGGCATTACGCCCCGAAGGCCGCTCACGATACTGGAATAAGTATTCCCAAGCGTTGGCCCGAATACAACCAAGATCAGGGTGACGACAACCGCCACCAAAATAAGGATCAGGGCGTATTCGGCCATGCCTTGCCCCTTGCGACTGTATTTGGGCGTTCGTCTCGAAAATGGTGTATTAGACATAAGACACCCTATCTTCACCTAATCAATTCTAAAAAATCATGAATTCGCCTCACTCCTCATTGTAGGACAAGATTACGAAATTTGTAACGAAACTCCCGTAACGTTTGAAAACTTGAACCGAGAAAAAGTAAAGGGTGTCGCAGGGCGGGTGTGCAGATTCCCCCTTTGCCTGTATCCTACCGATGTTTGCATCACAGAAGAGGCTACCCAAAAGAATATGAAAAACTGGTTGCTGTTCGGCTTGCTGGGCCTGATCTGGGGATCGTCCTTCCTCTTGATCAAAATTGGCGTGCGCGAATTGGACGCACTGTCTTTTGTGACGGGGCGCATTGGTTTGGCGACGCTCGGCTTTGTGATCCTGTTCGTCGTCCTGCACAAGCGCCTCCCGTCGGATTTGGGGACGCTGGGCAAGATCGCTGTGGTGGGGCTGATGAACATCGCCCTCCCCTTCGGCCTGATCTCATGGGGGGAAACGCGCATCGATAGCGGCTTGGCAGGCGTGTTAAACGCAACCGTCCCGCTTTTTGGGTTGGTCTTTGCCCACCTTGCGCTCGCCGACGACAAGATCACCATCTACAAGATTTTTGGCCTGCTGTCGGGGTTCATCGGGGTGGTGGTGTTGGCAACCCGCAGCGCCGGAACTGGACAGGGCAACCCGCTGGATGGTCAGTTGGCGGTCTTGGCGGCAGCGGGCTGCTACGGCTTCTCGGCAGTGTACATCCGGCGGACGTTACGGCACGTCCAACCGATGGTTGTGGCGGGCGGGTCGCTTGGCTTCGGTACGCTGATCATGCTGGTTGCAACCCTCATCTTCGTGAATCCGCTGCCGAACCCCCTCGCCCTTTCGCCTGATGTGGTGTTGGCGGTGTTGGTGATCGGGGTGCTGAACACCTTCGTGGCGTACCTGATTTTCTACTACCTGCTGGATCAGTGGGGGGCCTCCCGTACCACGATGGTCACGTACCTGATGCCGCCGATCAGCCTTGCGTTAGGGGTGCTATTCGGGAGCGAGCAACCCGACCTGCGGCTGATCGTCGGGGCAGTGCTGATCGTTGGCGGGGTAGGGTTCGCCAATTTCGCCCAAATTCGGACGTTGTTCGCGGCGCGGCGGGCCGATAGCACCGCGTAGTTACCGCGTTCTCTCCGCTGATTTTCCCCTCTCCACTGGAGAGGGGAAAGGCGTGCGGTTTACCGACTCGGCGTATTGGTTGGGAGCGGCGTCATGGCCGGGTTAAGGTTATCAGCAGGCGTAGGCGTCGTCGGGATGAAGGGCCGCTGCCATTGAGCTGTCGCTGCGCTGGCTGTGCTAGTCGCATTGATGGACGGCGCTTGCTTGGTGGCAATATCCTCTGGGATGCGCGGGGCACGGGCGGTGGCCGTTGCTGCTGCAAAGGTGGCTGTTGCTTGTGTATCGGTATACTGCGGGTTGAGTTCGACGCCGTACATGTTGCAGCACCGCACCACCTCAATCCAGCTTTGGCCGGGCTTCAGCTTGATTGGGGTCTTGCCGTCTGGGTAGTACAGCGCAAACCCGCTCCGTTCGCGGCTGCGACGCTGCCAAATCCCCTCGAAACAGACCCCATCGCGGCAAACGTAGGCCTTTTCCTTCCCCCACAGCTGGATTTCCACCGTCACCGCGCCGGATTCCGTCTCGTAAATATCGGGGCGGTCTACGTGGTAGGCCTGAACGATGATCACGTTATCGGTGCTAAGTTGCTTGCCCGTTGCGGCGTCGATGTGCGGCAAGCCCGTGTTCCAGCGGTAGTATTTGCCGTCGGCGGGGTTGTACTGCCAACGCATGTTCTGATCGCCGTACCACTCAATGTAGATGTCATTGATGGGCCGTCCGTTGGGATCAGGCTTCTGGTCGAAGGCGAAGCCACGCACCTGAAAGCCGTCATTGACGTTGCGGCGCTCGGCAAGCTCCCACATTTGGAAGGTGTTGCCGTACAGCGTGTGTTCAAACGGTACGCCGAGTTTGGGGAAGCGGCAGAAGGGCGGGCAGTTATCGCCGAATTGGGGCGAAAGGGTCTGGTATTTCCATGCCGCCTCGCCGATCAGCTTTTTGATGTTGTCGTTCACGCCGCTGTAGGCGAATAGGGCGTTATACATCACGACCAATTCGAGGTCTAGCAAGCGCCCACTGCGTACCGACCCGACGTGTTCTGCCCCCTGACTGCGGTAAATGGCCGCGAAGCGCGTCACGCCGCCTTCTACCTCGTATTCCCAGACCAGATCGGCCTTGCTCAGCCCGCTTTGGGGCCGCACAATGTACGGGTAGTTAGAGACTTTGACGATGAGGTTCCGGCGGTTCTTGGCTTCTTCGTCCGGGTAGGGCAGGCCAGTTAACGGGTTGATGTTGGGCGGGTATTCCACCGGGCCGAGTACCGTCGGGGTAAAGGACGGCGTCAGCGTCGGCGAGGGGGTAACGGTCGGCGATGGCGTGAAAGTCGCCGTTGGCGTTGGGGTTTCCGTTGGCGGGAGAGTAGCCCGTCGGGTATTGGTAGCGATGAGAGTGGGACGCTTGGTATTTGTCGCCACTGGCCCGCCCTGACTGCTGGCAGGCTGCACGCCAACGGCGGCCAACCCACTGATCAGGATTGAAGCGACAAGGGCCAGTAGGGTAATTTTTCGGTTTCGCAACGCGGATCGACCTCTACAATTACGGTAGTCTGACAAGACAAGCCGGTAATCATAGCGGGAAAATCCGCACTTGGCGATAGGAACCTAAAAAGAGCGCTAACCGACCTGCTCAAGGGCGAGGCCTACTTCCGCCACCAATTCGGCCCGCTGAGCGGGGGGTAAAAAGACGGCATGGGCGGCATTGAGCGTCATTTGGCGTACATCGGCGATGCTCACGCCGCACCCGCGCACAGCGGCTAACAGTTCGTCGCTCAGTTGGATGTTCGAAAGTAACGGATCATCGGTATTGAGGGTGGTATGCAGGCCAAGCGCCATCATCCGGCGGAGCGGATGCCTCCACAGGGACGGACTCACCCCGCTATGAATGTTGCTGGTCACACACACCTCAAAAGTAATCCCACGATCCCGCGCAAGGGCGGCAATGTCCGGCGCTTCGACCACCCGCACCCCATGCCCGATACGGTCTGCATGGAGCGTCTCAATAGCGTAGCGGACGTTTTCTGACCCGCCCCATTCGCCGGCATGGACGGTGATCCCCAAGCCCGCCATGTGCGCCTCCCGGAATGGCCTGCAAAACGGCGCGTAATCGTAGCCCGCCTCCAACCCGGCCATATCGACCCCCACCACGCCGTGATCGCGGTAATCGTAGGCGGCTTGGATGGCTCTTTCGGCAATGGCGGCGCTCTCGTGCCGATTGATCGACACGATCAGGCGTACCATGATGCCCCGGTCGGCTTGCGCTTCTGCAACGGCCTCGCACACCCACCGGATCACATCGCTGAAGGCAAACCCGCCCGCGCTGGCTAACGCCTTCGGCGTGAAGCGAAGCTCCATATAGCGTACCCCGTCTTCGGCAGCGTCTTCTACGGCTTCCCGCGCCACACGCTGAATGATCTCCGGCGTCAGGAAGAACTTCCGCAAGGTGGCGAACTTGGAGAGGAAATGTTCAAACGTGTAGGGTGATTCCGGCGTCACTTGGACGAGCGGGCGTAACCCTTCTACCGTCTTCGGCACGCCGATTTTGTGCTGCCGAGCAAGGTCAACAAGAGTCGTTAGGCGGAGCGACCCCTCCAAATGGCGGTGTAGCTCAATTTTGGGCAAAGTTGCGATCAGGGCTGGTAGCGCAGTCAACGGCTTATACCCCGTTTCAAAGCAGGCGATAATGCCTAAGACGCTATTCTAGGCTTTGATTCTAACTGGAATTGTTGTAAAAAATCGGCTTTAGAACTAGATTCAAACTTGTATCAGGTGGGCAGGGTTATTCGTAGAGAAGCCAACTCCAATATGACCACGCCGCGAGCAACCCGATCAGCAGTCCAACGGCGATCAGGCCGATGGGGAAGATCGCCCACACCCCCACCAACCGATGATATGGCCCACCGAACACGATCCAGAAAGCGGCCCCCGCTGCGATGCATCCGGCCGCTACAAAAAACCATCGGTAGTGGGGCGGGCGGCGTAAGACGGCCCCCAATCGTGCACTGAGGGCGGCCAGCAAGACAATTAGCACCACCACACTGACGGGGATTAGGATTAGCACAGCCCCGAGCATTCCATTTCTCACAAACCCTACAGCAGGCCATTCACAGTTGTAGAGAGTGTAGCATAAATTGGAACGCCCACTCCCGCCCTTCAAACCAGTAGGCGGGGTTGTGCGCCGCTGGGGGGGCATAGATCATGCCCTTCCCACGCAGGCATCGCCCTCTTGCCCACGTGGGAAAGGTAGGCGGGCGGTGAGACTACACTAACGAAATCAGTACTTTGTTTTGCTCAACGCTATCGCCCTTCGCCACATGGATGCGCTCAATTTTGCCGTCACGGGGGGCGCGAATATCGTTCTCCATTTTCATGGATTCCAGCACGCACAGCGACTCCCCTTTGCGGACTTCCTGCCCTTCCTTCACCCGCACGTCGACGATCAGGCCGGGCATGGGCGAGCGGATGGAAAGTTCGCCTTGCGTTACCCCAAATCCTGCAGAGGCGCGCATGAGGCGCTGCTGGCGTTCGTCCAGCACTTGGGCTTCATACAGTTCGCCGTCCAGCATGACTCGATAGGTTCCATCGGCATTTTCGACGAGGGCCTCGATGCTCTTGTTGTCGATGAGGGCCGAATACAGCGATTGCGAAATGACGCGGAAATCCACGTCTCGGGCTTGGCCGTTCACAGTGATTTTGCCGTCATTGCCCAGTTCGATCTCAAATTGCTGGCCGTTGACTGTGGTCAGGTATTTCATAATTGGGTTGCCGTCCTTCATACAATTGCTGGGTAGTTTAACACACAACCTTCGAGAAGATGCGCGGGGCTGAAGGGTGCGGCGGGAAGTTGGTTCCGGTCTACAATCTGAGGCACTTTCGCGCTATACTTCCTTGTGGACTTCTTAACATCTAAGGGTTGCAATACGACATAATGCGCGAAATTGTGATCACCGGTTCGGTGGCCTACGATTACCTGATGCGTTTCCCCGGCAGCTTCCGCGAGTCGTTCCTGCTGGACAAACTCGACAAGATTAGCCTGAGTTTCCTCGTTGATGACATGGCGCGGCATTGGGGCGGGGCCGGTGCGAATATCGCCTACAATTTGGCCCTGCTGGGCTTGCGCCCGCGCCTGTTGGCGACTGCCGGACGCGATTTCACCGACTACCGGTCATGGTTGGAAGAAGCGGGCGTCGATACCCGCCCCGTCGCTGTGATCGAGCACGTTTTTACGGCGTCTTTCTTCGCCAATACCGACCAAGAGAACAATCAGATCGCCTCGTTCTACAGCGGGGCAATGGCCTTCGCACGGGATTACACGCTGACTTCTAACGTGGAAGTGCAACCCGATTATGTGGTGATTTCCCCGAACGACCCGCAGGCCATGTACCAACTCGTCGATGAGTGCATTACGCGGGGTATCCCCTATATGTATGACCCCAGCCAGCAAATTCTGCGGCTAGAGCCGGATATGTTGCGGCGCGGCATCGAACACTGCCATACCCTCGCTGTGAACGAATACGAGTGGAACCTGCTCACCCGCAAAACCGGACTCTCCCAAGAGGACGTACTAGGCCGCGTGAAGCTACTGGCCCGCACGCTTGGCAAGGACGGGGCAGAGCTATTCGCCGATGGGCAGCGCTACGTGATCCCTATTTTTCCCACAGAGAATGTAACCGACCCCACGGGCGTTGGCGATGCTTTCCGGGCGGGGCTGTTGGCGGGCTTGGCTCACGGGTGGCCGTGGGAGGTCATCGGGCGGGTTGGGTCGCTGTGTTCGGCCTACGCTATAGAGCGCATCGGCACCCAGAGCCACCGCTTCACCCCTGCGGATTTCGTCGCACGCTACCGCACCGTATGGGACGACGGCGGAGTACTCAGTTCGTTGTTGTAACCCTCCCCAATTGACCCTGACGGCCCGCAAGGTTAGGCAATGCAAACTTTGCGGGCGTTTCCCCTCACAAATCACGATAAACTAAGCACAACAGAGTCACTGGTCACCGGTTTAGGCCGCGGCGGCTTTCGCCCCTGCGCGGCAGATCAGATATACTGAAAGAACAATTACTCTTAGAGACTTACGCCCAGAAAGGTTTGTCGATGTCTCGCCTCCCAGATTTCAAGAATGAACCCCTCACAGATTTTTCGATCCCAGCGAACCGTGCTGCCTTTCAGCGCGCAATTGATTACGTGCGGAGCCAATTGGGGAAGCCTTACCCCCTTCGCATCGGGGCGAATAACATCACGACAGGGGATACGATCCAGTCGATTAACCCCGCCCGGCCTTCGGAAGTGGTCGGGGTGGTGGCGGCAGGCCGCAAAGAGGACGCCGAACGTGCCGTCGAGATCGCCCATGCCGCCTTCCAGACGTGGCAGTATACGCCCGTCCAAGAGCGTGCGCGGTATCTGCTGCGCGCTGCGGCTGAAATGCGCCGCCGCAAGCACGAATTCAGCGCGTGGATGGTCTTCGAAATTGGCAAGTCGTGGGCCGAAGCCGACGCCGACACCGCCGAAGCCATCGATTTTATGGAATATTACGCTCGCCAAGCCCTCCGGCTCGCCAACGCCAGCGAGATGCTGGTCATGAACCCCGGCGAACAGGGCGAATTGCAGTATATCCCGCTGGGCGTGGGGGCGGTCATCCCGCCGTGGAACTTCCCGAATGCCATCATGACCGGCATGACCACCGCCGCAATCGTGGCTGGAAACACCGTCGTCTTGAAGCCCGCCAGCATCACGCCCGTCATCGCCTACAAGCTGTGTGAACTGTTCTGGGAGGCTGGGCTGCCCGCAGGCGTCTTGAACTTCCTACCCGGCCCCGGTGGGGCCATCGGGGATACGCTGGTCGACCACCCTAGGACTCGCTTCATCGCCTTCACGGGCAGCAAAGAAGTCGGGCTGCGGATTTTTGAGCGTGCGGCGAAGGTACATCCCGGCCAGTTGTGGCTCAAACGCACCATACTCGAAATGGGCGGCAAGGATGCTGTCGTTGTCGACGAAACTGCCGATCTGGAGGCCGCCGCTGATGGAATCGTTGCTAGCGCCTTCGGTTTTCAGGGCCAAAAATGCTCCGCCGGGTCACGGGCGATCATCGTTCGGCAGGTTTATGACGACGTAGCGGCCCGCGTCGTCGAAAAGACCCGCCAACTTACCATTGGGGCCACAGATGCTGGCCCTGAATGGCATCAAGGCCCCGTCTCCGACAAGAAAGCCATGCTGAAAATTCAGGAATACATCGAGATCGGGACGCAAGAGGGCAAGTTGCTCACGGGGGGAAAGCCCGTCATCACGCCGGAGGGCGGCTACTTCCTAGAGCCTACCGT
>Ga0272446_1006673_pt1 | contig 11890 bp, 12 predicted proteins | sample YNPCB0061_FD_194587 | JGI IMG/M metagenome (GOLD analysis project Ga0272446, IMG submission 194587) | Hot spring microbial mat communities from Yellowstone National Park, WY, United States - YNP-CB-006-1 | ecosystem: Environmental > Aquatic > Thermal springs > Hot (42-90C) > Sediment | place... | reverse complement strand
CCAGTACCTTCCATTGAATCATGAACTAGCCCTCTCTGGAAGAGGGGAGCCAGAGATTTTCTCTAGTGTCCGCCTGTCGGATCGTCGGTCATCTAACCGTTCTTGCCGTTATCAGGTTCTCGGTCGTACTCATTCAACCAGGTCAAATCGAAAGCCAATCTCTCCCGTTCGCTGCTAGTTCTATAACTTCTGGGTAGGATTGAGACGCAAAGCGTTCTCCTTCAGGCGGGAAAAGTTGGCGAACTGGTTTGGTAGGACAGGCACGGCAAGCAAAATCTGACCAGGCAAGTTGCACAAACGAGAGGATGAGCGATCTGCTCTGTTGGTCTTTGGCTGAAGTTGACACGGATTCCTAATATCTTTTATCATCGTCTATCGCTGATGTCCTGGCCTATTGTCAGGCCAACTCGCTAGCAGAAAGGAATCCGATCCAGATGAAGCCAATGACAGGTTGCGTCCTGATGACAACGGCGGTACTGCTTCTGGCAGGCGATCTTCAGGGTCGCGCGGAATCCGTCCCTTTCAGTTACTACTATTCCATGTCGAGTCCCTGGGTGTCTTCTGGCACGGGCAGTGTCCTGTTCGCGCTGCAGAACTCCTCAGGAGGAGCGACTTCCGCAGTGGCAGATACGCTGTCGCCAATCTTCATTCCTGCTATAGCGATCAGCACGACGAGTTCTGCTGGCCCGGATCATCCAGACAGCTATAACCAGATTCCCTTTCAACTCGACGTGCAACTGACCGACGGCCTGAGCGGGCAGGTTGCAGCGACTCCCCTGAGTTTCACCGGGGTAATCGATGGTAACCTGTTCAGCGACCAATCCCAGGCTTCGCTCCTTTTCGACTCGCCGCTGACGTTGTCGCAAGCTTTGGGGGAATTTACCTACTCGTTGACGATCCAACCCGAGTCCTTCACGTTGCCTGCTCCTGTATCAGGGGCGTCTCCCGTGGAGATCCAGGTCAATGTACACAGAAACATCCCAGTGATAGAAGACCCCCTGCCACCGATCAAAGACACGCCGGAACCGACCACCCTAGCCTTGAGCCTGACTGCTGGATCGCTTTGGTGGCTGGTGCGACGACGACGGCGAGACGGAAACAATCGGTGATCCTGCTGAACCAGGAAGGGCCAACCGCATGGGTTGGCCTGTAGTCATTTGGACACCTCCAGGAGCATCTGTCGGGCCACCTTGTAGGCGGAGCGAATGGCAGTGGCACGCACCTCCATCTGGGCCTCGTTAAGGAATCGGCCCGCTTCGACGGGTGGCAAGCCGGCCACCGCCAGAGTCAAGGGCAGCAACTGCATGAATTCGTTGATCTTCTGACGTTGCCGATCGACAGGATTGACTTCGCTGGACATGGGAAACAGTCTCCTCGATCTGAGAGTTCTGCACCGATGGGCCAATCGACCCACCCCTCAGGCTCCAGCATAGTCAGACCTCCCCCTTCCCTCAAGGGGCGATAAGAGGGGCCGCAGTGCAACCCATTCGGACGGCAGGCTTGGTGCTAACAGTCGGCGAGTTGCTCGAGGGCGATCGGGGCGGCTGGCTACTGCTGCCGGGGCCGGACGGTTTCCGAGTCAGCCCCACGAGCCAGCGAAAGACCGGATGCATCAGGCAAGCGACCTCAGACTGCCGCGTGCGGGCAATGTAGATGCGATCTCCGGGTTGGAGTTGGATATTAGTACGCAGTTCTCGTCGCTTGACGATGGCTGGCAGGTCAATGCGAAAGACCTCCGGTGGTTTGCCCTCTTCGAGATGCGGCCGTACCACACGGACATCGGTGACGACGGCATCGCGGGTCAAACCGCCGATGCGTTGCAGGCATTCGAGAATGGTTTCCGGCCCGCGGTAGGAGATGATCTGCTCGGTATCGCCGATTTCCCCAAAGAGGAACAAAAACTGGCTGCGATACTCAGCCACCTGCACCTGCACCTGTTCTGGGGAAACCTGCAACTCCTGGGCAATTGCCTGGGCGATCTGCGGCGTCGTCAGTCCCTCGACAGCAACGCGAACCCCATTGCACAGCGAGATGCGACCGTCGAGACCAACCACCGCTCGTCCAGAGCAACTAGGCAGTCCGCCGACCTGGACATCCAGAACGTCTGGTCGTCCCACCTGATACACGGTTGTGAGATTCTGAGTGCGTGCGGAAGGATTGCGATCAGCGAGCAAAGCCCGTTGCAACTGCGACCGATGGGCCGCACAGCCGATCAGCAGCGAGAGGAGAATCAGCAAGCCGGATCTGTGGAACCAGCCTGTGTAGCTTGTGAACTGGTTCGTCATCGGCTCAGAGAAGAGAGATACTAAAAGCCCTCAGCGCGTAGGGATAGACGATTCCGCGAGTCCCGCGCCTCTCTTCTGTGCAAGATCGACTCACGCTAGGTCGATGCATGAGTAAAAGTCCTTGCAGACGGCACGAACGGAACAAGTGCGCTTCTCCCGATTGCCGATGACAAGAGCCAACGGCCTTGCTATAGGCGGCTGCCGATTCGCTCCTTCTCAGGCCCAAGGAGGTTGCCCGTGTTCTGGATGAGCGTGCTGTACCATGTGGCGTTGTCCCTGATCATTCAAGCAAGCTGTGAAAAACTGTCGCAAACCCAGCCTCTGGCCTGGCGTGACCTACGTTGTGGTACTACCGTGCAGGTCAGCAACGCTAGCCCGATTCATAAGGAAGCAATTCCGGCCGAGTCCCCAGCCGATACCAGCCAGAGGCTGCAGGTTCCCCAGATGTTCACCCTGCCGCATCCGCTGCCGATTAACTGGATGCCGTCCACCATGCCGTCGCCTGTTCCTGTTGTCCTGCCATCGCCCGCCGTCTTGATGCCCGCGCCAATGCCCATCGGCGTTTCTACGGATCAACTCGTCCTGACCGTGGCCAGTGACAGCGCGAACGTCCAGCCCCAGCATTATCGCTGGCTCAAACACCAAGGCAGAGGCTGGATCGAGTGGCGATCGCATGATGTGCGCAGTCGCTGCAAGAGCCTCGATGCTGAGCTGGCTCAGGCGGGCCGCATCCAGTTGACCGCTGGCAAGAAGTGTCTGCTCGTCTGTGGCGAAACCTGGAAGGCTAATGCTGATCAGATCACCATCCATCCCAACGGTCAGATTCGTCTCATCGGCCAGGCTCGGTTGAGCGGCACCTGTCTGGGGCAGGGCACCACCGTGCGTGCCCAAGAACTGACCGTGCAGTTTCGCGATGGACTGATCCAACTAGTCATCCCCTCAGCGAAGTGATGTCCGGCCACGACACACAGGGAGCCGAACTGCTCAGGTAGCCCGGCTCCCTGTTGGGGTCACTTGATTTCTGCGAAGACGATGTCCTTGAAGGTCACTTCCATCGGCCCACCGGCGTGCAACTGGAAGGCGATAATCCCCGAGTCGGGCATCTTCGGGAACTCTTCGTCTACGGTCTTGACTCCGTTGACCGTGATGGTCACCCTCTTGCCGACACAGCGGATCGTGTAGTCGTTGAAGTCACTGGCCTTGACCGCCTTCTGGCTCTCCTTGGAGGCGGCTTTCATCATGCCGCCGAAGCGTTCGCCGTAGAGGCTGCCCCAGTAGCCCGCGCCGATGTCGCACTGTGGGCCGGCCACTGCGTAGGTCTTGGCATCGGCTATTTTGCTGCGAATCTGCACGCCGCTGTTGCCCGCCCCGCCCTTCAGACGCACCTTGAAGCTCAACTCGAAGTCCTTGTAGGTCTTCTTGCTGCACAGGAAGGTGTTGAACTTCAGCCCTTTGGGGCTCAAGCCGACGATCGTTCCCTCCTCGATCTTCCAGTATTCCTCGATCAGCCCTTCCCAGTTGTTCTTGTCGAGGAACTTCGACGGCGAATCCTCTGCCCGAAGGCCCAACATTCCCGTCAGCACGATGGCAACACTCAGTAACGCGATGCGATGCATGGTCTACGTCTCCGCAGGGGTGGTCTATCCGTCCGGCATCGTTGGCCGGATAGGCTTTATCCTGCGCGGCGAGTCGGTTTGCGGCAAGCAAGTCATGGTGAAACGAGCGAGTTGTCCATAAAATACTGGACTGAGCGAGCCACCTGGCGTCAGCGGGTGGAGTAGCGAGCCACCTTGCGTCAGCGGGTGGAGTCGCGAGCAACGATCGCTGGAGAAAATGGGCGATGCTTCATGCACTGATCATGGCGGGCGGCGGCGGCGTTCGCTTCTGGCCCAGGAGCCGACAGGCTCGGCCCAAGCAGTTCTTGCACATGGCAGGCACTGGCACCCTGTTGCAGCAAGCTCTAGAGCGGATCGAGGCCTGTGCGTTGCCGTTGGAACGCGCTTGGGTCATCACGGCCGAAGCCTATCGGGCCGAAACCGCTCGTCAACTGCCCGCGCTGGCTCCCGATCACGTCATCGGCGAACCCTTTGGCCGCGACACCGCTGCTTGCATCGGCCTGGGAGCCGCTCTAGTCGCACGCCATGATCCCGAGGCGGTGCTGCTCGTCACTCCCGCCGACCACCTCATCGAACCGACGCGCGAGTTTGCTCGAGGCGTGGCCGTCGCCGAACGACTCGTCGCAGAACACCCCACCGCCATCGTCACCTTCGGCATTGCCCCGACCTACCCGGCGGTCGGCTACGGCTACATCCAGCGCGGGGCGACTCAGGGCATGCGCCAAGGCGTGTCCGTCTTCCAGGTGGCCAGCTTTCGAGAAAAACCGGCTCTGGATCTGGCGGAGCAGTACTTGGCCAGTGGCGACTACCTGTGGAACAGCGGTATCTTCGTCTGGCGAGCCGACACCATCCTCGATGCACTCGGTCAGCATCGGCCCGAGATTCGTGCTGCCGTCCAGCGCATCGCCGAGGCTTGGGACAGCCCACAGCGGCTAGACGTGTTGCAACGCGAATACGCTCCTCTGCAAAAGATCAGCATCGACTACGCCGTCTTGGAAAAGCACCAGCCGGTTCTCGTCGTCCAGGCTCCCTTCGGCTGGGATGATGTCGGTTCCTGGCTCGCGGTCGAACGCTTGCATCCCCAGGACGCATCGGGCAACACCGTGCTGGCCAACCACGTCGGCTTGCAGACTCGGCATTGCGTCATCGTCGGTGACGATAGTCGTCTGATCGCCACACTCGGGGTCAGCGATCTGCTCATCGTTCAGGATGGCGACTGCACGCTGATCGCCCATCGCTCACAGGAGGCGGCCGTCAAACAACTGGTCGAGGAACTGCGGCTGAAGAAGCAGGAGCGTTACCTGTGAGCAGCACCCGGCTTCTGGGCATCGACTACGGCAGCGTGCGTCTTGGGCTGGCGATCAGCGATGCCCAACGCAAGCTGGCCTTTCCGCTGGAAACGCGAACGCGACAGGGGCAGACCGCCGATGCTGCTTACTTCCGCACGCTGATCGAGCGCGAGGAGGTCGGCGGCTTGGTCGTCGGGCTGCCCGTCCATTTGGACGGTCGGGAGGGGGTCAAGGCTCAGGAGGCCCGCAGGTTCGGAGCCTGGCTGGCCGAGATCTGCGGTCTGCCGGTTGTGTTCTACGATGAGCGATTCACCACTGTCCTGGCCGAATCCGCCTTGTGGGAAGCAGGACTGACTCACAAGAATCGTCGTCAGCGTCGCGACAAAGTAGCGGCGCAGATGCTGCTGCAAGCGTATCTCGATGCCGGCTGTCCCTCGGAAAGTCCACCCAGTCCTCTGGACGAGAGTCCGCTATGAGTACCATCCTCGACCGCATCGTTGCCAGCAAACATCAGGAAATCGCGGCTGCTCGCGCCGTGACACCGGCGGAAGTTCTGGAAAAGGCGATCGCGGATCTGCCGCCAACGCGCGATTTTCGCCTGGCACTAGCTCGGGGCGAGGGCATTCGCGTCATCGCCGAGGTCAAGAAAGCCTCGCCGTCGGCCGGGGTCATCCGGGAAGATTTCGACCCGGTGGCCATCGCTCGCGCCTACGAGGCCGGGGGAGCGGCGTGCATCAGCGTGCTGACCGACGAGCCGTATTTCCAGGGCAAACTCGACTACCTGCGTGCCATCCGGGCCGCTGTGCAGGTGCCGTTGTTGCGCAAGGATTTTCTGATCGACCGCTATCAGTTGCTCGAGGCTCGCGTTGCCGGAGCCGACTGCGTGCTGCTGATCGCCGAGATTCTACCAGGCGAGATGCTTCCGCGTCTGCTGGGCCAGGCGGCTGACCTGGGCATGCAGGCACTGGTCGAACTCTATGATGCCGACAACCTGCCGCGCGTGCTGGATGCGGGAGCCGATCTGGTCGGCATCAACAATCGCGATCTGCGCACCTTCCAGGTGCGGCTGGAACACACTCTGGAACTGGCCGCGCGCGTGCCTCCGGGAGTGTGTCTAGTGAGCGAGAGTGGCATCCGCGATCGGGCTGACATCAAGCGACTGCGAGAGGCCGGCGTTCGGGCCGTGCTGGTGGGCGAGACGCTGATGCGCAGTGGCGATGTGGCCGCCACACTGGCCGAGTTGCAAGGGTGAGTGCATGGCGGGCCGACCATCCTTGCTCGAAAGGGTGCAGCGTTGCTGGCAGTCGCTCGGATCACCGCCGCCTGGCGTGGTCATCGCCCTGTCGGGCGGCTTCGACAGCGTCGCTCTGACGCGGGCGGTGCTGGCCGTCCGACCTGACCCGGCTATTCCCGTTGTGCTGGCCCATCTCAACCACCGACTTCGAGGAGCCGACAGCGACAGCGACGAGGCCTTTGTTGTCGATCTGTACAACCGTCTGAGCGCGACGCTGTCCAATCTGCACCTGGCCGTCGAACGCCTCGACATCGCTCATCTGGCCCAGCAACAGCGTGACAATCTGGAAGCGGTGGCCCGACGCGAACGCTATCGCTGGCTGGCAGTGGTGGCTCGCCAACGCGGGCTGCGGTTCGTGCTGACGGCACACACCGCCAACGATCAGGCTGAAACACTGCTACACCGCCTGATTCGCGGCACAGGGCTGGACGGTCTGCGCGGCATCGCCGCTCGCCGTGCCTTGTCGGCCGAGGTGGAAGTGGTTCGACCGCTACTGCTGTGCGAACGGGCCGAGGTGGAAGCCTACCTGAGCCAACTGGGGCAATCGGCTCGACACGATGCCAGCAACGATGATCCACGCTTCACACGCAATCGCATCCGTCATCAACTGCTGCCGCTGCTGGCTCGCGAGTACAACCCACGCATCCACATCGTCTTGTCGCGACTGGCTACACAGATCCACGAAATCAGCACCGCTGAGGCCAACCGGGCCATCGCCTGGCTGACGCGAGCCGAACGCCCTCGTGCCGGCAATCTGGTGATCCTTGATGCCGGAACTTTGCGGCGTGCGCCGCGGCGACTGATTCGCGGTGTGTTTCGGCACCTGTGGCACCGTGAAGGCTGGCCCGTCGATGGCCTGGGCTTCGTCGAACTGGAGCGACTGGCCGATCTGGTCTTTGCGGACAGCGGCGCGCATGACCTACCCGGAGGCATCCACGTTCGCCGACGCGGGACCGTGTTGCAATTGCGCGGCAAAGCGGAAGGAACCGCTCACTGAGAGCCTGTGAAACCCTAGCGAGCCACCCCCGCGTCAGCGGATGGAGTTTTCCAAGCCCTGCGGTCGCTGACGCTCCCGGCTCGCTAGGGTTTCACAGGCTCTCAGCACAGTTTCTCTGCTCGAACAGAGTGAATTCGCCCCTGGGTTCTCGAATGACGTTGCTGGTGCTGATTGGGCAAGGTAGGAGGGTTGAGCGGCTAATAACTCCACCGGGTTCTCATGCTCTGCTCTTGCCCTCGCCGGTAAGGGTTCATAGTCTAAAGGGAGGTAACGATTTGGGAGATAGACACGATGGAGCAAACTGGGTAATTCAGATGCCCTTCGTATTGAGTGAATTCTCCCGAACGAGGAAAGCGAACCCCAAACCGGACGGACGTACCTGTTGTTCGGCAAGACCTTGTTCGACTGTTTGGTCGATGATCGGCGTGTGGGGCGACTGGCACAATCGTTACTAGCTGCCCAAGCACGACGACATCTGACCCATCTAGATCGGCAGAGGCCGGATCGGATTCAGTTGCACACCTTGCAACGACTCCTCCGCCGTGCCCAGAGGACGCCTTTCGGACAGGCTCACGACTTCGAGCGGATTCGCCGTCTGGACGACTTCCGCCGTTTGGTTCCTCTACGCGAACCGGCCGACATTCGCCTTGCTCTGGAACGACCGGGCCAAACCTGCCCTCCCAGTTCTTTGCTCGTCGAATCTGGGGAAACCACCGAACCGTTGCCTATCAACTGGCTTACTACCGGCCTACAGACCGCCCATCGCCGGCTGCACCAGATAGCCCTGGCCTTTGTCCTGCACGCCCGCCCCAAGGCTTCGTTGTTGCCCGAAGGCATCGCTTGGTTGGGAGATGGTACACGCTTGATCGGTCGGCCCCCCTGTTCGTCCGCATCGCTGGCCGCTCAACGCTTCGACTGGCTGATTCGGCCGTGGTTGCACGCGAACCCCGACTGGCACTTCCCGGAATGGGATTGCTCTACTCGCCGCTCGCGTAGCTTCGTCGCTCCGCACCTGTTGATCGGCCCCGCCAATCGCCTCGTTCAGGAGGCCGACCAGTATCCTGCTCCCGTGGCCGTTCTCGCCAGCCGCAGCAACTCCACGCCATCCTGTGAGGCGGTTCAGCGACACTTTTCACGTTCTCTGATTCTGGAAATGCTAATACGTCCCGAGGGGCCACTGGCGATCGAAGATCCGCGGTTCGGCAGCCTTCGTCTGTTGCCGGGACTTGGCCTGTTCTTCGAGTTTCTTCCTCTCGATCGGCCAACTCGTTCTCGCCTCACGCTCGGCGAGGTGCGTTGCCAGGAACCTTACGAACTGGCTCTCACCTCTCCATCCGGAGTGTGGGCCTGTCGGACGGGGTTGCATCTGGAGTTTTGTTCCGTCCAACCGCATCTAATTCGGCTTCTCGCTGCTTCTGTGCAGAATCTGGCTCCTGTTGCCAGTCAACCGGCCAGTCCGGCCACAGAAAGGCGAATTCCAGGCCGCGCTTTGAGATATGGAACAACTGATATCCCTGCTCCTCTAGGCCGCGGATGAGTTGGCACGTCCAGGCGAAGGAATGTCCGGGCAGGTTGTGGTGAACCTCGATCAGCAACTGGCGAACGGGTAATCGACTGGCCAGCAGATCAGGGACGACGCTGTATTCGTTCCCTTCGATGTCCAGTTTCAGCAGGTCGAGGCGACGATGCCCGAGTTGGCGTGCTAGGGTCGCTAGTCGCCGCACTTCGCATTCGACCGGGCCGCTGTTGCTGGGTAGATAGTTGCAGTTGTCGCCGCGTCGTGGAGTCTGAAAGCGTTGCACACCGTCTCGGTCGGCCACACCCACAGGGTGGAAGTGAAAGGTGGCGGGAAGCGACTGCCGTTCTAGCCAAGCTATGCTACGCGGAGTCGGATCGAACGCATGCACCGTGAGGCCGAATCGCTCGATCAGTGCCAGATCCCAAGGAGATGTTGTCCCCCACTCCCACGGAGTAGACAACGCTGTCGGCCGACAGTAGATCGGGGATGACTGTCCAGACTCCCGACCGCGCTCCCGCCGACCAAGTGGGCACCTGCAATCGCGGCACGATACCGGCTTTCGTCAACTGACGACGGCGAAGATAGTCTTTCAGCGCGGGGAATGGCATCGCGTTTCCTCCCTGTCCGTGCAAGCAAGAGGCCGGGAAGAAATCTACCTTGAAGTTGGTGTCGGGAACAAGGTGAGCCAACCTGTCGTGAACAACAGGTTGGCTTATCGCAGCTCAGGCCAGCATGGTCTTGATCACTTGGCCGTGGACATCCGTCAGGCGGAAATCGCGGCCCTGGAAGCGATAGGTGAGTTTAGTGTGATCGAACCCGAGCAGATGCAGGATGGTGGCGTGCAGATCGTGGACGTGAACGCGGTCGCGGGTGACGTTGAAGCCGAACTCGTCGCTTTCGCCCAGAGTCAGGCCAGCCTTGATGCCGCCACCGGCCAGCCACATCGTGAAGCAATTGGGATGGTGATCGCGTCCATCCGAACCGCCCTGCACCATCGGAGTGCGACCGAACTCGCCGCCCCAGATGACCAGCGTCTCGTCGAGCAGGCCGCGCGCCTTGAGATCCTTGACCAGCGCGGCACAGGCCCGGTCGGTGTCCTGGCAGTTCTTTTTCAATCCGCTGACCAAGCCACCGTGTTGATCCCACGCCTCATGGAAGATCTGCACGAAGCGCACGCCGCGTTCGACCAGTCGTCGAGCCAGCAGACAGGTGTTGGCAAACGACGACTGCCCAGGCGTGGCCCCATACAACTTGAGGACGCGATCCGGCTCACGGGACAGATCCATCAACTCTGGGGCACTGGCCTGCATGCGAAAGGCCATCTCAAACGAGTTGATGCGTGTGGCAATCTCCGGATCGCCGATTTCTCGCAGTCGCAGTTCGTTCAACTGTCGCAAGCCATCGAGCGTGTCGCGTTGCAGGTCGCGATCTACGCCACGCGGATTGGACAGATACAACACCGGATCGCTTCCAGTGCGGAACTGCACGCCCTGATAGACGGTGGGCAGGAAGCCCGATCCCCAGTTGGAGTTGCCACCGCTGGGCCCCTTGCTGCCGGTGCTGAAGACCACGAAGCCGGGCAGATCCTTGCTCTCTGAGCCGAGGCCGTAGAGCGTCCAGGCTCCCAGGCTCGGTCGGCCGAAGATCTGCGCCCCGGTGTTGAGGAAAATCTGCGCTGGAGCATGGTTGAACGCATCGGTGACCATCGACTTGACGATGCACAACTCATCGGCCACCGTGGCCAGTTGCGGCAACAGTTCGGACAACTCCGCGCCACTCTGGCCGTGACGAGCAAAGCGGAACTTCGGCCCCAGGAAGCGAGAATTGGGATTGATGAACGCAGCTCGATAACCTTCTAGCAGCGAGGGCGGAGGCAACTGGCCATCGAGCTTGGCCAAGGTCGGCTTATTGTCGAACAGTTCCAGATGACTGGGGCCGCCCGCCATGAACAGAAAGATGACGTGCTTGGCTCGCGGCTTGAAATGGGGTTGGCGGGGTGCCAGCGGATCGGCGGCGGCACTGGTCTGAGCTAGCAAATCCAGCAGGCCGATGGCTCCCAGGCCGACTCCGCATTGTTGCAGGAACCAGCGACGGGCCAGCAGACGATTGTCGGTCGGTTGCAGGGGAAGCATCTTGGCTTACTCCTTGGTGATCGTCTCATCGAGATTGAGCAGTAATCGGGCCAGAGCCGTCCAGGCCGCTGCCTGGGCGGGAGTGACCCCATGCGGCAAAGCCGGCGGTTGGGCTGGATTGTCAGCGGCCAGTTCCCAGGGTCGGGCATCGGCAGCCGCGAATCGCTGTGTTTGGCGATGCAGGAATTCGCTCAACACCTTCAGTTCGTCAGAGGTCGGCTTGCGTCCGGTGCAGCGGAGGAAGGCGCGTTGCAGCCGCTGACCCTCGTCGCCGGATTCAGCCAGCACAACTCGGGCCAGTCCGCGAGCCGCTTCGAGAAACAGCGTTTCGTTGAGGCTCGCCAATGCCTGCAACGGCGTGTTGGAACGCGGCCTGCGCACACACGAGGCCTCGCCAGTCGGAGCATCGAAGCTGGACAGTACCGGATAGGGCACCGAGCGGAATCGGAAGGTGTACAGGGCACGGCGATAGCGTTGTGGCCCGGTTTCCTCCAGCCAGACCTTTGGCCCATAGCTGGCGGGCGGTTGGAAGAGAAATGCTGGCGCGGGAGGATACACCGGAGGCCCGCCGATCTGCGGGTATAGCAACCCGGCAGCGGCCAGAGCGATATCGCGAACGGTTTCCGCCTCGACGCGGAAGCGTGGCCCTCGTGCCAACAGACGATTGTCGGGGTCACGACGCAGGTGTTCTTCGCTGACTCGCGAGGACTGCTGGTAGGTCGCCGAACTCGCGATCAGCCGATGCAAGTGCTTGAGCG
>Ga0272446_1006672_pt1 | contig 11891 bp, 10 predicted proteins | sample YNPCB0061_FD_194587 | JGI IMG/M metagenome (GOLD analysis project Ga0272446, IMG submission 194587) | Hot spring microbial mat communities from Yellowstone National Park, WY, United States - YNP-CB-006-1 | ecosystem: Environmental > Aquatic > Thermal springs > Hot (42-90C) > Sediment | place... | reverse complement strand
AGTAGGCAATAATGGCAACATAGCGCACTGGGATGGAGTTAGGTGGAGGAAGATAGAAAGCGGAACGGATATTGATTTGCTGGATGTATCAGGAAATAACAATGAACTTTTCATTAGTGGACATTCCCTAGATCAGTCAAAGAGTATATTATTAAAGTTCTCCACTGGTCAGATAAAATTGGTATGGTACAACAATACAAACAATACCGAACCATATGGTAGGATAATATATAGTTCAAAGCTTATAGGGAAAAATTTGTTTATCGTTAGCAACAGAGGAGTATATCAGCAAAATGTTGCAAATAATTCACAAGTTAAATTATTATTTCCAATTCTTTACAGGACTTATAGATTGACTGGGACAAATTCTAATGATGTATATATTGTTGGTTCACGGTCAAATATACAACACTATAATGGAGTCAGTAGTAAAGAGGTATATATAGATTTAATATCGACTGTTCCATTGTACTCTGCAGATTCAAAATCAAATATTGTAGTTGCAGTAGGGAAAAAAGTAGAGGAGGCAATATATCATAAAGCAATCATAAGATTAGGAAAAAGAAACTAAACACATCAAATTAGAATAAAAATAACAATTAGTAAAATATTAATAGGAGTTTAAAGATGAGAATTTACATAGTCATAGCAATTTTCTTTTCAGTAACCACCATAATACTCTCTCAAGAAAACTCAAGCTGCGGAACAAAAGTACCTTTAGGTATAAGTCCAGAACAAGTTAAATCAAACAATTTACATTTATTTGAAAATACGAATACATATAACTTAAGGTTAGCTATTCACATTGTTTACTCACAAAATGGGAACGATTCGATAACGAACGAAAATTTATATTACAAATTGCAAAAATTAAATTATTATATGGAACAAGCAGGTTTTTCATTTTATGAATATAATAGGGACTATATAGAAAGTGATTATTTTGCAAATTTCAGCGAAGAAAAAACAGATTCGTTGTTTTCAACTTTTTATATAGATGGATGTATTAATGTATACTTTGTTCCGGTATTTGCAGATAATGGTCGGTCTTCATTCAGTTACAGATTTGGTGTATCGCCGCAAGGAATAGTTGTAATAAACTCTGCACACTAAACAACACTTCCTCATGAAATGGGTCATTATTTCGATTTACTACACACTGATCATATATGGATAATAGAGGAAATACCTGGGGTATTAGATAGCCTTTACGAGAATATTGATAGAGTTGGAAATTGTAAGAATTGTGATTTTACTGGAGATTTACTCTGCGATACTCCAGCAGACCCTTCCCTTAGAATGAGAGGTTCTTTAGTCAATGATAATTGTACTTGGAATCCAAGTAATATCCCACCATTTGATGAGTGTAATAATAATAATTATGCCCCATTAACTGACAATTTAATGACAACTGAATTGCCTCGAATTTGTAGAAATAATTTTACATCTTCCCAAATACAAAGAATGAGACAAACATTAATTGAATACAGGGGAGGGCTGCTTAAAAATCTTGTTTACTTAGAAAATTCAATTGATGGTTCAAATGCCGGAGGAAATTTACATATCGATTATAATAATTTTCCTTCTGGTTCAACCGCAATTGTTGATTCCGGTAATCATATTGTAGGGACTTATAATGAGAGATTTAACAATAATAATCTTTATAAACACAATTCTTGGAATCAGTTTTCACAAGATTATTATCTAAAAAGAACGGTATACATTGAAAATAATGTAGAGCAAATTGCAAATTTTTCTAAACTTGAGTCAGTAACGGTTAGGAATAAAATTGATGGTATGAATTTCAATGATGGGCTTAACATTAGGTTTAATGATCCTTGGTATCTAAAAGATCAATACAGAAATCAATCAGGGATGAATGATTTTATACCATTTACTTCACCGTATTTCCCAACTGGTGCTTACAATCAATCCTCTGGTGGCGTTTTCTTAAATCAAGGAATTACACCGCAAGGACAATGGCAACCACCCTACTACTCTGTAAAAGCAGATTATCTGCAAACTTTTTATTTATCACAAACCGGTAGAACGCATAAGTTTTATTTTCAGGGCTGGAGTGCGTCTCCACAAGGCAGTGCGGAGTTTCAGAATGCTAACGCATTAGAAACACCAGTAGTATTTAAGCAAGCTAATGCAACAGTTCAGGCAAAGTATTATTAAATCAAATAAAATTCCTAAGTAGAATATAGTCAACTAAAAAACTATTTAATTTCTTTCCTTCTGTGATTCCAAACAAAGTAATTAATCATAATAATCTTCAGGTAACAATGTTTATTGATGCAGGAAGATTCAAAGTTGAATTTAATGTAGCTCAGGTCTCCCGACCTGAGCTATCAAGCGGATTGTACTTGTACAAACTGACGATAGGAAATTTTTCAGCTATCAGAAAGATGATGCTGATAAAATAAAATCCAGCAGCATTGATAGTCGGTCATCCGTCAGCTGATGGAGACGGACTGACCCGTAAATTTTCGTTATCAATCCGTAACGCAGACTTCAGCCTGCGCTGTAACTACTGTACTAGCTTTATCAGTATTTGGTTCTTCATAAATGTGGCTGAAGCCAAATTATTTTTTCTTTCAAAATACCCCACTTAAAATTCGGGGCTATTTTATACCCGTAACGCAGGATTCAGTCTGCGAAATAATAAAACAAATCTCGTAACGCAGACTTTAAACTGTGCACCAATAAAGCTAAACCTGTAATTCCGACTTCAGTCTGCGCTGTAAACACACTGCAAATTATTGTTTGGGAGACAATTATATTATTATGTGAAATCACTTTTGATTATTTATATATCATTCCTACCGGGATTTTCATTTCTCCGAAAAATCATCACTGTTTATTTAGGGATCAAATTCTTATCGTAGTTATCAATCCAGGTTATATCAAACAAATTATTTTACAACAACATCAAATCTCAATGACCTTCGCCGTAATTTTTTTCACCGGCTTCAATTCGAAGTTTCAGATAATTCTGTTCCGGCGGTAATGGACAAGTAGCATATTTTGTAAATACACAAGGCGGATTATATGCTTTGTTAAAATCCAGAATTAAATTTCCTGATGAATCCGGTTTATCAACATATAAAAATCTTCCGCCGCCGTAAGTTTCTTCCCCACTGGTTTCATCGGCAAAGATGAGGAATAATTTTTCTCCTTCATCAATTGCATCAATGCGAAAAGTTTTTCCATCTTTTTCAAATACAACTGCGCCCGGAGAAAATTCTTCTTCTATTTGTCCGAGTACATTAGGCACAAAAATTTTTTTAGGCGGATTGTATGCTTCAAATTTTGCAACAAACTTCCACCCGGAATTAACAGGAAATCTTTCTATTCCCTTAAAGTTTTTTACAAGAGGTGATTCAAGATCTCTGAATCTTATTCCGTATTTATCACCGCGAATTATAAGATTCCATTTTATTGTTCCGTATTGAAAAACAGTCATATCTTTTTTCTGATCGTCGATCATAACAATTTCTTTAACGGGCTTTCCGTCAAGCAGAACATCAACACCATTGTAAACTTTCATTGTTACGATTGAATCTTTTAATATGAACTCACCCATATAAGCAGGAACTTTATCGGATTCAATAATAACATCGTTATCTTTTGCCGAACCGAATTTATTAACTCCCGGTTTTAACCAGGTTCTTCCAACAAGATTTAACCAGCCATCAGGAGCTTTAAGTCTTTCAATTCTCTTCTGATGCCACTCATTAATTTCTTTAACATAATCAGGATTTTCTTCAGATGTTTTTTTACATCCAATTAACAATGAAACTAAAATTATGAAAATGCCAATGTATTTCATTTCGTCACCTTTTTATAAGAATAAAAATAATTAAGTCACCTTACGCAAATCTGTGAAACTTTCGAGGTTTGGCAAAAAATGTAGTTAAAGTAAAAGACAAATTCTTAATTATTTCAGAAAACCTCGAAGGTTTTTATCAACTGTTTGTATCATAACTTATTAATGATAAAATCCTCTGTTAAGTCCCTTTAACATTGCGTACTGTAAAACTTTTTGATATTCATCAGACTTTATTCTTCTGTTAAGTCCTGAATACTCATTTGCTTTATAATCCGGATGATATTGATCCATAATATTTATATAAGTGTTCTTTGAGATTTCATCAGCAACAAAATCCAAAACTTTTTCTGAACCGGCAAGATTATCGGGAAGCACTAAATGTCTAATCAATAATCCTCTTTTGGCTATTCCTTTCCTGTCAATATGAAGATCGCCAACCTGTCTGTGCATTTCCTTAACTGCTGCTCTAACAACATTCCAGTAGTTTTTTATTCCCGATAATCGTGAAGCAACTTCATTATCAGAATATTTTATATCGGGCATATAAATGTCAATAATATTTTCAAGCTGCTTTAGTGTTTCAACTGATTCATATCCGCCACAATTATACACAAGTGGAAGTTCCAATCCTTTTTCAATTGCAATTATAAGTGCCTGAACAATCTGAGGAACAAAATGAGTTGGCGTTACAAAATTTATATTGTGACAACCTCTTCGTTGTAATGAAATCATTATATCGGATAATTCTTCAATAGAAACTTTTTTACCAACTCCCAACTGACTGATATCATAATTCTGACAATAGATGCACGAAAGATTGCAGTTAGTAAAAAATATTGTACCGGAGCCATAAAGTCCTACTAATTCCGGCTCTTCACCAAAATGAGGACCGTAACTTGAAATGATAACTTCATCAGTTGAATTACAATTTCCTGTTTCACCATCAACTCTGTTAACGGCGCATTCGTTTGGACAAAGCCTGCATTCCTCAAGCATTTTCTTCAACACATCAGCTCTTTGCTGAAGTTCATTCGGATTTAGTTTTTCCAAATAAAGCGGAAGCATAGTTCAAAAAAAATTTTTATTTATCATTATTGTTGAAGAAAGAAGGAATTTCTATTCCGCTTACTTTAATTATACTAAACAATAATATTACTGCTCCTATCCATTGAACCGGACTAAGAATTTTTCCGTGGACAAAATATTCAAGTATAACTGCAGAAAGCGGAAAAGCAAGCTCGCAAATTGTAGCCACAGATGCGCTTATCTTTTTCAAGCCATAGTAATAAAGAAAAATTGCCGGACCGCCGGTTGAAAAAGCAATTATAAGAAATACCCAGAATTGAGTTGAAGAAATATTTGAGAAAGAATTAAAGTCTTGTGTAACCAAAACAATGATTAACATAATCACTGCAGTAATTGAAAACCGTAGATAAGTTCCTAATTGAAAACCAATATTTCTTAAAGCGCGTTTACTTAAAACAGTCGAGAAGCCAAAACTAAATGCAGCTATCAATGCGAACAGTGCAGCTATTGCGGTTTTATCACCTGTGTTCATCAACGGCAGATTAAAACCAAAAGTAATTATATAAGCTCCTGCAATTGCCAACGAAGCCCATAAAATAAATTCTTTGGTAAGCTTTTCTTTAAGAATAATTGCAGCAAGAGAAATTGCAAAAACCGGTTGAAGCTTCTGAATAAAAATTACAATTGAAAGATTAACATAATTAACAAAAAATAAAGCTCGTGTAATTGCCATAGTACCAAGAGCTCCTCCGAAAAAAGCAACTCCAGCAAAAGCAATCCAATCTTTATAATGAAGATTTTTAATTGTGTTAAAGTTTCTATAAAAGAATGGCGTAAGAATAATTGCCACTATTGTTGTTTCAATAAAAACAACCAATGGTACAGGAAGATTATACAAGTAAGGTCTAAGAACTATTCCGTCAACTGCCCAGAGTGTTGCAGCCAACGAAACTAAAGTTGCCGGAAAAATTTGAGTTTTAGATTCACTTTTTGACATAATAAAGCTTATAAAAATTTGCCTGGAATAACATAATTAATTATCAAAAATCATTTGCCTGACAAAGATAATTCAAAAACCAATGTAAAAATTTTACTGTAAATTTTACCAATAATCACAATTTTTAATTAACACCTGTAAAATAACACTACAATTTCAGCAATTAAAAAGAAACTTAAGTGGAATAAAACTTGAGAAAACTCAGGAAAAGTATTATTAACAAATAACCAATAGAAAGTAGGGTTGAAGGGTGCAAGATCCAATCACATCCGGCAGTTTAATAGATAAAGTAACAGAAGAGTACGAGCTTTCTGTGGAAAAGATAACCACTTCAAAAATGCACGAAGTTGAACAACTTCCCAACTGGGATCGGATAGACAGATCACTTCAGATTAAAATACAATCGGTTTTAAGAAGAATTAATCTTGCAAATACTTTAACAGAAGAAGAAGTAACCAAATGGATTACGGTTACTAACGAAGCTTTTGAAGTTTCGGCACTTCAAACATATCTTCTTCTTACCTGTCTTAATATGCTTGGCGAACTTAATAAAGTTGATCCGCCATTATCATTTCTTGCCTGGCTCGATACATCAAACTCATCGAGTATCAAATCATTAAGAGATGAAGCTATAACAAAATCTATTAACTCTATTGGTTCTATTGATGATCAGGCGAAAGCAGTAAAATTAATTAAATCAGTTTTTGCTCAGTACAGATTAAACAACTCTATCGAATCGAACTTCTTTTATTTCTTTACTGATGCACTCGATTCAGATACACAGAATTGGATTTCATCAAACTGTTGGATTTATCAGGATAATCCACTTGAGAAATGGGCAAATCTTCAGAATGTAAAAGAAGGTTACAGCAATCTTACAAGTCCGGAAAATAAAAGATTAACCAATGCAAGAAAAAGATGGGATGCGCTTGATTCATATCAGAAACTTTATGAAGTATCACAATTTCTTGAAGCATTATTCAATCAGTATAATGTATGTATGGTTAATCCTCCGGTTAAATTTGAAAAGGATCCAATCTCCAAAGTTTGGAAAGATATTGACATTGCAGTAGCTGAACATCGCCTGAATTATCTGTCAAATAATTTATTCAATCAACTTGGAGGCGATGGACAAAAATTCAGATTCAATGAAGTTCGTTGTGTTTATAAGGATGATGAACTTTATATTCTTGAAACAGATGTTAAAGACCGCGATAGAGATAACTGGTTGAAGAAACTTCAGGAATGGTTGAAAACAAAAATTGATGCCGGTAAAGCACACGGTGATACTGTATTTCTATTCAGCAGAAGCCAGGCATTAGTAATTCCCGAAAAGACATTACCAGCCATATTGGAAAACTGGATTGATGCAGCAATTAAAAATGTAATTGCTAAAAAACAGTATTAAAACTTTTTAATTATCTGCTAATTGAATTGCGAGTCTTTTTCTGTTGTTGGATTGCTGCTTAGCAGTATTCACTGAAGACTTGGGAAGTTTTATATCAATTACTATTTCCCTCTCACTAAAATCTAATTCAAGCTGGTTAGGATTTTTTTGAAGATCTTTTTTAGATTTTTTTTGTCTGATCATATTAATCCGAAAGTAAAAAACGATTTGTCACAGAATTAATTTTTATTTTTTGCGTGAGGCAATCTATAAAGATTAATCTTTAAAGTGAAGAGAAAGAAAAAATTTTTTTAAAAAATATTTTTTTCACTTATCAAAATTTACTTTTTCGAGAAAATGAGAAGCTTCGTAACTGTTGAGTAATATTTTATCAGTTTTGAATTTAACTTCTTCACCCGCTGCTAAACTTTTAATTCTTGCAACAGATTCTCTTCCATTAATTTTATAAACAATTTCTATATTGTTTACATCATTTTCACTAATGTTTTTTACGGTGCCTTCAATGTGTCCCCAGGTTCTCGGCTGAATTGCCGGTGCATCAATATCAACACCTTCTTTCATCTTAACGAGATTTCCTTTTACTTCAAGTACTTCTTTTTCTTTAAGAAAATTTTCATAGGCAAAATATCCTCCAACTATAAGCACAATAAGAATTAAAAACTTTTTCATTTTTACTCCGTATTATTTTTATTACTGTGGCAAACTTCAGGCCGAAGATTTTAATCTCCGTTTATAATTCTTTTTATCCACTAACAATTTACTTTTTTGTTTCTGGACATTTTTACAGCAATTTTGACTTGTCAATAATTCAATGTTTCTATTTATTAAATAAAACCTAAAAAGGAGGCAACCATGTTTAGGTTAAAACTGTTCTATGTTTTTCTTTTGTCTGCAGTGTTTATTGTGTTAGTCTTTTCTGCTTGTAATAATTCATCTAACGAAAAAGTTGAAATGACTCAAGCGGAAAAAGTAGCACGCGGAGAATTTCTTATAACATTTGGTGGATGCGGCGATTGTCATACACCAAAAGTTTTTACACCTAACGGTCCTGTTCCCGATACTTCAAAAATTCTTTCAGGATGTCCATCAAATACCACAATTGCAAATGTCGATCCTGACTTAGTAAAGCCGGGCAGCTGGGTTTTGTTTACACAAGATATTTCAGCAGCAGTTGGTCCCTGGGGAGCTTCATTTGCAGCGAACCTTACTCCGGATAATGAAACCGGAATCGGAACATGGAATGAAGAAATGTTTGTAAATGCATTGAGAACCGGAAAACATCTTGGTGCCGGCAGACCAATTATGCCGCCAATGCCATGGGAATTAGTCAGACAACATTCGGATGAGGATCTTAAAGCAATGTTTGCTTATCTGAAATCTCTTAAACCGATTAAGAATAAAGTACCCGATTATCTGCCGCCGGATAAAGTCTTCGCTAAGCAATAATTATATTTTTGTCACAGGCGTGAAGGAGAGCACGCCTTGAATTTTTTACAACTCACCTCAAATAACTTACATTAAAATTCTATTTGCAAAATTCAATCACTTTCAGAATCATATTTTTTCTTTATTTTTGCATCGCACCCTTAGCTCAGTTGGTAGAGCAGTAGACTCTTAATCTATTGGTCGGGGGTTCGAGTCCCCCAGGGTGCACTTCTTCTTTATAAAAACTCCCTTTTCAAAAACACTTTTTGAATGTTCACTATTCAATGCTGAAAATTCAATTTACAATGTAGAATTTAGAATGAATTAAGATTTGGAGGCAGAGTTCCCACTTATTTACCTGAGTAAAATCATTTTCTTTGTCTCAATAAAACTTTCTGCTTTCAATTGATAGAAATAAACTCCGGATGTTGGATACTTGATACTGGATGCTGGATTAAATTCAACTTCATAACTTCCTGCAGGTTTGTATTCATCAACTAAAGTAACAACTTCATTTCCAAGTAAATCATATACTTTTAATGTTTGATGACTGCCAACTGGTGACTGCCAACTGATCTTAGTGCTTGGATTAAAGGGATTAGGATAATTCTGCTCAAGAAAAAATTTGTCGGGATAAATTTTATTAATTAACTCACTTGAATTGGGTTCAAAAGGTGAAAAGAAAATCAGCATATTATCTATTGTTGCGCGCCATTGACCCCAGCTATGACCTTCGTGCCTTTCTTCCCAACTAAGCTGGTAGTTGTTCTGCAATAAAAAATTTCGGAAGCTTCTCATATTATCCGGCAAAGAACCTTCGTATGTTCCCCATATCGAACACCACTTTATATTTTTTACAGGACCATTTACTATGAGATTATAAGCTTCATAATTATTTGGCCAGAACGCACCGGAGTGCAAACCACAATAACCAAACACTTCGGGATGATTGTAACTGATCAAAGCAGAAATATTTCCACCGAATGAATCGCCAAGAACAAGTCGTTTATCGGCGGAAGGTATTGTATTAAAATTTGAATCAATAAACGGAACAAGTTCATTTACAAAAAACAATCTGTACTGAACCCTTTTAGAACCGGCATATTCATCATTTCGGTTGTTTGGTTTAACAAACACAGCAATTACAGGATTAATTTTACTGCTATCAATAAGATTGTCGATAACATTTACCGCACTTCCAAGAGTAATGTATTCAAATCCATCCTGAAAATATACTGTTGGATATCTTTTTGATGATGTAGAATCATAATCAGGTGGAAGATAAATTTTTAATTGAAAATATGAACCAACATTCACACTGTAGATTGTTTTGTTAACAACTGTGCCGTGAGGAATATTGCTTTGATAATTTATTTCCCAGGGTTGAATGTAATCAGGCATTGCAAGTTCAGAGTTTGGACCAAATCCACCGCTAACCTGCTGAGGGTTTTCGGGATCGAGTATCCAATCACTTCCGTTTCTAACAAATTTATAATCAAGCCGCGCATCAGATTCAAAAACTTTTGAGTAGTACCAGAAATTTGTTCCGGAAAGATTAGTTAAGTTCCAGTTTGGTGTCCAGCCATTGAAATCCCCGGCGAGTGAAACAGAACTTACATTTCCACGATAAATAAAATTTGCTGAATCACCGGTTATGAAAGGAATTCCTTGTGTTCTTGCATAAACAACAAAGCTATCAACCGCAGCCTGCTTTAATGATGGTTCGGATAGTGAATTAACATAAGTTATAAATTGCTGAAACTGATTCTGTGCATAAAGATTCAGGTTTATTAAAAGAAAAATTAGTGTTAGATATAATTTCATATAATTACTATTTTTAATTAAATATTTATTCAAAAATAATCAAACAAACATGAACATTAACATTTCCGAATTCATCGCTAAGCCATCAAAGAAATTTAATCTTTCAAAAATCAAAACTGATTACACTGCCGGAATTGATTCGAAAGAAAAAGCCGAAAAACTTTTGAGCCAGAATATTGAAACTATGGCTGAACTTCAGGATAAACTTTATGCTCAGGATAAGTATTCTCTACTGATAATTTTTCAGGCAATGGATGCTGCCGGGAAAGATGGTGCAATAAAACATGTAATGAGCGGACTAAATCCTCAGGGCACTCAGGTTTATAGTTTCAAACAGCCATCAAAAGAAGAACTTGACCACGGTTATCTGTGGCGTATTCAGAAAGCTGTTCCTGAAAGAGGAAGAATCGGAATCTTCAACCGCTCGCATTATGAAGAAGTATTGATTGTTCGAGTTCATAACCTGATTCGATTTCAGCAAATTCCTGAAGAACTGATTGATGATAGTATATGGGAAAAAAGATTCAGACAGATAAATGATTTTGAAAGATATCTTTATGAAAACGGAACAGTTATTATCAAATTCTTTCTTAACATTTCAAAAGAAGAGCAGAGAAAAAGATTTTTATCGAGAATTGAAGATCCTTCCAAGAACTGGAAATTTTCTGCTGCCGATGTTGACGAAAGAAAATATTGGGATGATTATATGAAAGCTTATCAGGAAGCTATCTCTGCTACAAGCACAAAATATGCTCCGTGGTATATTATTCCCGCTGATAAAAAGTGGTTTGCAAGATTAGTAGTGAGTGAAGTTATAGTTCAGACAATGAAAAAATTAAATCCCGATTATCCCAAGCTTTCCGATGAACAAATTTCTCAACTCCGGAATTGCAAAGAAATTTTATTGAATGAAAAATAATTTTGAGTAGATTTTTTATTTGACGCTCAAGCCGGGGAAAACGCCATTTAATTAACAATTAATTTTTAACCATTAATCTTTTCCATAAACCCTTAGCCATTAACTAAAAATCATTATCCACCTATCATCTTCAAATACCTTCCGTTAATTAAATAATCTTTTGACGAAACATTGACACTTCAGAGAAAGTCTTAATAATCAGAAATTAAAAACAATAAGAGGTTTGATATGAAAAGTTTAATTACTGTAAAAGAATTTTCTTCTTTACTGATTGGATTATCTGTTTCATTACTTGTTCTCACCTCCTGCTCAGCAAGTGAAACTACTAAGAACTCCGAAGTTAAAACTTCTGACAAAACATTCATCTTCAGAGACGGACAGGATATTTATCGTGTTGAGTTTGATGGAAAGCGGATAGCTTCTCTTTACAAAAACGATAGTAAAATTCCCGACAATG
>Ga0272446_1006671_pt1 | contig 11895 bp, 6 predicted proteins | sample YNPCB0061_FD_194587 | JGI IMG/M metagenome (GOLD analysis project Ga0272446, IMG submission 194587) | Hot spring microbial mat communities from Yellowstone National Park, WY, United States - YNP-CB-006-1 | ecosystem: Environmental > Aquatic > Thermal springs > Hot (42-90C) > Sediment | place... | reverse complement strand
CCCCTGCCTTTCCTATTCAAGCACATAGTGACCCGCCCCGATTGCGGATTCTTACTCCACGCAGATGGCTGGAACTCAAACGCATCCTCCAGGGTTGGCTGGGTTCGGGAGTTCCTCCGCCTCCGCTACGCTTCGGCTCCGGAACCCCCGAACCCAGGCCGCGCCATCGCCCTGGGTCGTTGACTTGGGAGGTGGCGTGGCGGCGCCGAGGTTGAAAAATCAGAAAGGCACAAGGATATTTCCGGCTAGAATGTGGGTGATGAAACTCCAATCTGCCGGAGCTTTCCCTTGTGCCTTCCCTTTTATGAAATGATTCGTTCCCACAATCCAAGTTTCGATCTGCGCTATCTCCGGAAACCCGGACCTATGTGGACCGGGTTCTGGGGGAGTACTTAAAGCGCCAGGGTCAGTTGGCCGGCGGAGGTATGGGCACCCGGTAGTACATGCGATAGCCGCCATCCGGCATCCGCACAACGGTGGGGTCGGTTCCGGTGCGTATGCGGTAGCCGTCTTCCTCGACCCAGTCCAGACCGTCGATGGAGAACATGCTGCGAATGCCGCCGCCGGGGTCGCTGTAATACATGCGATAGCCGCCCGGAACGGGGACGACATCCGGCTGACTCCAGCTTCCGGAGGGCTTGGGGACGGCGGAAAAGGAATAACCGCCGTCGAGCGACTTTCCGCTGCCGCCGGCGAGGATGTAACGCGCCTGGTCGCCGGTCTCGTAGACGGCGGGATCGGAACCGCCCTGGGGTCCGATCCAAGCGACGCCCAACTGTTCCCAGGCGGCGAGGTTGGACGAGACGGCGACATAGTATTTGTGGGGTCCTGGAGCGTCGGCCGGGTCCGGGGAGGTGCTGTGGAGTTCCGGGGCGGGGACGCCGAGGTAGTACATCTGGTAGGAACCGTCGGGGGCGCGGAGAATGCTTGGTGCGGAGGCCGTACCGCGGATCATTCCGGCGATTTCAATGTCGACCCGTTCAAAGTTCACTCCATCGGAAGACCGCGCGGCCGCCAGCGCGCCCACGCCGGTGAGTCCGGTGGTGAAAGGCACGCCGCGGTCCACCATATCGAGCAGCTTGTCCAGATCCACGTCGGTGAAGAACAGCCAGACCTGGCCATCGGGAGCGACGACAGCCTCGGGCGCGGAGGCGCGGCGGAGGATCACGGCGCGGCTGGGATTGAAGGCCAAGCCGTCTTGCGAGACGGCGACATGGATTTCATCATAGAACGGCCAGGGGATCTTACCCGACTTCATGGCGGCCACGACGGCGCGAAATTCCTCTTTTTCCTTGCCGGTGGCCGTACCGGCCAAGATGCGTTCGGCGAGTGTGTTAAACGGGGTAGGTCCCTCGCTTGGCGCGGTCGCAGGGCCTGCGCCTGTTGCCCCCCCGGCCCCTGCGCCGGGAGGTGGAATGGCGCCTTCCGATTGCAGAGCGTAGCGCCGGAGGCGACCGGAGAATTTGAACTCGCCCACCCAGAGATAGCTGCCGTCGAAGCTGACTGCTCCGGGCCAGAATACGCCTTCGGGCTTGACGGAGGGGCGGCGGTCCGCGCTACCCAATACGGCATCGGGGTCCCTGCCGGCCAAGGCGTCATCCACGCGATACCAGAGCAGGGTGCGGTTATTGACCGTGTCGGCGATGAACAGGGCCCCTTGATACAGCGAGGCGTGCTCAGGGAGGTTGAAGCGACCCGGACCGCCGAGGACTTCGGGGCGGGCATCGTCGCTGAGGGTATCGATTCGGTATAAGTAAACCACCTGGCGTTCGGTGGCTGTGACCGCGAGCCATGTTCCATCGGTGGAAAGGCGGGTTGGCTCTTCGACGCGCAGAATGAACTTCGGGTCAGAATCGGCCGACGGGATGCCTTCCCAGACGTAGACGCGGCCGGCGGGTTTGTCGGAGAGGTAGAAGTAGCGTCCGTCGTAGGCCACGCCGCGCAGCTCTTGGAAACTCACTGGTCCGATGCGGTCGCGGAGAATGAGGTCCGGCATTTGTCCATCGAGGGGCAATTGGTTCCAGATATAGACGGCGCGTTTGCCGGCGAGCGCCAGGGTGTTCTCCCACAAGGCGTTTTGCCAGGGAGCCTCGGGGAGGGAATAGACCAAGTCGGGTTTGGCGGCGCTGTCGTCGGGCAACCGCCGCCAGACGTATAGCTTGCGGTCAAAGTCGGAGGAGACGAACAGGCTTGTGCCGTTTGAGGAGGGGACGGGATTGGTGATGATGTAATTGGTGGTGAGGGTATTGGTGCACAAATCCGGGCTGCCGATGGCGAAGTCCGGGGCGCGGTCGCTTGAAGGAGGGGAGTTGTACCCTAGCAGCCGGTTGCCATTTGCCGCTGAGATATAGAGACGACCGCCGGCGGCGGCTACACCGGAAGCGTCGCCACCGGAAAAAGCGAAGCTGCGGATACTGAGCGAGGGTGGAGTATCCGGACCATTGGGCAGACTGTTCCACAGGTGGAGGGTGGCGCCGAGCATGGCCAGGCGGCCATCGGGAAGAAAGCTGCCTTGGAGCCAAGCGCCGCGTGGATCGAGGGGGTCGGTAAAGAAATAGTCGTAGGGTGCGTCGTCGCGCTCGGGGAAGGTTTTCCAAACGAAATTGCCGGGACCGTTGCCGGCGGGCGCCGCGTTGTGATCCCCGATGATGAGGCGCTGTCCGTCGGAAGTTACGCTGCGGGGGGTTCCGAAGCCGCCGAGCGCGCGGAGTTGAAATGCGGGCGGTTCATTGTCCCGGGTGGGGAAGCGGGTCCAGACGGAGGCGGCGCCGCCGCTGGTGGAAGTCGCCACGAGCCGCTCGCCGTCGGTCCATACGCCCCAAGGCCAGCGTATGGCGATCACGATATCGGCGGGCGCGCCGTTGACGGAGGGGATTTGGTTCCAGATGAGCAGCCGGTCGTTATAGGTGTCGGCCACTACCAGTTTGCCGCCGCCGGTGGAAACGGCAACCGGCCAGTTCATCTCATGGCGTGCGGAGCCTTCATAGTTCGAGTCGAAAGTGGGTTGGCCCAAGACGAGATCGGGCGCGCGGTTGCCTTGGGGGAGTTGATTCCACACCAAGACGCGGTTGTTGCCGCGGTCGGCCACAAACAGGCGCACGCCGTCGGTGGCCACGCCGCTGTTGTAGCGGAACTGAAGAGGGCCGCCGGACTTATTGAATCCGAAGCCGGACAGCATGAGATCAGCCGGCTGGCCGGTGCGGAAGGTTCCGCTGAGCCCGGTGGGAGCGGCCCGGTAGGAGCTGTTGACGAACTCCACCGTGATCTGGTTGGTGAACGTCTGCCCGCAGACTCCGGCGGGGGGCGTTTGGGCGGCGGCGGCGCCGGCAAACGTCAGGACAACAAAACGGCCGAGCTTTCCCATGTGAGTCCCATCGCCTATTATGCATTCGGCGAACCTACGATGGGACAAACCCCACTTGCAATCCCGCGTTGTGGGGTTCAGGAAAGAAAAGCGGTTTGCGGTTACGAGCGGGGAGCGGAGGCGACCTCCGGGGCGGAAGCGGACGCCGCCTGAGCGTCGAAACAGTAGCCAAAACCGCGGACGGAGCGAATCTGAGTCGGGTTGGCCGGGTCGGCTTCGATTTTTTGGCGCAGGCGCAGAATGTAGACATCGACGGTGCGATCGGTTACGGCGCGGTCATGACCCCAGACGGCGTTGAGGAGCTGCTCGCGGCTGAAAACGATGCCAGGCCGGCTCATGAGGAATTCGAGCAGGCGGAACTCCGTGGCGGTGAGGGTAAGGGGCTCGCCGCCCAAAGTGACGCGGCAACTGGAGCGGTCCAGTTCGAGCGCGCCGCAGGTGAGCACGCGCGCAGGGGGCGTGGGTCCGCGGAACTGGATCTTGACGCGGGCGATCAATTCGCGCACGAAGAAGGGCTTGACGATGTAGTCGTTGGCTCCCAGCTCGAGCCCCACGATGCGGTCGGTTTCCGAAGCGCGCGCGGTGAGGAAGATGACCGGGATATGGGCCAGCTCGGGGGTGTTGCGGATGCTGCGGCAGATTTCCAACCCGTCGGAGTCCGGCAGCATGATGTCGAGGATGACGAGGTCCGGTTTTTCGCGGCGGCACAGCTCGAGTGCGCCGCGGCCGGTTTGGGAACCGGCCAAGATGAAGCCCTCTTTTTCGAGGTTGTATTTCAGCAGCGCGTACAGATCCGCGTCATCTTCGATGAGAACGATTTTCTTCATTCGTTTCAGGCTCTACTCTGACGATAGCTTGGTTGATGTTACAAAACAATGACAATACGGTTACGAGGTGGTCAGAATTGGGGTGCGAGAGGGGCAACGTCAGGTTAGCGCGATCTGCGGCTGGCCCGCAAATGGATCGAGATAATAGAGACAGACGGAGTTTTGCGATGGTTCATAGGGCAGTGTTATGGAATTTGTTGGCTGCGGCTGCACTGGCGCAGTCTTTGAACGCGCCGGTATCTTTGCTGGGCAGCGATCCGATGGCGGCGTTCGGCTACAGTGGTCCCGCGCAAGGCGTTACCAGCGGTTCGGCGGAATTGGCGCCTGTGGAAGGCATGCCGTTCTTGACTGCATGGAGGCTGCGGACTAAGTCTCTGCCCGAGACGGGTGGAAACGAGTGGGATGTTCGCATTCGGGCGCGCGGCGCCGCTGCCGTAACACGCGGCGACACGATTTTGGCTGAATTCTGGATGCGCTGTATCGAGCCGCGGGAGGGGGATTGCATTTTGCGGCTTAACGTCGAGCGAAGCGGGGCGCCGTACACGAAATCGGTGAGCACTCCGTACCCGGCCGGGCGGGAGTGGCGCCGGTTTCGCGTGCTGTTCCGAATGGCCGAGTCTTACGAAGCGGGGGGATATTGGGTGGACTTCTGGATGGGGCAACAGGTACAGGTGGTGGAGATCGGCGGGATTTCCGTCCAGAATTACGGGTCCGGCGTGAGTGCGGAGGAACTGGGCATCGATCGCTATTACGAAGGCGCCGCCGAGGACGCTGCATGGCGGGTGGCTGCCGAGCGGCGGATCGAAGAGATCCGGAAGGCCGGTTTGGTGGTGGTCGCGGTCAGCCCGGAGGGAGCGCCGATTGAGGGAGCGGAAGTACGAGCGCGTCTGGTCAAGCATGCGTTCGGCTGGGGCACGGCGGTGGCTGCCGAGCGGCTGCTTGGCCGCAGCGAGGACAGCGAGCGGTACCGGGAATTCATCCGCCGCAACTTCAACATGGCCGTGCTCGAGAACGATTTGAAATGGGGCCCCTGGGAGGAGAATCGCGGCCGTGCGCTGAGCGCGCTGGCGTGGCTGCACGAAAACGGCATCCGGCGTATCCGGGGCCACAATCTGATCTGGCCCGGCTGGCAGTGGATCCCGCGGGATGTGCGCAGCCTGGAGAACAATCCGGAGGCGCTCCGCCGCCGGATTCTCGAGCGCATTGCCGACGCGGCGTCGGCGACGCGCGGCCTGGTGGTGCACTGGGACGTGATCAACGAGCCGGTGGCGAACCGCGACATCATGAACATCCTGGGCGATGAGGAGATGGCGGTGTGGTTCCGCGCCGCCAAGCAGGCGGATCCGGAGGCCGTGCTGTTCATCAACGAGTACAGCATTCTGAGCGCCAATGGGGCCGATTTGAGGAAACAGAATGCGTATTTCCGCATGATTCAATATTTGAAAGATTTGAGAGCGCCGGTGGAAGGCATCGGTATGCAGGGCCATTTCGGCGAGCCGACGCCGCCGGCGCGGATGCTGGAGATTCTCGACCGCTTCGCCCGGCTCGGGCTCCCGATTGCGATTACCGAATATGATTTCGCCACCGAGGACGAGGAATTACAGGCGCAATTTACGCGCGACCTAATGATTGTGGCATTCAGCCACCCGGCGGTGAGCGATTTTCTGATGTGGGGATTCTGGGCGGGGAGCCACTGGAAGCCGGCGGGGGCCATGATCCGCCGCGACTGGAGCGAGAAGCCGATGTACCGGGTGTGGCGGGAGCTGATCTATGAACGCTGGTGGACGGATGACAAGGGCGTGACGGCAGAACACGGAGCGACGTACTTCCGGGGGTTCAAAGGCGAATACGAGATCACGGTCCGGGTGGGTGAGAAAGAGATCCGCGTACCGTACGAGTTAAAGGAAGACGGGCAGGTGCTGCGGGTGACGGTGCATTGAGCCGGGGAGCGGGAGCGAAGAGGGGCATCAGGCTGGCGCCAGGAGCGGTTGCACACCGGGGAGGATGAACTTTCGTTGGCGTGGGCGGCGGGGCGGGCGTCCGATGCGCCAACGCGGAATCAGTGGCTACAGGGGGTTATCATGAGGGTCCACCGGCCGGGCGTCTGGCTTTTCAGGTCCCCCAAGGAAAGATCTGGCTGTGCCCCCGTCCAGAGCACTCGTCCGGGCGCTTCCGATAGCGGGCCGAATTAGAAGGACAACTTCAGCGCCAATTGAATCCGGCGCGCGGCTGCGGCGGAGATCGCCTGGCCGAAACGTTGGTTCACCTGTCGGCCCTGGGCATCCCAGCGGCTGGTAGTGTCAATGCCGGTGTATTGGGTGTGGTTGAAGGCATTGTACATCTCACAGCGGAACTGAACGCGCCGCGTCTCGTTGGGACCCCAAGCGAAATTTTTGTAAAGCGACAAATCCCAATTGTTCAAGCCAGGACCCCGCACCGCGTCCTTTGGGGCATTACCGATGCCGAAGTTGGAGATGGGGGGTGGCTGAACGACAGCGGTGTTAAAGAAGCGCATGGGGTGGCGCTCGCGGAAGGGGAGGTTGGGGTTGCCGGTGAGGTTGACCCGCGAGTCGACGCCACTGCCGCCTGTGAGATCGATGGCTTGGACGAAGGTGGCTCCGATGCCGGTAGGCGCGCCGCTCAGGAAGAGCGCGACGCCGCTCACCTGCCAGCCGTCGAACACATTGCGGCTCACCCGGTTGTTCCAGGTTTGGCTGAACTTCGGCAGATCATAGATGAAGTTAATCGTTACGTTGTGGGTGCGATCGAAAGCGCCTTTGCCGTAGTTCCAGCGCTTGAAGTTGAGGTAGGGGTTCACGCTGCCGAAGTCTTCGTCCTGGTAGTTCATCAGCTTTGACCAGGTCCAGGTAGAGCCGAACACGAAGGCCCGCGTGAACCGGCGGTTGGCTTGCATTTGAAGGGAGTGATAGTTCGAGGTACTGGCGAGTTCGCGATAAGTGATATCGGCGTAACCGCGGTACGGACGGAGGAAGTTAACGGGCAGCGGCCGCCCGGGGGAAGTGGGATCCGCCGAGGAAGGTAAGTAATTCGTGCCGTAATTGGTCGCGTTGATGTTCCGATTTTGCAGCAGGTGACGGCCGACGGAGCCGACATAGGCGACATCGATCACAGTGCCGAAACCGATGTCCTGCTGGATGCCAAAGCTCCAGTTGTAGGTGGTGGGCAGATTATTCGAGCCCTCCATGGCGGAAACGCTTGCCGGGCTGTCGCTGAGGGGGGCGCCGAGGAGACTGGCGATGGTGGTGTAGTGGGCGGTGGAGGTGTTCACCAGCGGGCGCAATTCCGTCCAGCTCATCACGTAGTCGTCCGCGAAACGGCTGAAGAACATGCCGAAGCCGCCGCGGATCGCCGTCTTGCCCGTGCCGAAGAGGTCCCAGGCGAAGCCAAAACGCGGCGCCAGTTTGACGCTGGGCGTGGGCAGGACCTTGGACTTATAAACGCGCATGCCGTTGATGATGTCGCCGGAGCCCGGCGCAAAGGTGCCGATCTTCACTTCGGGCACGATTTCCCCGGTGACCGGATTGCGGCCCAGGCGCGGGCTGGTAGGTGTCGCGCGATAGGGCTCGATCAGGCGCGGCGCCTTCTTAGGGTCAAAATCCTCAACGAAGAAGGCGGCGAGCAGGTCGCCGCCGGTATAGGTGGGCGAGACGCGATAGAAGCGCGCGCCCAATTCGAGCGTGAGCCGCTTGTGCGGCCGCCAAGTGTCTTGGACGTACCATTCGATGTTAGTGTAACGGCCGTGCGCCTCCGGACGCCGGTTGGACTCGGTGTAGGAGTTTACCAATCCCATCAGCGCGTTCGAGTACGCGTAATTGGAGTCGAACGGGTTGAGCACATTGCGGCCGAAGTCGAAAGCGCCGTTGAAGACGCTGGATCGCGCGGCGTTACGCGCGGACTTTTCGAGGAAGAAGCCTGCCTTGAAGTGGTGCTTGCCCCGGACCTTCGACAGGTTATCCTTGAAGTTCCAAATGGTTTGGGTGCCGAAGAACGGGAAGCGGCTTTCATAGGTAATGTTCCCCGCGTTCGGCACGCCGCCGAAGGTCGCGTTAGGGAGCAATCCGAGCGGATTGGCCTGCGGGAAGAACTGCGGCAAACCAACGCCCAGCTTGTCCCGGTTATTCTTGTCGAGCGACGCCTGAGGGATATCCAGGTTTTGGTTGTGGCGGCTGACGCCCGCGCTGAACTCGTTAACGAGCGTCGGGCTGAAGGTATAGATCAACGAGCCGGCCAAGCCCTTGGACGGCAAACGGTAGGCGTTCGGCAGATGCGGGAAGGTGATGCCCGACAGACAGCAGGCGTCGCCCGATTGGGCATTCTTGCTGTTCAGTCCGCGCGCATAGAAGTTCGCCTTCGAGGAAATGTTGTAGTCGACGCGCAGCACCTCCATGCGATAGGCGTTGTCGACCACTTGATCAAACACGTAATTGAACAGCCGCTGTGGATCCGAGGTGTTTGGCGCCGGGAAGAAGTTGAGCAGCGCCTGGCCGCGGCGGTCGATGCGGTTTGCCGGAACCAGGTTGCCGGGGAAAGGCTGGCGGTTGTTCAACGGATCGAGCACCGGAATCACCATGCCGTTGGTGTCGAGGGTCTGCGAGAAATTGCCCTGACGTTCGAGCGCGGTGGGAAAGGTGCGGCGCTGCGCGCCGGTCGGCGTTTTTCGCGGCAGCCATTCCTGTGACCAGAAAAAGAAAAGCTTGTCGCGGTTGGTCGTCATGCGCGGGATCAACACCGGCCCGCCCAGATAATAGCCGGGATTGTCGTAACGGTAACGCTGGCGCGGCACGCCCACTTGGTTATTGAAGAACTCGTTGGCATTGAGCGCCTCATTGCGCTTGAAGAAGTAGCCGCCGCCGTGAAACTCGCGTGAGCCGCCCCTGGTGACCACGTGGATTCCGGTGGTCGTGCGACCGTATTCGGCCTGGTAGTTCGCCAGCATCACCTTCACTTCCGCGACCGCTTCGACCGGCGGCGTGAACAGGGGCCAGAACTGATTGCCGGTATCCATCTGGGAGACGCCGTCGAGCGTGGCAGCCACCGAGGTGGCGCGCCCTCCGTTTGCCTGCACGAAGCGGAAGCCGAAGCTGCGAGGCGCTTCGCGGTCTGAGACGTCATGGACGCCCGGCAGGAGGCGCAACATGCCCGCGTAGTCGCGGCTCTTGATGGGGAGTTCCTGGAGCTGCTTAGACGTGACCAGACCAGACCGCTCGCTACTTTGCACCTGCAAGCGGGCCGCTTCGGCCTGGACCGTCGTCGTCTGGACCATTTCGCCGATCCGGAGCGTGATCGTGCGCAGCACTAACCGTTCGGTGGCTGTCAGCACGAGTCCCGTCTGCTCGAACGCCATGAAACCCGGGGCGGTGACCCGTAAGTTGTAAGTCCCGGGGAGGAGTTCCGTCACGATGAACGTGCCGGCCCCATCCGTATTCGTCTGCCGGGTCAGGGCCGTCGCCGTGTTGCGCAATTCGACGGTTGCGTTAGGCACCGCCGCGCCGCTCGGATCGACGATCGTTCCCGAAATCTGTCCTGTCAAGCCCTGCGCCCCAAGTCGCGCGGCAAGCGCTGCCACTACCATCAGAGCGCATGCTGTATTGCGAACCACAGTCATGTGAACCTCCCGCCCATTACAGGCACAGTTTGGTCTGGCATTTCCATTTGGACTTCGGAAGAAGCCCATAGCACCCCTCTGTCAAGACCTACCTTATTCTGACCCCGCCGGAGGGGGGTGTCAAGCGTTGTTTTGTGGGGCCAGCAATTTCGGAAGTTGGGCCGGACAAGGGATGGCGCGCGCCGCAGCGAGGAATCGGGGCGGGGGGCCGTGGGCTGCGCCACCGCGAAAGCGAAAGCCGCCCCCGGTTGCCTCCCTGCGGGCCTGTGAGTAGTCAAAGAACAGCCCCGCGCGGTGTGGCCTCGCGCGGGGGCTGCCTGCTAACTGCTGTCCAGTCGGGGGCAGGGGCAGAGGTTCAGCCAGAGGAAGCTCTTCCGTTCCATGGCGCTGCGGATGCCATGCTCGCCCCGGCGCCGGTAACGCAGACGGTACTACCTCTCGATCCCCAGCGCCGGCAGGATCAACGGCCAGCTCACCGGCATGCTGTGGGGCTCATGGTGGCGGATGGGCTCCATCCCGTAGCGATTCTTGCCGTCGTGGAAGCCTTGATTTTCGACCTGCCGCCGGCTCTTGCCGATGCGATAGAGTCCCAAGCTGTTGAGCTTGGGTCGGGAGAGGTTAGTCAGCCATTCGGCTTCGCGCAGTTCTCCGATCCGTTTGTGTTGCCTGGAGCGAAAGGGGGACACATCAGGCTGTTGCCCTCGGGCCCCCCTCGGGCCCCCCTCGGGCCGCCCCTCGGGCCCCCTCGGGATCCCGAGCCGTGGGGTTCCAAAGGGGACATTTCTACTTTGCACAGATGGGGACATTTCTACTTTGCGTTGACAAGCCACTTCGGGGGGTTGACACGGAGGGGAGATCACGGTATATATCTACATCCGGATGGTGCGGGAGTTCAGAATAGAGCGTACCGCCAAGATTGGAATTCCGGCTTTCAACGGGGGCGGCTCCGGGGCTGGGCGATCTCCCGGGGTCTACTCCCACCAGGGGAGGGAATGCAGATGGCGAACTTTCGTTATGTCCCCGGCAAGGGGAAATGGAATGCCAGCGAATCCACGCTGACGGTCACCAACGGCGACGAGGTGGAGGTGGTGCTCTGGGGCGGAGGCCCGGATGGCAAACCGCTGGTGTTGTGTGTGGACAACGGCAACCTGATTTCCGCCGTTTCGGAGAAAGCGGGACCGGGCGCCGCCGAACGCACCTTCAAGTTCAAGGCGCGCGGGCCGGGCACGGTCACTTTGTTCGCGCGCGTGGGCGGGCCCCGAGGCAGCGACTATGTTCAGCCGCTGAAGCTGATCATTTTGCCCAAGAAAGCTTCCTCTATCGGGCCGGAGCACGTGGTGCTGTTTGCGGGGAAGGAGAGCGACGAGGAATACATCGCGCGCGAATCCTACCAGAAGGCGGTGGCCGCAGGCGGCACGGCTTACCGCATCAAGTCCATCCATGATTTCATCAACCTGCTGACGCGGTACCGCGACGAGGGGCGCAAGATCGCGCGGATGGAGATCAACACCCACGGGGCGCCCGGTAAATGGAGTTTCGGCAACGGCACCGGCATCACTAAGGCCAGTCTGAGCCTTTTCCGGGGACAGGGCTTCCATGCCGTGTTCTCGGCCGGCGCCCGGATCTTTTTTCACGGCTGCAACATCGCGGACGGGGACGAGGGCGAAGAGTTTCTGAAGGAGTTTGGCATGATCTTCCTCGTGGGCGGCGGCGGCAGCGTCGCGGCCAGCACCTCGCTTGGCTTCGGCACCGGCATGCTGGGTGGCAGTAAGACCTACCACCTCTGGGGCGACGTGGTTCGGGTCTACATCAGTAACGACGGCCGAGTCGAGAAGGTCGAGCGCAAATAGACCGCCGGCCGGGCAGAGCTGGCTCAGCCGGTACTGGATTCGCCGCCACGATTAGGGCTGACAGGCTGACAGGGCTGACAGGGACACTCTCGAAAATCACCCCTACGACGGGGTTGACGGGGACACTCTCAAAAATCACCCCTAAGTTGTCGATCCCGCGTTGACGGGTTGGAAGGTGACCTCGTAGCCATGACGGCGGAATTCGGCTCTTAGCCGTCATCACCACCA
>Ga0272446_1006670_pt1 | contig 11896 bp, 10 predicted proteins | sample YNPCB0061_FD_194587 | JGI IMG/M metagenome (GOLD analysis project Ga0272446, IMG submission 194587) | Hot spring microbial mat communities from Yellowstone National Park, WY, United States - YNP-CB-006-1 | ecosystem: Environmental > Aquatic > Thermal springs > Hot (42-90C) > Sediment | place... | reverse complement strand
CGCTCGATGACCAAACGATAGCAGGCTTACCAACGTTCCCAAACCCTCCCAGCCCCCCAATTTGTCGCCTTTTCCAGATATTTAGGACTTACGCATTTAGCTCAGCAACCTTCCTGGAAGCTGAGAGCTTCCAGGAAGGTGACGCACTGGAATCTGCGTAAGCTCAGATATTGATTTGACAGTGACCTTGCAGCGTGCTATATTCGCCGCGCCTGGTGAGTTAGAAGACCAACATTGTCATGACAACAGCGCGAGCCGAGCCTGAGTCAACAGGTTTACGGCTGCACAATGCAAGCGTTGGTGAATACTGTACGCAGGTTTGCTCCCACACTTCGACAAGGACTCGCAGTCATTTATTGAGCACGCTCAGCAACCTGGACGCGCGCCAGTAGGCGCTCACCGTTGAACTGCCTTGTCTACCAATTTCAACCGTCGTTCCAATTACGAAATGGGTGTATATGAACAAGCGTCTTACCATGGTTGGCATCTCGCTGCTGGTGATTGCCATTATCTACTCGGCGTGTGCGGCGCCGGCGCCGGCGCCCGCTGCCGCCCCCACACCGGCTGAGAGCGCCGCGGCGGCGCCGGCCGCCGAACAGCCAGCGGCGCAGGCTGGCAGCCGGCTCGACACCGTCAAGAGCCGCGGCAAATTGATCTGCGGCGTCAACAATCAGGTGCCGGGCTTTGGCAACGTCGACGCCAGCGGCAACTACAGCGGTTTCGACGTAGACTTCTGCAAAGCTGTCGCCGCCGCCGTGTTGGGCGACGCCAACGCCGTCGAATACCGCTACGCCAGTGGCAACGATCGTTTCACGCTGGTTAGCAGTGGCGAAGTGGATGTGCTCTTCCGCAACTCGACGTGGACGCTCACGCGCGACAGCGCCGAAGTCGGCATGGAATTCATGCCCGTCAACTTCTATGACGGCCAGGGAATGATGGTGCGCAAAGACAGCGGCATCACCAGCCTGGAAGATATGGACGGCGCCACGATCTGCGTGCAGAGCGGCACCACCACCGAATTGAATCTGGCGGACGTCTTCCGCACCCTGGGGCTTGACTTCACGCCGGTCGTTTTCGAGGGCAACGACAAGACCTACAGCGCCTATGACGAAGGCCGCTGCGACGGCTTCACGACCGACAAGTCCGGTTTGGTGGCGACGCAGACCAAGCTCTCGAAGCCGGACGACCACATGATCCTGGAAGAGACTATGTCCAAGGAGCCGTTGGCTGGCGCCGTCTTCCAGGGCGACCCGGTGTGGGCGGATGCCGTGCGCTGGGTGGTCAACGGGTTGATCCAGGCTGAAGAGAGTGGCGTCACCAGCCAGAACGTCAATGAGATGCTGGGCAGCGCCGACCCGACCGTCAAGCGCCTGCTGGGCGTCGAAGGCGAGATGGGCGCCAAGCTCGGCTTGCCGAACGACTTCATGGTGCAGGTGATCACACAGGTGGGCAACTACGGTGAAATCTACGACCGCAACCTTGGCCCGAACACGCCCTTCAACCTGCCACGCGGCCTGAACGCGCTGTGGACGCAGGGCGGCATCCTGTACGCGCCGCCGTTCCGGTAAATCGAGAGTTGGAGATTGGAGATCGAGGGGGCTGGAGACTGCGGCGCGAATGCCCAATCTCTGATCCTTCAATCTCCAATCTCATTCCTCTGCTGTCAACTGCCATGACCAGCTCAACCCTTCCCAACCAGCGCCCTCCCTTCTATCGCGACACGCGCACCATCGCCATCATGTTGCAGGTGCTCTTTTTAGTGGTGGTGTTGGCGATTGGGTGGTTTCTCTACAACAACATGGTGACGCGCCTGGCGGCTGGCAACACGGCGGCTGGCGGTGCGTTGAGTTGGAGCTTTCTCAGCCAGACCGCCGGATTTGGCATCTCCGAAGGTCCCACTTTCCGCCCGGAAGAGAGCTACGGTCGCGCCTACGTTGTCGGCGTGATCAACACGCTGCGCGTTGCTGTTGTCGGCGTCCTCCTGGCAACAGTGCTTGGCTTGCTGGCGGGTATTGCGCGCGTCTCCAACAACTGGCTGCTCAACAAGCTGGCAATGGTCTATGTCGAAATCTTTCGCAGCACGCCGTTGCTGGTGCAGCTCCTCTTCTGGTATGTGGGTGTGATTGCCGCCCTTCCCCCGATCCAGGAAGCGGCGCCGCTTGGCGACCTGGGCTATCTCACCAATCGCGGCATGTACCTGACCTGGATTTTCCCCACCGAGACCGGGCGCGCCTTGACCTGGTGGCTGCTGGGCGGAATCATCGTCGGCGTGGCGGTGGCCTGGCTCCGGCGTCGCCAGTTGGAGCGCGCCGGTGTGCCCGGCAGTGGCGCCCTTGCCGGCGTCGCTGCGTTCGCCCTGGTGGTGGTCATCGGCTACTTCGTTGCGTTCAGCGCCAGTCAGATGCCAGCGACTACGGCTTACGAACTGCGGCGCGGCGACCGTGGCACACTTTTCGAGGACACCAACGGCAACGGCGCATTCGATCTGAACCTCGATCGCCCGCTGGCTTACGTGCCCATCACACTGTATGGCGCCGACGGTCAGGTCGTTGCCAGTGGCATGACGAACGGGGATGGCGCGTTTCGCTTCATCGATTTGCCGGCTGAGGCGACCCGCCTCGAGTGGACGACGCCGGCCCCGCTTGTGCTCAGCGAGCCGCAGCGCCAGGGTTTCAACTTCAGTGGCGGCATCAGCGTCACACCCGAATTTGCGGCGCTGCTGCTGGCGCTGGTCGTCTACACAGGTGCGTTCATCGCCGAGATCGTGCGGGCAGGCATCAACGCCGTCAATAAGGGGCAGTGGGAGGCGAGCCGGGCATTGGGGCTGAACACCGGGGCGACGCTGCGCATGGTCGTGCTGCCACAGGCGCTGCGCGTCATCATCCCTCCGCTGACCAGCCAATATCTAAACCTGGTCAAAAACTCCAGCCTGGCGATTGCGGTGGGGTATCCCGATTTATTCAACGTCTCGCGCACCATCGTCAACCAGACTGGCGCCGAAGTGCAGGGCATTCTTCTCGTCATGGCAACCTATCTCACCTTCAGCCTGATCACGTCGCTCTTTATGAACTGGTATAACAAGCGCGTAGCACTGGTGGAACGGTAGGCAAGGGGGAGACACGCATCGATGGCGACAGACATCCGCTCGACGAGTTGGGTCAACACCAATCATCCAGCGCCAGCGCAGAAGCCGCCCGCCTCCGAAGTGGGGGTGGTGGGCTGGCTGCGCACCAACCTCTTCAGCGGCATCGGCAACAGCCTGCTCACCATTGCGACCCTCATCGTGCTCTATTTCATTGTCGCCAACCTGGGTCGTTGGCTGGTCAATGCATACTGGGAGCCGATTTGGGTTAACCGCAAGCTCTTTGCTGTTGGGCAATATCCGCTCGAGCAACTGTGGCAGCCGGCGCTCGTGCTGCTGATGGTGAGCCTGCTCTTTGGCTTGAGCACCGGGCGCTGGGGCAACATCATGCGCAATTTGGGCGTTGGTCTTGGCGCCCTGCTGCTGGCGCTGGCGCTCATCCCGATCGGATTGCAGGCGCAGATGGTGATGGCGGCGAGCCTGGGGCTGCTGCTGGCTGGCTATTTGAGCGGCGCCCGCGTTGCGATCTCCAGCCGATGGCTGGCGGTGGCGTGGGTGCTCAGCCTGCCGGCGACCTTCGTGATTCTGTTGGGAGGGATCAACCTGCCCAGGCTGGGCGTGACGTCGAATTTTGCGCCGCTGGTCCAGAGCAACCTGTGGGGCGGCTTGATGCTCACCATGCTGCTGGCGCTGGTCGGCATTGCGGTGAGCTTCCCGATCGGGGTGCTGCTGGCGTTAGGACGGCGCAGCAACCTGCCGGTGGTCAAGGTCTTCTGTGTTGGCTACATCGAGCTGATCCGCGGTGTGCCGCTCATCACGCTGCTCTTCATGGGCATGACGATGCTGCCGCTCTTTCTGCCCGGCAACTGGGGCAACCCATCGCAACTCGTGCGGGCGATGACAGCGATCACGTTGTTCAGTGCGGCGTATCTGGCGGAAAATGTGCGCGGCGGCTTGCAGGCGATCCCCAAAGGCCAATACGAGGCCGCCGATGCGCTCGGTCTGAGCGGCTTTGACAAGTTGCGTTTTATCATCTTGCCGCAGGCGCTCACCAAAGTCATCCCGGCGATCGTCGGGCAGTTCATCGGCCTCTTCAAGGACACCTCGCTGGCGTCACTGGTCGGTCTGCTTGAGCTGGTCGCCGTCGGCAAGGCGGTGATCCAGCAACCGGCCTGGCTCGGTGTGACGGGCGGCGTCGCCAAAGAAGTGTACGTGTTTGTTGCCTTTGTCTTCTTTATCTTCAGCTTTGGGATGAGCTTTGCCAGTCGCAAGCTGGAAAGCAAATTAGGGTTTGGCAAGCGATGACGCGATTGAAGGAATGAGCGGTCAGGAGAGTGAGTGCGTGATGGCGTAGCAGCTTGCGTCAGCCAACGTTCCTGCTCTCCCCTCTCCGCATCCCACAATCTCATATTCACAGGAAATTTTTATGGCAGGTCATGCAGAAGACGCTGATATTATCGTCGCCAAAAATGTCAATAAATGGTACGGTGAGTTTCACGCCCTGAAGAACGTCAGCCTGACGGTCAAGCGGCGCGAAGTGGTCGTGATCATTGGCCCATCGGGGTCGGGCAAATCAACCTTCATCCGCACCATCAACCGGCTGGAGGAGCACCAGAGCGGCGACATCGTTGTCGACGGCATCCCGCTGACGCGCGATGTGCGCAACATCGAGGCGATCCGCATGGAGACCGGCATGGTCTTCCAGCAGTTCAATCTCTTCCCCCACCTGACTGTGATGCAGAACATCACGCTGGCGCCGATCCATGTGCGCAAAATGAAAAAGCCGGAGGCCGAAGCGCGCGCCATGCAACTGTTGGAGCGCGTCGGCATCCCGGAGCAGGCGCATAAATACCCCGGACAACTCTCCGGCGGGCAGCAACAGCGTGTGGCTATCGCCCGCGCCCTGGCGATGCAGCCCAAGATCATGCTCTTCGATGAACCGACCTCGGCGCTCGACCCGGAGATGATCCGCGAGGTGCTCGAAGTGATGGAGGAGTTGGCCGAGTCGGGCATGACCATGGTGGTGGTGACGCACGAAATGGGCTTTGCCAAAGGCGTAGCAGACCGCATCGTCTTCATGGACAGCGGCGAAATCGTCGAGATCGGCGCGCCAGATCACTTTTTCACCAACCCGCAGCACGATCGCACGAAGCTCTTCTTGCAGCAGATTTTGAAGTAAGACAACCGAACCCATGCGCCGCCGATGAGCATCGCCAAGAGTGCACGCGCCCGCAAACGCCAGCTTGGGCAATTCCTCACCCCACCGGCGCTGGCGGCGCAACTGGTCGCCACGCTCGAACTGACCGTCCACGACCGTGTGCTGGAGCCAAGCATGGGCAACGGCGCTTTCATTCTCCCGCTCATCACAAGATTCATGGCGCTTTATACTGGATCAGCGGCGACGCGGCTGGCGCAGGTGTTGCAACGCAATGTCTACGGGGTGGAGCTGGACGCAACGCTCTACGCCCAGTGCCTGGACAACATCCGCCGACGCTGGGGCGAGCTGCCCGCGCAGCACAACCTGATGCAGGGCGACTTTTTCCGCCACCATTTTCTGGCTCCGCACGGTGCGGTCGGCGCGCTCACGTTCACGCACATCGTCGGCAACCCACCTTTTGGCGGCACACTCGACCCGGCGCTCCAGGACGAGCTGGATCGCGTCTACGGCTTCAGGAACGGCGCGAAGATCAAGAAAGAGACCTACGCCTTCTTCATCGTCAAGAGCCTCGACCTGTTGGCCGATGGTGGGCGGCTGCGTTTCATCTGTTCGGACACCTTTCTCACCATCAACACCATGCGCGGGCTGCGGCGCTATCTGATGGAGCAGGGTGAAGTGGCGATCCGCACCCTCGATCAATTTTCCGACGAGACCAATCATCCCATGGTCGTGCTGGATTTCACGAAGACCGGCCCCACCGCTGCAATTACAGTGGACGGAGTGCGCACGGTGCGTCAGCAGATCGAGTTGACCGCCAACTTCTCCTGGCGCATTGCCGCCGATCTGGCGCGTTACTTCGCCGGCCCGCGCCTGGGCGACTACATGATCGCCTCCAGCGGCATGACGGTGGGCAAGAACGCGTATTTCGTGCGCAAGATCGAGGACAACACAATTCGCGAGCCATACGCCTTCGAGTTTTTCGACGACCCGATCACGCTCGAAAAGGAGCTGAGCCGCGCCCGCCTGGGCAAGCTCTCCGCCCGGCAGATCGAGAAGACCCGGCGGCTGGAAGCGATCGGTGCGACGCAGCGCGCCGTGCGCGTGGTCGCGCGCCCGGCGCCGCTCACACTCTCCCTGCCCCACCCGGATTACTGTTACTACAACAAGGGCATCCCCGCCATCGTCTACGCACCGCCGACACACGTTATTTACTGGAAAGATGACGGCGAGGCTGTGCTGACCTTCAAGAGGAACGGCAACTGGTATCTGCGCGGCGTCGGCGGCCAGCCGTACTTCAAGCGTGAAGGATTGACCTGGCAACTGATCGCCCGGCGCCTCTACCCTCGCTACCTGCCGCCCGGCTATATCCTGGACAGCGGCGCGCCGTGTGCGTTCTTACGCCCCGGCGTCGCACACGACGAACTGTTCTTCATCCTGGGCTGGACACTGACGCGGCTGTGCAATCGCCTGCTCAAGGAAGTGATCAACCACACCAAGAACATCCAGAGCAAGGACTTCGAGCGCCTGCCCTATCCCTGGTGGGTCGCCGGGCAGGAGAGACGCACGGCGATCAACAGCGTCAGCGCCATGGTGGCTGCCGCCCGGCAAGGTGCATGTTTCACACTTGACAGCCCGGAAATTGCTGCGCTGGAGCGGTGCTACACCATGCCTGAACCGGAGAACGGCGACGGCTGCATTCCAGGATTACCGTAGGTCACCGCCTCCGGCGTGACATCGGCACCCCGTTACGCCGGAGGCGGTGACCTACGGTAATGACTTTGCCCCAAATATGAAATAGACCCTATAACCGGTGCAAGATTTACATTCGTGCGGTGTTGACCCATGATGAATATGACCAGGGCAAATGGAAGGAACAGGCTATGTTAGCGACCAAGATTCAACAAATCACAACTGCTTGGCCGTCTCTGTCCGGCGTGTTGTATGTTCCTCATATTGAACAGGAATATCAAGAGACGGTCAATTTACTGGACAGCTTGATCGATCAGGTGGGCGAAGACGAGAGCCGTCCGTTAGCATCCCTCATGGAAGTGTTGGGAGTGTTGGTTGAGAAATACGAAGATGACCATATCCCCGAAATCACGGAAGTCTAGTGGTTGGGTCACAACAAAACGGGAAAGCTGGCCTACCATCCGTTCCAGCAGACCGCCTGGGACTGATCGGAGTCATACTTGCTGCAATACGTTGTCGCTTCTCTGCGCAATGCAGAAACTCTGAGAGCAGCAAATTTGCTCCCCATAAGGGAACAGGCTAGAATCCCTATCATGCACATCGTTTCTCAGAAGGCGTTGCGTCTCTTTTGGGAGAAACATCCTGATGCGGAGCAGTCACTGCGGGCGTGGTATGTGATAGCCAAGCGTGCTCAGTGGCGATCTCCGGCTGATATCAAGGCAGATTATCGATCAGCCAGTATCATCGGTAACAATTGTGTGGTCTTCAATATCAAAGGCAACACCTATCGGCTGGTCGTGATGACAGCCTATCAGCAGGGACGGCTGTTCATTCGATTTGTGGGCACCCATGCCGAGTACAACGGTATCGATGTCGAGACGATTTGAGAGTGAAAGATGAATGTGATTCGACCGATCCGCAACGAAGAGGATTATGAAACGGCCCTCGCCGAAATTGAAGCGCTGTGGGATGCTGAACCTGGCACCGCAGAAGCTGACCGTCTTGAAGTGCTGGTAACGTTGGTGGAAGCCTACGAGGCCGTCCACTATCCCATTCCATCCCCCGACCCGATCGAACTGATCCTGCACGTGATGGAGGCACGCGGGTTGACACGTCGCGACCTGGAACCCTATCTCGGCTCACGGGCGCGCGTTTCCGAGGTGCTCAATCGGCGACGTCCATTGTCGCTGGAGATGATTCGCAAGCTACAGGCCGGGCTTGGTTTGCCCGCGGGTGTCCTTGTGCAGCCCTATTCATTGCAGGTTCATTCCACACAGGTGATCGCCTCTGCACGCGCCCACTAAAGGTTGTTCGGATTGCGATTGAGTGATCGGTGTCACAACATCACCGAGACGATAGCGCAGCAGCGATATAGTTGACAGCTCGTCTGGATACCTGGCGTCATTGTTGATCAGGCGCCGGACGTTGAACGGCTAACAAGGTGATGTCTGTCAATTCAACCTCAATGCCAGAAGGCAGCCAAAGAATGTAAGCGCCAGGTCGGAACGATCTGATGGTTGCGGTGAACACAACTTTGTCTCCCTTTTGTAGACCTGACTGTCCGCCGCTGTCTTCAAAGTTCAGGATGACTTTCCGATTCCAGCTATTCTTTCCCACGTCCATACGAACCACATTGCTGTCCATTTCGATTACCGTTCCCTGCCACATGACTTCTGTGCCGATCAGACCCCGGAGATACTGTGCCAGCGCATCATCTTTGAGTGATTCGAAGTTTGCAACCAGGGTTGGATAGGTAAACGGTGTTGGCGGCGGCGTAGGCGTCGGGGAGTGGATTAACGTCGGCGTCGGCGTGGATGTTGGCGTCGGCGTCACTGTCGATGTTGGCGTTGAAGTCTTTGTGCTGGTAGGGAGCGGCGTTGGCGTTGCCGTTGGCGGCAAGGGAAGCAGCGTGACATTGGAAAGCACGACTTCTAGCCCGAAGCCCACACCAGGTATCGCATGTGAAGGTTTAATCTCTCGAATTGTTGCTTTGAACCTGATCTCCTCATCTTTGGGCAGCCGCGCCGCGCCGACGCTCCTGCCAAAGTCGAGCGTCACCTTTCTGTACCATTCGGTTCCAGGCAGTTCAACCGATGCCCTGCCGTCATCCCCTTCCTCTGTCACGCGTCCCTGCCAGACAACAACCGCTCCGACGAAAGCCTCACGGCATGCTTTCTTGGCGTCACCATTCAGCGACTCACATGTGGCAACGAGGGTCGGAAATGTAAACGGCGTTGGCGTCGGCGTCATCGAAGGCGTCGGTGTGGTAGTGGGCGTATGGGTCGGCGTAATGGTTGGCGTTGGTGTAGCAGACGCCGTCGCTGTCGCTGTGCTGGCTGGCGGCAGATTCGAGATCGGCTGATCCGAAGTAAATGGCATCGATGTAGAACCATTGGGTGGCATGATGGTCGGAGTTGAGTTGCCATTTGAACCGATACTGGCTTGTGTGGCAGTGGGATTTGGAGGTTGCGATTGTCCCCAGCCAGGGTACACCGCCAGTGCGATTACGACCAGAACGAGACCCGCCAGGGGCAGAATCAATTTCCTGTACGGAAGATCCGTCCACTTCGACGGGGACAGCCTGTCCGCCCACGATTCCGGCTTGACGCCTACGTCGCTCCAAACCCTGCGCAACTTTGCGGTCAGTCGCGCCTGCCTCTCGGATTCCATTGCGCTTTTGAGGTGTTGCTGTTCAGCCAACGCTGCGTTCAAGCTGGCGGTCAACTTGGTAATAGTTTGTTGCGCACTGCTCAACTCGGCGCTCAGCCTGGTCAACTGTTGTTCGGCTGACTCTTTGGCCTGGCGTTCGGATTCAAGGGAACTCTCCAGTTGCTGTTGCGTGCGCTTCTCGGATTCCATTGCACTTTCGAGGCGTTGCTGTTCAGCCAACGCTGCGTTCAAGCTGGCGGTCAACTGGTCAATAGTCTGTTGCGCATTGTGCAGTTCGGTGCTTACCTGAGCTACTTGTTGTTCGGCAGCTTGTCTTGCCTCGCTCTTGGCTTGAATGATCGCCCCGAGATGTTCATGTAATCGCAACAACTCGATTTCGTGAAACCGATTGGCTTCCTCCATCTCACGCTGTATATCTTGATTTGCTCTGCGTAGGTCTTCCGCCTCAATGGCGCATTTTTGTATGGCAACATGAAAAGCGTCCAGGTGTTGTTGGAGATCATCCCTCTGTCTCGCAAAATTCTGCCGCTGGGTTTTCAGTTGATCATTCAGATTAACGATTTCTTTCTCGAGCACAGCAACTCGAGTCTGCGCTTCAAAAAGACTTCTGTTCAACTCGCTTACATAATTTTCGCTCTGTCGTGATGCGTTAAGTTTGGCCTTCAGCGCAAGTTTGTCATTTTCGCTTGCTGTCAATCGCTGTTGTAGTTGATCTATTTGGGCTTGAAGTTGGTCAATTCGCCTCCGTGCTACCTGCAACTCATGATCAAGAATAGGATTACTGTGTCGGTTTTCGGATTTAAGTTTTGCGTCATACTGTGAACGTCTTTGTGGGTCCGATAGGGTTTGATAGGCTTCATTGATCCTTTTGGCTTCTTCCTCCGCCAACCGCCTCATCTCCTGATTATTGTGGAATCTGTCAGGATGAAAGACTTTAATAAGGAACTTGTAGCGTATTGCAAGTAGATGGCTGTCAGCATCAGGAGGTAACCCGATAATGTGATAGAAATTGGTGTCCATATGTGATCTGCACCTGTCGGGAGCACACTAATACACATATTGTGGCAGTACTACTTGAGGTCTCCCTTGTGGCAAAAAAAAACGAGACCTGGTATCTGCCAAACAGAAGGCGACTTCGTATGACAATGGAAATCGCAGTCTTTACCCCAAACTGCGCTGTCTTTTTCAGAAGCAATGGTGCAATCTGGTTGCCTGGGTTGTTGGTCGGTGTGGGGGACACTAAACCCCCTCAGTTGACTGAATTGGTCGGTCGTGACAATTCGATGCAGGAAAGCCGATCGTAAGTTTAGTGTAAGCAGTTTGGCGTCATCTGTCAAAAATTCGCAGATGTCGGTCGATCGGTCGGCCTGGTCTGTGTCAATGCTGGCGTCCTGGCGCGTTGTTTGAGTCCGCATCGTCAGACCACCAATGCTATACTACCCCCACCGACGCACGCTCTACCGTCGAGAAAGGAGAACGTCATCATGGGCATCGTTCTGGAGAAACCCGCGCTACTCACTGGCGCAGATTTGCTGGAGATGGGCGACATTGGGCCAAGCGAGTTAGTCGAGGGAGAGATCACGCCGATGAGTCCAACGCAGAATCTGCACGGGTGGTTGGTGATGGAGCTGGCGCGGCGGCTGGGTAACTTCAATGCCGAGCGGCGGCTGGGCTGGGTGCTGGGCGCCGAGTCCGGCTTGTTCACCCGCCGCAATCCCGACACGGTGCGTGGCATGGACATTGCGTTCATCTCGCGCCGGCGTTTGCCTGCGCTTGCGCCGGGGTTCCTGACGGTTGCGCCGGAACTGGTCGTCGAGATCGTCTCGCCTTCAGACCGGTGGGACGGCGTTCGCCAGAAGATTGCCGAATACTTCAACGCCGGCGTCGACCGCGTCTGGATTGTCGAGCCAGGGCAGCGCAAGGTGCTTGTCTTTCGTGCGCCAGCGGAGCTGACCGAGCTGGGCGAAGACGACACACTGCGTGGGGAAGGCGTACTCGCCGGCTTCGAGCTGCCGCTGCGCGAACTCTTTGGTGAGGAGTTTGCCGAAGATGGCGACGCTGCTCCGGGTTGATAGAGCTGGCGGTATCGCTTCAGGTCACATCCAAATGAGACTCGAAACAGAACGCGGATGACGTAGGTTCGGCGGATTTGCGCTGATCGAAATCCGCGAAGATTCGCCAAATCCGTTCTATCCGCGTTCTATGTCGACCGGTTGAACGGGTTACCCGCTGGCTATTCCGGCAGATTTGCAGAGAACGCTGCGATCGATTCAGCGCCAAGCGCCTGGTCGACCAAC
>Ga0272446_1006669_pt1 | contig 11900 bp, 11 predicted proteins | sample YNPCB0061_FD_194587 | JGI IMG/M metagenome (GOLD analysis project Ga0272446, IMG submission 194587) | Hot spring microbial mat communities from Yellowstone National Park, WY, United States - YNP-CB-006-1 | ecosystem: Environmental > Aquatic > Thermal springs > Hot (42-90C) > Sediment | place... | reverse complement strand
CGCCGACGGTGGCGAAGAAGCGCAATCTCACCGCGCTGTGGGTCACGCTCGGCATCCTCGTCGGCGCGGGCGCGGTCGGCGCCGGCCTCGGCGTCGGGCTCACGCGCCAGAACGTCCCCTCCGCCGATGCCACCCTCACGGCCCGCTGACCCTGCCGATGCCCCTGACGATGGATAACCGCATGCGCACCGTCCTCCTCGCCCTCGTCGCCGCGCTCGGCCTCGGCGCCTCCGCCTGCGACGGCATCTCCGGCGTCTGGGTCGCGGCCACCTGGCGCGCGACCGTCCCGATAGACGCGCTCGAGGTCACCACCACCGTCGCGGGCGGCGTCCCCACCTCCGAGGTCATCTCGGGGAAGAGCGGCGCGCCGCTCGCCGCGCCCTATCGCCTGCTGGTGCAGTCGCCGCCGAACCAGACGCTGTCGGTGCAGCTCACCGCGCAGTCGTCGGGGCGCGCGGTCGCCACCGCCCGCATCGAGGTGACGCCGAAGGAGCGCGAGGTCCCCGAGCTCACCGTCGAGCTTCAACCGGTCGCCGGAATGCAGTAACGTGGAGCGCATGAATCGAGTCTTCCGGCTTCGGGGGCTCGCGGGGGCGGGGTGGCTGTTGGCGCTCACGATCGCCGCGGGCGGGTGCAGTGGGAAGAAAAAGGGCGGCGAGGGGAGTGGCGGCGCGAACGCCTGCGACCAGCCGCGCAAGGAGGTTCGGCTGGCGATCTCGTCGCTGCCGAACACCCTCGACTGGAGCGCGTCGAACGAGTCGAGCGCCCAGAACTACCCGGTCATCCTGGCGATGATGCGCGGCCTCACGCGGCTCGACGACGCGCACCAGCCGGTGCCCGACCTCGCCGAGACGTGGGAGGTCGCGACCGACAAGGATCGCCACCAGGTCTACACCTTCCACCTGCGCAAGGACGTCGTCTGGTCCGACGGCAAGTCACCGCTCCGTGCGAAGGACTTCGTCTTCGGCTGGCGGCGCGCCATCCAGGGCAACGAGCCGGCCGAGATGGCCGACATCGTCGGTGGCGACGCGGTCATCCAGGCGCGCGAGCGCAAGGAGCTGGCCCCCGCCGACCGCGAGGCCGCGGTCAAAAAAGCGCTAGACAACTTTGGCGTGGTGGCCGTCGACGACCACACGCTGAAGGTCACGCTGAAGTCGCCGCGCAGCTACTTTCTCACGCGCATCGCCTACGTCTACACCTACTTCCCGGCGCCGAGCCATGAGCTGGAGCCGCTCGAGGGGAAGGGCGACCAGGCGATCCGCGCCTACTTCAACCAGCCGCGCGACGGCCGCCCGCTGGTCCTCGGCGGCTATCGCCTCGAGACCTGGGATCAGGTCGGCCAGAAGGTGGTGTTGACAAAAAATCCGCACGGCCCGCTCGCCGCCGAGGCGCGCGCCGTCGAGAAGCTGGAGCTGGTGCAGGCCGAGCTCAGCCCGCTCCTCTACGACCAGTGCAAGGTCGACTTCGTCTTCATGGACGACCCGGCGGCGCTCTCCGGCTCGATGAGCGGCGTCTCGCGCAAGCCGCTGCTGTCGACCTACTTCCTCGTCTTCAACGCCTCGAAGGTGGCGCCCGCGCTCCGCAAGGCCATCGCGATGGCGCTCGATCGCCCCGCGCTCATGAAGGGGCTCCTCCCCGAGGTCCGCCCGGCGGTGACCTTCCTCCCGCCCGAGCTCCCCGGCGCCATCGCCGCCGACGATCCGCTGGCCGCGTCGTTCCCCAAGCTCGATCGCGAGGCCGCCAAGAAGGCCGTCGCCGAGGCGGGCTACAAGGGCGAGCCGCTCACCCTCATGGTGCGCGCCAAGGGCACCTTCCTCCCCGAGGTCGGCATCGCCGAGGCGGTCAAGGCGCAGCTCGCCACCATCGGCGTCAACGTCACCATCCAGCCGAGCGCGAACCTCACCAACGACATCCGCGCCGCCGACGGCACCACCCGCGTGCACATGTACATGCGCCGCCTCGGCGCCGACTACGCGCACCCGCAGACCTTCTTCACGCTCTTCCAGGCGCGCGGCAACCACTACTCCGAGTACGACAAGCTCGACGGGGGCAAGGTCCTCGCCGAGCTCGAGAAGCTGCTCGAGGAGGGCGCCGCCGAGACCGAGCCCGCCAAGATGCGCGCCGCCTACGCGCGCGCGCAGGATCTCTTGCAATCCAAGCAGACCCTGATCGTCCCCATCTTCTACCCCGACCGCTACTTCCGGACGCGGCCGTGGCTCGAGGGGATCGGCGTCGATCCCTTCAACTTCCTCACCTTCCGCACGATGCGCGTCAAGCAGTAAATCGGCCCGCATGCGTCGGCTCGTCGGGCGCCTCGCGCGCGATCTGCTGGTCATCCCGCTGACGGCATTTCTTGTCTATCAGCTCGCCGTCCGCCTGCCGCTCGTCGAGGACAACGACGCCAAGTCGCGCGGCGTGGCCGACCTCGCCGAGAAGCTGCGCGCGCGCCTCGGCGCCGACGAGGCGCTGGGCTTCCTCCGGCCGTGGCAGCGGCTCTTCGGCGCGGCCGAGGCCGACGGGCGGCTGCCGACGATCGGCGAGAACCCGGCCTACGATCGGGCGCGGCTCGGCGAGGCGCTGGCGGGCAGCCTCACCGTCGGCGGGCTGGCGCTCGGCTTCGCGCTCTGCATCGCGCTCCTCTTCGCCGGGGCGCGTGTCCTCCTCGGCGGGCGGCGCGCCGACGGGGCGCTCGAGCTCCTGCCGACGATCGCCTACGCGCTGCCCTCGTTCGTGGTCACCGTCCTCGTGGTGCGCTTCGTCGAGGACGCGGCCAACGACGCCGTCGCCGCGGCGGTGGTCTCGATCGGCCCCGGCGTCTTCCTCGGCGCGGTGCTGCACGACGCGCTCCGCCTCGAGATGGAGCGCCCCTACGCGCGGGTGGCGCTGGCCAAGGGGCGCTCGCGCCTCGGAGTTCTTGTCAAGCACGCCCTCCAGAACGCGCTCCCGTCGCTGCTCGACGCCATCCCGCCGGTGGCGACGGCCATCCTGGCCGGCTCGTTCGTGGTCGAGAAGCAGCTCCTCAACCGCGAGTACTTCGGCGCCATCTACGTCGACTCGGCGCTGCGCGGCCAGGCGCAGATCGAGGTCATGGTGGTGGCCACGACGACCTTCGCGGCGATCCTGGTCCTCGTCTCGCTCGCCGCCGAGCTGGTGCGCCTCCTCGTCGACCCGCGCCGGCGCAGCGCCGCCGCCGAGGAGGCGAATTCGTGACCAGCGGAGCGGCGCGACACCGCGCGACAGAAGCGGCTCGTCCTCGCACAGCGGATGCGCGCGGGGTCGCGCGACGCGGAGCGAGACGATGATGACCCCGCGATTCAAAGGGCGGCTCGGGCTCGTGATCCTGGCGCTGGTCTTCGTCGGCAGCGTCGGCTACGCGCTCGTCGGCGAGCGCCTCCCCGGCGAGTGCGTCTTCGGCACCGTCCCCGGCCGCCAGGCCACCGTCTGCGCGCTGACCTTCTCGGGCCTGTGGCGCTCGGCGGCGACCGGGCTCCTCTCGGGCGGCGCCGCGACCCTCCTCGCGCTGGGCCTCGCGCTGCTGGCGCGCCGGGCCGGCGGCGTCGTCGAGCAGGCGCTGGTCAAGGGCGCCGAGGTCGTCTTCTCGATCCCCGACGTCCTCATCCTCGTCGCCATCGCCTTCGGCGCCAAGATGCTGCGCGACGCGGGCAAGCTCGACCTCTCGCCCTTCTGGCTGATGACCGGCTCGCTCGTCGCCATCGGCTGGGCGGCGCCGATGCGCATGATCGTGAACCGCCTGCGCTCGCTCGAGGAGCAGGAGTTCGTCTTCGCCGCGCGCTCCCTCGGCGCGACGCGCGGGCGCGTGCTGCTCGTGCACGTCCTGCCGCTGGCGCGGCCGTTCGTGCTGGCCATCTTCCTCTTCCGCGTGCCGACGACCATCCTCACCGAGTCGACGGTGAGCTTCCTCCTCGGCGCGGGCGCCAGCGGCGGAAGCGACGCCTCGCTCGGCGCCTTCATCGCGCAGAACTACCGCACGCTCATGGTGACCGGCTTCCGCGTCGTCGGGCCGGCGCTCCTCCTCTTCTTCCTCCTCATCGTCGGCTTCCACTGGGCGGGCCAGGCGGTGCAGGCGCGGGCGGACCGCACGTGAGCGCCGCCCTCCTCGAGATCGACGCGCTCACCGTCGAGTTCGGCACGCCCGCCGGGCCGCTGCGCGCCGTCGACGGCGCCACCCTGCGCCTCGAGCCCGGCCGCGCCCTCGGGCTCGTCGGCGAGAGCGGCAGCGGCAAGTCGGCGCTGGCCACCTCGATTTTGCGTCTACACCAACATGCCCGCCTCGGCGGCGCCATCCGCTGGAAGGGCGAGGACCTCCTCCGCAGCGACGAGAAGTCCATGCGCAAGCTGCGCGGGTCGCAGATCGCGATGGTCTTCCAGGACCCGATGTCGTCGCTCAACCCCGCGCACCGGGTGGGGCGCCAGATCGCCGAGCCGCTGCGCCTGCACAAGCGCCTCTCGGGCGCCGCCGTCGACGCCGAGGTCCACGCGCTCATGGCCAAGGTGGGCATCCCCGATCCCGTCGAGCGCGCCAAGGCCTACCCGCACCAGCTCTCGGGCGGGCTGCGCCAGCGCGTGCTCATCGCCATGGCGCTCGCCTGCGGCCCCGAGCTGCTGATCGCCGACGAGCCGACCACCGCCGTCGACGCCACCATCCAGGCGCAGATCGTCGAGCTCTTGCGCCGCCTGCAGCGCGAGACCGGCATCGCGGTGCTGCTGATCACCCACGACCTCGGCCTGGTCGGTGAGCTGTGCGACGACGTCGCGGTCATGTACGCCGGGCGCATCGTCGAGACCGGCCCCGTCGCCGCCGTGCTCGGCGCCCCGCTCCACCCCTACACCGCCGGCCTCCTCGCCAGCGCCCCGGCTCTCGACGGTGACCGCGGCGCGCGCCTGCGCGAGATCCCCGGCGTGGTCCCCGACCTGCGCGCGCTGCCGCCCGGCTGCCGCTTCCAGACCCGCTGCGCCGCCGCGCAAGAGCGCTGCCGCAGCGACGAGCCGCAGTGGACGGCCGTCGACGCCGCGCGCGGCCACCGCTGCCATTTTCCGCTCGACAACAAAGGCCCGCGCTGATGCCCGCGCTCATCGAAGCCACCGGCCTCACCAAGCGCTTCCCCGTCGGCGGCGGCCTCCTCCTCCGCGCCCGCCGCGCGGTCCACGCGGTCAGCGACGTCTCGCTGGCCATCGAGCGCGGCACCACCCTCGGCCTCGTCGGCGAGAGCGGCTGCGGCAAGTCCACCGTCGGCCGCCTCCTCCTCGGGCTCCAGCGCCCCACCGCCGGCCGCGTCGTTTTTGATGGACAGGATCTCGGCGCGCTCGACGAGGAGGCGCTCCGCAAGCTGCGCCGCCGCATGCAGATGGTCTTCCAGGATCCCTACGGCGCCCTCAACCCGCGCATGCCGATCGCCGACGCCGTCGCCGAGCCGCTGGTCATCCACCACCCGCAGCTCTCGGCGGGCGAGCGGCGCGATCGCGTCCTCCAGCTCCTCGGCCGCGTCGGCCTGCGCGCCGATCAGGCGCAGCGCCTCCCGGCGGAGTTCTCCGGCGGCCAGCGCCAGCGCATCGTCATCGCCCGCGCCCTCGCCGCCGAGCCGGAGCTGCTCTTCGCCGACGAGCCGGTCTCGGCGCTGGACGTCTCGATCCAGGCGCAGATCGTCAACCTCCTCGCCGACCTCCAGCGCGAGCGGCAGCTCAGCTACCTCTTCGTCTCGCACGATCTGAAGGTCGTGCGCCACGTCGCCCACCGCGTCGCCGTGATGTACCTCGGCCGCGTCGTCGAGGAGGCGCCGACGGAGCCCCTCTTCGCGCGCCCGCGCCACCCCTACACCGCGTCGCTGCTGGCGGCCATCCCCGATCCGAAGCGCCGCGCCGCGGGCACCCCGCGCCGCCTGCTGCTGGTCGGCGATCCGCCGTCGCCGATCGCGCCGCCGTCGGGGTGCGCGCTGCACCCGCGCTGCCCGCTGCGCCCGACGCTCGGCGCAGCCGATCAGGAGCGCTGCGCCCGCGAGGCGCCCGCGCTCGCCGGCGATGGCCATCGCGTCGCCTGCCACCACGCCGATCGGCTGGACGATATCCGCTAGACAGGTATCCGGGGGAGGGGGAATGAGCAGCCAACGTCTCTTGTATCTGCGCCCGCGCGTGCTCCTGCAGGGCGCGCTCGGCTTCTCGGGCGGCATCCCCTACATGCTGACCGCCTCGACGCTGGCGGCCTGGATGACCAACGTCGGCGTCAAGCTGAGCGACATCGGCCTCTTCTCGCTGGTCAGCATGCCCTACTCGCTCAAGTTCCTCTGGGCGCCGCTCCTCGATCGCTTCAGCCCCGGCTTCCTCGGGCGCCGCCGCGGCTGGATCCTCGTCGGGCAGCTCGGCCTCGTCGCCGCCATCGCCATCCTCGGCGGCACCGACCCGGTGCGCGAGCCGACCACCACCGCGCTCGCCGCGGTCGCCGTCGCCTTCCTCTCGGCGACGCAGGACATCGCCATCGACGCCTACCGCACCGACGTCCTCCGCCCCGACGAGCGCGCCGCCGGCACCGCCACCTACGTCTTCGGCTATCGCATGGCGATGATCGTCTCGGGCGCGCTCGCGCTGCGCCTCGCCGACTGGCTCCACAGCTGGTTCCAGGTCCACCTCCTCATGGCCGCGGCGATCGTCCCCACGATCGTCGCCACGCTGCTCGCACCGTCTCCGCCCGCCATCGAGCAGCCGCACCGCTTCAGCGAGGTGGTGGTCGCGCCCTTCGTCGACTTCTTCCGCCGGCGCGGCGCGGTGATCATCCTGGTCTTCATCACCCTCTATCGCCTGGGCGACACCGTCGCGGGCACGATGGTGACCTCGTTCCTCCTGAAGAGCGGCTACACCAACAGCGAGGTCGCCGACGCCACCAAGCTCCTCGGGATGATCGCGTCGATCACCGGCGCGCTCGGCGGCGGGGCGCTGGTGGCGCGCTACGGCCTCCTCAAGTGCCTGTTCGTCTTCGGCATCCTCCAGGCGGTGACGAACCTCGGCTACTTCCTCATCGCCTCGAACGAGCGCAGCCTCGTCCTCCTCTGGGGCGCGGTCGGCGTCGACAACCTCTGCACGGGTCTGGCGATCGCGGCGTCGACGGCGTTCCTCATGGCGCAGTGCAACCACCGCTTCTCGGCGACGCAGTTCGCGCTCCTCACCAGCGCGTCCGGGATCGCCGGGCGGCTCCTCGGCGGCGCCTCGGGCTACCTCGCCGAGCAGGTGGGCTGGCCGTCGTTCTTCCTCATCACCATCGTGCTCGGCGCGCCGGCGCTGCTCCTGCTCGTGATCCTCGGCCGCCAGGGGGCGGTCGTCGACGCCACGGCGGAGGATCTGGCGCGCGCCCAGGAGGCAGGAGATTGATGCGCATGCACCATCGTTTCGTTTTCATCGCAGCCGCATTCCTCATCGCTGGAGTCCCCGCCCTGGTGCGCGCGCAGCAAGGCAACGCGCGCGCCGAGGAGCTCGCGAAGAAGTCGGCCAACGCCGCCCGCGCGATGGCCGCGCTGCGCGCCCACGCCGCGCGCATCCAGGCGCCGGCGGTCCGCGCGGCGGTGACGGCGATCCTCGACAACCCGGCGCCGACCTTCATGGCCCGCCACCCCGACGCGGCCGCGCGGCAGACGATCCGCGCCGCGCTCGTCGCCGAGGGGCTGCTCGACGCCGCGGTCTCCGTCGAGCAGCTCTTCCCGCCGCTCGCCGACCCGACGCGCGCGCCGCTGTCGTTCGCGGCCGCGCCCGGCGGCACGCCCGACAAGCACCACAGCTACCCGGGCGGCCTCGCCGAGCACTCGCTCTTCAACGTCGAGTCGGCGCTCGGCCTGGCGCGTCTTTATGTCAAGCAGTATGGCGTCACCCGCGTCGACGAGGACGAGCTCATCGCCGCGGCGATCCTCCACGACGCGCTGAAGGCCTGGTGCCTGCAGTGGAGCGCCGAGGGCGAGATGACCACCCAGGCGGTCGTCGCCGGCACCGCCTCGCACCACCCCTTCATCGTCGCCGAGGCCATCCACCGCAAGCTCCCCGCGTCGCTGGTGGTCACGCTCGCCTCGGCGCACGAGCCGCCCACGCTCGACGGCGCGGCGAAGGTGGTCCGCTTCCTCCGCGCGGGCGCGCTCCTCGCGGGCGCCGATCCGGTCGCGCTCGGCCTCCTCAAGCGCGACGCCGCGGGCGCCTTCACGCTGGCCCAGCCGGCGTCGTTCGAGGCCGTCATCAACCACCTCGGCGATCACGACTACGTGCTCACCGATCCGGCGGGGCAGGCGGTGGCCGCCGCGGTCGATCGCCTCCTCCGCGCCGACGACCCGAAGGCCAGCGCGAGCGAGCTGCGCTGGCGCCGCCTCGCCGTCGAGACGCGCGTCCCCGCGCTCCGCCTCTACGAGGCGCTGGTCCGCGGCGGCGACCCCGCGGTGCGCGCGCTCTTGAAGTAGCTACAATCGGCGGACGATGCGCGTCCTCGTCCTCAACGTCGGCAGCACCTCGGTCAAGTATCGGCTGTACGAGATGGACACCGAGGCTGCGCTCGCCTCGGGCGCCGTCGAGCGCGTGGGCACGCCCCAGGCGGTGCACCGCTTCCGCGTCGGCGTCGACAAGGGCGAGGCGCCGCTCGAGGCGCCGAACGTCGACGGGGCGCTGCGCGCGGTGCTGGCCCACCTGACGGCGCCGGGCGGGCCGGTGCCCGACGTGACCGAGATCCGCGGCGTCGGTCACCGCGTGGTCCACGGCGGCGAGAAGCTGGTCGCGCCCGTGGTCGTCACCGACGAGGTGAAGGCGGCGATCCGCGCCTGCGCCATCTTCGCGCCGCTACACAACCCGGCGAACCTGGCGGGCATCGAGGCGGCGCAGGCGGCGCTCCCGCAGGCGACGCACGTCGCGGTGTTCGACACCGCCTTCCACGCCGAGCTCCCGCCCGAGGCCTACCGCTATGGGCTGCCGCGCGAGCTCTACGTCGAGCGCGGCATCCGTCGCTACGGCTTCCACGGGCCGAGCCACCAGTTCATGGTCGCCTCGGCCTCGGAATTCCTGCGCACCGACGCGTCGCGCCTGCGGCTCATCACCTGCCACCTCGGCGGCGGGGCCAGCGTGGCGGCGATCGACGGCGGGCGCTCCGTCGACACCTCGATGGGGATGACGCCGCTCGAGGGGCTGCTCATGGGGACGCGCGCGGGCGACCTCGATCCGGCGGTGGTGCTGCTGCTGGCGCGGCAGGGATTGTCGCTAGACGACATCGACACGCTGCTCAACCGGCGCTCGGGGCTGCTCGGGGTGTCGGGGGTGTCGGCCGACTTCCGCGACATCGAGCGCGCGGCCGACGGCGGCAGCGACGACGCGCGCCTGGCGATCGAGATGTTTGTCAATCGGCTGCGCAAGTACATCGGCGCCTACGCGGCGACGCTGGGCGGGGCCGACGCGCTGGTCTTCACCGGCGGCATCGGCGAGAACTCGGCGCGCGTGCGGGCGGCGGTGTGCGATCGGCTGGCCTTCCTGGGGGTGGTGCTCGACGAGGCGAAGAACGCGGCGGCGCGCCCGCGCGAGGCGGTGTGGGGCGTCGTCGACGTCGCGGCGCCGCGCGCGCCCACGCGCGTCCTGGTGGTCGCCACCGACGAGGAGAAGATGATCGCGCGCGACGTGGTGCGGGCCATCGCCGGTCCGACGGCGGCGCGGCGGCGGGTGGGCGGCGAGGCCATCCCCGTCGGGGTGAGCGTGCGCCACGTGCACCTCTCGCGCGCCGACTGCGACGCGCTCTTCGGCGCGGGCTACGAGCTGACCGAGCGGCGTCCGGTGACGCAGCCGGGGCAGTACGTGTGCCGCGAGACGGTGGACCTCGTCGGCCCGAAGGGGGAGCTCGCGCGCGTCGCGATCATCAACCCGCTGCGCAAGGAGACGCAGGTGGAGCTGTCGCGCACCGACGCCATCGCGCTCGGGGTGTCGCCGCCCCTGCGCGAGTCGGGCAAGCTCGACGGGACGCCGGGGCTCACCCTGCGCGGCCCGGCCGGGACGGTGACCATCCCGCGCGGCGTGATCCTCGCGCACCGCCACGTCCACATGAGCCCCGACGACGCCGCGCGCTTCGGCGTGCGCGACGGCGCGGTGGTGCGGGTGCGCATCGAGGGCGACCGCGAGGGCGTGCTCGGCGACGTCCTCGTGCGCGTCAGCGACAAGTTCGCGCTCGACCTCCACGTCGACACCGACGAGGCCAACGCGCTGGCGCTCGGCAACGACTCGGTCGTCTCCTTCGACGGGCCGCAGGAAATTCCGTAAAGCGACAAAGCGGCGGCGCTGCTAGACTCGGCGCCATGAACGGACAGCTCAGCCTCCTCGTGGTGCACTTCCTCGGGTTGATCCTCATCGCCGGCGCGACGGTCGGGGCCTGGGTCGCCGACGGGGCCGTGTTCAAGCGGCTCCCGGGGGATCGCGCGGGCGCGGCGGCCCTCGCGGCGACGCTGCGCGCCTATGGCGTCGCGGCGCAGCTCGGCGCGGCGGTCCTCTTGCTCTCGGGGCTCGGCCTCCTCGCCGTCGGCAAGTGGGCTTACTGGGGCGCGCTCTGGCTGACCATCAAGCTGGGGCTCTTCGTCGCCCTGGGCATGTTCGGCGGCATCGTCGGCGGGAGCTCGGGTCGCAAGCTCGGGGCGCTGCTGGCGGCGGCGGCCGCGCCCGGGGGCTCGCTCGACGAGGCCGCGGTCGCCAAGCTGCGCGCGACGCGCATGTCCTTCCACTACGTCGAGACGGTGATGTTCGTCGCCGTCGTCGCGCTCGCCATCTTCAAGATCAGCTGACCCTCGTCGCCGCCGAGGCGCGGCTGCCGTCGGGTCGTCGATCGTGCTACGACAACTTGACGCCGATGCAGCCTTCGAGGCGACAACCTGACGTCGTGTTCGAGCCGGTGATGGAGTCACCGGCCATGCGGCGCGTCGACCAGATCGTCCGCGCCGTCGCTGCGAAGGACGTCACGGTGACGCTGATCGGGGAGAGCGGCTCGGGCAAGGAGGTGCTCGCCCGTCGGGTGCACGAGCTCTCCAACCGGCGGCGCGGCCCCTTCATCCCGATCAACTGCGCGGCGATCCCCGAGTCGCTCTTCGAGAGCGAGCTCTTCGGCCACGAGCGCGGCGCCTTCACCGGCGCGACCGACCGCCTGCGCGGCAAGGTCGAGGCGGCCAACCAGGGGACCCTGTTCCTCGACGAGATCGGCGAGATGCCCATCTCGATGCAGGCCAAGCTGCTGCGCTTCATCGAGAACCGAAAGTACATGCGCGTCGGCGGCAGCACGAAGATCGACGCCGACATCCGGCTGGTGTTCGCGACGCTGCGGCCGATCGAGGAGGAGGTCCAGGCGGGGCGATTCCGCGGCGACCTCTTCTATCGCATCCAGGGGATCACGGTGCACGTCCCGCCGCTGCGCGAGCGGCGCGCCGACATCTTGCCGATGTTCAGCCAGTTCCTGTCGCAGCTCTCCGCGAAGCACGGGGTACGGCCGCCTCGGCTCACGCGCGAGGCGAAGGCGGCGCTGTTGCACCACGGGTGGCCGGGGAACGTGCGCGAGCTGCGGAACGTGATCGAGACGCTGTGTTTGCTGCGCGAGGGGAAGCCGGTTCGGGTGGCGGATCTGCCGGAGGCGCTGCGGCGCGGGCGGCGCGAGGAGGCGCGGGGGGCGGCGGGGACGGCGACGACGGCGCCAGCCACGATCACGCTCGAGCTCGACGAGGGGCTGGAGGCCATCACCGCGCGGGTCGTCGAGGCGGCGCTCGCACTGGAGCACGGGAACAAGATCGCGGCGGCGCGGCGGCTGCGGATCAGCCCGCGGACGATTCAGCGGTACGTCGCGGCTGGGCGGGTTCGGTCGCGGCGAGAGTAGTCGTCGTCCCTGAGCGCGTCGCGGGGGCGGGGAG
>Ga0272446_1006668_pt1 | contig 11902 bp, 9 predicted proteins | sample YNPCB0061_FD_194587 | JGI IMG/M metagenome (GOLD analysis project Ga0272446, IMG submission 194587) | Hot spring microbial mat communities from Yellowstone National Park, WY, United States - YNP-CB-006-1 | ecosystem: Environmental > Aquatic > Thermal springs > Hot (42-90C) > Sediment | place... | reverse complement strand
CGCAGGCGGAGTGAGGAATCTAGCGGTGCCCATGCGCCGCAAGACCCCTCGCGGAGCCTGCCCTGCCCCTCGACAAGCTCGGGAGCCGCGCAGCCGAAGGGCTCGGGGTGACATGGGTTGCTCCCGGGGCCACTGGCCCGCCGCCGGGCCATCAGGTACGCGGAATGACAGCGGCGCTGACATACGAACTCCAACTGTAGTAATAGCCGCTAGCCGGCGCTGCGGTGGCCAGCGGAGGGTGTGGGCGCAACGCGCCCACATCTTTCATTCTGCCGGGGGCGCGGGGGAAACCTGGTTTCCCCACCTTACCAACCCCTCCCGGGGTGCTTGACAGCTGATAAACCGACAATGACTACTACCACGCTACAAATTGTCATTTGTGCCGAAAAACATTTGAAACGGCAATGCTATGCTTGGAGCACTGAACGAGGGTCGCGCGGACCGTACGGCTCGTCACTCGTCACTGGCATAACGAGGTTCGCCATGCGTCAGGCACGGATCTTTCTTCAGCTCAGACCGCTTGAGCGCCGGCTGGTGCTCGACGCGCTGGCCCTGGTGGTTGTGACGCGCCTGGCCCTGACCACGCTGCCGTTCCAGCGCGCTCAGCGCATCGCTGAAGACTGGGCGCGCCGGCCCACCCGGGCGGCCTGGCAGCCGACAGCCGGTCAGATTGCCTTCGCGGTGACGGCGGTGGCCCGCTACGTGCCGGCCGCCACCTGTCTGACCCAGGCCCTGGCGACCCGCGCGCTCCTCGCGCGCTACGGCTACGCCGGCGATCTGCGCATCGGCGTGGCAAAGAGCGACAGGGGCCGGCTGGAGGCGCACGCCTGGATCGAGCACGACGGCCGCATCCTGGTCGGCGGCCCCGCCGCCCACGTGGCGCGCTATACGCCGCTCCCCGCGCCGCAGCGCTGGTGAGCAGGGGCGAAAAAAACCTTTCGCCCCCGTTCGCCCCCTCCCCAGCCCTCCCCCGCTGGGGGAGGGAGTCCGGCGCAACAGGGGAGGGTTGGGAGCTACCATCACCGGATACGCTGCGGCTCCAGTGATCGGCGGGTCCGGCGCCTCCCCCCAGCGGGGGGAGGTTGGGAGGGGGGCAGATCGGCACGAGACGGTAAAGCTGACCAATACCTTTATCTTACGCAAGCGACGAGGCAGCATGAGCGCAATCTTCGGCATCTTCCATCGCGATGGGCGCCCGGTGAACCCGGAAGAACTGGCGCGCATGCAGGCCGCCCTGGCCCACCGCGGCCCCGATGGGGCGGGCGCCTGGCACGATGGCCCGGCGGGCCTGGGGCAGCTGATGCTGCACACCACCCCCGAGTCGCTCAACGAGCACCTGCCGCTGCTCAGCCGCGACGGGCGGCTGGCGCTCACCGCCGATGCACGCCTCGATAACCGCGACGAGCTGATCGCCGCCCTGGACCTGCGCGACCGCCCCGCCGCCCGGCTTGCCGATAGTGAACTGATCCTCGCCGCCTACGAACGCTGGGGTGAGCGCTGCGTCGAGCGCCTGCTGGGCGACTTCGCCTTCGCCGTCTGGGACCGGCGTGAACAGCAGCTCTTCTGCGCGCGCGATCACATGGGCGTGAAGCCGTTCTACTACTACTACTCCGATCGCCTGGTTGCCTTTGCCTCCGAGATCAAGGGGCTGCTGGCGCTGCCGCAGGTGCCACGCCGGCTCAACGAGGTATGCGTGGCCGACCACCTCGCGCTGCTCTTCGAGGATCCCTGCATAACGTTCTATCAGGACATCGTGCGCCTGCCCGCCGCCACAACCCTGCTGGTGACAGCCGCTCAGCAGCGCACGCAGCGCTACTGGACCCTCGACCCCACCTATGAGCTGCGCCTGGGCTCGGATCAGGAGTATGCCGAGGCTTTCCGCGCGATTTTTAGCGAGGCAGTGCGCTGCCGGCTCGCCAGTGCCTACCCGGTGGGCGCGCTGCTCAGCGGCGGGCTCGACTCCTCGTCGATCGCCTGCACCGCCCGCGATCTGCTTGGCGCCCAGGGCCGCGATCCGCTCCATACCTTCTCAGCGGTCTTTCCCGATCTGCCGGAGAGCGAGCGCCGGCGCATCGATGAGCGAGTCTTCAGAGATACCGTGCTGGCCAGCGGCGCGTTTGTCGCCCACGAGATCCGCGCCGACCAGCTCAGCCCGATGGGTGACCTGGCCCGTATGCACTGGCACCAGGACGAGGCCTTCTTCGGCCCCAACCTCTATATCCACTGGGCCCTGCACGGCGCCGCCCGCCAGCAGGGGGTGCGCGTGCTGCTCGATGGCACCGATGGCGATACGACCGTCTCCCACGGCTGGGAGCGCCTGGCCGAACTGGCCCGCCGCGGGCGCTGGTGGCAGTTGTATCAGCAGGCCGATGCCTGCGCCCGCCACTACCGCTCCTCCCGCTGGTGGTTCATCGCCCAGCTCGGCTTCGCGCCACTGGTGCCCGAGCCGGTCACGGCGGCCTGGCAGACCCTGCGCGGACGCCGGCAGCCGCCCTGGGGCGATCGGAGTGTGATCCACCCGGATTTCGCCCGGCGGATCGGCCTGGCCGAGCGGGTTGCCGCCTTCTCGCGCCCTACGCGCAATCCCTGGCGCTCCGCCCGCCAGAAACATGCCGCTGCACTCAGTTCGCCACTGCTGAGCTCGACGCTTGAACTGGCCGACAAGGTGGCGGCCGGCTGTGGGATCGAGGCCCGCTACCCCTTCTTCGATCGCCGGCTGATCGAGTTCTGCCTGTCGCTCCCGGTTGAGCAGAAGCTGCATAACGGCTGGGATCGGATCGTGATGCGCCGCGCTATGGAAGGGGTGCTGCCGCCGGTGGTGCAATGGCGCAAGATCAAAGCCAATCTCTCACCGAATTTCCAGCTCCGCCTGCTCGCCTGTGAGCGTGAACGACTCGAAGCCGTGCTACACGAACATGTCCCCCTGGTAGCTGACTTTGTCGATCTGGCCGCACTACGCCAGGCCTACCAGCAGTATGCCGGCCAGCCGGAGCAGTTCAACAGCGAAGCCATTATGGTCTACACCGTGGCCAACCTGGCCCTCTGGCTGCATAGCAAACCCCTGACCCGCGACCTCAGCCGGCCTGAGGCGCCTGTTTCATACACCGAGGAGCCGCAACCACTCGCCAATGCACCCTGATATGGCTCCCGGTCACCTGCCACCATCAGCCGGCCCGTTTAGACGCTGGCGGGCTGAGCCAGGAGCGCAAAGACCGGATTCTATATACCATGCCCAGTTGTTGGGCAGCGGCAGTAAGGCCTGAAGACACAAAAGGAGGAGACCGATGAAGTCCGAAGGAATGGCAGTCCCCAAGCTCGGCTGGAGCACGCCAACGCTGAAGAGCTTTGGCACGGTGGCCGAGATCACGCAGTCGGAGATCTGCAAGAATGCAGGAACTGGTGACACAATTACGATCGGGACCACCGTCATCACCGGTATTCCAGGCAGCAGCGTGATCTCGTGCTCGTAGTAGGCCGCGGCGAGCGGTTCCCGGGATGGCCGTCCGCTCAGCCCGGAGCCGTCAGAGGGAGGATTCAGAATGAAGGTGCCAGGGTAACCCCACCAACGTTCTGAGCATGACCGGGTCGGAGCGTTCAGGGGGAGGCTGCGCTTCCCCCTGAACGTGGCATTGAACGACAGTCCGCAGCCAGTATCTCGAAAGAGCGGAACAATGATGTATTTGTATACAGCCTATGGCCTGACCATCCAGTCGGCCCGACCGCTCCCGGAACTGGCGCCGGGCGGGGTGCACGCCGATGTGCTGGTGCACTATGCGCCGCCGCGCCTGCTTGCCGATCTGCCCACGGCCGGCAGCACGCTCACGCTCGACCGCGAGGCGGCGCGCTTGCGCATCGCGGGCGTTGGCGAGTTCGTTGCGCGCCAGGGCCGCGAGATTATTGTTACGCCACTGCCCGAGGCAGATCAGCGGGGACTTGAGATCTACGTAGTGACCGTGTTGCTGCCGATCGTTCTGTACCAGCGCCGGCTGCTCGTGCTGCACGCCAGCGCCGTGGCCATTGATGGCGTAGCCGTCGCCTTTGTCGGCCAGCCCGGCCAGGGCAAATCAAGTACGGCCGCCGCGCTCTTCCGGCAGGGCCATCCCCTGCTCGGCGATGATGTGCTTGCAGTTGATCTCCAGGCCGGGCATGCGCTGGCCTGGCCAGGCTTCCCGCAGATCAAGCTGCACGAGGACGTGGCGGCCACGCTTGGCTACACCAACGGCGCCCTGCAGCCAATCCATCCCCTGGAGCCGAAGCGCAGTCTGTCCGCCCGGCAGAGCTTCGCTGCACACGCGCTGCCGCTGCAGGCCGTTTTTGTGCTTGACACGGGCGAACGCACATGCGTTGAGCTCCTGCAGCCTGCCGAGGCTTTGATCGCGTTGATCCCCCACCTCTATGTCGCCCACCAGGCGAAGGATCAGATCGGCTTCACGCAGCTCACGCAGCTGGTGCAGTGTGTGCCGATCCTACGTTTCAGGCGCACACTGGACCTGGCGACGCTGCCGGAGCTTGTGCCCATGATTGAAGACACGGTCGCCAGCCTGGGGCTGGCACGTTACGTCTGAGAGAAGGCAAACCGTATGGAAGCACCGCGAGGCCATCTGCCGCGCCTGCTGGAACCGCTGCAATACTGGCCGCGCACCCTGCGCCTGATCTGGGCCGCCGCGCCGGGCTGGACGGTGGCCTGGCTGCTGCTGCTGGTGCTCCAGGGGCTATTGCCGGTGGTGCCGGTCTACTTGACCCGACCGATCATCAACGGCCTGGTGGAAGCGGTCCGGGCCGGTGGCGCGTGGCCCGCCATCGAGCCGTTGCTCTGGTTGGGCGCGCTGATGTTCGGCGCCATGGGCCTGATCACCGCCGTGCAGAGCCTGATCGGCTGGGTTCGTACCGCCCAGGCCGAACTGGTCCAGGACCATATCAGCGCCTTGATCCACAAGCAGTCTGCCGCAGTTGACCTGGCGTTCTACGAGATGCCGGAGTATTTCGACCAGCTCGATCGGGCGCGGAGCGAGGCCAACAGTCGCTCGCTCGCCTTGCTGGAGAATGGGGGCAGCCTCATCCAGAATGGGATCACCCTGGTCGCCATGGGCGCCCTGCTCATCCCCTTCGGGCTCTGGCTGCCCGTGCTCCTGCTGCTCAGCACGCTCCCGGCACTGCTGGTGGTGCTGGCCACCGATCGCCGCTATCACCAGTGGTGGGCCAGGGTAGCCCCCGAGCGGCGCCGTGTCCAGTACTACGACATGGTTCTGACGATGAGCCATTTTGTCGCCGAGTCGCGGCTGTTTGGGCTGAGCAGCCATTTTCAGGCGGCCTTCCAGGCGTTGCGGCGCCGGCTGCGCGGTGAACGTCTAGGCCTGATGCGGGTCCAGATCCTGGCCCAGCTTGGCGCCAGCCTCGCAGCCATGGTCGTCGCAGGCGCCACGCTAGCCTGGATGGTCTGGCGCACGCTGCAGGGCCAGTTGACCCCTGGTGATCTCGCGCTGTTCTATCAGGCGTTCCAGCGTGGCGAGGGGCTGATGCGTTCGCTGCTGAGCAATGCCGGGCAGATCTATAGCAACAGTCTCTTCCTGGGCAACCTGTTCGGTTTCCTTGCGCTGCAGCCGACGGTGGTCGATCCACCGGCACCGGTGGCGGCGCCGGTACGACTGCACCAGGGCATCCGCTTTCGCGGCGTGACCTTTCAGTACCCTGGCAGCGCGCGCCCGGTGTTCGAGCAGTTCGATCTGACCATTCCCGCCGGCAAAGTGGTGGCCATCGTCGGCGCCAACGGCGCCGGCAAAAGCACCCTGATCAAGCTGCTGTGTCGCTTCTATGATCCAGTCGCCGGCAGCATCGAATTCGACGGGATCGACATTCGCCAGCTGCGCCTGGCCGAGCTGCGCCGCAACATCAGCGTGCTTTTCCAGTTCCCTATCACCTACCAGGCCACCGCGGCGGAGAACATCGCCATGGGTGACCTGATGGCGGCCCACGATCAGCCAGCCCTCGAGGCCGCCGCACGGGCCGCAGGCGCCCACGAGATCATCGCTGGCCTGCCCCAGGGGTACGCTACCCCGCTGGGCAAATGGTTCGCCAATGGCGTTGAGCTGAGCGGTGGCGAGTGGCAGCGTATCGCTACGGCGCGGGCCTTTCTCCGCCAGGCCCAGGTGATTGCCCTCGATGAGCCGACCAGCTTCATGGACTCCTGGGCTGAGGCCGACTGGTTCGAGCGCTTTCGGACCCTGACCCACCAGCGCACGGGGCTGATCATCACCCATCGCTTTACGATCGCGATGCGCGCAGATATCATCCATGTTATGGACAAAGGCCGCATCGTTGAGTCAGGCACCCATCACGAACTGGTCGCGCGTGGCGGGCTCTATGCCCAGTCGTGGGCGACCCAAATGCAGGCCAGCCTGATCGAGAAAGCGTCACCGCTTGACGATACGATGCTGGTTGCTGCGGTACCAGCTCCCGTGCATCCCTCGGATCTGCCTTCTGCACGAGAGAGCCTGCGCTGATATACACGAGGCACACGCACGCCATGGCCAGAATGCTCATCGCCAGCATAGCCCTGCTCATCGTGATCGGAGGCGCCTGGAGCACCAGCGCAGGGCCGGCTCGCGCGCCGGCGCCTGCCGGTGCAAAAGATGTGACCGCTTCAGTAGAACGCCTCGGCGCCCCGTTTACCACCGGCAGCTTCGCGCGCAATGTCTGGGATATGCAAAGCTTCAACGGGCGCATCTATCTCGCCCATGGCAATAGCGCGAACAGTGGTCCTGATGCGAATGCCGGCCCCATTCCAGTCTGGTATTATGATCCCGCAAGCCAGAAGTTCGTCAATCAATATACGGCTAATGAGGATCAGATTGCGCACTATCGGGTCATCAACGGACAACTCGTTATTCCCGGCTTTGACCCACGGGAAGGCTGGGAATACGGCAACTACTACGTCCTCGAGCGCGACACCTGGCGCAAGATGCGCACGATTCCCGCTGCCATTCACACCTTCGACATGATCGCCCATCAAGGCAGGTTATTTGCCGCAACCGGAACCCGCGAGAAGAAGCGGGTGGTCGTTTCGGACGATATGGGCAAAACCTGGCAGACGGCGCTCCCTGAGGTGGGATATACCCATCATCTCTTCACGTTCAAAGGCGAGCTCTACGCGCTGTGGTTTCTGTACACGAGCGATAATCCATCGGATAGCCAGCTCCATCGCTTTGACGGCACGGCGTTTGTCCATGCCCAGATTGCCGGAAACAAATTATTGCCCGGTGTTCCTGCCGGAAACCTGGTTCATCTTAGACAGATCACTTCGTTTAAGCAAAAATTGATCTACACGGCGATCGTTGACGCTGGCGCCGGAGGACAGCAAGTCTTGCTGTACACGGCCAGTGCGCTCGACGCGGCACAGCGGGTGGTATTGCCTGAACGGGATGCCGCACCCTACGATCTGCTGAGTCGCGACGATACGTTCTACGTCCTTGCTGCCCTGAGGCAGCCCTCGGGCGCATATACCAACCTCGTCTACACCACCACCGACCTGCGGACCTGGCGCGAGCTGTTCCGCTTCACCGCTCCGAGCTTCGCCCGTTCGTTCGAAGAGCTGAACGGCGATTTCTACTTTGGGCTGGGCACCACCACCGCCGAGCTGGCGCCGGCCTCCGGCGACATCCTGCGCGTGCGCCGGGCGGCCTATGCTCCTCGCGGCAGCGAGCCACCCCGCCCCGCCACACTCACCCCCACTCGCATGCGCGAGAACGGCCTGCGTCGTGTCGATCTGCCACTCGTGCGCGCCGATGGGCGCCGCGGCGTGGCTGCTTCGTCAGGAGTGCTTTCACGATGAACCCGCTGATCTTCACCCCGGGCCTGGCCCCCGCCGCCGCGGCCTACGCCCTCGGCCTGGCCGCCACGCTGTTCCTGATCGCCGTGCTGGTGCAACGCGAGCTGGTCGACGGGCTCAACGGCGAGCGCGCCCGGCGCCTCAGCCGCGCGCTCACCGTCGCCACGCTGCCCCTGCTCGGCGCCTTCGCCCTGGTGGTCATCGACCGCATCGCCGACCTGCTGAAGTGAATAGCCGATAGCCGATAGTACTACAGTTGGAGTTGTCTTGACTGGTAGGCTGGAGCTGGTTGTCACCCCGAGCCCTTCGGCTCCGCGGCTCCCGAGCTTGTCGAGGGGCAGGGCACACTCCGCGAGGGGTCTTCCAGCCACGAGGAGGGAAGATTCCTCGCTGCGCTCGGAATGACAAGGGCTCTGGCATACGAACTACAACTGTAGGAATAGTGGGACGAATGACTCGCAGAGCTCACAGGTTTGGCAAACCTGTGAGCTCTCGGGGTCGACGATCTGGGGAACCGCCGATCGTCGCCCATCGCACCTCCCCATTCGTTCTCCCATTCGTTCTCCCATTCGTTGTACAATCCGCCCTGGGCGTGAAACATCCAGCAACCCGCAGGTTCGACAAGCCCTTTCACGCGGATTGTGCCTATGCGCAGCCACCTCGCCCGCCAGGCCCTCGTGCTGGCGCCCGCCCTGGTCGCCGGCCTCTATGTTCTCGGGCTCTTCGGCTGGTGGGCCGCCTCCAGCCGTTTCGGCGACCGCTGGCTCTGGCTGTTTCTGCTCAACTGTGTCGCGGTCTATCTCTTCCTGCCCCTGCCCCTGGTGCTGCTCATCGCCGCGCTGAGCCCGAACCTGCTCCTGCGCCTCGGCGCGGCCCTCGCCCTGTTGCTCTTCCTCGCCCTCTATGGCCGGCTCTTCCTCCCACGCCCCCCCGCGCCGCCCGCCAATCCCAGCCTCACGGTGATGACCTACAATGTGCTGGCCTTCAATCCCCGGCCAGACGCCGTCGCCGAGACCATCGCCCACGCTGACGCCGATGTGGTCGCGCTGCAGGAGCTCAGCACGCCGATCGCGGACGCCCTGCAGGCCCGGCTGGCCACGCGCTACCCCTACCACATCGTGGCCGAGGGGCGCGGCGTGCGCGGTATGGGCGTCTGGAGCCGCTATCCGCTGCGCGATACCGGGCAGCGCCTTGCCGGGCCCTGGCTCAGCGAGCCCCAGGTGCTCGAAGTGGCCCACCCCGAGGTCAGCGTGACGCTGATCAATGTCCACAACCGCTCGCTCGATATCAGCTCGCCGGGCTGGCCGGCGCGCCTGCACCTTTCCGCCCCGGACCGCGAGGCGGCAGCCCGCTCGCTCGTGGCCTTCGCCCAGGCCCACCCGGGCCCGCTGGTGGTGCTCGGCGACTTCAACGCCACCGACCAGAGCCGCGCCTATCGCCTGCTGCGCGGCGCGCTGCGCGACGCCTGGCGCGAGGCCGGCTTCGGCCTTGGCCACACCTTCCCCGGCACCAACGGCAGCGGCAGCGGTCCGCCCCACCTCGGCGCCAGGCAGCTGCCGAGCTGGCTGGCCCGCATCGATTATGTCTTCCACTCGCCCAACCTGCAGACCCTCGAGGTCCGCATTGGCCCCTGGGACGGCGGCTCGGACCACCGCCCCGTCCTCGCCCGCCTGGACCTCGCGCCAGAGCGCCGGGCCACCGGTGATCAATGATCCGGGACGAGTCGCAAGTCGGTGGCCCGGTGAGATGACAGCGCTGTCACCAATGACGAGCCCCGGCACAATAACCCGGGCCATCGGCGCCACGCCGTGAATCCGCGTTCCACGACGCAATTCCTGCGTAGCCCGCGCGCCGCACCCGATGGACGCCGTCATCTTGTGGGCTGAGCATCTGTTCATCCGAGCCGTAAAGCGCCGCCCCCCAGGGGGCTATACTGAGCCCGTGCCCGGACAGATGCGCCGGGCCGCGACGGAAGACGAATACCCCCAGAGAAGAGCTGAATTTCAAGATGAAGAAGTGAGAGATAAGAAGTGTGGACCGGGGAGCGCTGAGCCTGCGTCGGGGTCGTTCGTCTTCCGTCTCCCGTCTCCCGTCTCCCGTCTCCCGTCTTCCATCCCTCGTGCTCCATTCATTCGTTCATTCGCTGAAGGCATTCGATGATCAAGGGACCTCCACCAATTGCGACCACGCCGGGGGAGCGGGCGCACAGTGTTCCGCTGGCCGCGGCGCTGTTCTGGATCTACCCGTTGCTGCTGGCCGCTGCCGAGCTGCTGGTGGCCAGCGGGCGCCCGCTGGCCGGCCTGCTGCTCCACGCCGCCCTGGTGCTCGTCCTCGTCTACCATAGCGCGCTGGGTGCGCCGGAGCGCGGGCGCAACCTGGCCCTGGCCCTGCTGCTCGTTCCGCTGCTGCGCATTGTGGCGCTAGCGCTGCCGCCGTCCGGCTCATTGCTGCTCAGCTACGCCCTGGCCGGCGGCGGCATCCTGGTGGCCGCCGTGCTGGTGCTCCGCGCGCTGCGGCTACGCCCGCGCGAGGTGGGCCTGACCACTGGTGAGCTGTGGATGCAGCTGATGGTGATGGGCTGCGGCGTGGCCCTCGGCTACGCCGGGGCGGTGCTGCTACGTCCCGAGTTGCCCGCCGGCCTCGCTTCGTGGCAGGCGCTGGCGGCGCTGGCCCTGGCGCTGCTGGTCTTTGCCGGCTTCGCCGAGGAGCTAATCTTCCGCGGCCTGCTGCAGACCGTAAGCGGGCCGCTGCTCGGGCGCTGGGGCCCGCTCTATGTGGCGATCGTCTTCGCCACGGTGCAACTCGGCTTCGGCTCACCGCTCTACGCACTCCAGGCCTTCATCGTCGGCCTGGTCTTCGCCGGGGTGGTGCGCCTCAGCGGCTCGATCGTCGGCGTGGCCCTGGCCCATGGCGTGGCCAGCATCGTCATGCTGCTGGTCATGCCCTCCGTGCGCGCCAACCCGAGTTCGCTGCTGGCCACCGCACTGCCGCTGGCAATGATCATCGGCGGCGTCTGTGCCGCGCTGGCCGTCATCCTGCTCGTCCTGGCGCGCTTCGCGCTACGGGCGCCCACCGGTACCGCAGCGCAGCCCGCGGCGCGCCCGGGCATGCCCGTCCTCTCGGCGGCCCAGGTCAGCCGCCTGCGCCGCGAGGCGCAGCTCACCTACGTCGAGCTAGCGCTGCGCGCCGGGCTCCCTGCCCGGCTGCTCGCCGAGATCGAGCTCGGCCTCGCCCCGCTCGACCCCGAGCACGCCCTGCGCCTCGCCGACGGCCTGGGTATCCCGCCCCAGGCCCTCACGGCCACCACATAGCATCGCCGCCCCGCGGCCGCCCCGCGGGGCGGTGGGGGCGGCCGCGGCGCCCCCGGACCGGGGGCCTGCCCGGCCCCCGCCACTCCCGGGACGCTGCGCCGCCTCGATGCTGCTCGCGGGGCGCGCTGCCACCGAACTGGGGGCCTGCCCGGCCCCCGGCACCCCCGGGACGCTGTCCCGACCCCTGCGCTGCTTGCGGGGCGCGCCGCCCCCGCACCCCCGGGGGCGCGCCGCCGGCCCCCTCACAGCTTGCGGGGCGCGCCGCCCCCGCACCCCCGGCACCCTCGGAACGCTGTCCCGACCCCTGCGCTGCTTGCGGGGCGCGCCGCCCCCGCACCCCCGGCACCCACGGAACGCTGTCCCGACCCCTGCGCTGCTTGCGGGGCGCGCCTCCCCCGCGCCCCCGCGCTCCCGGGGCGCTGCGCCGCCTCGCTGCTGCTTGCGGGGCGCGCCGCCCCCAAGCTGGGGGCCTGCCCGGCCCGCGGCACTCCCGGGGCGGAGCCCCGGCCCCCTCACAGCCAGCGGGGCGCGCCGCCCCCGCACCCCCGGGGCGGGGGGGGGGGGGGGCCCCCCCCCCCCCCCCCTCACAGCCAGCGGGGCGCGCCGCCCCCGCACCCCCGGGCCGGGGGCCTGCCCGGCCCCCGGCACCCCCGGCCAAAGGGGCTCTGCCCCTTTGGAAACCCCAAAGCCCACGCCCGTACCGGGCGATCGCGGCCGTGCTGCATGCCTCAGACCGCGCAGCGGTAGACCGCCGGCCGACCCCGGG
>Ga0272446_1006667_pt1 | contig 11904 bp, 9 predicted proteins | sample YNPCB0061_FD_194587 | JGI IMG/M metagenome (GOLD analysis project Ga0272446, IMG submission 194587) | Hot spring microbial mat communities from Yellowstone National Park, WY, United States - YNP-CB-006-1 | ecosystem: Environmental > Aquatic > Thermal springs > Hot (42-90C) > Sediment | place... | reverse complement strand
GGAAGATGCGGCCGATCCGTGCTTGCCACACCTGATCTGGTACGGCATCGAACCGGCCGTGCCGACCGATGTAGGGCGAGCAGTTGCCTTGCTCGAGCAAAGCAAGATTCCTCTGGTGCGTCGCAGTATCGCCCGTCGGTTGGCCTCATTGGTGGAGTGATGCCGTGTACCCTGGTTGCACGATGGTGCTGACTTTGACTCTGCTGGCCTCTGCGGGAGCGACCCAGCAGACTTCCTCACCGCTGGATGCGTTGACGGCACTGTTGCGAAACAGCAATGATCCGGCCGTGCAGCGTGACGTGCTGCGTGGCATGGGGGATGCGCTGGCTGGTCGGCGCGGCGTGCCCGCTCCAAGCGGCTGGGCGGCCGTTCACGACAAGCTCGCCGCCAGTCCCGATGCCGAGGTGCGCGAACGGGGGCTGGCTCTTTCCGTTCTCTTCGGCGATCCACGCGCCCTTAAGCAGTTGGAGCAGCTAGTGTTGGACAGCAAGGCGGAGCCGGCCTCGCGCTTGCGTGCCCTAGAGGTGTTGCTGGATCGCGGAGCGGGGGATTTGCCCACGCTGCTGCGCCGCTTGCTCGACGATCCAACCCTGCGCCGACCGGCCATTCGTGGTCTGGCCCGGCATGGATCGAGCGATACGCCTGCCTGGCTACTAGAGCGAATGGCCAAGTGGTCTGTCGAGGAACGCTTCGATGCGGTCGCTACCCTGACTTCCCGACCGGCTTATGCTCTAGCTTTGCTCGATGCTGTCGAGTCCCAGCGTGTGCCGCGTAGCGATCTGGGCGTTTTGCACGCTCGCCAGTTGCTAGCCCTCAACGATGCCAAAGTCACGGCTCGCCTCAACACTGTGTGGGGCAGCATCCGACCGACCAGCAAAGATCGCGAGCAACTGCTGGTTCGCTATCGCCAGTTGGCCACGCCTGAACAGTTGAAGAAGGCCAATCGCGCTGAGGGCCGGCTCGTCTGGAATCGCACCTGTGCCAGTTGCCACATGCTGTTTGGCGAAGGCAACAAGATCGGGCCGGATCTGACCGGCTCGCAGCGGAGTAACCCCGACTATCTGTTGCTCAAGTTGCTCGACCCCAGTGCCGTCGTACCCAAGGACTATCAGGTCACCCGCATCGTCACGACGGCAGGCCGAGTGCTGACCGGCGTGGTGACGCAGGAAACCGAACAGTCGTTGCTGTTACAAACACCCACGGAACAACTGCGGCTGCGTCAAAGCGACATCGAGGAACGCGAAAAGACCAACAGTTCGCTGATGCCTGAGGGACTGCTGCAACTGCTCAGCGATAGCGAGATCCGCAACCTGCTGGCCTACATCGCGGGTAGCGGTCAGGTCGCACCGCCACCCGGACGTAAGTAAGCTCAAGCCGACTCCGTCAGGCTGCCGGTCGATTCGTTGTGGCCTGCCGGTCGAACAACCGCCCCGTCGCTGTCGGCAACTGATGCGGACCGACGAATGACTCGTCTTTGCCGGCCCAGTGATGCTGGCGTAGGCTCATGACCACTTGGTTGGCGAGATGCACGGCGTTGAGGCCGGCTTGGCCATCGACCCGCGGTTGCGTTCCAGTTCGCACGCAGTCGAGGAAGTGTTCCACTTCACGAGTGAGTTGATCGCGGCTGTGGCGAGTGTTGCAGTCGATTTCGACGCTCTGGATGAAGCGACTAAACATCTCTGTTTTAAGGCTGTCGAGCAGAGCGGGTTCTAGACGGCGTGAGTCGATTTGCCGATTACGCAACTCCTCACTGGGTTGCATCAGCTTCAACTTGCGAGTGGCGAAGTCGATGCTGGCATAGCCTTCCGCGCCCCACAAGCGCATTTGACGAACCGGTTCGGGATGCACCCGGCTGGCGGAAAGGTCGGCAATGCAACCGTTGGCGAAGGTAATGCGTGCCTGAGCCATGTCTTCATGTCCGCCCAGGACAGAGGCACCGAGTGCCTCGACACGCTCCACGGGAGATTGAGTCAGAGCAAGAATGAGATCCAGATCATGGATCATGACATCGAAGACCACTCCGACATCGGTGGAACGGCCGGTGAACCCGCCACAGCGTGTGGCACTGATGTAGCAGGGTCGCAATGGGTGTTCGAGCAATTCCTCGAAGGCGGGATTGAAGCGTTCGATGTGTCCGACCTGCAAGAGGGTTTGCCGGGCACTGGCCAAGGAGACGAGGTCTTGAGCCAGGGCGAATGAACTGGCCAGAGGCTTTTCGACCAACAGAGCAATGCGCCGCTGAAGTAGGTCGCGTGCCACGCTGTGATGGCACACAGTGGGAGCAGCGATGATAGCCGCCTGCACGTTGGTAGGTAAGAGGCGGTGATCGCCAAAGGCCTGAGTGCCGCAGCGTTCTGCAACCAATTTGGCCTGAGCCAGATTGGCATCGACCACACCAACCAGTTCAACCTCAGCCATCGAGGAGAGAATACGGGCGTGTTCCTTGCCCAGATGGCCCACACCGATTACAGCAACTGCAAGTCGCGTCATGGTGACATCCTTTCAGGGCCGCTTACGCGGCCGCCATCTTTCCCAGAGCGTGAATCAGTCGTCGATTGAGAACCCGAGCCAGTTCGACGTTGAGCGGATGGCCGGATCGGCAGGCGATCAGATGGCCGCACAGGTCGGCTCCGAGCAGGGACAGATCGCCGATCATGTCGAGGGTTTTGTGGCGAGCGGGTTCGTTAGCAAAGCGAAGGCGATTGTCAATGGGGCCATGTGGCCCAAAGAGCAGCACGTCGGCAGTGGTGGCACAGGCACCGTAGCCCTGCCGACGGATCTCAGCGACCTCGGCTTCCAAGAGGAAAGTGCGACAAGGGGCAATTTCGCTCAGGAAGATTCCGGGGGTCACCGATCGCGTGTAGCACTGTCGGCCGATCGAGCAGTTAGGGCCGTAGTCGAGAAAATAGGTCAGCCGGAATTCGGGGCGGTCGAGGGAATCGGGGGGATGCAGGGTAAGAGTGGCCTTGCCGGCTGAGACGGTGACTGGTTCGGTCACGCTCCAGACTCCTCGATTGGCCGACTGATTGTGAATACCTGCGGCCAGCAAAGCTCTGGCGAAAGCCAGGCAAGAGCCGTCGAGGCCGGGTGGTTCGACGCTGTCGATTTCGATGATGCAGTTATCGACACGCAGACCCGCCAGAGCCGATAGGACGTGTTCGACGAGCATGACCTGAACCGGCGCATGACCAAGCGTGGTGCGGCGAGCGGTTCCGGTGACGTTGCCGATGTGGGCAGGGATGCGGGGTCGGCCGGGTAGGTCGGTGCGGAGGAAAACAATGCCGGTAGAGACCGAGGCAGGAAGGAAGCGAAGTCGAACCTTATTGCCAGTCAGGACACCGATGCCCTGAACCGTGGCGGGATGGAGCAGAGTACGCTGCGGGCGGGTGTAACATTTTCTCACAGCGGAAATCACCCTGGCTGGGGAAGTTGGCCTCGGGAGCGTTGGGGCCACGATAGCTAGCCTGGGAGAGGGGCCGCTCCGGTGCTTGCGGATCGCTTCCTCTCCCAGAAACCAAGTCACTTGCCACTGAAGTTGGCGTTGAGCGTCTGCACGACGTTGGCACTGATGTCCAGGCCACCCGTCATGTACATCGGCATTAGAGCACCTGTCTGCATCTTGCGAGCGATATTGGCCGCACTCCAGTAGTCTTCCTGGGTGACGGCATCGTTGTAATGCAGCACCATCTCGTAGTTGTGAGCCTGAGCATAGCGACTGACGACGTTGTAGACATCGAGGTAGAGCGTCTTGAGTTGCTTTTCCTGTTCTTTGACGAGAACCTTCTGCACTTCCTGCTTATTGTCCTCGATGTTGCGTTGCAACTCGCGTAACTTGCGTTCGATTTCCTCACGCTTTTCTTGGGTCACGCCGGCTGCTTGAGCGTCCTTGGCGAGTTTCTCGCCCTCGGCCTTCCAACTGGTATCCTTGGCCTGGTAAGGCTCGACGAGTTTTTTGAGTTCTTCCTGATACGTCTGGAACTTCTTGTAGTTCTTGACGACGTAGGTGAGATTGAGCAAGGCAACGCGAGTGTGGGTCTTGGGAGCGGCAGCGGGGGTGCTGCTGGCAGACTGGGCGTTCTGGGCGTAGAGCAAACGGCCAGCAAAGATTGCCAAGGTCAGGGCCGACATGCCGGCCAGCGCGAAAAACATCCTCTTCACAGTTCTGTTCTCCTGCTACAAGTCGATCGGCAATCCTGTCGGAGATATATTTCCCCGTCTGCGGAGCGAGCTACCAAACATCCGACTGGACCGTTTGCGGCCCAACAGCCGATGTAGCTGCGGACTGCTTCCCTGCGAGAATTGGGTTCTACCCCGCTGGGCCACTCAGGTCAAGGCGAACCGACAGACACGGCGAAAGCGTCGCCACTGTACGGATTGCATCAACCGATTTCCTGCTACTGAATGCTCCCGTACAATACTGGAGTCGCGATGCCGTTCGTGGAGGGTCGTTGCAATCCAGGGAACGCAAGTCATGCTGGGCAAGATCTGGGATCAAGTCACCTCTTTGTTTTCTCCGCGTGTCGATGAACAGGAAATCCGCAAGCATCTCGATGACTTGCGCCACAAGACCCCCATCCCGGTGTTCTGGTTGCTCGGTCGAACGCAGAGTGGCAAGACCTCTTTAGTGCGCTATCTCACCGGAGCTGAGCGTGCCGAGATCGGCCGCGGCTATCAGAGTTGCACACGCTATTCGAGCAAGTATCAGTTCCCCAACGAGCAGGCTCCCCTGCTGACGTTCCTGGACACTCGGGGGCTGGACGAACCCGGCTACGATGCCAGCGAAGACATCGCTCGCTTCAATGAAGAAGCTCATGTGGTGCTCGTCACGGTCAAATTGCTCGATCATGCCGTCGAAAAGCTGATCGAGCAGTTGCGTAGGGTGCGTGCCGCCCGCCGCGAACGACCCGTGCTGCTGGTTCTAACCTGCTTGCATGAAGCCTACCCGCAACAGCAGCACCCACAACCCTACCCCTTTGGCCCTGATGCCGTGCCGCTGCCCGAGGCGCAACTGCCTGCGGAAGTGCTGGACAGCCTAGCCTTTCAGCGACAACGCTTTGCCGGACTGGTCGATGGTCACGTGGCAGTGGATCTGACCCTGCCCGAAGAGGGATTTGCCGAACCAAACTATGGCGGCGAGGCCCTTCGACAGGCCTTGCTCGACTTGCTGCCACAGGCGCAGGCCACAACGCTTCGCACTCTGGCCCTGGCACAAAAGGATTTGCAAGATCTTTTCGCTCGCAAGGCAGTGCCCACCATCCTGGCCTACAGCACGATGGCGGGCACAGCCGGGGCGGTTCCCGTGCCGGTTCTCGATCTGGTACTCATCTCGGCCATACAGACCCGCATGGTTTACGACTTGGCGGCTCTGTATGGAACGCCGCTGACCACCCAGCGATTGGCCGAACTGACCGGGGCACTGGGGCTGGGTCTGCTCGGCCGACAAGCAGGCCGATCGCTCATCAAGGTCATTCCGGGTCTGGGCAGTGTGGCCGGCTCCGTAGCGGGAGGTGCCCTGGCGGCCGCCAGCACCTACGCCCTGGGACAGGCCTTTTGCTACTACTATCGCGTCGTGCTGCAAGGGCATGTGCCGGACACGGCCGATCTCAAACGCTACTACGACGAGCAACTCAAAAAAGCCAGCGATGCCTGGCAAAAGCTGCATCCTTCCGGCAAACAGGAGCCGTCCGCATGAGTCGCTGGCGCATCGCGGTTGTCTTGACGCTCATTGGCCTGCCTGTGGCCATCTGGGCCGGTCTAGGGACGTATTATCTGTGGATCACCGGCTGGGCCTTTTGGGCTTGGTGGCCGATGTTGGGTCTGATGGCTCTGGGCTACTTCCTGGCGGCTTACTGGCAACGGCAGCAGCAGTTGTTGCGGCCCCCCGATTTCGCGGTTCCGCTTCACTGGACGGATCGCGATCGGGCCGCCTGGAAGCTCGTTGAGGCTCGCGCGACCCGTGCCGCCTCGCTGCCTGCTAAAAAACTCACTGAGCCGACCTTCTATCAACAATCCGCTCAGGAAATGGCTCTCGAACTGGCCACCTTCTACCATCCCGGAGTCAAGGATCCGCTCGACGGCTTGACCGTGCCGGAGATCCTCGCTGTCGTCGAACTGGCTGCCCATGACATGTGGGAGTTAGTTGAAAAGCACCTGCCCGGTGGACATCTGCTCACTGTTCGCGATTGGAAACGCGGTCGCGAACTCGTGCAGTGGTATCAGACCGGCAGCAACGTCTACTGGGCCATCTCAGCCGTCTTCAATCCCCTCCAGACCGGCATGCGCTACCTCGCTTCCCAAGCGGGAATCGCTCAGCCTATCAAGATCCTGCAACAGAACCTCTACCTGTGGTTCTACACCGCCTTCCTCCACCGTTTGGGACACTATCTGATCGATGTCAACAGCGGTCGGCTCCGCGTCGGTGCCGCACGCTATCGCGAACTCCTGGAGCAGCTGCAACGCCAAGCCGATCAGCCGACTGTGGCCGAGAAATTGGCTACTGGCCCCAATCGCGAGGATTCGGAACCTTCGGTCGAGATCGGTTGGGTGACCGTGACGTTGCTGGGACAGGTCAAGGCGGCCAAGTCGAGTCTGATCAATGCGCTGTTGGGCGAACAGCGTGCTCGCACCGGAGTCGTGCCGATGACGGACGGCATCGAGCGGTATGAATTGCTCGCTCCCGGTGTGCCAGATCGGCTGATTTTGCAGGACACCGTTGGCTACTCGCAGGCGGGGCCGAATGCCGACCAGGTCAATCGCACGGGGGAGGCGGCCAAGCAGTCCGATTTGCTATTGCTCGTGCTGCACGCGAAAAATCCTGGGCGACAGGCAGATCTGACCATGCTCGAAAAACTGCGGGACTGGTTTGCCGCTCGCCCCGATCTGAAAGCCCCTCCCATCATCGCTGTCCTCACGCACATCGACCTGCTATCGCCGAGCCTGGAGTGGGCACCTCCGTACAACTGGCTGTCGGGGCAGCGACCCAAAGAAGTGAGTGTTCGCGAGGCGCTGGCCGTCACCCGGCAGCAACTCGGCGAACAGATCGTGTCCATCGTTCCCGTTTGTACCCAGTCCGGTCAGGTTTACGGAGTCGATGAAGCACTGTTGCCGGCCATGACCAACTGGCTCGACGAGAGCCGCGCCGTCGCCCTGTTGCGGGCGATCAAGGCCGAGGCCGACCGCGATCAGGCGTATCGAATTTTTCAGCAAGTGCTGGCCAGTGGTAAGGTAGCTGTCGAGCAACTCGGTCAACTATTGCGAGGAACCCCTCAGGCAGGTTCTTGACAGACGTGTCCGCTTGCCGCAGACTGAGAGAATCTCACCTAACATTGGACGACACTGGCTTTCGGCCGGTTCGTTCTTTTATCGAGGAGTTCTGCTTTGATGCAATCGAAATCGACGCGACGTGATTTCCTGAGCAGTTCGGCGGGTCTGGCGGGAGCCTCCCTGTTGCTTCCGGGTGGAATCCCGGCAGTGCATGCGGCCGGCAGTGACGTGCTGAAGGTCGGCCTGATCGGCTGCGGTGGCCGAGGTACGGGAGCGGCTATCCAGGCTCTCAATGCCGACCCCAACACTCGCCTGACGGCTATGGGCGACATGTTCGAGGATCGTTTGCAACTATCGCTACGGCAATTGCGTGGCGACCCTGCCATCAGCAACCGGGTCACGGTGGACGCTCAGAGTTGCTATATCGGATTCGATGCTTACAAGAAGGTCATCAACTCCGGCGTGGACGTGGTGTTGCTGACGGCTCCGCCGGGGTTCCGTCCCTTGCACCTCAAGGCCGCCGTCGAGGCGGGCAAGCACATCTTCTGCGAGAAGCCGATGGCGGTTGATGCCCCTGGGGTTCGCAGCGTTATGGACTCCTGCCGTGAAGCCAAGAAGAAGAATCTGGCCGTGGTGGCCGGCTTCTGCTGGCGATATCATCGCGGCAAGCGGGAGACGTTCAAACGCATCCATCAGGGCGACATCGGCGACATTGTCGCGCTGCAATGCACCTACAACGCTGGAGCCTTGTGGCATCGCCCCCGCGAAAAGGGCTGGGATGACATGACCTGGCAACTCCGCAACTGGCTGTACTTCACTTGGCTGTCGGGCGATCACATCGTCGAACAAGCCTGTCATTCCATCGACAAGATGGCCTGGGCCATGAAGGATGAGCCTCCCGTCAAGGCCCACGGCACGGGTGGTCGGCAGTCGCGCATCGAACCGGAGTTCGGCCACATCTTCGACCACCACAGCGTCGTCTACGAGTGGAAGAACGGAGTCAAGATGTTCCACATGTGCCGGCAGCAGAAGGGAGCGGCCATCGACGTGACCGACTACGTCTTCGGCACCAAGGGAACGGCCGACATCATGCGGCACCGCATTACGGGGGAGAAGAAGTGGCAGCACCGTGCCAAGCCCGGCGACCGTGGCGAGGACATGTACCAGAACGAACACGACGAACTGTTCGCCAGCATTCGTGCCGGCAAGCCCATCAATGATGGCGAGTGGATGACGCAGAGTACGCTGATGGCCATCATGGGGCGGATGGCGACCTACACCGGCCAAGTCATTACCTGGGACATGGCCATGAACTCGAAAGAGGATCTGTCGCCGCCCAAGTACGAATTTGGCCCGCTGCCCGAGCCGCAGATTGCTCGTCCGGGCATTACCCGTTTCATTTGATCTGAAAAAAACCGCAATGGGCCAGCAACCGTTCGGCAAGTCGGCAAAGGCGAGTCGCCAGCAGGAGACTCGCCTTTGACCGTTCCTGACCTTACAATGACAGAGCTTGAACCAAGGCTTGGCTGACCGTCTGCCCCAGAGAAGACACCACGGCAGCCCCAGGAGGGTATCCAAACGATGAAGTTGCAAGCAATTCGTGTCAGCACTGCGATGCTGCTAGCTCTGACCGCAGTACTAGTGCTCCCAGTCTTCGCTCAGGCCGCTGACGAGTGGGGAACCATCAAAGGCCGAGTGGTCTGGGCCGGGGGAACAATCCCGGCTCCCGAGGTAGCCAATGTCGATAAGGACAAGGCCCACTGCCTGGAAAAAGGGCCGATCTACAAGGATAATCTGGTCATCAACAAAGAGAACAAGGGCATCCGCTTCGCTCTGGTCTGGCTGTGCGATGCCAAAGATCCCAAGAGTACCAAGTGGACGGCCCCGATTCACCCTTCCCTCAAGAAGCCGGCTAAGAACGTGGTCATCGACCAGCCTTGCTGCGTCTTTGAACCGCACGTTATCGGCTTGCGAGTGGGCCAGACACTCATCGTCAAGAATTCTTCGCCGATTGCTCACAACGTGCAAATCACCTCGGTGGGGCTCGGCCCGAACAAGAACCAACTGATTCCGCCGCGTGGTCAGACCGAGATCACTGGCTTCGTTGCCAAGGTCATCCCCACCTCGTACACCTGTAGCATCCACCCATGGATGAAGGGCTGGATCGGCACTTTCAGTCACCCCTACTTTGCCGTCACCGATGCCGACGGCAACTTCGAGATCAAGAACGCACCGGCGGGCGATTTCCGTCTGATGGTCTGGCACGAAGAGGTCGGCTTCGTCCTCATGGACGGGGGCATGCGTGGCAAGGTGTTCACGATCAAGGCCGGTGGCTCCACGGATGTGGGAGAAATTGGCCTGAAGAAGGAGTGATTTCCGGTTGTCCGTTGATCGTCGGGCGGTTGCCCGGCGGTCAGCGGATGTCGAATCGACACCGACAGGAAGCGGCATCATGAGCGACACCAATCTGCCTCCCGAGTCTCAGGGGCAACCCGAGCAAACGGATCGTCCCCGTTCGATTCGCCAGCATCGGAATCGACCGCCTCACAAACCCGATCGCGTGCCGGCCCTGTCGCAGAGCGACGACCTGAATTTCGCTAGCCGAGTGCGGTACGACAAGGATCTAGATCGCGATCTCGAACAGGCTCTCCAGGAAGCGATGAGCGGGGTGTCCAACGAGGAGTTGGGAGAAGTTCTGGGACAAGGCGGCAAACGCCAACAATCCGCAGAACCACTCGCCGATAAACCGATCGCCAGCGGAGCCAAGCAGGGCAAGGTGATCAGCGTCCGCGGCAAGGATGTCTTCGTGGACGTAGGCGGTCGCGTGCAGGGCTTCCTGCCGGTCAATCAGTTTGAACAGGGGCCACCAGCACCCGGCACCGTCGTCGAGTGTTTTATCGAAGGTTATGACCCGGATGGCTTGCTGATCCTCAGTCGTCGCGGGGCGGCCGTTGAGGCCGACTGGAGCAGTGTTGCTGTCGGGATGATCGTCGAGGCTCGAGTCACGGCGACCAACACTGGCGGACTGACGGTTGATGTTAACGGCATCCGTGGCTTCATGCCCATCAGTCAGATCGAGTTATTCCGGGTCGAGGATCTGGCCCCTTATGTCAATCAGAGGTTGCGGTGCATGGTTGTCGAGGTCGATCGTGAAGATCGCAACCTGATCGTTAGTCGGCGTGCCTTGCTCGAAAAGGAACGAGCCGAGGCCGGCGCGAAACTTTGGCAGGAGCTTGCCGAAGGACAGGTTCGCGAAGGAATCGTTCGTCAAGTCAAGCCTTTTGGAGCTTTCATCGATCTAGGCGGAGCGGACGGCTTGTTGCCGATCGGTGAGATGAGCTGGCAGCGCATTCAGTCTCCCGAGGAAATCGTCCAGCCGGGCCAGAAAGTGCGGGTAGTGATCCTTCACATCGACCGCGATGCCCGCAAGCTCACCCTCGGATTGAAGCAACTGTCGGAAAGCCCCTGGGATCAGGCCGCCCTCAATTACCCACCGGGAGCGACGGTGCGAGCCAAGGTGACCCGATTGGCGGACTTTGGTGCCTTTGCCGAGGTGGAACCGGGAGTGGAAGGGCTGATCCATATCTCAGAACTCGCTCCTCAGCGGGTCAACCGCGTTGCCGATGTCGTCAAGGTGGGCGAGGAAGTCACGGTGCGAGTGCTGTCGCTGGACTCGGCAGCACGACGGCTGGCGTTGTCGCTCAAACAGGTGGCCAAGGCACCGGAACCAGAACCCGAGGAAGAGGAAGACGAGTCACTGCCGCCGTTGCCACCGCGGAAGGCCATTCCCTTGCGAGGCGGGGTCGGCAACAAACTCATCGATCTGCCGATGCCTGACGACGAACAGGCGTAAAAACATTCCACAGAATCCTATCCGCCAATCGCGTCACAGATGCCAAAGCAGAGCAAAGAAAGCGCAAACGACCTACCATGCCAGCAATGGCATGATAGGTCGTTTTGGTAAGTAGCAAATTGCGGGACGACTAGCCGAGCAGCAGGCTGGGTTCCCAACCGACGCGTTCGGCCGAGGCACGCAACTTCTCCAAAGCGCGATTCTGGATCTGGCGAACGCGTTCCTTGCTGATGCGAAGGAGATGACCGATCTGTCGCAAGCTGTGGGTGCCGTTGCCGGTCAGCCCAAAGCGGAGATCGAGAACCTTGCGTTCGCGCGGCCGGAGATTCTCCATGAGGAAATGCAGAGCTTCCTGACGTTCGGAGATCTGGCGGAGGGTATTGGAGTCGTTGTCAGGCATCGCCTCGGTGAGTTTGAAATCGCTGTCGTCATCGAGAACCGCGTTGAGGGAAACCGGGGTGCGAGTGGCGGTCTGCAGATGGGTGAGGTGTTCGAGACTGCTGCCAGTTCGCGAGGCGAGTTCCTGGGGAGTGGGCAGATGCTTGCCGCCGTGTGCTAGGGCCTCGGACTCCTGTTGGAGAAGGCCGAGTTCCTGGAGGTGGTGTGGGGAGAGACTAACGAGATGGCTCTGACGAGCAACGGCGATCTGGAGGGTCTGGCGAATCCACCAGGTGGCGTAGGTGGCCAGACGGGTGCCGTGGCTGACATCGAAGCGATCGATGGCCTGCATCAAGCCGCAAACGGCTTCCTGGAGGAGATCGGCATAGCTAAGAGCGTGGTGTCGGAAG
>Ga0272446_1006666_pt1 | contig 11904 bp, 7 predicted proteins | sample YNPCB0061_FD_194587 | JGI IMG/M metagenome (GOLD analysis project Ga0272446, IMG submission 194587) | Hot spring microbial mat communities from Yellowstone National Park, WY, United States - YNP-CB-006-1 | ecosystem: Environmental > Aquatic > Thermal springs > Hot (42-90C) > Sediment | place... | reverse complement strand
ACTCCGGTGATATGCAAGATGTCGACTGGGTTGTTCTCGGACCCGGTGCAGTTGCCCTTGCAGAGCTGGCTCGAAAATCCCTCGCTGCAGGAGAATGTGTGGACATTGCTCTGGGCGCTGGCGACGGTGCTCCAAAAGCAGAGAACGATGAACCCGCTGAAGGCGGCGCGTGATTTGGAAGCGACTGCTCCAAGAGACTCGAAAGAGATCTTACGCATACGCACCCCCCAAAACGCAACAAAAAACGCACACGAACTCTCGTTCCGCCTGCGCGCATGCGCAGACGCTAGTCGTGACCCGACAGGGTCACACGACGCCTATTCGAGGGCCCCCCCTCGCTGTTTTCCCCGCTGAAGACTGGCAGCTCAACGCTGCCCCCGGCCCGCCCTGGCCAGACTTTCAACTCCCATCGCCGCGAAACGGACGCCCCCGGCCGTTTCAGCCCATTCAACGCAACTCTTAGAACCAGTGCCTTGTTCGACGACTGTCCTCTCACCGATCCTGCGGCGGAGCCGGTCATCGGCCTGATCCGTCCGTTAAAATGCGGTCGGGTCCGACATAAGTTATTAACAGTTTTTTCACAAGTTATTGGATGGTGTTCGGGAAATTATCCCTCGCTGCATATGCAATTTTGCCACAAAGCTGGCGATGGCCGCTCGGGTGAGAAATTGCGAAAACCGTCGGGGCGAAGGGACCATCGACCACGGAGCGTCAAAGTAATCTCGCGTCTCGATATGCTCTCGAATGCGCAGCAACACATCTTCATTTGGTCACGCGAATCGCGAGCCTTATCGCAAGTTTCTTGCTGCGAGGGTGAGACGATGACTCGAGTGCATCAGAACGTCGAAGAGATGCTGCTTCGGCTGACGGAAAATTCGAAAAAGGAATTGGACCTGATCCGGGCGCTGGGCGATGCGATCCGCCGGGTCGATGAACAGCTCCTGCGGGAGGTTCATGCCGTGACCGTTCAGCACGAGATCCGCCGTGAGGCGATCCTGGGCGAGCTCCAGGATCTGGCGGCGCGGCTTTGCGCGTTGCCGGCGCGGAGCGCCGCATCAGCGTCAGTGGCTGCAATCGATCAGCATGTGCAGGTGCGCAATCGAGGTGCTGTCGATGCGACCGAGGTCAGCGCGGGCGGTGCAGACTGGCGGCAGGCGGCGCAAAACGTCGACGATGAGTTCGAGTTTGTATTCGCTCTGAACCGGCATTGATGATGGCGGCAGAGCTCTCTACTTGGTGCCCCGTCGCTCGCTTCCGGCTTTGATGCCTATCGCGCTCCGGCGACCAGCCATTTGGGATTGAACCAGCGGTCCGCCGGTCCGTCATAGGGCAGGCGGGTGATGTCCCAATGGGTGACGAACGGCGCATAGACATCCCATATGGCCGGCCCGCCGCCAATGAAGACGATACGGCCGGCATATTGTCTCAGCGTTTGGACCGGGTCCATGTCGGATCGCAGGACGCCGATCGTCCGGTCGACATAGGCAAATTGCGGCACCGCTGCGATCGTGCGGGGGCCAGCGAGCAGAACGTGGCCACGGGTGATTTCGAAGAAGCGGGCAATGTCGGCAACGTACTCAGGCTCCGAGTTGCCCTCCCAGGGCAATACGCCGTTGAGGCCGAGCTGGCCAGAGCGGCCAATCGCGCAAACGACCCTGACGACTGTCTGTTCCATGATGCAAATTCCCAATGCCGCAACGTCTTCGGGCTTCGATACGGAACGTGAGAGCGCATCGAAGTCAGGCCTCGCATAGCTGACCCTTCGCCGAAGTCAACGCGCCGAAATGGAAAGTGGGCGTTTCGGTGTTTCGCGGGGGATCGCCGCCCCGTCGGCCTCAAGCTTTGATCGTCGAGGCAGGCTCATCTTAATCCGTGCGGGACGTGCGTCAGGCCGCGGCCGCAGGAACGGCGTGCGTCTCATCTTCATCCGGCGCGGGTTCCGGTCGCTCGATACGGAACCACGTCACGTAGAGGGCGGGAAGGAATATCAGCGTCAGGAGGGTCGCCACCAGAAGGCCGCCGATGACGGCATAGGCCATCGGCCCCCAAAAGACGGTGCCAGCGATGGGGATCATCCCGAGGATCGCGGCCGATGCGGTGAGCAGGATTGGCCTCAGCCTGTGCTGGGTTGCGCTGATGACGGCGTCCCAGGGATGCTCGCCACTCGTAATGTGTTTCTCGATCTGATCGATCAGGATGACGGAGTTGCGGATCACCATGCCGATGAGCGAGATGATGCCGAGAATTGCGACGAAGCCCATCGGCTTGTTGAAAAGAAGCAGCGCGGTCACGACGCCGACAAGGGCCAGAGGCGCCGTCAGGAGGACGAGGATCAAGCGCTGAAAGCTCATCAGCTGCACCATCAAGACGGTGATCATCAACAGAAGCATCACCGGCATGACGGCAAAGATGCTGCCCCGCGCCTTGCCGCTATCTTCGACGGTGCCGCCAGCCGCGACGGTATATCCGGCTGGAAGCTTGGCTTTGAAGGCCTCAATCGTCGGAGAAAGCTGCGACACAGCGTTGATGGCCTCGATGCCGGGCGTCACATCGGCTTGGACAGTGACCGTCGGAAGGCGCGAGCGCCGCCAGATCAGGGGTGGCTCGAGCGTGTAGGAGAGGGTGGCAATCTGTGCCAGCGGAACCGGGCCGTTGGGCGTCGCGAGTTGCAAGCTGCGCAGTGTGTCGAGGGATGCGCGCTCGTCCTCAACGGCGCGGGCCACGAGATCGATCAGATAGGTGCTGTCGCGGAGCTGCGTGATGGTCGTTCCGGAGAGCACCGCATTGATGTTGCTTGCAACCTGCTCAGACGTCAGGCCGACGGTGCGGGCGCGGTCCTGGTCGATGTCGACCTTGACCGCTTTGGCCATTTCGCCCCAATCGAAATTGATATTGGAGACGAACGTGTTTCGACCGATTTCTCCGGCGAATGACAGCGCCAGCTCGCGCACTTTCGCCGGATCATTGCCGCTGACACGGAACTTCAGGGGCCATCCGACAGGGGGCCCGAGCTCAAGCGCGCTGATGCGGATCAGGGCATCCTCAAAGCCGGTTTCAAATGCCTGATTGAGCCGCGCCTCGACGCCGGGGCGCTCCTTGTAGCCTTTGGTGACGACGACGGCTTGTGCAAAGAAATTGTTGGCAAGCTGCGCATCGAGGGGGAGGTAGAAGCGCACGGCGCCTTGGCCAATGTAGAAGCTCCAATAATCGATGTCCGGGTCGCCTTTCAGGACGGCTTCGATGCGCCGGACCGTTTCCTCGGTTGCGTTCATGGAGGCGCTTTGCGGGAGCGTGACGTTGATCAGCAACTCGGGACGATCGGAGGCCGGAAAGAACTGCTGCTGCACAAAGCGGGTAGCAAACAGCGCGAGCGCAAAGAGTGCGACCGTAACTGCAATGACCAGGTACCTGGCGCGCATTGCGGTATCGAGCAGGTGCATGAAGCGGGTTTTCCCGCCCATAACGTGATGGCCTTTCATCTTGTCGGGGAGAATGAAGACGCCCGTCAGGGGCGTGAAAAGAACTGCAACGATCCACGATACAAGAAGCGCGATGCCGACGACTGCGAACAGCGAAAAGCAATACTCGCCGGCGCTGCTTTTCGCGAACCCGACGGGCACGAATCCGGCGATGGTGACGAGTGTTCCCGTCAGCATCGGAAACGCCGTCGAGGTGTAAGCGAATGTAGCGGCGGTTATCTTATCGGCCCCCTCTTCGAGCTTCGAGATCATCATCTCGACGGCGATCATCGCGTCGTCGACAAGAAGGCCGAGGGCGATGATCAGGGCGCCAAGCGAAATGCGCTGTAGCGATATGCCGAAATAGAGCATCGCCGCGAATGTGATAGCGAGCACGATCGGGATCGCAATCGCCACGACGATTCCCGGCCGCCACCCGAGTGCCAGGAAACTGACGCCGAGAACGATCGCAATCGCTTCCCAAAGCGTCTTCGTGAACTCGCCGACCGCTTCTTCGACCACATGCGGCTGATTGGCGACGAGGTGCGGATCGATGCCGATCGGGAGGTTTTCTGTAATTTCGGCGAATTTCTCCTTGATCGCGTCGCCAAGCGCAAGCCCGTCGGCCCCGGCAGCCATCGAGATGGCGAGCCCGATGGCCGGCTCTCCATTGTAATGAAAGATGGGTTGCGGAGGGTCGACATAACCGCGCCGGATCGTCGCGATGTCACTCAAGCGGAAGAAACGGTTCTCGGACTTGAAATTAATCGATTGCAGGCTTGCCTCAGAATCGAAACTGCCCGAGACTCGCACGGATATGCGCTCATCGCCCGTTTCGAGAACGCCGCTTGGGACAATGGCGTTCTGTGCCCTCAGACTGTCCATAAGCTCGGACGCATTAATCCCGAGGGCCGCCATCTGGCGCGTCGAAAATTCGAGATAGATTTTTTCGTCCTGCGTGCCGATGAAATCGACTTTTGCGACGTCGGGCACACGCAAGAGCTCGGTGCGAACCTTTTCGAGTTCGTCGCGAAGCTCGCGCGGCGTGAAACCGTCCGAGGTAAAGGCATAGATGATGCCGTAGGTGTCGCCGAACTCATCATTGAAGAACGGTCCCTGGACGCCCTGCGGAAGGTTGGCCTTGATGTCGCCGATCTTCTTGCGAACCTGGTACCAGAGGTCGGGAATTGCACCGGCTGGGGTGCTGTCCTTGAGATTGACGTAGACGAGCGAGTCGCCAGGCTTCGTGTAACTGCGAACGTAGTCGAGGTGTGGCAGCTCCTCGAGCTTCTTTTCGATGCGGTCCGTCACCTGGAGGAGCGTGTCTTCGGTCGTCGCGCCCGGCCAGAGCGTCCTGACCACCATGGTCTTGATCGTGAACGGCGGATCTTCCTCACGGCCGAGCTTATCGTAGGCAAAGAGGCCCGCAATGACCGAGACGAGCATCAGATAAACGACAAAGCTCTTATGGCGGAGTGCCCAATCGGAAAGATTGAAGCCACTCATTGTGCGGCTCCGTCGAGAAGTCGAACCTTCTGGTTCTCGCGCAGGCGGTTGACGCCGGCGGTAACGACGATTTGGCCCTTTGTCAGCCCCTCGCTGACGATCACCCGGCCTTTCTCGAAGCGCGCCACAGTGACGGGCGTCAGCTTCACTTCTGAGCTCGACGGATCATAGATCCAGACGGCAGGCTTTCCTCCGCGATCGGTCAGGGCACTGCCCGGGAGGATGACGACCGGCGCAGTTGTCTCCTTCAGACGGCCGCGGACGCTCGCGCCAAAGCGCATTGCCGCCGGCGGGTCCTTTACCGTGACCTTGACCTGATAGGTCCGCGTCGTCGGATCGGCGACGGGTGAGATCTCACGGACTTGGCCAACAGCTTCGATGTTGGGCGCGCTCAAGAGATTGATTATGACTTCCGGCAGGTCGTTTGCAGGACGCTCACGGAAGGCCGATTCGGCGATGTTGAAGACCGCATCGACATCGCTCGGCCTAGCGAGGCGCACGACCATCTGTCCGGCATTGACGACCTGACCGTTCTCAGCGCCGACAGCGGTGATGATGCCGTCGAAATCGGCGCGCAGCTCGGTATATTTCAACTGGTCCCGCGCCAGATTGAGGGCAGCCTTTGCCGATTCGAGCTGGGCCTCGGCGGCGCGCCGGTTCTTGATCGCGGAGTCGAGGCTCGCTCGCGTGGTGACGGCCTTCTCGAAAAGCTCGGTCTGGCGCTGCTCGGTTCCCTGCGCCTCGATCAGGACCGCTTCGGCGGAATTGACGTCGGCCACGGCGGAGCGGACCTTGTTCTGAAAGTCCTGCTCGTCGAGGCGAGCGAGAACGTCGCCCGCCTTGACTCTGGCCCCGATGTCGACGGTCCGGGATACAACCTTGCCGGAGACACGGAAGCCAAGGTCGCTTTCGTAACGGGGCCGGATTTCGCCGATCGCTTGGCGGTCATCCTCCACGGGTTTCGGGTCGACGACAATGGTGCGAACGGGGCGCACCTCCGTTTTTTCGGCCTCGGGCCCCTTGCAGCCTGTCAGCAGCCCGAAAGCCGTCACGAGCGCGAGAGAGATTGCCACCCTGTCTCGCGCAATCCGTCGTCTTACCATGGGGTCCGGCGTCCTTGCCCGTGCTATTTCTTTCGACAACGCCGCCGGAGTGCGAATCTGCGGCGCGGCTCGAATTGCCGCTGAAGGCTACTTATTTGCGGGAGTTTCGGCAATCGCCGACCGGGTTTCGCCCGGACTTTTCGGTGGCGTTGGTGGCCGGCGGGGCGCGTTGCGGACGCGCGGGACTCAAGCGGCCATGTCAAGGGCCCCGAGAACCCACTTCTCATATCCGTCACTCAGGTCCTGGAGCCATTGCTTCGGAAACGTCCTGACCTTCATGGCCGCATCGTTCTTTTCGCGGTCAGGGAGCGTCACGAAGATCTGCTTATATCCATTTTCCATCGGCGGTGAGCTGATAGTGCCGCCCAGGTGGCCAATGGCGAGGACTGCGCGCAGGTATTCGTTTGCGCGCTTTGTCGTCACTTGCAACGCCGGGGAGAAAAGTACGCAATCCTGCATGGCGCGCGCCGGCTCGCAGTTACGGATCTCCAAATGTATGCGCGCGACGCTCTCTTCGCCGAGTCGCACATCATTTTTCAGGTTGACCTGCAGGGTGCTGCCCTCGGCCGCCCAGCGGCTCATCGGCTCCATCAGACGCTGCATGATGCCTTGGGCCGTGATGGGGCTCGCCGGAATGATGATGTGGTCCCTATCGCTCACAATGCGGACCTGCGATCCGCCAAGTTCCCGGTTGATGGCGTCAGCGCAGGCGTTCGTCACGGCGACGAGATCGGCCTTCTCGTTGGTGTTGTTCGCCGCAAGGGCGGTGTCGGCCAAGTCCTCCGACAAAATGATCGCGCGCTGCGTTTCTTCGAGAGGAATGCGCCAGTGATCCTGCACGCGAAGCTGCGACCATTGCTTCTGTATTGCGGGCCGCCACGCAGTCTCTGAGAGCGCATCTTTCAAATAATGGTACATCGTGAGGGGCGCGTTGTTGTACGGCAGGAGGCCGGCCATCACGGCGAGACCGTTCATTCGGTCGCGAACGAGGGTGCGGTGAAGGGCGCTGAGCTTGTCGCGCAGCAGCATGTCATATTCGTTCTTCAGCAGATAGAATGTGATCGCCTGATCAATCTCGGCTTCAAGAACACGCAAATCCCAGGGCTTGGAGATGTAGCGGAGAATCTCGCCCTTGTTGACGGCTTCGATAGCGCTGTCGAGGTCTGCATAGGCCGTCGTCAGCATGCGGATGATGTCGGGCCGCTCGTTGCGGATGCGGTTCAGGAGGCTGACGCCGCTGCGCCCTGGCATACGCTGGTCGGTGATGACGAGCCCGATGTTGTGTTCTCCGGAAAGCACGAGCGCTTCCGCCTCATCGGCGCTTGTCGCGGTCAGGACATCGTACTTCGAGCCGAATGCCTTCTTGAAATATTTAACAGCCTGAGGCTCGTCGTCGACGATCAGGATCTCGACAGGGTGATCAGTACGAAACGATTCCATGAGAGACCCGGTCTTCTTTTTCGTGTGCGAGTTGCAGATTGAATTGGAACTCCGTCCACTCTCCAAGGGAACTCTTAACACTCAATGAACCACCATGATTTGCTATAATTCGGTGGCTCACAGCGAGACCCAATCCCATTCCTTCGCCGACTTCTTTTGTCGAAAAGAAAGGATCGAATATCTGGTTTTGAATGGCGGGATCTATTCCCGTTCCATTGTCGCGAACTGAGACAATGAGCTGATCTCCCTCAACCCAGGTGGAAATAGTGATTTCGGGTTTGCGTTCCTCCTCAACCGCGCGGACGGCAGCGACCGCGTTGACAAGGAGATTGACGAGAACCTGGGTAATCGTCGATTGCGATCCGAATACGGTTCCTTGCGCATCGACTTTCTTTACGATGTTTATTCCCTTTTGGACGTGCGCGGTAAAGCGGAGCGCATGATCGATTGCGGCTTCGATATGGAATGGGCGCGGATGCTCCGGTTTCTGTGGGGCGGTGAAGCCCCGGAGATCGGTCACAACGCGATGAATCCGCTCATAGCCCGCGTGAATGTCTCTGAGCGTGTCTGCCGTATCGGGATCGTTCTGAATTGTCGGATCGCGGGCGGCGAGCTGCAAGGCCGTGCCCATGAAGTTCAGCGGATTGCCGATCTCATGCAGGAGGCCGGCGGCCATCGTTCCCAAGGCGCTGAGGCGGGCATTCTGAACAAGAGCCGCTTCCGTCTCGCGGAGCTGCTTCAGGCTCTGCTTCAATTCGATATTGGTTCGCTGCAGCTCGCGTTCGAGGTGTGCGGACTTGACGAGGTTCGCAATGCGCGAGCGAACCTCGAGACCGCTGAAGGGCTTGATGAGAAAGTCATCGGCGCCGTGCTTCAAGGCGATGATCTTTGCTTCCTCGTCGGCCCGCGCCGTCAAGACAATGATCTTGATGGAGCGCGTTTCGGGCCTGTCTTTGAGGGTGCGGCACACTTCAAGTCCGCTGACGCCGGGCAGCATCACATCGAGCAGGATAAGATCTGGCACCGTCTTCTGCGCTTTCTCGAGTGCGGAGATCCCATCCTCGGCTTCGATCACGCGATAATTCTCGCGCAGCATCGTCGCAAGGTAGCGACGCATGTCAGGTTCGTCGTCGACGACCAGCAGAAGCGGGAGTTCATCACTTTGGGCTGAGGCAGGCTGTGACGTCTCGGCCTCGGTTGCGGGAGGCACCGGCTCGCCCGCGGTGATCGCGCGCTGAGACGCCATGCGATCAAAAGTGCGCAACGGATCGTTCGCCAAGGTATCGGGTTTTTCTTCCGAGCTCTGCATGTCTTCTTGCGCTGATTGCAAGGCATGAGGAAAGCGCAATACGAATGTCGTGCCTTGGCCTGACGTGCTCGTGGCAGTGACGTCGCCGCCGTGGCGCGTGATGAGTTCGCGGACGAGTGCCAGACCGAGGCCCAGACCTTGATGCCGGCGGGTCGCGGAGCCATCGACCTGATAGAAGCGATCGAATATGTGGGGGAGCTGCTCTGCGGGGATCCCAATGCCGGTATCGGCGATTCTGACCGTGACCATCTGATCTTCGCGCGCGGCGGAGACATCGATGCGCCCGTCAGGAGGTGTGAATTTTATGGCGTTGGCGATGACGTTGCCGACGATTTTTTCCAGAGCGTCGGGATCGGCATTGATCAAGAGGTCTTCGTCAAGGGTTCCAAGCTCGAGGGTGACGCCCTTCATTTGTGCAAGGTGCTTCATCGACGACGTCGTGTGCTTCAGGAAGCCTGCCATGTCGATCGGCTTCTTGGCGAGCGCCGCACGGCCTTCCTCAAGGCGGATCAGGCTCAAGATGTCGTTGACGAGCCGTAAGAGTCGAAGGGCGTTGTTCTCGATGACATCGAGCAGCTCTTTCGACTGGCTGCCCAAGGCTGCATCCGCTTTCAGTTTTTCTACCGGGGCCAAGATCAAGGTCAGCGGGGTTCTGAGCTCGTGGCTGACGTTGGCGAAGAATTGGGATTTCAGGCGATCAAGGGCTGAAAGCTCCTGATGCTGCATTGCAAGCTTGAATTTCAGCCGAAACTCGTTGAAGCGGCGGCGGTAATTGAAGTGCACCGCCGTAACGGAAATAATGCAGGTGAGGACGAGGAAATAGAGATTATTCAGCAGCGTCTTCGTCAATTGGTCGGCATTTGGGACCTGCGAGCACCCAACGATGTAAATTACGAGGGTTGAAATGCACAACAGTGTGGCTTCGAAGGGATGCATCGGCGCCAAGACGCCTACGGCGAATAAAATCAGAAAGAGGCCCGTATAGTAGGTTGAGGCGGCGCCATCGGTAATTGCGATCATGACGGCGATTGACGTGACGGCGACCAGCAGCCCCGCCATCGTCAAGTAGCGGACATTGACCGCGGTCTTGTCCCAGAAATGCAGAACATAGATGATGCCGATCAGGGCGGCGGCAATGAAGCGGATACTGGCGAGCGTTGCCAGTTGATCGGGATAGGAGATCGCGTCGAGCGAAATGCCGGCCGGGATAAGGACGATGCCAAGGATGCAGGCAACCTTCGATTGCCGCAACCGAAGCTCGAGCTCGTCGGCTTCGAATGCACTCCGAAGGTCTGTCCTGTCGTCCATTGTCTAGGTTACTGGCTTTTCGATCTCGAGAAATACGTTGATGCCAGTTTCGTCTGTATAAATCCTTGCCGAATTGGGATCGGGTGCCAAGCGAAGCATATCTGTCTCATCGCGCATCACCAGATGCCATTCCATGACATGCTCCATCAATCCTTTCACAGGATTTGACGAATGGACGTTTGTCACAATCACGCGGCCGCCGGGTTCGCACCATTGGTAAAAAAGTTTAACCAGTTTGGCGCAGACGCGGTCGGAGAGATAATCGAACAGGCCCGCACAGTAGAGGATATCGTAGCTCTGGGAGCTTGCGGGAAGCTCAATCGCCTGACGGAGCAGCTCCTGAACGGTCTTGAGGATATAGTTGATTTTTGGCGCCTCGGCGCGGCCGGTGGTGATCGCTTCGATCTGCTGCTTGGCATAATCGAGCGTCTCGGCATTGAAATCCAAGAGATCGAATGAGAACCGGTGGGCCGCTTTGTTCTTTGCGAAGAAAAGCTGCAACTCCTGAACCGGTCCGCAGCCGACATTGAGGACGCGGACGCTCTTGTTGCCGGATGCGGCGTCTTCGGCTGCGTTCTCAAGCATCTTTTCGAGCATATAGATGCGGTTGCGGTGCGCCTGGGGGGGGCCACCATTCAGAAGCCAGTCGTTAACGATTTGAGCGTAGGTGGTTTTTCCCCCACGCTCCTTCTTGAACATCATGTTGACCATTTCGTAATCGCCGGCGTAGCCGAGCGGTTTCGAGTAAACGCGGTTGAAAAACGGCGACGCCATCATCAAGGGCAGCAGGTCGCGCTGGGCCAGTTGCTTGTGATTTTCGACCTCATCGGCGTCGAGCTGGCGACAGGCCTCCTCGAGCTCCATGAACAGCCGGGTCAAGCGCGGCATTACCGGAGCTTTGATTTCCTCGAAGCGTTCGGCATCGAGGATCGCTTCCGTTGATCCCGTTTCATTCTCGATGGCCAAATCGACCTGGTCGAGCCAGAAGCTCAAATCGCTCAGGAACGAGCGCAGGTCGGCGACCTTGAGCTGATAATTGGGGTCGAGCCTGTTGACGCGTTCCCACTCATCGACGAAACGCTCGACCTCGGATCTGAGACCGCCGGGGCCGGACTCGATTGTGTCGAGCGCCGACCAGGTGTTGACGAGCGTTGCTGATACCACCACGAGGATGCTCGTGGTGACAACGCCGGTTACGACCGCATCGCCCTGATAAACGAGATTTTTGCCGCGACGGACGCGAAGATCGCTCAGAACCTCACTCGTCTGGATGGGCGAGAAAGGATTGTAGATCTCAAAGACGATGTTGCGTCGCGAAAGCTTGCTGAGGGTGCCGCGAACGACTGTCCCCTGACTGCTCCGAAAGGAGACCGTGCGGTCAATGTCTCGCTCGATGCGCAATGACTCGCTCCCTTAGCTGCGATGTGATCGGGAAATCAACCTTACCACAATCGTTCAGCTTTGGGCCGCGCGTTTTCGTCCTCACTTAAATGATTTTTTAATGTTGTTAATGGCTTGGAGATACATCCCCAGTATCGGCGCTTGGCAGGCGCAGGTGAACGGAGATCATGCCCAAATTTTCGTCATAAGAGCGTAACAATTCACCACCAAAGGCCCAAAGGGAACAGCGACTGGCGCGAATCGCGCTCGTTTCGTCGCTGATATCGGACTGTGAGGGCAGTTCGGCGGTAATTCGTACCTCGTTCAACTCAAAGCCCGGAACGAGTTCGACCGCGATCGGAGACGCTTGGCCTTTCACCTCGTCGATCAGTCCCTGTAG
>Ga0272446_1006665_pt1 | contig 11904 bp, 11 predicted proteins | sample YNPCB0061_FD_194587 | JGI IMG/M metagenome (GOLD analysis project Ga0272446, IMG submission 194587) | Hot spring microbial mat communities from Yellowstone National Park, WY, United States - YNP-CB-006-1 | ecosystem: Environmental > Aquatic > Thermal springs > Hot (42-90C) > Sediment | place... | reverse complement strand
GAGCAACGCCGTGAGCAAGAGTAGCACATCCGCCAACCGTGTCGTCTCCCCGGCTCTGCGTCCGGCGCTGGAGCAGGTGACGGCGAGCTTCGAGAGGTTCTGCCTGCTGGCCGGACTGGATACGCTAAACCGGCTGATGGAGTGGGACGCAACGGCGCTCTGTGGTCCCCGGCACGGCCGAGGCGCCGAGCGGCAGGCCCATCGTTGGGGCCGGACGAAGGGTCGCCTTGGCTTCCATGGCGGCAGGAGAGACCGTAAGGAACGGCAGGTTATTACGGAGCAAAGCTGTGACGAAAGCACCATCCCATCTGTCGCTCTGGGATCGAATGATGTCCCGACGGGTCGAGGAACGTCGACGTACCGCCTTGGAAAAGGTCGATCATATCCTTCAGGAAGCGAAGACGGAGGGGTTCGACGTCGTTCTTTTCGGCTCGCTCGCGCGTGATGATTTCATGGCGCACTCCGACATCGACCTCCTTGCGAGAGGCGATGTCCCGCCGAACAGGATGGCCGTACTGGAACGCATCGTCTCACGACATCTGAAAAACACGGATCTGCCTTACGACTTGGTGTTCGAGTCGGCAATCGGGCCGGAAAACACTCGGAGACTTCTGAATGGTTGAGGCGCGGAATGCCTTCTTTGCAAACCTTCGCACGAAACTCGCGATGGCGAAGGAAGAGATGGCGCACATCGACGATCTTCTTCGGCGCAAGGACGAAGTCGACGAAGGGTTCCGTTGGGCGATCACATCTGCGTTGGCGCTTGGCATTCACAACGTCTATAACGGCCTGGAGGATGTGTTGCTCACGATTGCAAGACAGCTGGACAGGCATGTCCCCGTCGGTTCCTCCCTGCATCAGGAAATTCTCGATCAGATGACAACGCCAATTCGAGACTGTAGACCTGCAATTCTTGACAAGACAACATACGACATATTCTGTGAACTGAAGAGTTTTCGCCATTTGGTCAGACATAGGTATGGCTTTTTCCTGGATCTGAAACGGGTATTACCGATGGTGGAGACTGCGCAGCGCGCCTTCATCAGCCTCAAGACCTCCATCGACAACCTCGAAGCCCTGCTTACCGCCCCATTGCCCTCACCCGACGAAGCGGAATCCGCATCCCGAGGCCCGGAACCCTCTTGATCACGGAGCATGGGCGACGGATCGCACAACCTCTTGTTGTAGCGGCGGGGGTAGCGAGGCCGGGGGATGTCCCGACCCTTGTTGAAAAGCGTGTTCGGCGTGCCGATGATTGAGACTATGCGGCATGCGGGCTTTGGGCAAGCGCGGGTGGCCGGGAGGACTTCCGCTGGTAGGCGAGGAGGGCGGCGCGCAACTGTGGGAGTTGGCTTTTCGCCGGGAGCCCTGCGCCGCCTCGGGCAGGCAATCGCCGGTTGCGGCAAGGGAGAGACGACACCTTCGGCTGATAAGAATTTCTCCTCACGGGGGGTGCTTGCCTCTCGTGGATTCCGCCTCCCGCGCCTGCCGGCATCAAGCGGGCAGCCCCGCCCCCTCCCTTTTTCAACAGAGAAGTGCGCGACCGCAAAGACGATGCGGGACGCGCCTAGTGCGTCCCTTCGCTAGGCTTGCGGCAGGCGGCAGGCGAGGGGGGACACCCGTGGGCGCGATGAGGGATGGGTTTGCGGGCGGAACGGGGGCGGGACCGCGCCTCCCCGCCGATTTCGACGGGTTCCGCGAGGTCGTCGCGGCGGCGCGGGAGGCGGTCGAGGGGTGGGTGGCCACCGCGGCGGTCGATCTCGACGGCATAGGCGCGGTCGTGGCGCATGGGGAGGAGGCGGCGGGGGAGTCGGGGCGGGTCCTTTGCTGGACGCCCTTGTCGCGGGATGCGGAGCGGCTCGCGATGGCGCTCGAGGTCTGCCGGAGGCTCGCAGCGGGCGGCGCGGCCGCAGCGGGCGGCGCGGCCGCAGCGGGCGGGGGCGGGGTTCCGGAAGCGGACGCGGTCCCTTCCCTCCGCCTCGGCCTCGTGGAGGGAGCGGACGGCGGACCAGCGGGGCTGGCCTGGACGCTGGTGGCGAGCGCGCATCGGCTCCTGACGCGGGCGGCGGCGCTGTTGCCCTTGCCCGAGGGGCATGAACTCGCGCCGCGCGCGCTCTACGCGGCGCGGCAGCTCGAGGAGGAGTGAGGGGCATGGGGCGCGGCGGGCGGGCCGTGATCGACTTCGGCGGGTTCCGGCTCCGTCGCGAGCGCATCGAATGGGTCCTTGCGCGCGAGAGCGGCACCATCGTCCTCTTCACGGGAAGGCAGCACTACGTGGTGTCGTTCTCCCCCCGGCCGCGCGAGCCGGGGAGCGCGCCCGGCGCGGAGGTCGAGATCGCGGTCACGCTCGCGATGCCGGCGCCGTCGCGCGGCATCCTCGACATTCTCGAGCGGTGGCGCGACGGAGAGCGTGAAGGGCGCATTCCGCTGTTCCAGACGACGGCGGAGGCGGGGCGGGCGGCGCAGCTGTGGGCCGGGCTCGCGGGGGAGGGGTGGACGATGCCGGCATGGCTGCGCGCGGCCCGTCGTGCGCGGACAGCCCGGCTGTCCTGGCGGGCGGCGGCGGTGGCGCTGGCGGCGGCGCTGCCAGCCGCGGGGCTGCTTCTGGCGGGGTCGCGGGGCCCGGATTCCGTGGTCGCTTCGGTGGCCGTGCCGGAGGACGCCCCGCCTGCCCGGGCGGTGGAGGAGGCGCGGACGGAACGGGCGGCGGGAGGGGCTGGTGGCGCGGAGGCCACGTCGCCGGCGGCGGAGGGTGAGCGGCGCCTGGCGGGCGGCGGCGGGGATCCGGCGGAGACGCTGCTGGCGCTGCGGGAGCTGCGGGAGGAGCTGCGCCGGGGCCGGCCGGTTCCGCCGGGTCTTTTTGCGAGGCTTCCGGAGGACGTCAGGACCCTTCTCGAGGCGACCGGCCTCGCACCCGAGCCGGGACGCGAGGCGAGCGCGCGGGCGCTTCCCGCGCTTCCCATGCCCGGGGGGGGCGACCTCCGTTCGCCCGACGATCTGGCGGCGTTCGGCCTGCGCCTCGAGCCTTAGCCCGCCGCCCGTTCCGTCCGCGCTATCCTTCCCCGGCCTGAACGGCGGGCCTTGCCGCTCTGGTCGAGGAGATCCGCGCCCGCGCCATCCGCTCGATCGCCATCCCCCCGCTCGGCTGCGGGCTTGGCGGCCTCGACTGGGCCGAGGTGCGGCCGCGCATCGAGGCGGCGCTTGCAGCCCTGCCGGAGGTGGAGGTCGCGCTGTTCGAGCCGGCTGGCGCGCCGCAGGCCGGACGAGGCCTCGCCCCGGCGGCGGCCCCGCGCATGACGCCGGGGCGGGCGGCGCTGGTGGGGCTGATGCGGCGCTACCTCGCGGGGGTGGGCGAGCCCTTCGTCACGCTACTCGAGGTGCACAAGCTGATGTACTTCCTGCACGAGGCGGGGGAGCCCCTGCGCCTGCGCTTCGCCAAGGCCCCGGCCGGGCCCTTCGCCGAGAACCTGGGCCCGGTGCTGCGCGCGGTGGAGGGGCACTTCCTCCACGACTATCGCGACGGCGGGGATGCGCCTGAGAAGGAGATCGCGATCCTGCCCGGCGCGGCGGAGGATGCCGAGGCCGCGCTGGCCGGGGCGGCGGAGACGCGGGCGCGGTTCGACCGCGTGGCGGAGCTGGTGGAGGGCTTCGAGACGCCGATCGGCCTCGAGCTGCTCGCCACCGTGCATTGGGTGGCGGCGAAGGAGGGCTTCGGCGCGGCGGAGGAGGTGGAGGCGCGGGTGCGCGGCTGGGGGCCGCGCAAGCGGGCCTTCAGCGAACGGCAGATCGGGCTGGCGCTGGAGCGCCTGCGCGAGCAGGGCTGGCTTGAGCCCGCTGCGGCATGAGCCTGCCTGCCTATCCGGCCTATCGGGAGAGTGGCGTGCCGTGGCTGGGGCAGGTGCCCGCGGGGTGGGGTGTGGCCCTCGTCAAGTCTGTCGCATCCTGCAACGATGATGTCCTGCCTCATCACTTCCTGGAGGAAGAGGATGTCGCCTGGCTGGCGCGCTTCCGCTCGTTGGAGCTGAGCGACGAGATGCTCAAGGCGCTGGTCTTTGTCCGGGAGCGTGGGCGGATCAACAACGCCACCTATCGCGACCTGGTCCAGTGCCACCCCCCGGATGCGACGCGGGATCTGCGGCGGTTGTGCGAGCTCGGCCTGCTGCTGCCGGAGGGCAACACCACGAGCCGCATCTACCGGCCGGGACCGGCCATGCTGGCAGCGATGGCAGCCGCGGGCGGCATGCCCGATAAGGCGGACACCATGCATGATAAGGGCGTTGCCATGCATGGTAAGGCCGGGACCATATCGGATAGCGGCCTTCCTGACCTGCCGGAGGACCTGCGGGACCTGCTGATGCTGCTCGGTCGCCGGACCGAACCAAAAATGCTGCATGGCGTCGTATGGCGTCGTCGAGAAGCTCTGCGCCTGGCACCCGCTCTCGGTCGTGCTCCACGCCATCCGGACCAGGCCTATCGCGCCGCTCCTCGGGGCGGACGGAACGTATGAGCTTCCCCATCTCGGCTGGACGGAACCGGACGAGGAAGCCTTCGCGCAGGAGACGCGCATCATCCTCGCCGCCGCGGATTTCGGGAAGGAGATCACCACCACCGTCCTTTGGCTGCGCGAGGGCTATGGCCTCGACATCCGGCGGAGGGGATGACCAGAAGGACAGACAGGGCATGGCAACGGATCATGAAATCGGCCGCAAGGAACTGACCCAGGCCCTTCTTGCAAAGGAGATGGGGCTGTATTTCGTATCGATCCGTGAGGCCGTGGCCCTGCATGACGCCTCGATCGGGAAGTTCGGAGGCACACCCGGCGCGCGAGACGTCGGCCTGCTGGAGTCCGCCCTGCACCGCCCGATCATGATGGCCGTATACCAGGACGAACGAGACCCGTTCGTCCTGGCCGCGGCTTTGGCGGGGGCCATCGTGCGGAACCATCCCTTCATCGATGGCAACAAGCGCGCGGCCTATCTGGCATGCCTGAAGATGCTCGAAAAGAACGGCCACGACCTTTCCCCCGACGTGGCGGAAGCGGCGGAGATGTTCATCGATCTGGCCGCGCGCAAACGAAGCGAGGCGGATCTTCTGGAGTGGCTCCGGCAGCAGGTTCCTGAATCCGGGCCCTCTCCCTGAACGACGGGCGCCGCGGATCGCATCGCTCACCTCTTTGCCCGACTTTCCCGATTTTTCGCGAAACGCTCATGCGTCGGCCGCATCCTGCGAGCGCTCGGCGGGTTCAGGCTGGAGTCCCTGCCGTCGAGATGGGCGCACGCTCGGGGCTCGCGTCGCGACTCGGTCCGCGATTCGTTCGGAACATGTTCAGCCTGCAATGAATCGCTTCATTCTGAGCGATTCCGCGATTTGATATACTGGCTTCGGGAGTGTTCACCCAGATCGAAGGGTGTAGTCATGAATGAGATGCGCGCCGCCAACAACGCGACGGCCCTGTTCGTCGCCTCCACCCCGGCCATCCTCGGAGTGGTCCTGCTCATCGGCATCCTCGCCCTGCTGGGGTTCTCCGTGGTGCTGGGGGTCTTCGCCTTCGCCGGCATGGCGGCGGTGATGCTCTTCGGACGATGGTCGGCGCTGATCGTTCTCGTCGGGATGATCGTCCTCGGGTCGGACCTGTTCGGCTGGCCGCGCTGGCCGCTCTTCCACAGCGTCAGCGCGCTCTTCTCGAGCGCGAACGCCTGGACGCAGACCCATCCGAACTTCGTCACCCTGATGGTCGACGCGATGGCGCATGTCGCGCTCAAATACGTCTGGGGCGGCTTCTGGTATCTGTGTGGGTTGATTTTCTTCCACCTCCCGGTCTCGGCAATCATCTGGCTGGTCCATCAGTTCGCCGAACTGACCTTCCGGATGTTCGGAGAGGCCGGCTTCGAAGGCGGCTGCCTCGTCGCGCGGGCCTTCCTCGGGGACATCCTGCTCCTTCCGATGGCGCTCGCGGACATCGATGACACCAAGTGCAGGATAAACGATGGTGGGTTCTTCTTCATCCTCCTGGACAACATCCTGTCCGTCCTCAGCATCAACTTCTCCTATCCATCATCCGGCATATACGTGTACAACGCCGCACATGCCTTCTTCTTTCCCTTCGCATCGGCTTCGGCCGCCATCCGGGAGGCCGACCATTTCTGGCCTTTCGCCTGCACGCTCGCCTTCATGGGCGGCGCCCTGCGCATGGGTCTGCCGATCATCAACCACTGGTCGGTGATGACGAACATCATCCAGACCCGGAACGCCCATGCCGGGGTGACCTACAGCCCGGGCGTGGCGCCGTTCCTCGCGCTCGTGCTCGCCAAGCCCATCGACGGCGGCCGCGGCCTGTCCATGTTCCTCGGCTTCTGCCTCTGGTTGCCCCTGATGGCCGTCTGGGCCTTCCTCATCCGGCCCTGGGTGGGATAACCGGCGGCCCTGCCGCGCGGTTTCCCGGCGCGCCGCGCGGCATGTCCTTGCTATGCTGCGCATGGGGAATGATCCATGCGCCTCGGCCCGCTCGACCCGGAATTCGACTGGTGGCACCTGCTCATCCGCTGGGTCATGCCGCATGACCGCTCGCTGTCGGAGATCCAGGGCCTGCCCACGCCGGACCCCATCCAGGCCTGGAGCCCGGTCCTCTCCGACGTCCTGCTCGCCATGTCCTCGGTGGCCGTGACCCTCGGCGTCCTCTACTTCCTCTTCCAGGTCGTCCAGGTCACCATCCACGCCGGCTGGTCGGGCGAGGCGATCAGCCGCGAATGGCACTCGATCTGGGGCCCGGCCCGGCTCGCCCTCGGCATGGCCATGATCACACCCATCGCCAACGGCATGAGCCTCGTGCAGATGGGCGTGCTCCAGATCTCCTCCTGGTCCGGGCAGCTCGGCAACCACATCCATCGGCTCGCCGTCACCCGTCTCGCCTCCCTCTCGGAGACGGCCCGGCCCCTCTACGGCGAGGCCGAACTCGCGATGCGCCTGCGCGGCGTCGTGCTCGCGGATCTCTGCGCCCGCAGCTGGAACTACCACGACCTGCGGCCCATGACCATGCGAGACAGCGGCGCGCTGACCAATCTGAGGGCGCTGCTGGAGACGGAGCGGGTGATGCGCGTCACCATGCAGGACGGCTCCGCCGTCCTGAGCGGCATCAAACTCAGGACGAGAACCGGCGCGGCCATCTCCGAATGCCCCGTCGTGCGCGTGAGCTGGAGCGGCCGCCAGGACGCCCCCGACGCGGAGAATGCCGTCGCGCGCAACGCCCGTTCGCTCTCCCTGCTCCCCCAATTCGGCCTGCCCCCGGAACAGCATGCGCGTCTGCTCGACCTCTGGCGCGCGGCCCTCGAGGACATCGCCCGCGACTGGGAGCCGATCGGACGCCGCCTCCTCCGCGGCACGCTCGGAGCCGCCGCCTTCGCCGGGGAGGAGGGGACGCCGGCAGGACGCCCCGACATCGAAGCGGACTTCCGCGCCTGGGAGGCGGCCGCGTTGGCGCGCTGGCGCGCGGCCACGCTGCAGACCATCGCCCTCGTCCGCGAAGCCCCCAGGGCGAGCGGGACGAACATCGAGGAGACCATCCGCCGTGGCTGGCTCGCGCTGCCGACGCTCTTCTGGCGCGCTGTCAGCACGATGCACGACGCCTGGACCGTCGCCCAGGTCGTGCCCGACTTCGAGCCCAACAACATCGAGGAACGCTCCCGCCCGCGCGCGACTGAGGCGGTGAAGTTCGAGCGCTACCGCAGGATGGTCCAGGCGCTGGGCGGCGTCCTCCTGCAACCGGCGGTGGCCCCCGCCACGGCGGGCGCCGCCTCCGCCGCAGCCGCGCCGACCAACCCGGTGCCCGGCGCCGTCACGACGCGCGGCTGGCTCCTTCCGTTCGAATTCGTCCCGCAGATCGACCTCGCGCGCGGTTCGGCCGTCCTGCAGATGGCGGATTGGGGCTTCGGCCTCTTCCAGGCCGGCGCCGTCGCCTGGGCCGGAGGCACGGCCGTCGGTTGGCTTTCCTCGGTGTCCTCCGTCGTCGGCGCCATCCTCGGCGCCATGAGCGGCAGCGCCGTCGGCGGACCGGGCGCGGGCACCGCCGCGGGGGCCGCGACCGGCGCCGTCGTCGGCGGCCTCGTCGGCTTCGCGGCAGTGGTCGCCAAGATCGCCGGCGGCGTCATGGTGCTCGCGGGACTCGTCTTCGCCTATGTCCTTCCCTCGCTGCCCATGGTCGTGATGACCCTCTTCGCGGTCGGCTGCCTCGTGCTCATGGTCGAGGCCGTCATCGCCGCCCCGATCTGGGCGATGGCCCACATGAAGCTGAGCGGCGACCGTTTCCTCGACCAGTCGCATCTGCCCGGCTACGAAATCCTCCTCTCGCTCTTCCTGCGCATCCCCATCGCGATGGCCGGCTTCGTCTTCGCGGTCCTCGTCGCCGATGTCGTCATCTGGCTGACGACGCTCCTCATGAGCCGGTCCTTCGGCAGCCACGTCTTCGAACATGTCTCGGGCAACCTGAGCTACGTCACCGTCCTGGCCATCCTCATCGTCATGGCCGCCCTCGCGTGGCAAGCCTCCTACCGCGCCTTCACGATGATCAACGAGCTTCCGGACCGGGTCCTGCGCTGGATCCGCATCCAGTCCGCGGCGCCCACGGACGACGGGCAGAAATACGTCACGGGCATGTTCGTGATGGGCATGCAGAGGACCGGCGCGGCCATGCAGGCGGGGACCCAGGCCTTGGGCGCCGGGCTGCAGCAGGGCGGGCGCCGCGCGCTGCCCGCACCGGGAGTGGCCAGCCGCATTCCCCGGCCTCCGGGCGGCGGCGCTTCCTGATCCTGAGCGTCCGGATGCTGGCCAGGCACGCCGGGCGGACCAGCGGGGGCGGCGCGGCGATTCCCCGGCCGCCGGCATCGTCGCCGGCGCCCGCGCTGCTCGATGAGCATGGCATGGTGAGGCTCATGGCCTCGGCCCTCGTCGCCTTCCAGGACCAGAGCGACCGCAACCGCTTCGGCTGGGAGCCCCTGCCGCGGGCCTTCCTCCGCTTCATCGATGTCGCTGCCGCCCGAAACAGCCTCCAGAAGCCGTCCCGCCCCTGGCCGACGAACCACACCCAGTTCATCCGCCTGGCGGAGACGCCCCTCGGCATGTGGGCGGGCACCTGGCTGGAGGGGCCGGGACGGGACTTCGCCGAATGCCGCCTCGTCGAGGACGGCGTGATCACTTCGGAATGCGTCGAACTGGCCCTCGAGGCAAGGGACCCGGAACTCGAATGGCGCGAGAACGAGGGGTATGCCGCCCTGCTCGAAGCGTGCGGGTCCCTCGGCGAGGAGCACGGGGACGCCCTCTACACGGAATGGCGCCGCTTCGTCATCGAGCATCCGGTCATCGCCTCCATCAATGACGTCTTGGACGCGGTCCCCTCGGTGACGCGCGTCGCGCGCTGGAAGGACCTCGTCGACCTCTTCTATGGCGAGGTCCCAGAGGCCCTGGCCTTCGGGGACCACGTCAAGCTCTGCACGGTCTCCGGCACATTGCTGCGCCGAGCCGACCGCGACGGCGGGTTCCATGCGGAGAGCCGCGACCCGCGCGCGCGCAGGGCGGCGGCCGAGGGCCTCCACCGCACCCTTCCCTTCCATCCCGGACGAACCCTGCAACTGAGGCGGGCCTTCCGCATGTCCTGGTGTCACCCTGGGCTTGCGGAGCTCGACCTGGCCAAGGGGCTCGAGCGTCTCGGCTGGCGGGTCAGCCTGTGGCCCCACCGGGATCGCATCGACGTCGAGGCGGAGGCCTCCTCGGGCCGGCGCCTGGCGGTGAGCGTCAAGACGCATGCCTCGCCCGAGCGCCTCGCCCGGGTCTTCGACGAGGCGGCGGAATTCGGTGGCTGGCGTGCGACGCACGACTGCTTCCTTGTCGTGCCCGACCACCTGTGCGCCGCCGGCTCGCGCTACTGTGAGCGCTTCGAGCGGCAGCGGGCGGCGCTCGGCCTTCCCGCCGTCAGGCTCCTGAGCGTGTCCGGCCTGCTCGGCCAAGCGGGGAGGGCCTTGTGAGAAGCGCGGAAGAGTTTCTGAAGGCCCATGAGACGCTCCTCACGAATCTCCTGAAGCCGAGGCGGAAGCGCGATCCCGGCATCGCCGAGGACATGGACGCCAGCACGTTGCGGGCGCTCGCGCGGGTCGATCTCTGCTGCCATTTCCTGTGCACGCGGCTGCGCGGGGAGGGCATCGATGCCGTCCCGGCGATCCTGCTCGCCTATCCCGCGCTTCTCGGGCGGTTGGAGGAACGGGAGGCGACCCTGCGCGAACTGGCCGCCCTGCGGCACCTCTGCCATGACTTCCGCTCGCGGCCCGCCTGGGAGGAGGCCGTGAAGCGGTACGCGCGGGCCCCGGCCCTCTTCCGCTGCTACGACATCGACATCGACAAGGATGATCGTCCGAGGCGGCGCGCGGACGCTTCCGAGGAGCTGCTGTCGCTCCTGACGGCTACGCTGCGGGAGCCGGTGCCCTGGGTGCCGCAGAAGCCGTGCCCGGCCGCGCCCGGCGAATACGAGGTGCCGTCAAGGAACGCCCGTTTCGTGTACCGGGTCCCCGAGGTCGCCCTGCCGCCGCCACCGCAACACGAGATGCGCCGGCGGCAACGCACGCCTCCCATCCACCTGTCCTGGGAGCGCCTGAGGGACGCGGCAGCGCGGGTGGACAAGACCGAAGCCGACGAGACCTGGCCATCTTCGGCATTGCCTCCACTGAACCTCGCCGAGCGCCTGTCCCGGGTCCGGGTCGACAGCCTCGACGGGAAGGTGGTGAGGGAGGCGGACTTCACCTTGGACGGCGCCCTGCACCTGGTCGGCATGCCGTCCTCCGGCAAGTCGAGCCTCCTCTGGGCCATGGCCTTCGCGCTCGCAGCGGCGGAGGAGGGGCACCGCCTTCTTATCATCGCGAACGACACCGTCCAGGCCGCCACCATGGCCGCGAGGTTCCGGCGGCATGGCGTGCGGGCGATCGTGCTGTCGAGCGCGAGGGCCCGAAAGGCGCATGTGGAGGCGCTCTGCCGCGCGCGGAATGCGGCCGGCGAGGACGGGTCGATGACGTCCTCGGCCGACCTCCATGGCCTCGACCTTCATGGCCTCGATGACGGCTTCAGCCTGGGCTGTGCCCTGAACGGCTGCCAGGAGGAGTTCCATCTGTCGCGGGGGCGGGACCATGCAGCCGACCCGCCTGCCCTGAACGACATCTGCCACGGCCTGTTGGACGGCAAAGGGAGGAAGAAGTCCTGCCCCCTGTGGCCCGGCTGCCCGGCCCAGGAGCAGCAGCGCGAGGCCGCGACCGCGGGGATCGTGATCATGACCCCGGCCGCCTTCGTGCACATGACGCCGGACCGATGGGTGGCGTCCGACCTGCTGCCCATGGCCGAACTCGCGCAGTTCCGTTTCGACGTGGTCCTGATCGACGAAGCGGACGCGGTGCAGAAGACTCTGGACGAGATCTTCGCGCCCACCGTGAGCCTGATGAGTGACGGCAAAAACTACCTCATCGACACGGGCTCGGCGTTGACGAAGACGCTCTGGCGCGACAGCGGCGCGCAATTCCAGGACACGCTTCCCTTGCGGTGGTCCGCGAACTACTACGAGTTCTCCAAACTCGTCGGGAAGATCTATTACCTTTTCGGGATCGACGAGGCCGAATTCCTCGACGGCCTGCTCGGGGACGCATTGACGCCCTTCACGGACCTGAAGATCCTGTTCACCCTGGTCCACAGGCGGGCTGAGCTCGACAAGGATCTGGCGGCCGCATGGGAGGACGTCAGGGCGGACGTGATGACCAACTGCGCGACAAGCCCTGCCGTTCAGGGCAGGGAAGGATAGCGCGGACGGCGTAGCCGTTTTGGGTTCAGTGGGGCGTTTGCTGTTGCTCGATGTACTGGCGCAGGATGGAGATTGGTGCG
>Ga0272446_1006663_pt1 | contig 11909 bp, 14 predicted proteins | sample YNPCB0061_FD_194587 | JGI IMG/M metagenome (GOLD analysis project Ga0272446, IMG submission 194587) | Hot spring microbial mat communities from Yellowstone National Park, WY, United States - YNP-CB-006-1 | ecosystem: Environmental > Aquatic > Thermal springs > Hot (42-90C) > Sediment | place... | reverse complement strand
CTAGTTGACCAGGATTGAGGCTGCCAGGATGACACCTATTGAGCCATTGACTAGCCCTCTCAATGAACTAGCGAAAGAGCGGACTCGGGCGGCGGCTGAACGGACTCTGAGTACTTGGATTAATAACTGTCTGGCTTTGATTGGGGTTGGTGTGATGCTCGATCAGGTTTATGGCGATCTGGAACATCTCTTTCCCCCCAAAAGTCTGCAAAGGACAGCTCACTTGGCCCATGATATTGGTCTCGTGTTCATTGGTCTCGGTATTGGCCTGTTGATCATTGCGACGGCACAGCACGTCTTGATTCTGAAACTTCTGGGCCAGACCACCCAGATTTTCCAGGCATCTGAGTTTTTACGGTTGAATCAGATAGCGGTGGCGGCCGTTGTGTTGTTTGGTCTGTTGAGTGTGTTGAGTATTTGGCTGGGCCCCCTATAGGCGATCGCGATTGAAGCAGCAGGGACTGAACAAGCAGGGGTTACAACAAACAAATGGGGAGCAACCGCCTACTGGGAAGGACACTTCAACCCAAGGGCGGCTGACTCCAGATCAGGCCAAACAGGATGATGGCCAGAATGATCACAACGCTTGACACAATCAGGCCGAGGGAGGGCCTGGAGCGATAGCAATAGTCTGACTGCTGAAACCGGCCCAGTTCTCCCTGATAATCCAGGGCCGCAACCAACACGGTAAACACACCCAGTCCAATCAGAATCGCCCCCAGTAACAGTGGGGGGAAGGTCGCGGCCAGTCGGCTCTGAACTTTCACCTCCAGAGTGGTCAGGATCTGCTCGATACCAAAGCCCAGACCAATGAACGACACACTGGTCCGGATCCAGGTTAGCAGGGTGCGATCGGCGGCAATCCGATTACGTTCTTTGGCCAGTTCGGTTTGAGTATCCGGGGCTGCAGGTGATTGAGTCATGGGCCATCCTATCGATCGCAACGGTAATTGCCAGAATCAGGACATCATTTGGTTCCGGTTCAATTTCCACCCCATAGCCAGCGCTGAGGCGACACCAGCACCAAGCTGGCCAGCAACAGCACCAGACCGATGTCTTTCAGGGGCTCCAGAATCTACTGTCCAGTCAGTCTCCAGCTCAGCGACAGCATACGGCTGTTCACAAAGACCAGCATACTGAGATGGGCGAGACCTTCAACAATTTCTCTCATGATGCTGTTGATGATTTCCGTCCAAAGTTTTTCTACCCTCTAAGGCAATGGACGGACACATCAGTTGTCACTTTCTGTAGAGGTCTTTGCGGTGTCTACATTGCAAAAGGAGAATGATCTGCTTTTTATCGTCGATTTCATAACGAATGCGGTAATCACCGATGCGAATACGGTACTCATTGTCAGTGCCTTTCATTTTGACCACGCCATCTGGACGAGGGGCTTCAGCAAGTTGCTGGACCTGGACAGCAATGCGCTCGTAGACCTCGTCGGGTAGAGTATCTAGCTGTTTTTGCACGGCCTTCGGCGTAATAATGGTGTAGCTCATGCAGAACGAATTGCCCGTTGTGCCATATATTGATCGAAGGTGGTATGGTTACCAGTTTCATAGTCAGCACGGGCAGCCTGGATTTCAGCCATATCCTCTGGAGAGTCCACCTCATCCGGGAATAATTCAGCTTCCAAAACCTCCCACAGCTTTTGCTTTTCAGCCATTCCCAGAGATGAAATTGCTGCTAGCAAAGATTGAAATGAGATGTCTACTTTCACAGTATTCTCGGCCATTCGAACTTCCCTCCGCTTCAAAGTTTAGTGTTTCAGACTGAATGGTTCTTCGGCTCATTGTGGCAGTCGCCCTTGGGGATTGGATGAATCACTGACCCTGGGTAATAAAGCAGACCTAGTTATCCCTGAGCAACAACTAGTGTTCTGTCAAACCCTAATTTTAAGGTGAACCCATTGGCTCGTAGTCGGCGCTTTAGCGCTGAAGCGCTGACTACAAACCCTAATTTCTAGAGTTGACGCTGCACTAGCTGCATATTTCTGATGGCACAACATACCAGCTACTACCTCAAGTCTGACCTGATTGCTGGATCCGCACAATTAAACGAAAGCCTAAATGGGAGGTGGATGTGTCAATCGGTTCGGCCATGCGGGCGGGTGGCCGATAGCGGCGACAATAGCTGGGGGCGCATAAAAAGGAGCCGCCCTTGATGACCTTGCGGGGAATTTTGACATCGGGCATCTGGGGGTCATAGCTGGCATCGCGATCGCCGCCGCGGGGGTTGACCAGCGTGCCGCAACAGGAGTCTTGCTTAATCTGGTTGTGTTCCTGATACCAGTCGGTGGTCCACTCCCAGACATTGCCAATCATGTCGTAAAGGCCATAGCCATTGGCTGGAAACACTCCCACTGGTGAAGTGCGCTCGTAGCCATCAGTTTTCAGATTTTCCCAGGGGAACTCACCCTGCCAGGTATTGGCCATCATTTTGCCGTTCGGATGCAGTTCATCGCCCCAGGCAAATTCGCTTTTCTCCCGACCACCCCAGGCGGCAAATTCCCACTCTGCCTCGGTGGGCAGTTCCTTGCCGATCCATTGGGCATAGGCTGCCGCATCTTCGTAGGTGAGATGCACCACCGGATGATTTTCCCGGCCTTTGATGGAACTGCCAGGTCCCTCCGGATGACGCCAGTCGGCCCCAGCAAGGTAGGACCACCAGTTGTAATGGCTGCCCCGATCCACTGGGCGATCGGGTTTCACAAAGACGCAGGAGGAGGGCTGCAAAAGCTCTGGTTGGGCGCCGGGATAGTTGTCAGGATTGACCGGCCGCTCAGCAAAGGTGACATAGCCGGTGGCTTTGACAAACTTCTGGAACTGGGCGTTGGTCACCAGGTACTTATCCATCCAGAAGCCAGTGACAGTCACCGGATGGGCTGGCGCTTCTTCGGCATAGTGGTGATCCGAACCCATCACGAAGGTGCCACCGGGAATCCACACCATGTCTTTGGCGGGTGGCCGACCGGGTGGTCTGGCAGGAACTTTCGGTGAACTTGGGGTTGTCCGGGTTACATTGCTCATGGCTAACACTGATTCAAGTACACAGTTGTCCCAGGTCATAGCCGCCTACCCGCAGCGAGTAGGCGTTGCTATCGGTGTAACGTTTGCAATGCCCACTAAAGTTGAACTTAACCAGTAAGGGGTCAACCACGATTAGTTGTGGGCCGCCAGCAGCGGCTTGCAGGTCAGCAGTGGGTTGGGCTGCCGGAGTGACTGGGGCGTCCACAGCAGCAACTTGGGCTTCAATCTCTTGCCAGCATTTCTGCTTGCCGGGGATTTGCTCCACAATTAGCAATTGGTGTTCGTTGTTGCCGTAGGGAGAGGCGATCGCAATAAATTGAGACTGGTCTACCTCTTGCAGGGTAAACTCGGCCGCGATCGCGGAAGGCATCATCAGCGTGACTATCCCTGAACTAATAGCAAACAGGGGCCAAAGTAAGGGTTTATAGAGTCTCTTTTTAATTCCCATCTGTATATCCTCCAATATTTAAGCTCGCAAACAAAGAATCTGGCGAACTTGATGCACTGCGAGAGCAATGATTTCTGCAGCCTGATCAATTTCAACGTCGGTTGTGGGCTTGCCAATGCCAATTCTGAAAGCGCCTTCAATGCGATCTGCGGCAAGGCCAAGGGCTTGCAACACGTGAGATGGGGTTTCTACCCCTGATGAGCAGGCTGCAGTAGAGATGGCGAGCTGATGGCGAATTCTAGCCATAACAGCACTATTGAGAATGCCAGGGATGGAAATGTGTAGATTGCCTGCTAGACGGTGTTCCATATCTCCATTGACGACCAAATCCGGAATTTTCCCTAGAAGTAGATTCTTTAGCCTGTTGCGCTTAGCCGCACCGTTCTCGAACTCCTGTTTGTGCCCTGGCAAGTACCCAACGCCCACTGTGTCCGAGCCGAAAAATTCGGTGTCCCCGCTGTGGTGAAACAGAGACGACGGACATCATTCATTGACGGGGTGAATAACCTGCGATCGCGCTCCAATCTGGGTTGAACGATCTGACTCAGCAAAACGTTGCGGTTATTGATGCCAGTGATATCTGGACAGAGCAAGACCAACTTGAGCTAACGTCATTTTCTTTGCAATATGCAAACGGTCTCTTCCCTGATGCTCAGGAGATAATTTAGTGTCATTCGAACCAGGCGATATTGTCACGGTTGATTTTCCTGGTGTCACAGGTATCAAGCGCCGTCCTGCTGTCGTGTTGTCGTTCGCAACTTATCATGCCACTCACCCTGATACGATTGTGGGACTCATCACGACTCGAACGAGCGGACTTGGCACAACTGACTACAAACTTTAAGACTGGCCAGCGGTAGGTTTACGGGTTGTCTGTATTTTTCGCAGTTTCATCGTTACCCTGCCCCCTTCTGCCAATTTGGTTTATGTCGGGCATCTATCAGAACCGGCCTGCTTCTTCCAGCGACAAGCTTGCCCAGTGTTTCATACTAGTAAAGAAAGGGTCTCTTAGCCCGGTCAGGGGACAGCCTGAATCTGGACGGGTCAGCAGCAGATGATTGCTGATGTTCACCCGTTTGGTGGCGCTATCTAGCCGCTACCCGGCGGGCGAAAGAGATTAATACCGTTTGCTTCTCAGCATCATCGTGAGGTCAGAGGATCGTGCTCAGTATTCAGGAACTAGCATCTCAAGCCAAAGAGATTGCCCAGCAGTTAGGCATTCACAAATTCGATATCTACGGCGCTGCCGTGGATGAAACCAGTGTCAAAGTGGATCAGGGAGAAGCAGACCAGGTCAAGGCCTCCAACCGTTCTAGCGTGACCGTGCGGGTCTGGAATGAAGACCAGCGCATGGGGGTGACGTCCACCACTGATTTGGACCCCAATGGGTTAAAGCTGGCCCTGAAAACCGCCTATGACGCCAGCTACTTCGGGGCAATGGAAAATGTGCCGGACTTTAGTCCGGAGGCCCAAGCACCCATCAACCAGGCAACTCCAGCCCCCGTGCCGCTGTTGCCGGTGGCTGATTTGCTGGAAAAGCTGATTGCGGCCGAACAGGAATTGCTGGCAGCCCATCCGGCTATCGTCGGCGTTCCCTACAATGGCCTGGCCCAACGCCACAGCGATCGCTTCTATCTCAACAGTGAAGGGGCGATGCGTACCGAGTCCCGCAGCACGGCGTCCGTTTATCTCTACAGCAAGACTGAGCAGGAAGGCAAAAAGCCACGCAGCGCCGGAGCCTTTCGGATCAGCCGGGGCGTCGATAGTCTGGACATTGCCGGTTGTCTGCAGGAAACCGCCGACAAAACCATCAGTCACCTGAATTATGACAAGATTCCCACCGGCAAGTATCGGGTGGTCTTTTCGCCGGAGGCCTTCCTCAGCCTGCTGGGAGCCTTTTCCAATCTGTTCAACGCCCAGAATATCCTGGACAAGCAAAGTTTGGCCACGCCGGAATCCCTTGGCACCGCGATCGCCAGTCCCCTGCTCTCCCTGTGCGATGATGCCCTCCATCCGGACAACGTGGCTGCCATTACCTTTGATGGCGAAGGCACCCCAACCCGCCGCGTGCCCCTGATCACCAACGGTGTTTTGACCGCATTTCTCCATAGTGCTGGCACTGCCAAACGCTTGAACGCACAACCTACCGGTCACGCCAATCTGGGATCTAAGGTGACCGTTAGTCCCCACTTTTTCCACGTCTTCCCTGGACAACCGACCGACCAGACCTATAGCCTGGAGCAGGCCGAAAACGTGGTGTTGATTGATGACCTGCACGCCCTCCACGCCGGAGTAAAAGCCCTGCAGGGATCCTTCTCCCTGCCCTTCGACGGCTGGCTGGTCAATCAAGGACAGCGCACCAGTATTGAATCGGCAACGGTAGCCGGAGATTTTCTGGACCTGCTGAAATCGATTATTTACGTGGAACCAGAAGCCCACCTAACCTCTGCTGGAGTCTGTCCTTATGTTTGGGTCGAAGGATTGTCTATCACCGGAGAAGCCTAAATAGGAGCATTCGTTACCAACAAGGGGACGTTCATAACGAATACTGTCATGTTCACTACCACGACCCAAGCATTGCCTATGAATTAACCGACATGCCCAACCAACGAACCGATGGTTATTTTCCCATTCTGGTTCAGGGCGCAGGGCTGGAGGGTCTTCAGCCCTGTTTTCTGTCGGCTATGACACCGTCGTCACAGACCGCTGACCATTCACTAGACCGGAGGGTAGAACAGCCCCTGGCAGTTTAGAATGAAAGCAGACATCAATTGTTAAGAATCATGACGACGCCCACGGTTGAGATTTACACCTGGAGTACCTGTCCCTTTTGCATCCGGGCCAAAGCCTTGCTGGAGAAAAAAGGGGTTCATTACACGGAGTACTGTATTGATGGCGACGAAGCGGCGCGGGCTAAGATGGCAAAACGGGCTCATGGCCGCCGTTCATTACCCCAGATCTTCATCAACGACCAGCATATTGGTGGCTGCGATGACCTACATGCACTGAACGCCCAGGGCAAATTGGATCCACTACTGGTCGGCTAGATTCCTGTCAGGCCACCAGTAGTCCGTCAGAATAGATTTGAGGGATAACTCAAATCTACAAAAATCAATTTCAGGGTGTTTTGAGGGACGTAGCCTCCTCAAAAGAGTCTTGACAGACTACTCGATTGACCTTAATTTGCCGCTGGTTGGGCCGTAAAGTGACCCTCCGATGCCGGAGAATGTCAAAGTGCCTCATTTTGCCTTGGCGTAATTGTCCCATCCTTTTTCATTCAGGATAGTCGCGTGAAATTTGCCTTCATTATTGACCCGATTGATCGGTTAGATCCTGGCCATGACACCAGTGTGGCCCTGATGGAGGCAGCTCAGGAATTGGGGCATGAAATCTGGATTACCCAGGTGGATCAGTTGGGTGTGGTTCAGGGTAAGGCCACAGCCCTGCTGCAACCAGTCCATCTCACCCCGGTGCAGTTGACCGCAGGGGGATGGGTCGTCGGCACCTCCTGGTTCGACCTGGGCGATCGCGTCCTACACAATCTGGAAGAAATGGATGCGGTGTTCATGCGCACCGATCCGCCGGTGACCGTTCCCTATCTCTACGCCACCTACATCCTGGATTACATTGATCCGGCCAAAACCCTGGTGATCAACTCTCCTAGCGGTATTCGGGCGGCCAACGAAAAAATGTATGCCCTGCAATTTACTGGGGCGATTCCAGAAACCATTGTCAGTCGGGACAAGCAGGTGATCCGCCATTTCCTGGAACATAAACAAACGGCTGTGCTAAAGCCCTTGGGTGGCAAGGCTGGGGAAGGAATTTTGTTCCTGCAAGCGGGCGATCGCAACTTCAACTCCCTGATTGAAATCAGCACCCACCACGGGCAAGTCCCAGTCATGGTGCAAACCTATTTACCCGCCGCCAAAGAAGGCGATAAACGAATCATCTTGCTGAATGGAGACCCGATTGGCGCCGTGAATCGGATTCCAACTGGTAATGAGTTCCGGGGCAATATGGCCGTGGGAGGACGGGTAGCCGCCACCGAAATCACCGATCGGGAACGAGAAATCTGCGCTGAATTAGCCCCCGCTCTGCAACGGGATGGCTTAATCTTTGTCGGCATTGATGTGATTGGGGGCTACCTGACGGAAGTCAATGTTACTAGTCCGACGGGCATCCGGGAAATTGATCGGCTGGAAGGCACCCGCCTGGGCCATCAGGTAATTGAATGGATTGGACGGACTAAAGCACAAAAAAACAAGGCAGTCAGCTACTAGCCCCCCGAGCTGTCCACCTTGTTGTTCTAGGAGTGGGAATCACACAACCCATCTACCCAAAGACTAACGCCGTCGCATTGGAATCAGGTGAAGTCCCTGTAAAGAAATCACCCGAAGTTATAAACCCAACAATAAAACTCCCCAGATGCATTGAGACGCCAGTCCCCAGTTGCATGCTCAGCCGGTTTGCCCAGCGATTATCAAGGGCGATGGCAAGCGCAAGCTATAATTAGTTTGTATTTAAACAATTTCAACTGAGATAGTCTCTCCCGAATGTCAAATCAGGATGCTGCGGCCCAGATTCAGGATTCAGACAGGGTACGAGTCAGTTTACTAGCCACAGAAACCCTGCCTGCTGCCCCTGACAACGGTCAAACAGCCAGCCAAAAAGCTGCCAGAGAAGCTTTCTTGCCGTTGCTCCGAGACTTTGTTCAGACGTATCAAACCTTCTCGGAGTTTGATCAGGAGCATATCCGCCAACTGGGGTTAACCGCACCCCAATTTGACGTCATTTGTACCCTGGGCAACACTCCTGGCATGATGATGAGCCAGTTAGCAGAAAAAACGTTGGTCACCAAAGGAACCCTAACCGGAATTGTTGACCGTTTAGAACGCAAGGGTCTGGTGCGGCGGGAAGTGCCACCGGACAACCGACGCTGTTTCATAATTGTGCTAACCGCCGCCGGAGAACAGGTGTTTGAGCAGGTTTTCCCGCAACACATTGCCTACCTCAAACAGCGGTTTGGCCAGTTAACGGCGGCAGAAATCGTGCAAATTCGGGCCGCCCTACAGCGGTTACAGGAAATTTTCAGATGATTGGCTTGGAACTGGTTCCATAGCTAGTCCTGCAGCCCCACCATTCACCTGGCCAATCTTGCCAGACGGTAAGGTTTTCAAGTCCTGCGGCAACGTTTGACCAACTTGGATCCCTTTAACCAGTTGAGCCAGGGCATATTCCAGTTGTTGGCCTGCGTCCATTGCCACCCAACCTTCGGGGGTCAGTTGCCGAAACTCAAAGTGGAGGTGGGGACCAGTAGACATTCCTGTATTGCCCACTCGACCGATGGCGGTTCCCTGCTTCACCCACTGACCCGGTTGCACAAAGATCTCCGAGAGATGGCCATAGAGAGTTTGTTGAGCACCGCCATTATGTTCCAAGGCAATGGCCAGACCGTAACCACCCAGAAAGTCGGCTAATGCCACTCGCCCAGCATAGGCTGCCAGCACTGGTGTTCCCAGAGGCGCGCCTAAGTCAGTACCAGCATGAAAGCGTGGCTCGCCAGTGACGGGATGAATCCGCCAGCCAAACACAGAGGTTATCGGCGCTGGAATTGCCAAGGGAAAAATTAACCGCAGCTTGCCCTGACCGAGAGGCAGGGGGGGACGCAGGCTCAACTTGCGGTAGTAGTCCAGGGCGGCAGGTGTGGTTAATCCAACCACCTGCAGGCCACTGCCCGTTACCGCGATCGGTCCAATCCGCACCGAGGTTGGAGCCTGGGGGAGACCGGAGGGTGGCCGAGCAACAGCCGTCGTGTCCGTACTCCGTTGAGTTGCCCCCAAGTTATAGTCGGTACGGTCAATGTAGCTTTCGTCAGGGCTTGCCAGAGATGAGTCAATCTCTGGTGGAGCAGGACGAACCGAGTCACTGGCTTCTGGAAGCGGTGCCGCAACGGGGGGGGCTGCAACTGGATCTGCAAACTGGATGGGAAGTTCAGCCGAAGGTGCATCTGATGGCGGAGGCGCAGGCGATTCTCCGGACAGCTCAGCTTGAGCCTGGACTGAACCACCATGCGCTACCACAACAGCTAATGCCGTTACAGTTCCAACAGTGCCGGCGCTCAAAGCCCTCATGCGGTGGAACAGTCGAGCACGCACACCGGATAAAGAAGTTGAAGCCTGAGGAGTCATCATCCTAATTTCCTGGTTCTGGAGTCAATTTAACATACTGAAGCAGGAAGCAACCGAAGGCTGGCTGGCGGAGCAATCCCAATCACAGTCATGGGTACCCACTGTTTAGGGAGGGGGGCCAGAGGGTTTGGTAGGGGGCGAAGGGGGAGTAGGCGAGGTCAACTCCACGGGTTTTATGGTTACGTTGGAAATAGCCCGGAAAAGGCTGGCCATGGCCCGGTTATAGCTCAGAATAGCATTCACCAAGCTGGCATCGGCCCGAGTCAAAGCATCTTCCTGATTGATCACATCGGTTTGCGTTCCGACTCCAGCCTGAAAGCGCAAACGGGCCAGCCGTAAAGCTTCCGTGGCCTGTTCCACAGCTTTGGTATTGGTGCCAATGTTGACTGCACTAGCTTTCAATTGATAGTAAGCATCTTCTACCTGGCTGCGGATCTGGTTGCGGGTGTCGGCAAAGCGGGACTCGGCGATCGCCGCACTGGCTTCCTGCTGCAAGGACCGAGAACGAGCTGCCCCCCCATCGAACAGGGTCCACCGCGCCCCCAAGGAGACAGAATAACCGTTGGTGGGTCGGAAGCTATCTTGAAAAGAGTCCAGCACCTCGTATTGGGTTCTGATGGAGAGGGTCGGACCCAAAGCCGCCAGGGCAACCCGGGCTTGATCCAGGGCAATTCCCCGCTGCAACAGCAGTTGCTCTAGTTCCGCTCGGTTTCTGAAGGCCAGGACAATACTGTCATCCAGCGACAGCCTCCAGTCGCCCAACGCCCGCACCGGATCCGCTGCTGCCACATCGATGTCCGGCGGCAGATTCAACAACTGGGCCAGAGCCCGTCGTCGCCGTTGCTGAGCCGCCAGGGCATTGGTCAAGGTTTGCTGGTTTTGGGCTAATTGCACCTGGGCCTGCAACACATCGAACTTAGTGCCCAACCCCGCCTGCTCTAGAGCCATTGCATCTCGCAAACTGGCTTCTGCATTCCGAACCGCCGACTGGCCAATCCGCACCCCTTCATCCGCTTCTTGCAGATCAAAGTAACTGGTAGCCACAGTCAAACGCAGTTGTTCCAGGGCAATTTCCACTTGCAGTTGGCTGGCGTCAGCCTGTTTGCGGGCCGCTGCGATCGTGTAAAACCGCTGACCAGAGGTAAAGATATCGTAATTGAGCGTTGCTGAGCCAGTAAATTGCTGATTGACTGGATTGAGGGAGTTGGCGGTGGGGGCGGTCAAGGGATTTTGCAGAGCCCGCAGTTCCTGCAGTTGGCCCGCGGCCGTTTGAGAGCGAGAAACCGCTCCCTCGACCGAAAAGGTCGGATAGAGGGCTGCCTGAGCCTCCCGCAACTGAGCCAGACTTTGTGCTAACTGATCCCGCGTTACCTGCAAACTGGGATTATTCCGCTCTGCCAGTTCCAATGCTTGAAACAGCGTGATCGGCTGGATCCCCTTTAGTCTGACCTGTTCAGGTCGAGTCGGCAACAGCAAGGGATTGGGATCTGGATTCAAATAAGTCGGAGCCGGACCCGGTTCCGCTGGTCCAATTGGTTTGCTATTAGGAATGGTGCCAAGGGCGGGGGCAATCACACCAGGGGATGGTACAACCGGCGGTGCAATTGTAGAAGGGTTGGGCGCCAGAAGCTGGGCAACTTTGCTATGGGGCCGTGCTTTTTTGGCAGTGGGGAACAGAACAGGTTGAGGAGCATCAGCATTCGGATTGGTATCCGAATGACCGACCGACAGAGCACCAGCGAACTCACCCTCTGCGCCAGAAGCATCGGAAACTGCTGCCAGTTTCAGTTCAGAAGCTGGTTCAGAGGGCGAAAATGTGGTTTGCAACTGGCGAACCTGATCGGGTTGCATTTGTGAGGGTGCAGCATAAGCTTTCCCAGGTTGCCCATGACCCAGCACAACCAGGGCTCCTACACTAATCACAGCGAACTGACGAGGAGGGTACATAAGCACACTATTGCTTGTTCACAGACATACAGACTTCTCAGCTATGGGAGAATTGCACACTAAGCAACCTTAAGCAGGATACTGGCTGATACCCCGACTTGGCAAAGATTTTTGGTCAATTTATCATCGGCTCAACAGGTTCAATTTGACCAGGAGGGACAACTAGCCCTGCTGACAATCGCTGAAGCTAGTGCAGCGTCAACTCTAGAAATTAGGGTTTGTAGTCAGCGCTTCAGCGCTAAAGCGCCGACTACGAGCCAATGGGTTCACCTTAAAATTAGGGTTTGACAGAACACT
>Ga0272446_1006662_pt1 | contig 11910 bp, 20 predicted proteins | sample YNPCB0061_FD_194587 | JGI IMG/M metagenome (GOLD analysis project Ga0272446, IMG submission 194587) | Hot spring microbial mat communities from Yellowstone National Park, WY, United States - YNP-CB-006-1 | ecosystem: Environmental > Aquatic > Thermal springs > Hot (42-90C) > Sediment | place... | reverse complement strand
TCCGTCCAAATTTCCATGGTGAGCTTGTCGTAGTCAGTAATCTGGCCCACACGCGCCTGGCTGACGTTGTAGCTCACCTTGCGGATGGGAGAAAAGATGGCGTCGATGGGCACCGTGCCGATGGGTAGATTTTCGTCAAAATTGCGGTCTGCCGGGATGTACCCTTTACCCTGCTTAACCGTCAGCTCCATGCGCAGGTTGGCGTCTTTGGCCAGGGTGCAAATGTGCTGGTTGACGTTCAACACCTCTACGTGGCCGTCGCCGCGTATATCACCGGCCCTGACAACCCCTTCCCCTTTTTTTTCCACAATCAGTTGCTTCGGACCTTCACCCTGCATTTTGAAGCGGACTTCCTTCAAATTCAGGATGACATCGGTGACGTCTTCCCGCACACCGGGGATCGTGGAAAACTCGTGCAGTACATCATCAATTTTGACGTGAGTGATGGCTGCCCCCTGAAGTGAGGACAGGAGGATCCTTCGCAGAGCATTGCCCAGAGTAATGCCGAAGCCGCGTTCAAGAGGCTCGCACACAAACTTCGCATAAGTGTCTGGGCGACCTTTGGTTTCAACATCTAAGCGCTTGGGCTTAATCAGTTCGCGCCAGTTCTTTTGCATATAACTCCCTCATCAAGAGACGTCGCCGCCGACCGTTGCTCGTCAGCAGCCATCGTTTCCACTACTTGGAGTAGAATTCGACAACCAGCTGCTCCTGAACGGGCAGGTTCATCTCTTCTCGAGTGGGGATGGTTTTGAAAATTCCTTCGAATTTCGTCTTGTCCAATTCAAGCCAGGCGGGCAGGCCACGACGCTGCATCGCTTCCAGAGCGTCGCTGATGGATGGCAGCTGGCGGCTGCTTTCACTCACGGTCACGACGTCTCCCGGCCGAAGCAAGAACGATGGAATGTTGACCTTCTTGCCATTGACCTGGAAGTGATTGTGTCGCACCAACTGCCGCGCTTGTGCACGGGAGTTGGCAAAACCCAGACGATAGACAGTGTTGTCCAGGCGCCGTTCGAGAATGATGAGAAAGTTGGTGCCCGTGACACCCTTCTGCCGGTCCGCCTCTTTGAAATAGGTCTTGAACTGCTTTTCCACAAGACCATACATTCTCTTGATCTTTTGCTTTTCTCTCAGTTGCAGCCCATAGTCAGAGAACTTGCCTCGACGCTGGCCGTGCTGCCCGGGCGGGTAGTTGCGACGCTCAACCGCACATTTATCCGAGTAACAGCGATCCCCCTTCAAATAGAGCTTCATGGTTTCGCGTCTGCAAAGCCGGCACACTGAACCCGTATATCGAGCCAAAGTTAGATCCTCCTCTGTTGAGTTTGCTTGTCGAACACGTGATTAAACTCGACGCCGCTTGGGGGGGCGACAGCCATTGTGGGGAATGGGAGTTACGTCCTTGATCAGCGTAATGTTAAAGCCGGCCGCCTGCAGCGCCCGCAGGGCCGCCTCGCGCCCGGAGCCCGGTCCTTTGACATACACTTCGATATTTTGCAGACCGTGCTCCATGGCCTTCTTGGCCGCGTTTTCCGCAGCCACCTGGGCGGCAAACGGCGTGCTTTTTCGCGAACCTTTAAACCCGTGGCTGCCCGAGCTCGACCAGGCAATGGCATTACCGCTGGTGTCGGTGATCGTCACAATGGTGTTGTTAAAAGTGGATCGAATGTGAGCGACGCCATTCAAAATGTTCTTGCGCTCTTTCTTCTTGCGGGATGCGCCCTTATCGCGTGCCATGAATCCTCCAGCTTATTTCTTGCGCTTACCGATGACAGACCGGCGTGGTCCTTTTCGAGTGCGAGCGTTGGTGTGTGTGCGTTGGCCCCGAACCGGCAATCCCCGGCGATGCCGCAAACCGCGGTAGCAGCCGAGGTCCATCAGGCGTTTGATGTTCATGGAAACTTCAGTACGCAGATCGCCCTCGACCTTGTAGTGCATGTCAATGACCTGCCTGATGGCGTTAATCTGGATCTCGGTCAGATCATCGCTTTTGGTATCGAAATGGATGCCGGCCTCCTGCAAAATGTTTTGCGAAGTGGTGCGGCCGATGCCATAGATGTAAGTCAAAGCAATCTCAATGCGTTTGTTTTTCGGTAGGTCAATGCCTGCGATGCGTGCCAAAGCCCATTCCTCCCCTTAGCCCTGTTTCTGCTTGTGTCGAGGGTTTTCACAAATGACGCGGACCGTTCCATGACGGCGTATGATTTTACATTTTCGACAAATACGTTTGACTGAAGCTCGCACTTTCATGCCATCTTCTCCCTCTCACACATCCGAAAAAAGAAGGTTTACTTCGATCTGTAGGTAATGCGCCCACGGCTCAGATCATAGGGTGAGAGCTCTACCGTGACCTTGTCTCCGGGTAGAATCCGAATGAAATGCATCCGCATTTTTCCCGAGATATGAGCTAGGACCCGATGGCCATTGGGAAGTTCTACACGAAACATGGCGTTGGGAAGGGTCTCGACCACCGTGCCCTCCACCTCTATGGTGTCTTCTTTAGCCATGTATAGCTTCTCTCCTTGTGACGCCGCAATCCGTTAAAAAAACCGCTCGAATCCAAAAATATAATAAAATTCTGAAAAATAGTAAAGGCTAAAAACTCTTTTGCCGGCACGAGAGGATGTCTGGACCGTTTTCCGTGACCGCCACGGTGTGCTCGAAATGCGCTGACAGCTTGCGGTCCCAGGTCACCGCAGTCCACTGGTCGCTGAGGACCTCAACATCCGGTCCGCCTTCGTTGATCATGGGTTCGATGGCAAACACCATACCCACCTTGAGTTTCACGCCCCTGCCGGGAGGACCAAAATTCGGAATTTGTGGACTCTCGTGAAGTTGCCGTCCAATCCCATGCCCCACAAATTCCTTCACCACTGAAAATTTGTGGCTTTCTGCGCACCGTTGGATGGCATGCGAAATGTCTGAGAGGTGGTTGCCGACCCTGACCTGTTGGATGCCCTCGTAAAGGGCTTTTTCCGCTATGCGGCACAACCTTGCCGCTCGCTGGCTCACCTTGCCGACCGGCACGGTTATGGCGGCGTCACCGTAATACCCATCAACCACCACCCCAAAATCGAGACTGATGATATCGCCCTCTTTGAGATGGCGGCGATGGGACGGCATGCCGTGGACAATCTCCTCGTTCACCGAGGCGCACAGCGCGTGGGGATAACCCTGATAGCCCTTGAAGGCCGGTTTAGCTTTGTGCTCTTTTGCCAGCCGCTCACTGAGGACGTTCAACTCCATTGTGCTGACGCCAGGCTGAACACTTTCCTTCAGTCGTTCCAGAATATCAGCCACAATCAGGCATGCTTTTCTGATCTTGAGGACTTCTCCTGGTGACTTGAGTGTTATCAACCGGCACGATCCTGCGCATGCTAGCCCAGCACAGCCGTAATTCGGCTGAAAATTGCTTCCATATCGCCGACGCCGTTGATACTGCGCAGCTTACCCTGGTTTTTGTAGTAGCCGATAAGAGGTTCGGTTTGTTTGGCATAAACCTCGAGCCGCGATTTCACCGTCGTCTCATTGTCATCATCCCGCTGATAGAGTTCTCCGTTGCACTTGTCGCAGACGCCCTCTTTCTTGGGAGGATCAAACATCACATGAAAGCCGGCGCCGCAGCTACGGCAGGTGCGACGCCCGGTCAAACGCCCCAGCAGCTCTTCATTGGGAACTTCAATACAGATCACATCGTCGATTTTTTGCTTCAGCTCCGCCAGCATTTTATCCAGGGCCTCGGCCTGGCTCACGTTGCGGGGGAACCCATCGAGCATGTAGCCTTTTGCGCAATCTTTCTGCTGAATGCGCTCTTTCACCAGGCCAATGACCACACTGTCCGGCACCAGTTCGCCCTTGTCCATGTATTTCTTGGCTTCCAAACCCAACGCGGTGCCCTCTTTCAGGGCCGCGCGAAGCATGTCACCGGTCGAGATCTGCGGGATGGAGTACTTATCGATCAGACGTTTCGCTTGTGTGCCCTTGCCAGCGCCAGGTGGTCCCAACAAAATAATGTTCATTACATTCCTCCTGTTCTTGACACCTTCTCCAGAATGAAGCCAACAATTCACTTCACCATTACGCCAAAGCGGAGTGGTTCCCCGCTACCTCCAACCGAAGCTCAAATCAGCGTCTTCCCTGAATTCGGCCTTTTTTCAGAAATCCCTCATAATGGCGCGACAGCATATGCGCTTCCACCTGCGCCAGGGTGTCCATGGCCACTCCGACTACGATCAGCAGGGCAGTGCCACCAAAGTAAAAGGGAACATTAAACTTTCGAATCAATAAGGTGGGCAGCACGCAGACCGCAGATACATAGATTGCACCCCCCAGGGTGATCCGGCTGAGCACCTTGTCAATGTAGTCGGCGGTTGGCTTGCCGGGACGCATTCCGGGTATGAATCCGCCGTATTTCTTCATATTCTCGGCGACATCCACCGGGTTGAAGACGATGGCTGTGTAAAAGTAGCAGAAAAATATGATGAACCCGACGTACAGCACATTGTAGAGCCAATGGCCTGGCATGAGCATTTCCGCAACGGACTTGACCCATGGCACGTGGAAGAAATTGGCCACGGTGGCGGGAAACATGATGATCGAAGAAGCAAAAATGGGCGGGATCACGCCGGAAGTGTTGATCTTCAGCGGAATGTGCGTATTCTGGCCGCCATAAACCCGGCGCCCCACTACTCGCTTGGCGTACTGCACTGGAATCCGCCTTTGCCCCCGCTCCATGTAGATGATGACACCCACCACCACAACCATCAAAACCACCAACAGCAAAACGAAAAAAAGGCTCATTTCGCCGGTTCGCAGCAGGCGAATGGTATTGATCATGGCGCTTGGGAGCCCAGCCACAATGCCCGCGTAAATGATCAGCGAAATGCCGTTGCCGATTCCGCGCTCGGTGATCTGTTCGCCCAGCCACATGATGAAAGCGGTGCCAGCCGTGAGGGTAATCACCGTTATCACCCGGAAGCCCCAACCGGGATATAAAACCACCAGCTCACCACCGGGACCGGTCATGCCCTCCAGCCCGAAAGCAATACCGAACCCCTGGATAATGCTCAGCGCAACCGTCCCGTAGCGGGTGTATTGAGTGATCTTCCGTCGACCGGCTTCACCCTCTTTGCTCAGTCGCTCCAGATGTGGGATGACAACGGTCAACAATTGGATGATGATGCTGGCGCTGATGTAAGGCATGATTCCCAGCGCGAAAACGGAGAGCTGACTGAGGGCCCCGCCTGAGAACATGTCGAACAGACCCAGCAGGGTGCCGCGCGCGGCGTTGAAAAACGCCGCCAGCGCCTCGGAATTGATGCCGGGTGTGGGCACATGGGCGCCGATCCGGTAAACGGCCAGCAGCAAAAGGGTTATCCCGATGCGACGCTTCAGCTCGGGTATTTTGGCAATGTTCTGAAAACCAGTCAGCACGGTTTGTTACCCTTTTTCCGAGGAAATCAACTCTACCCGACCGCCTGCCGCCTCAACTTTGCTGATGGCCGCCGCGCTGGCCTTATGGACGCGGACGGTCAGCGGCTTATTGAGCTCGCCTTTAGCCAGCAGCTTGATTCCGTCATGAACCTTCTTGATCAGCCCGGATTTGACAATTTCCTCCGGACCGACCTCGTTTTCCGCCGAAACTCGTTCCAGATCTCCGATGTTCACCAAGCTGAACTGTTTTTTAAATATGTTGGTGAAGCCTCTCTTCGGGATCCGCCGCTGCAGGGGCATCTGGCCGCCTTCAAACCATGGCGGAGTGCCTCCGCCCGAGCGCGACTTCTGGCCCTTGGTGCCGCGACCCGCTGTCTTTCCCAAACCGGAGCCGCAGCCACGCCCCAGGCGTTTTTTGCTTTTTTTTGCTCCAGGAGCTGGAGCGAGGTCTTCAAGTCTCATCGAATAACTTCCTTTTGATCAAATTTCCGGCGCTACAGTTCTTTCACCTCAACCAGGTGGATCACCTTGCGCACCGCGCCAACAACCGGCGGCGTCCCGTAGAGCGTCACTGTCTTGTTGAGCCGAGTCAGGCCCAGCGCCTTGAGGACCTTGCGGTGCTTCTCGGGTCGTCCGATGGGACTGCGAATCAGTTTCACTTCAATCGGTTTTACCATTGTGCCATTTCCCTCATGCTGCTCATCAGATCGTCCAAAAACGCGTCAGAGCGCCCTCTTTGCCACGTCAATCCAGCAGCAGGCCTCGGTCTGTGCATCTCGCCGCACTCAGGCGGTTAATTCGTGCAGCTCAAGGCCGCGCATTTTAGCGACCTGATCGACACTGCGCAGTTGCCGCAAGCCCTGCAGGGTCGCCTTGACAACATTGTGTGGATTGCGCGAACCGATGCATTTGGTCAATATGTTGTGGATGCCCGCCGCTTCCATGATGGCTCGCACGGCCCCGCCGGAGATTACCCCGGTACCTGGGGAGGCCGGTTTCAAGACCACATTGGCGGCCCCAAAACGTCCCAAAACCTCGTGCGGGATGGTGCCGTCCACAATAGGCACCTCGAACATGCTGCGTTTGGCGGATTCCATGCCCTTGCGTATCGCCTCCGGCACTTCATTGGCTTTGCCAAGGCTGAACCCCACCCGGCCGTTGCCATCACCGACCACTACGATGGCGCTGAAGGAGAACCGGCGTCCACCTTTCACCACCTTGGCGACGCGGCTGATATGAACAACCTTGTCGATCAACTGCAGTTGGCTTGATTCCATTGTTAACAATGCCATTTCTCCTTAGAAAAAGTGCGAATCCATGGGGTTCAAAAATCCAGCCCCGCTTCTCGCGCGGCATCCGCAAGCGCCCGGATGCGGCCGTGATAGATGAACCCGTTGCGGTCGAAGACCACCTTGGTAATGCCGACCGCCTGCGCCTTTTGCGCAATCAGTTGACCAACCCTTCCGGCCGCTCCGACCTTGCCCTTGGGCGCCTCGGCTTCGCGGTATTCCGGCGACTTGGTGGATGCCGCCGCCAGGGTGGCACCTTGGGTGTCATCGATCACTTGTGCATAAATATGTTTATCGCTGCGGAAAACCGACAACCGAGGTCGTTCAGGATTGCCCGCAACCTTTTTGCGGATCCGCTTTTTGCGTTTTGCTCGTGCCAGTTCGCGCGGATTTGTCTTTACAGCCATTTGTTATCCCCTGTGCGATTCTTATTTTTTGGAACCAGTCTTCCCGGCCTTGCGATGCACACGCTCGTTGCTGTAGCGGATACCCTTGCCCTTATAAGGTTCTACCGCACGCAACGCGCGAATGTTCGCCGCCGTCTGCCCCATCAGTTCTTTATCGATGCCTTCCAGCCGGATCACCGTCTGTCGATCCACCGATGCCGATATGCCATCCGGCAAAATATACCGAACGGGATGGGCATAGCCCAGGCTCAAATTGAGGACGTTGCTCTGCACATCAGCGCGATAACCGGTTCCCTGGATCTCGAGCACCCTCGTGAACCCCTGGCTCACGCCTTCCACCATATTCTGGATCAAGGCCCGAGTCAGCCCGTGAAGCGACCTCGATTTCTGTGTATCATCGGCGCGCTTTACCTGCACCGTCTGATCCGATATTTCCAGATCGATCGTGGGCGTGAGATTACGGGTGAGCGTCCCCTTCGGCCCTTTAACCGTTAAAACCATCTCATTCAACGAGACCGTGACCCCCGAAGGGATTTTCACAGGCAACTTTCCCACACGTGACATACCTATACTCCTCTCAAGCAGATCGCGCAGCCTGCTGCTGGCTCGCGCACGGTGAATTAAGCCGGCAATTAAACCCTGCAGGGCTACCAAACACTGCAGAGCAATTCGCCTCCGACCCTTTCCTTGCGCGCCTGGCGATCGCTCATGATGCCCTTGGATGTCGATAAAATGCTGATGCCAAGGCCATTCAAAACTTTGGGGATTTCGTCATGACCGACATAAACGCGGCAACCGGGCCGACTGACTCGTTTGATCCCCAATATCAGAGCTTGCCTATGATCACCATACTTGAGGTGGACCCGGATGATGCCCTGCTTGTCGTCTCTGATGAGCTTAAAGTTCTTAATGAAACCCTCTTCCTTCAGGATTCGGGCGATGTTGGCCTTCACCTTCGAGGCAGGGATGTCCACTTTGTCAAAGCGAGCTTTTTGCCCATTTCTGATTCGGGTTAAAAAATCCGCAATTGGATCAGTCATGACCATCTGAACTTACTCCTTCAGGTTCCCCTAAAAATTACCAACTGGATTTGATCACACCAGGAAGCTCAGCATTTAAGGCCATCGTGCGAAAGCAAATACGGCAGATGCCGAACTTGCGCAGGTAAGCCCGCGGGCGACCGCACAGCGGACAGCGATTGTAAGCTCTGACCTTAAACTTCGGGGAACGTTGTGCTTTAGCGATAAGCGACTTTTTTGCCAAGGCTGCCTCCTCTGGTGTCTTTTAACGAAACGGCATGCCAAGGTGAGCCAGAAGCTGGCGAGCTTCATCATCGGTCTTGGCCGTGGTAACAATAGTTATGTTCATCCCTTTGATCTTGTCGATTTTGTCATAGTCGATCTCAGGAAATATGATCTGCTCTTTAATCCCAAGTGTATAGTTGCCCCTTCCGTCCAGGGCCTTGGGTGAAACTCCGCGGAAGTCGCGCACACGAGGCAGGGCCACATTCACCAGCTTGTCGAAAAACTCGTACATTCGGCGCCCCCGCAGGGTGACCATGCACCCGATCGGCATGCCCTTGCGCAGCTTAAACGCCGCAATGCTTTGCCGGGCGCGGGTCACGACCGGCTTCTGCCCGCTGATCTGGGCCAATTCCTCACTGGCGGAATCAAGAATTTTCACGTTCTGGATGGCTTCGCCCAAGCCCATATTGAGGATGATCTTACTCAATTTGGGAATTTGCATCGGACTCCTGTACTTAAACTGCTCAACCAGTTTGGGGACCACTTCTTTTTGATACAACTCCTGCAATCTTGCCATTCATTGCCTCCGCTACCCGCCGTCTCGGTGGACGCTTTATTCGTCGATGACTTCGTTGCACTTTTTGCAGAAGCGCACCTTGCGGTTGTCTTCGAGAATTTTATAGCCCACCCGGGTCGGGTCGGTACATTTGGAACAGAGTAACATCAGGTTGGAAATGTGAATCGATCCTTCCCGCTCGAGGATGCCCCCCTGCCGACTCTGCGGCCCAGGACGCATGTGCCTTTTCACCATGTTCAGCTTTTCCACTATCGCCCGGTCTTTCTTGGGGATGATGCGCATCACCTTGCCGCTCTTGCCCTTTTCCTTGCCGGCGATGACCATGACCGTATCGTTTTTCTTGATATGGTACTTCTTTTGCTCTTTCATCGAGGGTCCACTCCCTAATCCCGTTATAGCACTTCGGGAGCCAGTGAGATAATTTTCATAAATTGCTTGGCCCGCAACTCGCGCGCGACCGGTCCGAAAATTCGGGTGCCGATGGGCTCTTTGGCGGCATTGATCAAAACGGCGGAATTGTCGTCAAACTTGATGTAGGAACCGTCCGGTCGGCGCACCTCTTTCTTGGTTCGCACGACCACGGCCTTGACGACGTCGCCCTTCTTGACCTTGGCGTTGGGGATAGCCTCTTTGACGGAGACAACAATGATATCGCCAACCGAAGCGTATCGTTTGCGTGTTCCGCCCAGGACCTTAATACAATACAACCGCTTCGCTCCGGAGTTGTCAGCGGCGTTGAGTTGAGTTTCCGTTTGAATCATGTCTTACTCCGTAAACTTTTGGTGGCGGGCGGGTGAGGGGCACCTGCAGCCAGCTTGACTATCCACCCGGCAACTACAGGGCTGCTTTTTCCACAACCTTGACCACCACCCAGCGCTTGGTTTTGCTGAGTGGGCGGCTCTCCTCGATCAGTACGCGATCGCCGATGCGACAGGCGTTTTCAGCATCATGGGCTTTGAATTTAGAGCGACGACTGATGTATTTACGATACATGGGATGTGCGAACACCCGTTCAATGGCGACAACCACCGTTTTGTCCATCTTGTTACTGACCACTGTGCCCAGGCGCGTTTTCTTGATTGGTCTTTGCTCGTCCATCTCAACTACCCTCGTGCCACTTTGCCGTGAGTCATATCTTGCAGGACAGTCAAAGCGCGCGCGATGTCCTTGCGCGTCTTGCTGAGTTGGGCAGTATTTTCCAGCTGTCCCGTGGCGTGTTGAAAGTTCAAATTGAAATATGCCTCGCGAAGTTCTGCCAACTTCTGGAGGAGTTCCTCTTGGGTCATGTCACGAAAGGCACTGGCTTTCATAGTACATCCTGTCTCGATACAAAACGCGTTGAAATCGGCAGCTTGTGAGCGGCAAGACGCAGCGCCTCGCGGGCGATCACCTCCGGCACACCCTTCAGTTCATAGAGGACACGCCCCGGCTTGACCACCGCCACCCACGCTTCAGGAGAACCCTTCCCTTTACCCATGCGGGTTTCGGCAGGCTTCTTGCTGATCGGTTTATCGGGAAAAATACGTATCCAAACTTTGCCGCCGCGCTTCACATGCCGTGTGATGGCAATACGCGCAGCTTCGATCTGGCGGGAGGTGATTCGACCACACTCAAGTGCCTTCAGCCCAAAGTCCCCAAAACTGACGGAACTCCCACGGAAGGCAGTGCCCCGCATTCTGCCCTTTTGCTGTTTTCGATGTTTTACTCGCTTAGGTGCAAGCATTGGAAACTCTCCTGTCTATTGCTTCAAACGGCGCCCCTGAGCCGATGTGCTTATGCTGCTCGCAGGTCATCTCGACTGAGCGGCCCAACCCGGCCCGCGGTTGCCCGCCGAGTCGGCTGAAGACATTTGATTACGCTCTGCTAGGGGAGGACCTCACCCTTAAAGATCCAGACCTTCACGCCAATGATCCCGTAGGTAGTCTTGGCAAGCGCTGTACCGTAGTCGATGTCGGCACGCAGGGTGTGCAGCGGAACTCGCCCTTCCCGGTACCATTCTCTTCTCGCCATTTCGGCGCCTCCCAGTCGGCCGGCGCAGGCGACCCGGATGCCCTTGGAGCCAAACTTCAGAGCGGAACTCACGGCCCTTTTCATGGCGCGGCGAAAAGCAACCCGGCGAACCAACTGCAAAGAAATGTTTTCTCCAACTAAGGTAGCATCCAGTTCGGGACGACGGACTTCCTGGATATCGATGAGGATCTCCCGCTTGAACTTGCGCTCGAGGTCCTTGCGCAAGGCATCAATCTCCGTGCCTTTCTTGCCGATGACGATGCCGGGACGCGCGGTGAAGATACGAATTTTCACCCTGTTGGCTGCGCGCTCAATTTCTGTGCGAGAAATCCCCGCATGGAACAAACGTTCCTTGACGTAGTCTCGAATTCTGCGATCCTCCAGGACCAGCTTTGCATAGTCCTTCGTGGCAAACCATTTTGAATCCCACGTATTGATGACCCCCAGACGGAATCCAATAGGATTAACCTTTTGTCCCAAACTTCACCTCCACCCTTTAGCTGTCTAACACCAGATGCGAAAACGCATGGCTACATTGAAAGCATACCTGCCGACCCAAGCTGAGATGGCGCCAAAACTCACGCCCGGTCACTCCGTTTACTTCTCTGCCAAAATGAGGGTTATGTGCGACGTGCGTTTGATAATCCTGTTGGCACGTCCCATGGATCGAGGTCGCCACCTTTTCAGTCGAGGCCCTTCGTCGACCAGTATGGTTTTGACAAAGAGGTTGTCGACATCGAGGACATTCGAATCCTTGGCGCTGGCGACGGCGGAGCGCAACGTCTTATTCACCAACCGGGCGCTCTTTTTGGGGGTGAACTTGAGGATGGTGAGCGCGTCGTCAACCGTCTTGCCACGAACCAGATCTGCAACCAGGCGAGCCTTGTGCGGAGAAATTCGCAGGTACTTACTAACGGATGTGACTTGCATTATTTCTTCCCTTTCAC
>Ga0272446_1006661_pt1 | contig 11913 bp, 6 predicted proteins | sample YNPCB0061_FD_194587 | JGI IMG/M metagenome (GOLD analysis project Ga0272446, IMG submission 194587) | Hot spring microbial mat communities from Yellowstone National Park, WY, United States - YNP-CB-006-1 | ecosystem: Environmental > Aquatic > Thermal springs > Hot (42-90C) > Sediment | place... | reverse complement strand
TTCTGGCGGATGGCGTCCGGATGCGCTGCTTGCCCTCACCCCCCTCCCCCCTCTCCCAGGTTGGGAGAGGGGGGAGGGGGGTGGGGTATGCGGGGCCTGGGGGCGCACCTCCCAAAAACGCTACACCTGAGAGGCTGACCCTGGCCCGCTACCCCTCGAGCAGCAGCGCCTCAGGGTCCTCGAGCAACTCCTTGACCCGGACCAGGAAGCGCACCGCGGTACTGCCGTCGATCAGGCGGTGGTCGTAGCTCAGCGCCACGTACATCATCGGGCGAATGACGATCTGCCCGTCGATGACCACTGGCCGCTGCTCGACCTTGTGCATACCCAGGATGCCGACCTGGGGCGCATTCAGGATCGGTGTCGACAGCAACGAGCCATAGACGCCGCCGTTGGTGATTGTGAACGTGCCGCCCTGCAACTCGGCCAGGCTCAGGGTGCCTGCGCGGGCCCGCTGCGCCAGTTCGCCGATCTCCTGCTCGATCTGGGCGAAGCTCTTGCGGTCGGCGTCGCGCACCACGGGCACCACCAGCCCCTCCTCCACGCCCACGGCCACGCCGATGTCGTAGTAGTGCTTCAGCACCACCTCATCGTCCTGGATCTCGGCGTTGACCATCGGGAAGGCCTTGAGCGCGCCCACCACGGCTTTGGTGAAGAACGACATGAAGCCCAGCCCGACGCCGTAGCGCTCCTTGAAGCTGTCTTTGCGCCGTGTGCGCAGCGCCATCACCGCGCTCATATCGACCTCATTGAAGGTCGTGAGCATCGCCGCGGTATGCTGCGCCTCCACCAGGCGCCGGGCGATCGTCTGGCGGCGGCGGCTGAGCCGCTGGCGCTCTTCGCGCCGGCCATCGCCGGCGGCGGGCACCGGGCCAGGCGCCGGGCGCAGCGCGGCCACCGGCGCGGGCGGCGCGGGCAGCGGCATTGGTACTGGCTCGGGTGCGGCTACCACTGCCGGCGTGCCGGCGCCCACGCTGCGCAGCACATCCTCCTTGGTGATGCGCCCGCCCGGGCCGCTGCCCGGCACCGTGCGCAGGTCCACCGCGTGCTCGGCGGCCACCCGCTGCGCCGTCGGCGTTGCCGCCACCCCGACACCATTGACCTCGCGGGCCGGGGTGGCTGGCTGCGCTGGCGGGCCAGACGGGGCCACAGCCGGCGCCGGCGCGGCGAGTGCAGCGCCCCGGGCCGCTGCGCCGACCTCGATCGTGCCCAGCAGATCGCCGATGCCGACGCTCTCACCCTCGCCCTTGAGGATCGTCGTCAGCACACCCGCCTGGTCGGCGGCCACCTCGAGGTTGACCTTGTCGGTCTCCAGCTCTACCACCGGTTCGCCGGCTGCCACTGCCTCGCCAGCCTGTTTCAGCCAGCGGGCCACCGTCGCCTCGACGATCGACTCGCCAAGCGCAGGAACTCTGATCTCGTAGGCCATACCCGTCTCTCCCAAGCGAGAACACGATGGCGCCGCACCGCCACGCGCGGATCAGCGCCCGACCGGCACCGGCGCCCCCTGGACAGCCTCGCGCAGGATGCGCTGCTGCTCGATCACATGGGCGCTGTGAATGCCCTCGGCAGTTGAGGCCGACTCGGGGCGGCCCACATAGCTGAGCGGGATCGCCGGGTTGATCACGGCGCGCAGCTTCGGCGCAATATAGCTCCAGGCGCCCATGTTCTGCGGCTCTTCCTGGAGCCAGACCACCTCCTGCAGCTGCGGATAGCGCGCCAGGGCCGCCTGCAGGTCGTCGGCGGGGAAGGGGTAGAGCATCTCGATGCGCAGCAGGTCGATACTGCCCTGGGCCTTCTCCAGTTCGCCGGAGGCCAGCAGGTCGATCGCCACCTTGCCGCTGCAGAGTACCAGCCGGGTCACCTCCTCGGGATTGGGCGCTTCGTCGCCGAGGCCAAGCACCGTCTGGAACTGCACCTGGGTCAGGTCGCTCAGCGAAGAGGCGGCCCGTGGATTGCGCAGCAGGCTCTTGGGTGTCATCACCACCAGCGGGCGCGGATGCACCGGCAGGGCGGCGGCCTGGTAGCGCAACAGGTGGAAGTACTGGGCCGCGGTGGTCGGGTTGGCGACCCGGATATTGTCGGTCGCGCAGAGCTGCAGGAAGCGCTCGAGCCGCGCCGAGGAGTGCTCGGGGCCCTGACCCTCGTAGCCATGGGGCAAGAGCAGCACCAGCGCCGGGTCTACCGACCACTTGGCCCGCCCCGAGACGATGAACTGATCGATGATCACCTGCGCGCCGTTGGCGAAATCGCCGAACTGGGCTTCCCAGAGCACCAGGGTGCCCGGCGCATGGGTGCTGTAACCATACTCGAAGCCCAGCACCGCCGCTTCGGAGAGCGGGCTGTTGTAGACGGCAAAGGCAGCCCGCGCCTGGGGGATGTGGTGCAGCGGGATGAACCGCTCACCCGTGACGATGTCGTGCAGCACCAGGTGGCGCTGGCTAAAGGTCCCCCGCTCGCTATCCTGCCCCGACATGCGGATCGGCGTACCGTCGGCCAGGATGGCGGCGAAGGCCAGCAGTTCGGCGTGCGCCCACTCGATGCCCCCCTGGTCGTGGATCGCCTGGCGGCGCCGCTGCAGCATACGCTCGAGCTTCGGGTGAACCGTGAAGCCCTCCGGGCGGTCGAGCAGCGCCTCGTTCAGTTCCAGCAGCTTCTCGCGCGAGATTGGCTTATCGAAGACCTTGTTGCGCATCTGGTTGACCACCGGCGGGGTGGGCGGCTGGGGGGGCGCCGCGGCCGCGAGGCGCTGCCGCTCGCGCACCGTGTCGAAGGCCTGCTGCAGGCGCGTCATCACCGCCTCGACCCGGGCCTGGGCCTCCTCGTGGGTGATCAGGCCGCGCCGCTCCAACTTCTGCGCCCAGAGCTCACGCACCGTCGGGTGGTTGCGGATCTTCTCGTACATGCGCGGCTGGGTGAACTCCGGCTCATCGCCCTCGTTGTGGCCCCAGCGCCGGTAGCCCACCAGGTCGATCACGAAATCCTTCTGAAACTTCTCGCGGTAGGCCCAGGCCATACGCGCCACCGCGATGCACGCCTCCACCTGGTCGGCATTGACGTGGACCACCGGCATCTCGAAGCCGCGCGCCAGGTCGCTTGCATAGAGCGTCGTCCGCGAGTCGCGCACGTCAGTGGTAAAACCGATCTGATTATTGAGAATGATATGGATCGTTCCGCCGATCCGATAGCCGACCAGGCCGGACATATTCAACGTCTCGGCGACGATGCCCTGGCCGGGGAAGGCCGCGTCGCCATGGATGACGATCGCCAGCGCCTCCTTCTCATCTTCATACGGGAAGCCGGGCCGCGTGCGCTTCTCCTGCGCCGCGCGGGTGCGCCCGACGATCACCGGGTTCACGAACTCCAGGTGGCTCGGGTTGGGCGCCAGGGTGATCGGCATCTCGGCGATCGCGCTCTCGCGGTAGGCCTTGCGCGCCCCGAGGTGATACTTGACGTCGCCCGTCCAGCCCAGATAGGTATCCTTGCTGTAGTCCGGGGTATGAAATTCGCTCAAGATCGAGAGGTACGGCTTGCCGAGGATGTGGGCCAGCACGTTCAGCCGCCCGCGGTGGGCCATGCCGATCACCACCTCGCGGGTGCCGGCCGCTGCCGCGTTGCGGATGATCGCGTCGATCATCGGGATCAGCATATCGCAGCCCTCGATCGAAAAACGCTTCTGGCCGGGGAAGGTCTTATGCAGAAAGCGCTCGAAGGTCTCGACCTCGGTCAGGCGATCGAGCAATTCGCGCTGCCGGTCAGCGTCCGGCCAGCCAAAGAAGCGCCGGCTCTCGGCGCTGTCGCGGATCCAGGCCCGTTCCTCGTAGTGCTGGATCTGGTCGGTCTCGTAGCCGATCGGGCCAGAGTAGATCTGCCTGAGCTTCTCCACCCCCTCGGCCGCGTTCCTGCACTGGGCGACGATCGGCCCGCGCACGATATGCGCCGGCAGGGCCGCCAGGTCGGCCTGGGTGACGCCATGCCCGACCAGTTCGAGCCCCGGGTCGCCCGGTGGCGCGCTCCCGAGCGGGTCGATACGCGCGGCCAGGTGGCCCAGTTCGCGGATGTAGCGGATCAGGCGCGCCACGCCCACGATGCGCGTGACATCAAGCTGCGTCTCGGCCGCGGCGGCCGCGGCCTCCTCCGGTGGCCCGTAGTGGGCGAAGTAGGCCCGTGTCGCTTCGTCCACCGACTGCGGATCCGCCAGGTAGCGCTCGTACAGCTCAATCAGGTAGCCGGCGTTGGGCCCATGGAATTGCCGCATGTCCATAAGCGAGTTCGTTTCACACTGAATGACGGCGGGTCAACCTCGACGGCGCGCGACATCCTTGCCGCGCGTTGCTCCCTGCCGGGTATTGTACCACCGCCGCCGCGGGCCTCCCACCCGTGCGCCCGGGTTTGCCCGCAGGATCGTGCAACGTCCGCCGCCAGCACCACCCAACAACCTGGCGTTTGGGGCAAAACGCCCATACGCATCAAGTTACGGGCTGCGGCCGTGCCGCTCACCCACACGGAAGGATGAAAGCTTTGTTGTGTTGGCAGTTTCTGCCAGCTTCGCTGGCAGAAACTGCCAACACAACGACATGTTCGCCTGTCGCGTGGCAGCCGTCGCCCTGCCAGGGGCGTATCTTGATGCGTATGGGCAAAACGCCCCGCCCGCTGTGGGTCGTACCCACAACGGGCGGGGCTCCCTGTGGTTCTGCCGCAGCCGCTACTGGCCGAGCGCGGTGAACAGGGCGTTGATCCCGTAGGCCAGACCGCCGAAGCTCAGCAGCGTGATCAGCAGCGCCACGACCTGCGCCGTGCGCTCGGACATCGCGCCGAGCAGGCCACGCGTCTGCGCCGGCGTCCGCCGGCCGCCAAGCTGGACCATATCCCGCTTCATCGCTTCCATGGGCTTACTCCTCATGATACAGCGAGCCTATTGCATCATCGTACGCAGGCACGGCGTCGTTGTTCAGAGGTGCTTCACCCGAAGCGGCGGTGTAATCTCCCCGCCCGGGGTGGAACATCCTCCGTTGGCGGGCCTCTGGCCCCTTGTGGGAGCGCCGCGCTCTGTGACACAATAGTCACCCGGCGATCACGCCGTGCAACTCGCTGCTGTAATAGACTCCCGGCATACTGTATCGGAGTCTGGGCAGTAGCTCCGCTGGAGAGGTGCCATGCTCGAATCCTTCATCACGCTGCTCTTCTGCGTTGGTATGCCGGCTGTTCTGTTGCTGGCCCTGCTGGTCTGGCTGGCGCGTCGCCCATCGGGGCAGCGCACCGTCAACCCGTACGTGCAGCGTCCCACCGCCGGCCCGCTCACCCCTGCAAGTCTCGCCGCCTTCGATGCCATGGTGGCCCGCTGGGTCGCTGAGGAGCGTCTGTCGCCCGCGGTGGGCAAGACGGTGCGTGACTTGATCGCCGCCGACTATGCGGCTGCCGGCTTTGGCGCGCTGCAGCCCGCGGCGCCGCCCGCAGGCGGGGCGCCGGTTGCCGCCACTCCTACTGCGGCGGTTGGTGCTCCGCCGCCCGCGCCCATGCCCACCGGTTCCGCTCCCCCCGCTGCGGCGGTTGGTGCTCCGCCGCCCGCGCCGCGAACCACGCGGCGTTCGATGGGCGCTGCGCTGCTCGCGCTTGGCACCCGCCGCGCGTTGCTCTACCTCGGCAGCTTCCTGCTGCTGGTCTCAAGCCTCACGCTGGTGGTCTTCAACTGGGCCAGCTTCCCGCCGATCGTGCAGGTCGCCATCCTTGCGGGCACCACGGCGGCCCTCTGGGGGGCTGGCGCCTGGATGGCGCGTCAGCCTGCGCTCGGCACCGCCGGGAGCAATCTCCAGGCGGTGGCCGCCCTGCTGGTCCCCGTGGTCGGCTTTGCCCTCTCCCGTCCCGGGCTGCTCGACCTGGCGCCGCGCCCGGCCTGGCAGCTGGTGTCTGCACTGAGCCTGGGGCTCTACCTGCTCGCGGCCTGGCGTAGCCGGCGCGCCTTCTACAGCGCCGCCGCGGTGCTCGCCGCGCTCAGCCTGATCTTTGCCGCGCCCCGGGCGTTCGATCTGGGCTGGAAGAGTGCCGTTGCTACGGGCCTGCTGGCTGCCCTGGTGGCCCTGACCACGCGCCTGCGGGCGGCCGGCGCCCCGGGTCCGGCTTCCGGCGTTCGCTGGGTCAGCCTGATCGGCGCGCCGCTGCTCACCCTCGCAGTCGTTGCGCTCTACCTGGCGGGCCTGAGCAGCGGGGCAGCCTGCTGTGTCACACTGCTGGCAGCCGCCGTCTTCTGCGCCCTGGCCTACCGGGTCGAGGGGCGCCGCGCCTGGCTCTGGGCTGCCGTGGCGCTGCCGCCGCTGGCCATCCAGGTCGCCCTCGACAGCGCCGGCGTGCCGCTGCGCGTCCACGCCCTGGCGCTCGGCCTGAGCGCGCTGCTCTACCTGTGGCTCAGCGCGGTCGCCGAGCGGCGGCTGCCTCCCGCGGCAGCGCCGTGCCTCACTGGCACGCTCCTGCTCGGCGGGCTGGCCCTGCTGCCGGCCGCCAGCAGCCTGGCTGCAGCGCGCCTGGCCCTGCCGCCACTGGTCGCCCTGGGGGCGAGCGCGGTCTGGTTGATCGAGGGCGGGCGGCTGGCCTGGCTGGGCGAACGCCGCTACGGCCTGGCCAGCGCCGCGCTCGGCGGCGCGGGCGCCTTGCTCCTCGGCTGGGCCGGCGCGCTGCTCGCAGCCACCGACCTCAGCAGCGGACAGATCGGCCTGCTGCTGCTCCCCCTCGCCGCTCTCTGCTTCGCTGGCGCCCGCTGGTGGCCCGGCCAGCGCCGCGCCGGCTACGACACGGCGCTCCAGACCCTGGGCGCGCTGGCCAGCCTCGGGGCGGGCCTGCTGGCCCTGGAGCAGCCAGCCACGCGTCTGGCCGGGGCACTACTGCTGACACTGATCTTCGGCGCCCAGGCCGGGCTGCGGCGCCGCTGGCTGTGGGCCGCCGTCAGTCTCGGCGCGGGCCTGCTCGCTGCCGTGATCGCGCTCAACGACGCCTTCAGCGGCCGCCAGTTGCTGCGGGCCGCCACGCTCGCCGCCCTGGCCCTGGGCGCCGCCTACACCCTGGCCGGCGAGCGCCTGCGGCGCACCAGCCACCGCTACTGGAGCTGGCCGGCGCTGGCCTGGGGCGGGCTGGCCGCCCTCGTTGCGGCCGGGCTGGCCCTGCCGCAGAGCTTTGTCGCCCATCCGCTCGCCAGTCTGATCTTCCTGGGCCTGGCGGGCCTGGCCGCCTTGCACAGTGCGCGCTGGCAGCGCGGCATCTTTGGCTACCTCGCCGCCCCGCTGCTCAGCCTGAGCGTCCTGGTCGCCGCCTTCCACGGCTTTTTCAGCGGCTGGCAGCCGGTGCCCGGCGACCTGGCACCGATCATCTGTGGGCTGGCCGTCGGGCTGGCGCTGCTCGGCCAGGTCCTGCGCCGGGTAGAGCGCGCCTACGCACTGCCCTACGAGCTTGTCGCCTTCGCCCTGCTGCCGCTCGCGCCGCTGGTCGCCCTGGGTGACGCGGCCCGGCTCAGCGTCACCTGGGCGACGCTATGCGTGCTCTACGGGCTGGCCCTCTGGCGCTACCGGCTATCCTGGATGCTGGCGCTGGCCATGGTCGCCGGCGACCTGGCCCTGCTCCACACCACCGCCTGGCGCTTCCCCGGGGGGCACCCCGCGCGTGCCGGGCTGCTGCTGGCCGGGGCGGTCTGGCTGCAGTCCGTGGCGAGCGCCTGGCTACGCCGCCGGCCCGTCCCCTGGGCAACGGCCGGCACCTGGGGCTATCTCGGCGCGTTCTGTGGGGGCGCGGGGGCGCTGGCCCTGGCCGCCGGCAGCGACGGCTACCTGGCGACCGTGGCGTTGCTGCTTGCCGGCCTGCTGGCCGTGCTGGCCCAGATCGAGCAGCGCGCGGCCGCCGCCTGGGGCAGTCTGGCCCTGATGGTGGCGGGGGCCTGGCTACTGCACGTCAGCGCCGGCATGGCCGGGGCCTGGGCGGCCGCCTGGCTGGTGCTCGAACTGGTGGCGCTGAGTCTGCTGGGCTGGGGCGCGATCCGGGCCGGGCAGCCACACTGGCGGCAGGTCACGGGGCCAGGGGCGCTCGCGGCGGCCGGCCTGCTCACCGTGGCCACCCTGGCCATGGGCGGCGGGCTGCCGCCGCTCAGCTTCGCCCTGGCGAGCCTCGGGCTGCTGCTGGCCACGCTGGCCGTGCGTGAGCGAACGATCGGCTACGCCTACGGCGCGGGCGCCGCCTTCGTGGGCGCGATGCTCAGCCAGCTGGCGGGCTGGGGCGTGCATGAGCTGCAGTGGTACGTGCTGCCGGCCGGGGTATACCTGCTGGCCCTGGCGGCCGGGTTGCGCCGCTTCCAGGGCCAGCGACGAGTCTCGCAGCTGATCGAGACTGCGGCGGTGGTGCTGCTGCTGGGCGCCAGCTTCGGCCAGGCACTGCGCCCCACGGGTGGGTGGACCTATTCGTTATTGCTCTTTGGCGAGGCGCTGCTCGTGGCGGCCTACGGCGCGCTGGCGCGGCTGCGCGTGCCCTTCCTGGGTGGCATCGCGTTCTTCGTGGCCGGCGTAATCTGGATGAGCATCGACACGCTGCGGCTGGCGAACCAGTGGGTTCTGCTCGGCGTAGTGGGGCTGCTGATGGTACTGGCCTATGTGCTGCTGGAGCGGCACCAGGAGCGCCTGCTGCGCGCCGGCCGCTCCTGGGCGGCCCAGCTACGGGCGTGGGAATAAAGAGGGGGCCGGAGCAGGTGGCTGTGCACCTACCCCGGCCCCTGTCATACCGATTCTGCTTGATGGTATCGCATTGGCTCAGCTCCACACTTCTACAGCGCTCCAGCTCGACAAAGCCCTGTGTGGAGCTGGAGCGCTGTGGAGATGAGCGGCACAATGCGGGATTGCCAATTCCACCTGGTATCAGGGGCGGCTCTCACCCTAATGCGTCGGCAGGCTCGTGCTGCCGTACTTGGCCATGGTCTCGTCGTCGGTGATCGGGTTGCGCAGGTTGTCTACCAGCTCCATGATCTCCTTCGGCGGCGCCTTGGTCGCCAGGCTGACGACCACACAGAGGATGACGGCCACCGGCAGACCGAAGATACCGGAGCCAAGGTGGGTGATGCCGAGCACATTGAAGGCCGGGTTCCAGTAGTTCATCGCCATGTAGAAGACCGTCACGACCAGACCGCCGATCATGCCGGCGATGGCGCCAGGACCATTAGCGCGCCGCCAGAAGATACCGAACAGCACAATCGGGAAGAAGGTCGCCGCGGCCATCGAGAAGGCCCATGCCACCATCTGGGCGATCAACGCCAGGCGGGGCAACGCCAGCAGCGCCGCCATCGCGGCTGCCACCACGATCATCGATTTGCCCAGCATCATACGGGTCTGCAGGCTGGCCTTCGGATTAATCGTGCGGAAGTAGATGTCGTGGGCAATCGCCGAGGCGATCACCACCAGCAGACCGTCGGCGGTGGAGAGGGCGGCGGCCAGGCCACCGGCGGCCAGCAGCGCGCCAATGGTGAACGGCAGGCCGGCGATATCCGGCGCGGAGAGCACCACCAGGTCGGCGTCGATGCCGGGGCCAATCGGTCGCCCGATCTCGGCGAACTGCACGATGCCATCCACCGAACCCTCGGTGACTGCGGTGCCCGAGATCTCGCCCGCGCTGCCGGTCTTCTCATCAACCTTGGCAAAGGTGCCGAGGTCGATCACGCCATTGCCGTTGGCATCGTTGATCGTAACCGAGCCAGCGGTGACCAGGTTCTTCACCCAGGCAGGCTCCTTGCCCACGGCGACACCATTGATGGTCTCGAAGTCACGGATGGCGATCAGGCCATTGCGTCCCCACTGCTCGGTCCAGGCCGGCAACTCTTTCACCGAGAGGCCAACCACGTTCTCGAGGATGTTCCAGCGCGAGAAGGCAGCGTAGGCCGGGGCGGTGAAGTAGAGCAGGAAGATGAAGAACAGCGACCAGCCCACGCTCATCCGGCTCTCTTTCACCGAGGGCACGGTGTAGAAGCGGATGAGGATGTGGGGCAGGCCGGCGGTGCCCAGCATCAGACAGGCCATCAGCGCCAGGAAGTTCCAGGGTGTGCCGCGCCAGTCGCCGAGCTCGGGCCGCTTGGCATCGGGGATAGCCTGGGCAGGCGGCGGGGTGAGCGAAGCGCCGAACTGCTTATTGATCTGGCCGACAGCGTCACGCGCCGATGCATTGTTCATACCCTCGTTGAAGGGCGGGATGTAGCCGGAAGTGATGAACTTGCCGGGCACTACCGGCGACTCGCTGCTCTTCGAGAGGCCCTGCTCCTGCTCCAGGCGAACGATGTTCTGCAGCGCCTGGCCATAGGCCAGTTGCGGGATGGGGAAGCCGGTGAGCTGCAGCGACAGGAAGGTCACCGGGATCATATAGGCCACGATCAGAATGATGTACTGGGCCACCTGGGTCCAGGTCACGGCCTTCATGCCGCCGAGGAAGGAGCAGACCAGCACACCCGAGAGGCCGAGCACCACGCCGAGGCGGAAGTCCACGCCGACGAAGCGCTGCATAATCAGACCGACGCCCACCACCTGGGCGGTCACATAGGTGAGGCTGACCACAATGGCGCAGATCGCGGCGACGACGCGGGCAGTATTGCCGCCGAAGCGCGCGCCGACGAAGTCGGGGATGGTGTACTGGCCGAACTTGCGCAGGTAGGGCGCAAAGAGCAGGGCCAGCAGCACATAGCCGCCCGTCCAGCCCATGATGTAGGCCAGGCCATCGTAGCCGATCAGGAAGAGCGTACCGGCCATCGAGATGAACGAGGCGGCGCTCATCCAGTCCGCGCCGGTGGCCATACCGTTGAACACCGCCGGCACATTGCGCCCGGCGACGTAGTACTCGTCAATCGCCTTGGTGCGCGAGAGAATGCCGATGGTGGCGTAGAGCCCCATGGTCAGCAGCAGGAAAACCCAGCCGATGATCTGCGTGGGCAGGCCGGCGAAGATCTCCAGCAGCAGCATGATCGTGGCGATCAGCAAGAAGCCGATGGTGAAGTACCCGTAGTACCGCGCCATCTTGTTGCGAAAGACGCTCTGGGCACTGGATGATGAGACAGACATTGTCACACTCCTGCAGTCATGGTGTCGCTCGTAGGCAATCGTGGGGGCCTGCGGGCGGCGGGGCCGCAAGCGGCCTGCCCAGGCGTCGCTAGCGGTCGCGGTCGCTCAGGCCGTACTTCTGGTCCAGCTTGTTCATCGCATAGGCGTAGTAGAAGATCTGGATCACGAAGACGACCAGCGAGCCCTGGGAGCCCATGTAGTAGCCCAGGGGGAAGCCAGCGATAACAATGTTGTTGAGCTGGTTGACGAACAGCACGGGGACGTAGGAGACAACAAACCAGATGGCCAGCAGGATGATGATCAGCCGCTGGTTCTCCTGCCAGTACAGCCTGGCGCGCTCCTCTGCGGGGAGCTTCTTCGGGTCGGACATAGGGCCTCCTTGCTCGATGTACCGGCGCACGGGCGGTCGCTACCACTGCGCAATGCCATCAGCATTCTGATGCCTCAGATGATCGGCGGACATGGGCGAACCCGCCCCACACGACGAACATGGTCGCTGCAGGGCATGATAGGGCACAACGCATCAGCGATGGGTCCCCTGCATCTAGAGGCTCAGGGTATCAGATGGATTGCTCGGTGGCATCAGACTAGCAGAGCTTTTTGATGGCTGTTTAAGGTTTGTGTAAAGTTTCTGTAAAGGGGGGCAATGGGCCCGGCCGGTCCGGCTTGCTGGAAATCGGTGGGGCGTTGAGGCGCCGCGCCGCCCCTGGGGCGGGGGCCTGCCCTCAGGGGGTTTCACCTGGGCAAACGAGGTGGTCACGACGCCAGATTCTGGTACGATGACGTTGCCACAAGATGTCATCCAGGAGGAACCGCATCATGACCACCTCGGACCTGTATCATACCA
>Ga0272446_1006660_pt1 | contig 11915 bp, 6 predicted proteins | sample YNPCB0061_FD_194587 | JGI IMG/M metagenome (GOLD analysis project Ga0272446, IMG submission 194587) | Hot spring microbial mat communities from Yellowstone National Park, WY, United States - YNP-CB-006-1 | ecosystem: Environmental > Aquatic > Thermal springs > Hot (42-90C) > Sediment | place... | reverse complement strand
ACCAGGAACCTGCGGCTGCGAGCCGCAGCTACAAACAGACGTCCCCCTCCGTAGGCGCCGCTCGCAGCGGCGCTTCCTCGCCCTCCAGCCGTCTGCTTTCGTCCACCAGGAACCTGCGGCTGCGAGCCGCAGCTACAAACAGACGTCCCCCTCCGTAGGCCTGCTCGCAGCGGCGCATCCTCGCCCTCCAGCCGTCTGCTTTCGTCCACCAGGAACCTGCGGCTGCGAGCCGTAGCGACGAACTGCGTGCGCGGCGACGGGAACCGTTGCACCTATATTTCAACGCTGAGCGCAACCGCAACCTTGCGTTTTTCCGCAGTGCGACCAGCCACCCACGCCAGCGCTGCACCCACCAGCAAGAGCGCAATGTTGAGCAGGAAGGGCAGGTTCTTGTCAATGCTGGAGAGGGCGCCAGCGATCCAGCCAAACGGGGCGGTGATGAGAATGACCCCGACGTAAAGGATCGACTGGACGCGGGCACGCTCCTGCGGGTCAATCGTCAAGACGATCAACTTGTCGAGCAGTGGGCTGACAGCAGCGTAGGCGCACGCCTCGGCAAAGACGCTCAGCCCCAGCATGAGATAGCCTTGCTCTGGTGCGGTGATCAACAAAATCTGCGAGGCGACAAAGGCCAGAAACCCCGCAAACATCGGCCACTTGAAGTCGAAGCGCGCCAGCCGCGGCATCACAAAAAAGAAGAAGCTCAGCGCCACCGCCGATTTGACGAAGGGGAAGATCGAGAGCACTTCGGGCGGCACGTTCAACTTTGCGGTCACCAGGATCGCCCAAAAGCTGCCGCTGATCAGGCCCACGATGGCAATAATGAGCATGATGCCTGCTGTGTAGAGCGTCTCCGCGCGGCGCAGCACCTCGCGCACCACGCCGTGGTATTCGCCCAGCACTGCAAAGATGCTTTGGCCGTGCGTCTCCACCATGCGCGCCCTGCCCTGCGTCGTCTCTTCAGTCATCAGGTACGTCAGCACCGCCTTGAGCGTAAACATGAAGGCGGCGAAGAAATAGAGGACGCGCATCGTTGGCGCCAGGTCAAAGCGCGCCACCAGCAACCCTGCCAGCGGCGCGACGAAGCCAGCCGCCAGGTTGGAGATGTGAATCCAGGTGTAGATGTCCACCAGTTGGTCGTGATCGGCATCCTCGACCAGCAGGCACGTCCACGAATTCATGGTCACACGCCAGATCGCGTTCATGATGCCTGCCACCAGAAACCACCAAAAGTTCTGTGACACCGCCCAGATCACCGCCGGCGCACTCCACGCCAGGATGTCGAAGAGCAACGTTGTTCGCCGACGCCCCAGCTTGTCGGTGATGGCGCCGCTCATCAACGCCCAGAAGACTTGAAACCCCCAGCTCACGCTCAGCACCAGCCCGATGTTGCGGTCGGTCAGGCCCAGCGCCACCATGTAGACCGAGGCGTAGGGTGCAATCAAGTTGTAGGGAACGCCCCACAGCGGCTCGGTGTAGACACAGCCGCGTGCGTTGCCGGTAAACGAACGGAGCGAGGTGATCAGTGAATGCGACATGTGTGATTGCCATCCAGAAAAACGCCTTGCCGTGAATCGACGACAAGGCAGGTGCGCCGTGAAAACGATTTCAGCCATCATACCCCGGAGTACAGCGGCGGGCGAATTCCAGCATGACGCAAACTGACCGACGGCGCAAGATAGGGTATACTGTCCGCCATGCCATTGAATCTACACGCGTGCTACGCAACCAGACTTCCAGGACTATCATGATGCCGACACCAGTTGATCTCCTGATTCGCCATGCCTTGATCGTCACCCAGGATGCACAGCGCCGCATCATCGATGACGGCGCGCTGGCGGTGCGTGGCGACCGCATCGTGGCGCTTGGCCCGACCGCCGAAGTGACTCCCGCGTACACCGCGCCGCGCGTGATCGACGCCAGCGGGCGGGCGCTCTTTCCAGGGCTGCTTAACATCCACACGCATCTCTTTCAGTCGGCAGTGAAAGGGCTGGGAGAGGACATGCCGGTCGAACAGTGGGTGCAGGCTGTCACCTTTCCCACTGCGGCGGCCATGACGCCAGAGGAGGCTTACCTGCTGACGCTGGTGAGTTGCCTGGAGAATCTGCGCAGCGGCGTCACCACCGTCATGGATTTCATGTATGGCATGCGCGACCCGGCGCTCCACGACGCCGTGATCCGGGCGCTCCTCGACAGCGGGCTGCGGGGTCGCTACACGCGCACCATCGTCGACGCCGGCGCCGAGATGGGCATTCCGCCGACGATGCTGCAACCGGCAGAGGAAGCGCTGGCGCACGCGCAGGCGCTGCAAGCGCACTACAACGGTGCGGGCGATGGCCGGCTGGATATCGGGCTGGCGGTCGGTGTGATCTGGGCGATGACGGAGGCAGGGCTGCGCGCCGTGCGCCGCGTCGCCAACGCCACCGGCATGACGATCACGATGCACGTCAACGAGACGCCCTTTGACAACGTGGCGGCGCAACAACATTGGGGGCGCAACACCATCCCGATGCTGGCGGAAACCGGCGTGCTGGGGCCGGATTTTATCGCCGTGCATTGCGTCCACATGACCGACGAAGACATCGACCTGCTCGCACAACATCGCGTTGCGATCGCCTACAACGCCGTCAGCAACATGTATCTCGGCTCCGGCATTGCTCCCATTGTGCAACTGGAGGCGGCAGGTCTGCCGATCGGCATCGCCACCGACGGTTCTGGCAGCAACAACTGCCAGGACATGTTGGAGACGCTAAAGTTCAGCGCGCTGCTGCAGAAGGTGGGGCGGATGGATCCAGCCTGCGTGCTGGCGCAACGTGCACTCGACTGGGCCACGCGCGGAGGGGCGCAGGCGATGGGACTGGCGGATCAGGTTGGGATGCTGGCGCCAGGCATGAAGGCCGACTTCTTCCTCGTCAACCCCTTCACACCCAAAGCGATCCCGGTGCACGACCCGGTGGCGACGCTCGTCTACTCGGCGGGGCAGGCCAACGTCGAGACAGTGGTGGTTGCCGGGCGTGTGCTGATGGAAGGCGGCGTCTTCACGCACCTCGACGAGGCGGAAATTCTGCGCGCGGCGCAAGGTGCAGCGCAACAACTCGCCCAACGCGCCGGCACCGAAAGGCTGCTAGACCGCCGCGGCAAGTGGCGACCCATCGCTTGATTGCCAGGCAAACAGGGGGTGAACGTGTTGCGTACTGCGTGTTGCGTGTGACGCACCTGACGCAGCACGCAACACGCAGCACGCAACACGCAGCACGCAACATCGATCAGGAGAACACACCACATCGGCGCCGGGACGCAGCGAATGACTGCCCAATCGTGAAGCAACATCTTCCTCGCCCAGGCAAATCACGCTCGAATCTACTACTTCGTGATATAAGTCACCGAGAACTGCTCAAAATCCTACTACGCTTGGCGTAGCGAAAAATCTTTCCACAACCGGTGCATCGTCGCTTGATGTCCTGGTTCGATCAGCAAAGGATAAAGCCATGTTTGGGAACAACAAGAAAGACGCTGTGACACAAGCTGCTGTGATGCAGGCATTGAGCACTGTGCAGGAACCAGAACTGCATCAAGACCTGGTCACGCTCAACATGATTCGCGACCTGACGATCAGCGGCGGCGAAGTTGGCTTCACAATTATGCTGACGACGCCAGCCTGCCCGCTGCGCGCACAAATGGAACAGGAAGCCGTCGCTGCCGTCAAGGCGCTCCCTGGCGTCAGCAGCGTCAACGTGCGCTTTGCCGCCGACGTGCGCCAGGATCACCGCATCATCGGCAAGCTCAACATCCCGGTCAAGAATATCATTGCCGTAGCATCGGGCAAGGGCGGCGTCGGCAAGAGCACAGTCAGCACCAACCTGGCTGTCAGCCTGGCGCTCGACGGGGCGAAAGTGGGCGTGCTCGACGCCGACATCTATGGGCCCAACATTCCGATGATGTTCGGGTTGTCGGGCCGGCCACGCATCGAGCGCGAAAAACTGACGCCCTTCGAGCGCTACGGCGTCGAAGTGATCAGCATGGGCTTTTTGATGCCAGAAGGCGAGGCGGTGGTCTGGCGTGGCCCGATGCTTCACAAGGCGATTCAGCAACTCTTCACGGATGTGAACTGGGGTAGCCTCGACTATCTGATCGTCGACCTGCCGCCGGGCACAGGTGACGCGCAACTTAGCCTGGCGCAAAGCGTGCCGTTGACCGGCGGCATCATCGTGACCGGGCCACAGGCGGTCTCGGTCAGCGATGCACTGCGCGGCGCCAATGCCTTCGAGCGCCTGGAAGTGCCGATCATCGGCGTCGTGGAAAACATGTCGGGGGACATCTTCGGTGCGGGCGGTGGCATGGACGCCGCCAGGAAGTTGCGCGTCGACTTCCTGGCGCGCATTCCGCTGGACAGCCAGGTGCGCATCGGCGGCGACCAGGGTGAACCGATCGTCGTGATGGCGCCAGACAGCCCAACCGCCAGGGCCTTTCGCGATTTCGCGCGCGTGGTCGCCGCCAAGATCAGCGTGATGAATATTCTGCCCGAGCCGCAACTCAAGATAGTCTAGCGCGCGTGGGCGCAAATAAGCCGCTGGTTCCGTGTCACGTGTTACGTGTTGCGTGCTGCGTAACGAGACGGAACACACAATACGAACGCGATTGGTTTATTTCAGCCCATGTGCACTGACACCACTGGTCTGGTTTAGTCCACGCGCGCTGGCGTCGCCAGCAGCGCAGACGGGTGTAATTCAAGTTGGGGGCGTCTATGGCAGGTCATCGCCTCCGGCGTGACGAGGCGCCTCATCACGCCGGAGGCGATGACCTGCGGCAACGACGTTACCCCCAGCGTGAAGCAGCCCGGCGCAGACTTCTCCATACTTCTCACGACTTTGCCAAACCCACCCCACGTTTTGACGCCGATCTGCGGCATCGCTTACGCCGGTTGTCCGATCAACGTTGCGCTGAAATGATATAGAATAAAACAGATACTTTGCGTCTCGACGGATAAGCTGGCGGCCAACCGCCGCGCCTCAGGCGTTGGCGCGTCAGGCTGCGATGCTTGCGGATAGTGGGGAGACTGCCCATGCCTCTGACTTTAGGTGCAATCTACGCCATTGCCATCGTGATCTCTACAGTCGCAGCAGTGTTTGCCTGGCTCCGTCATCGGACGCCAGGCGGGTTGGTGTTGGCGTGGCTGTTGACGGCGTCAACATTTTCGATAGTGCTGGGACTGCTGAAGATCATGACCCCGTCGCGCACACTGAAAATCTTTTTCGAGCAGGTCTCTCTGATCCTGGCGCTGCCGACGGCGCTGCTGTACACCATGTTTGTCGCGCGCTACACCGGCAAGGACGCCTGGCTCACGCGGCGGCGCGGCGTGCTGCTGGCGACGCCCGTGGCGTTGTCGCTCCTGTTCGCCTGGACTAATGACTGGCATCACCTGTTTTTCACCAGCATAGAAATGACTCCTGCCGGGGAAATGGTCTACCACTTTGGCCCCTTTTTCTGGGTGGGCGTGGTGCTATACAGCTACATTTTGATGATCGTCGGCTTCTATATTGTGGTGCGCGCTGCGCTCTCTGCGCCTGCCACCTATCGGCGCCAGTTTGCGGTGCTGCTGGTGGGCGGCGTCGTACCGTTCATCGCCAGCGCCATCTTTTACCTGGGGTTGAGCCCCTGGCCAGGGCTGGGGCTGATTCGCATGTCCTTAGGCGTCAGCGGCGTCATCTTTCTGTGGGCGTATCACCATTGGGGGTTGCTCGACTTGCTGCCGCCAGCGCGCGATCTGCTGATGACCAGTCTGCCCGACGGCGTCGTGGCGCTCGACATCGCCCAGCGCGTCATCGACATCAATCCAGCGGCGTGCGCCATGCTCGAGGTCAAAGGCAGCGCGATCGGGCAGCCGTTTTCCAGCCTCTCGCCCTACGCGGCAGAGATCGCAGCCCGGCTCGGCGCCACACGCTTCTGCGAAGCAGCCGCTGCAGACACGGACGGTTTGCGTGTGGAACTAGGCGAACGCACACTGGAGATCGCCTGTCGCGCTGTGACGCAGAAGCTGGCGACGCCGCGCGGCTGGCTGCTGCTGTTGCGCGATGTGACGCAGACCATCGCCGCCGAAGCCCGCGCCCGCGCCAACGAAGCGCGCTACCAGCAGCTATACACCATGCTACGCCTCATGTGCGACAATGTGCCCGACATGATCTGGGCGAAAGACCTGGACAAACGTTTTCTGTTCACCAACCGCGCCATTTGTGAGCGCCTGCTCCATGCTCACGACACCGACGAACCGATCGGGAAAACCGACATCTTCTTTGCAAATCGCGAACGGTCGCTGCATCCTGATGATCCGAACTGGCACACATTTGGCGAAATCTGTGTAGACTCCGACGAGGTGGTGCTGACGACTCGCCAGGCGCAGCGCTTCGACGAATACGGCAATGTGCGCGGGGAGTTCTTGCGCCTCGATGTCTACAAGGCGCCCTTCTGGGATGCCGATGGCGCCCTGATCGGCGCCGTCGGCTGCGCGCGCGATGTAACGCGCGAGAAGGCAATCGAAGAGGCGCTGCGCCACCAGGAAGTCATCTATCGCGCCGTCGTCGAACAACACCCGGACATGATCTGTCGCTGGCGACCGGATCGAACGTTGACCTTTGTCAATCCGGCATTCTGCGCCCACTTCAATTGCGACCGGGAAACCGCAATCGGGAAGGACTTCGTAGAACTGTTCCCGGCGCACGACCGCGCCGCCATTATCGCCAGCACGACGCAAGGTCTGCGCCAACTATCGCCCACGCACGCCACCCACACCTTCACCCAGCACACATCCACCGACGACGGACGACCCTGTTGGCGTGAATGGACTGACTGCGGCATCTTCGATGAAGCTGGCAACTTGATCGAAGTGCAGTCAGTTGGACGCGACATCACGGAACGCATGGAGACCGACGCCGCCTTGCGGCGTAGCCAGCAACAACTGGCTCAGGCACAGCGCATTGCCCATCTCGGCAGTTGGGAAAAAGATCTATTGCAGAGAAAAATCGACTGGTCGGAAGAGACGCGGCGAATCTTTGCATGGGCGAAAGACGAGCCGCTCACCTATGATGCCTTTGTACAACGGCTGCACCCTGAAGATGCAAACAGGGTGCTTGCCGCACACACGGCGACAGCAGCGAGCCTGGCGCCGCTGGAGATTGAATATCGCATCGTGCTGCCAGATGGCGCCGTGCGTTATCTGGCGGAGCGCGGCGAGTTGATTCGGGATCAAGAGGGGCGCCCTGTGCGCATCGCTGGCGTTGTGCAAGACATCACCGAGCGCAAACAGATGGAATTGGCGCTGGCGAACGAACAGAAGATGCTGCGCACCTTCATCGACACTGTGCCGGATGTCCTGTATGCAAAAGATCGCGAGAGTCGCTTTTTGCTGGTCAACGCCGCCACCGTTGTACAGGTGGGCGCAGCCAGCGCAGACGACATGATCGGCAAGAGCGACTTCGATTATCACCCGCGCCAATACGCGGAAGAATATCGTGCACGCGAGATGGCGGTGATGGAGACGGGGGTCACCTCCATGGTGGAGGAGCCGGTCATCCACCCGGTCACCGGCGAACAGCGCTGGTATGCCAGCACGAAGACGCCGCTGCGCAACGCCGCGGGCGAGATCGTCGGGCTGGTTGGGACGGGTCGCGACATCACTGAGCGCAAACGCATCGACGAGACATTGCGGCAACGTGAGAAATTGCTGGAAGCGGTGGCGGCGGCGCTGTCGGCGCTGCTCAAGCCCAACCCGCTGCCAGCAACGATTCAGCCAGCGCTGGGAATTCTGGGCGAGGCGCTCGCAGTGGATCGCGTCTACATCTTCGAAAATTTCGAGGAGGCCGGGGGCGACGCACACCTGGCGCGTCAACGCTTCGAGTGGTGCTCCGCACGCGCCACACCCCAGATCGACAACCCGCTACTCCAGCGCGTCGCTTACTCGGATTACGACCCGCAATGGTACGCGACATTGGCGCGCGGCGAATCCATCGCCGCCACCCTGGACTCACTGCCACCCGCCGCACAGGCGCTGCTCGCCTCGCAGGGAATCTGTTCGATCTTGCTCGTACCCATTCACATCGACGACCGCTTCTGGGGATTGATCGGTTTCGATGATTGCCACACCCGGCGCACATGGAGCGCCAGCGAAGAGCGCATCCTCAGCGCTGCCGCCGCCGCCATCGGCAGCGCCTTGATGCGCGACCGCATCGAGACCGAACTGCAGTGGTCGCAACAGGAACTCGCCGAGGCGCTGCACCGCACAGAGCAACTCGCCGTCGCCGCGCAGGCAGCCAACCGCGCCAAGAGCGAATTTCTCTCGATCATGAGTCATGAAATCCGCACCCCACTCAACGGCGTGATCGGCATGACCGGGCTATTGCTCGACACGCCGCTCAATCCTGATCAGCGGCAATATGTGGAAATTGCCCACACCAGCGGAGAGACGCTGCTGGCGTTGATCAACGACATCCTCGACCTGTCCAAGCTCGAGGCGCAGCGCCTCGAACCTGAACGCCTGCGCTTCAACCTGCGCACGATGATGGAGGATGCGATTGAGATTCTTGCCGGGCGCGCCCAGGCCAAACAAATCGAACTCGTCTGTCTCGTGGCGCCGGATGCACCTGCCTACGTCATCGGCGACCCGGGGCGTTTGCGGCAGATCGTGCTCAACTTGGGCAATAACGCCATCAAGTTCACCGAGCATGGCGAAGTCGTCATACGCGTTGCAGTGGAAACTCAAGCGGAAGAGCAGGTCAAATTGCGCTTCACCGTCACCGATACAGGCATCGGCATTCCACAGGCGTTGCAACATCGTCTTTTTCAACCGTTCAGCCAGGTCGACAGCTCCACAACGCGGAAATATGGCGGCACAGGCCTGGGGTTGATCATCTCAAAACAGCTTGCCGAATTGATGGGCGGCGAAATCGGCTTCACCAGCACCCCCGGCGCAGGCTCCGAGTTCTGGTTCACAGCTCAGCTTGAGCGAAGCCACGCAGACGATGCACCGGATGCACCCGATCTGCGCGGAGTGCGCGTCCTCGTCGCCGACGACAACCTTGCCACCCGTCAGCTTGTCCAGACGCTGATCCGCCAGTGGCAGGGCGAGTGTGACGAAGCCAGCGATGCGGTCACAGCGTTGACGCTGCTGCGCGCCGGTGCGCAAGCCGGCCACCCCTACGGATTGGCGATCCTCGACGTCGATTTGACCACGCCTGACGCCCGCCCCTTGAGTGCACTTATTTCGGCGGAAGCCCCCCTCCACGCCACGCCGCTGGTGCTGCTGACGCCGTTGGGCTACCAGAGTGCCGAGTTGCAGGGCGGTGCGTCGCTCCAACAGGTCGTCAAGCCCATCCGCCAATCTCAGCTCGCTGCGCAGGTTCAGGCAGCGTTGGGGCGACAGACGACAACCCCAAGCCCGGCGCCGCATCCCGCGTTGGCGGCGCCGGAAGGAGCACGGCCATCGCGCATCTTGCTTGCCGAAGATAATGCCGTGAATCAAAAAGTGGCGCTGACCATGCTCAAAAAGCTGGGGTTCAGCGCCGACGCCGTCGCCAATGGCAGCGAGGCGTTGGCAGCGCTTGCTGCCATCCACTACGATCTGGTGTTGATGGACTGCGAGATGCCAGAGATGGACGGTTTCGCCGCTACGGCGCACATCCGCGCTGGTGAGGGCGGCGTGCTCAATCCCGACATACCGGTGATTGCCATGACCGCTCACGCCCTGCAAGGCGACCGCGAACGTTGCCTGGCCGCTGGCATGAACGATTACGTGTCAAAACCGGTGCAGATTTCCACGCTGACGGCTGTCCTGGCGCGCTGGCTCCCGCAGATATAGTGCACTTGGGCTGAAGCTCGTATTGCATGTTGCGTGATGAGATGGAACACGCAACACGCACCAAACGCCAACCCGCCCGTAGACATTTTCAGGCGATTTGCGTTTCACGCAGACCAAAGGCAAAATGCAGCGCGTTCGAAAAAGTTTGATGTTTGTCGCGCCTCTGTCACATGCACAGGCATCGATGCCGCATGCGACTGGCCCGTTTGGCGACAGGAGAGCCTACCCATCGACCACATGTCCGGCTGGCGCCAACGTTCACCCCTTATGGACAAAGTGACACTTGTCCCAACCCATCAATTACGTGTGCCCCTCATACGTGACAGATTTCACAATGTACATTGGGGCTGTATTTTTTATTTTTGGACAACACGATAAATCCGCGCACGAAGATTGATTTCCCACACCGAAGGAGGCGCCCATCATGGCACTTGATCGCAAAGAACTCGACCAGATTCTCTCCACGCTCGCGAAGTACGCTGAAAAGAAGCTCACCCCGGAATTTTTGTTGAAGATCGACCACGAAGATCGCTTTCCGAATGAGGTTCTCTCCGACCTCTACAACAACATTGGTTTACACCTCGTTTTTATCGACGAAGAGGATGACGGTCTCGGCGGCGGCGCCTACGACGTTTACCGCGTCTCCGAGGCGATGGCCAGCATCGATGTCGGCATTGCGACGGGCGTGCTCGCCACCTTCCTCGGCGCCGATCCGATCGTCGTCGGCGGCACGCCGGAGCAAAAGCACCACTGGATGAGCCGCATCGCCAACGAGGGGCTGCTGGTCGCCTATGGCGCCACCGAGCCGCAAGCTGGCTCCGACCTGGCGCAGCTCAAGACCAAAGCTGTGCCGGTGCTCAACGAGGATGGCACGGTCAAGGGCTACAAGATCACGGGCCGCAAGCAGTGGATCTCCAACGGCGGTGTGGCGGAGATTTACACGATTCTGGCGGCGGCGCCGGGCGGACCCTCCTGGTTCGTGGTGGAAAAGGATGCGCCCGGCTTCACCAAGAACAAGCCGGAGGACAAACACGGCATCCGCGCCAGCAACACCGCCGCGCTCTTCCTGGAAGATGTGTATGTCGACGCCGACCGCTTGATGGGCGGCGTCGAAGGGCAGGGGCTGGCGCAGGCGCAGGCTGTCTTCGGCTACACGCGGCTGATGGTGGCAGCCTTTGGTCTTGGCGCGGGCTGGGCGGCGCTGAAACGGGCGATCAAGTACAGCCAGACGCGCGTGCAGGGCGGCGCCACGCTCAATGAAAAACAAGGCTACATGGACAAGCTGATCGTCCCCAACGCCGTGCGGCTCGAGGCGGCGCGCGCCTATATCGAGTGGACAGCGGAGCGCATCGACGCCGGCGACCCGAACCAGCAGACCGAGGGCGCCGTCGCCAAGTACATGGCGACCGAAGCCGGCAACAAGGCGGCGGAGGACTCGATCCAGGCGTTGGGCGGCTACGGCTACACCAGGGAGTACCTGGTCGAGAAGTTCAAGCGCGATGTGCGCATCACCACGATCTACGAAGGCACCTCCGAGATCATGGAATGGACGATCAGCCGCGACCGCTGGCAGCTTCACCTCAAGACCAAGGGCGCGTATTACAACGACTGGGCGGCGCAGCTCGAAGCCTTGGCGCGCACCAACAACAACAGCGGTGCAGCGACAGCGGCGCTTGCCATGCGCGCCATTGCCAACATCCTGGAGCGGGCGCGCATCGACCGCTTGACGCGCAATCAGCACATCCTCTTCCGCCTGGGCGAGTTGATCGCCTTCGCCGAAACCGCCGCCGTCTTTGCCGAACGCTCCATCGCCCACCCAACGGAGGCGATGCCCTTCAGCCCGGAGATGCTGCAGACGATGAGCCGCATCCATGCTCGCGACGCTGCGCTCAAGATCGCCACCGACGGGCTGCGCTGGGCCATCGGCGCCGGGCAGAGCGATCCCAACCTGGCCGGCTCGCTCAATCTGCCCGCCATCTACGCGGCGCAGGCAGGTCTGCTCGACGACATGGACTTCGTCGGCAAGAAGTTGGTGGAAGCGTTCCCGGCTGAGTAAGAGATTAGAGAT
>Ga0272446_1006658_pt1 | contig 11915 bp, 10 predicted proteins | sample YNPCB0061_FD_194587 | JGI IMG/M metagenome (GOLD analysis project Ga0272446, IMG submission 194587) | Hot spring microbial mat communities from Yellowstone National Park, WY, United States - YNP-CB-006-1 | ecosystem: Environmental > Aquatic > Thermal springs > Hot (42-90C) > Sediment | place... | reverse complement strand
CCAGGAAGAAAACCACCTCTGCTGCCTCAGGCGCACTTGGTCGCGAGCGGCAGGGCCGTACCACGGTACAGACACCCCCGACACACGCCAAGGCACTTGTTGCTCGCTGCAACGTCTTCCTCTACCGGTCTGTCAAAGAGCTAGGTCGCGTTCCAAGCACTCACCTACTTCAAAACGATGGTGGGACATTTGACCCACACCGCCGTTCTGAGCAGGAGTCGTACCACGGGTTAAAGGGTGATACGACTCTCGATCAGGAGCAAAGAAGGTTCACATGGCACATGCGCCTTCCTGTTGTGTTGTGTATGGTAGGGGTCTGTTTGGAGCGTGTCAACCTTTCTGTGTGAATTTTTTTGAAACTTGTTGCCCTAGCTTGGTAGTTCGGGTGGAGATGACGGGGATCGAACCCGTAACCTCTGGCTTGCAAAGCCAGCGCTCTCCCAGTTGAGCTACATCCCCCTACCGCGACGTTCGCGGTTCACTGCCGACCAGTGGGCGTACTTGGATTCGAACCAAGGACCTCAGCTTTATCAGAGCTGCGCTCTAGCCAACTGAGCTATACGCCCGATGTAAAAGCCTCCCGTTGACAAAAAAAGCCAAACCTTTCGGTTTGACTCGATCGATGACATCGTTTCGATCGAGTGATCACCTAAGAGAAGGTCGAATCCTCTGGAGCATTTCCGAACCCTCGCTCGTTCAGTGAGCAAAGGGGATTATAGGGCTTCCCCGGTAACTGTCAACCGCTATTGGGATTTTTCTTCTACTCGGGCTCGTCTATTTGATTCAGGTTGGCCAACGCTCTCCTTTGGGGGAGCGACCCATAAGGGTGGGGACGGCGTCGGCGGGCGATTTGCCTTCGTACAAAACGCGGTAGGTTTCGGTCAGGATGGGTAGGTCCAGTCCCATCATCTGAGCGCGTTCATAAGCTGCCTTCGTCGTGGTGACGCCCTCGGCGACCTGGCTCATGCTGGCCAGGATGTCGGCCATCGGTTCTCCTTTTCCGAGCCGATAGCCGACCATTCGGTTGCGGCCGTGCTGGCTGACGCAGGTGGTGATGAGGTCGCCCAGACCGGCGAGGCCAGCAAAGGTGGAGGCGTCGGCCCCTAGAGCCACGCCGAAGCGGGTCATTTCCACTAGGCCGCGCGTCATGAGAGCAGCGCGAGCGTTGTCGCCCAAGTTCAGGCCGTCGCAAATGCCCGTAGCGACGGCGATGACATTTTTCAAGGCCCCGGCGAGTTCAACCCCGAGGGGATCAAGGTTGGAGTAGACGCGGAAACGTTCCGTAGTGAACAAATATTGAATCATCTTGGCTAACGATTCGTCATCGCTAGCGGCCACCACACTGGTCGGCAAGCCGCGGCTAACTTCCTCGGCATGACTGGGACCGGATAGGACAGCAACGCGCGACACCTGTAAGACTTGGCTGATGATCTCGCTGGGCCGGGCGAACGTACCGATCTCGATCCCCTTGGTCAGGCTGACCACGGCCGGGGGGCGGGGCGCTTCGTTCGCCAAGCGTTGCAGAGTCGCACGCAGGTACACCGTGGGGATGACCGATACCCACAGATCGGCATCACGCGTGGCTTCGGCGGCGTCTGTGGTCAAGTGGATCTGTTCGGGAATGCGGACACCCGGTAGCAAGCGAGCATTCTCACGCGTGCGTTGCAATTCCGCTCCCACCTCGGGCAACGCACTCCACAGCCGAACACGATGCTCCGATTTGCTGGCCAGCAGAATCGCTGTTGCGATGCCCCAGGCCCCATCGCCCAGGACGGCCAAGGTAGTGGCCATGATGTCGCTCCTATCCACCATTCCATCGTGTCAAGCCGTTCGTGCCCTCGCCCCCAAGAGAGCACGGACGCCCCGCACGTCGCACAACATACCGTTTTACTCCGAGGCCGCTTCCTTGGCCGGATAGGGGATGCCCAACTCTTTGACGAGAAAAGCATATTCATCCGCAAGTTCTTGGATGATCTTGGTGGTCGGCTTGCCCGCGCCGTGTCCGGCCCGCGTCTCGATGCGGATCAACACCGGAGCAGGCCCCGCTTGGCAGTGTTGCAACATGGCGGCGAACTTGAAGCTGTGGCCGGGCACAACCCGATCGTCGGTGTCGCCGGTCGTGATCAGCGTCGCCGGATATTTCACCCCTTTCTTGAGGTTGTGGTACGGCGAGTACGCATAGAGAATCTTGAAATACTCCGGATCGTCCGGTGAGCCGTAGTCATCGACCCAGTAGCGGCCGATGGTGAATTTGTGGAAGCGGAGCATGTCCATGACGCCGACAGCCGGCAGGCACGCGCCAAAGAGATCGGGCCTTTGGACCATGCAGGCTCCGACAAGCAGGCCACCGTTGCTGCCGCCCTTGATGGCAAGTTTCTTGGCCGAGGTATATTTCTCAGCGATGAGATACTCCGCAGCGGCAATGAAGTCGTCGAAGACATTTTGTTTGTTCTTGAGGCGGCCAGCATCGTGCCAGGTTTTGCCATATTCTCCCCCGCCACGCAGATTGGCCTGAGCATAGATGCCGCCCATCTCCAACCAAGCGATGCGGCCGATGCTAAAGGCCGGGGGCAGACTGATGTTGAAGCCACCATAACCATAGAGCAGGGTGGGGTTGGAGCCGTCCTTTTTTAGCCCCTTTTTGTAGGTGAGAAACAGGGGGACTTTGGTGCCATCTTTGCTTTTGTAAAAGACCTGCTCGGTGGTGTAGAGGCTGGGGTCGAACTTGACGGCGCTAGTGCGGAATACTTTACTTTCGCCCGTCTTCACGTCGTAGCGGTAGATGGTGGGCGGGACAGCAAAACTGTTGAAGGTGTAAAACGTCTCGCTGTCGTCTTTTTTGCCACCGAAACCGCCTGCCGAGCCGATGCCGGGCAGCTTGACCTCGCGGACGAATTTCCCCTCGGGCGTGAAACACTTAATGACGCTCTTGGCATCTTTGAGATAGCTACAGATCAGTTGTCCGCCGACCATGCTGACGCTACCGAGCTTTTCCTCGGCTTGAGGAATAATCTCTTTCCAGTTGGCCCGATCGGGTTTCTTCAAGTCGATGGCGATGACTCGGCCGCGGGGAGCCTCGAAATCCGTCTTGAAGAAAAAGACGCTGCCTTCGTTGTCGATGTAGGAATATTCGTTTTCAAACTTGTCGATGAGGTCGATGAACTTCTCGGTGCCGACCTCACGCCAGGCGACGCGATACTTGGCATCGGTACCGGTGCGCGTGACTAGCAGGTCGTACTTGCCGTCTTCCGTTTGGCCGACGCTAAAGCTCCAGTCGGGCTGGTCCTTGCGTTCGTAGACCAGCTTGTCCTCTTTCTGCGGCGTGCCCAGGACGTGATAGTATGCTTTCTGGAACTTGTTGGCTCCAGTGAACGCTGTCCCTTCCTTCGGCTCGTCATAACGGCTGTAGAAGAAGCCCTTGTTGTCTCGGCTCCAAGAGGCTCCGCTGAACTTGACCCATTTGATTTCGTCGCTGTCGAACTGGCCGGTGGCGATGTCCAGCACCTTCATCGTCGTCCAGTCGCTGCCGGCTTCTGACAGGCTGACGACGGCCTTTTTGCCATCGGGGCTGACCTCGAAGCCTCCCAGGGCCACTGTACCATCTTTGCTCAGTTTGTTCGGATCGAGCAACAGACGCGGCTGAGCCTCGAGCTTGTTCAGAGTGTACAACACTGCCTGATTCTGTAGACCGTCGTTGCGGAAGTAGAAATAGCGGCCGCCCTCTTTGAAGGGGGCCGAGTAGCGTTCATAGTTCCACAGCTCGGTCAGCCGTTTGACCAGGGGCTGGCGAGCAGGAATTTTTTCCAAATAGCCAAAGGTGACCTTGTTCTGATCTTCGACCCATTGGGCCACTTCTTTGTTGACACGCACATCTTCTTCGAGCCAGCGGTACGAATCGGCGACCTCGGTGCCGTGCAACTTCTCGACGACCTCGACGCGTTTTGTGCTGGGGTAGGTCAGCTCCCCCTCGGCGGCTTTGGCCAGCAGGGTGACCGTTGCTAGCAGGCCCAGGAACAACAAGGATTTCATCAGCAAAGCACTCCGTGCGGGTTGAGAAACGATTACGAACTCAAAACGATGGCGAACGATATTGCGAACTATGATATGGACGCGACGCTCAGTTGGTCGGTGTCTCCGAAAGAGTCTGACGGAGTGGTTGCAGGGTTTGTTGTGCGATCAACGGATGAGCAAACCAAACCGATACCACACCGCGACTGGGCGAGTATCGCCGCAAGCGAACCGGCCAACGCCGCGTCACGTAAAAGCCGATCCCCCCGCCGAGGAACAGCCCCAGCAGGGCTAGCCACTCATTCCAAGGCAAGCCCAACGCCAGCCCCAAGGCCGCTCCAAGCAACACCCCGAGCCGTTGCCGCTGCACCAGCGCTCCCAGGCAGCGATCGCACAAGGCCATCGCCACACGCGGGCGCTCGGCTGGTGGCCAGAACTCTCCCCGCGCCCGCAAGGACAAGAGGATCACCCGATCACGCGGCCCAGCACAGCCGGCACAGCAGGGCGGTAGTCGTAACCGGGCCGCGGGCACGACAAACCAGCCCCCCCACTCCAGAGGCACCTCGGCGGGGACTGCTTCGGCGGGGCCCGCATCGGCTACTGGGGCATCGGCCAATCGTTGGGCCAGCAGACGCAGCAGATCGACCAGGTCGCCATCACAAATCTCCCAGTGGCTGCCCAGTCGAACCTCGTCATCGGCCAACCAGCGCCAACCGGGCAGGGCGACGGCCTTGCCGCGTGCTAGGACGGTGCGATCTGATCGCAATTCGATCGCCTCGTGTTGGGACGGATCGACTGGCAGGACAACACCGCCCACATCTCGGCTAAGCTGGCGATGGGGCAGACGAAACACCCGCCAGGGGGCAAATAGAGAGCGTTGCCGGGCTACAAGCTCGACACCCTCGGCATGGAGGAGGAGTTCGCGGCCACGCAAGCGTAGGGCGGTAATGAACCAGGGTACACTGAGCGCGACCAACCCCAGGCCGACCCCCAGCCGCAGCCAATCGAACTTCTCGGGCAGAAACGCCGCCAGCAACACCAAGAGTCCCGGCAAGGCTAACCAAGCCGCTACCGACAACAGCGGAGCGGGCGCGATCCCCAGCGGGGCCGAACGCAGATACGTCGCCGGATCGGCCAGCAGTTCGTCGAGATCGTTGAGGGCTTCGTTTAGGGGACGACCCAGGGAAAACATGCGTGCTTGGTCTCTTGTGCGGGGCGTATAATGGGCTTTCCGCGTGTTGATATTTTACGGAGCCATCCGTGAGCCGCCATCGTTTCTTTGCGACCTGTGGCCGGGGGATCGAGCCGATCCTGGCCAACGAATTGCGTGCCCTGGGGGCAGCCGACATCACCCCCGGCCGAGGGGGCGTGACCTTTTACGGCGACCGCACGTTGTTGTATCGCGCCAACTTGTGGCTCCGGACGGCGGTGCGTGTACTGCAACCGATTTTCGAGGCGCACACGCCCACGCCCGAGGCCCTGTACGAGGCGGTGCAAACCATCGACTGGCAACGATATCTCACACCGGATCATACGTTAGCTGTCGATAGCAACGTGCGTGACTCACGCATCACACACTCCAAATATGCCGCTCTGCGTGTCAAGGACGCCATCTGCGACCAGTTCGTCGCTCGCCTGGGACGACGGCCCAGTGTCAACGTCGAACGGCCGCATCTGGCCTTGAATCTGCACATCGCCCGCGATCAAGCGATTCTGAGCCTGGATAGCTCGTGGGATTCGCTGCACAAGCGCGGCTATCGGCCGCACCTGACCATCGCGCCGCTCAACGAGGCGTTGGCTGCCGCCCTGATCCAACGCACCGGCTGGAGCGGGACGACGCCGTTTGTTGATCCGCTGTGCGGCGGGGCGGTGCTGCCGATCGAGGCGGCTTGGCTAGCGCTGCAGCGGCCACCGGGTCTAACGCGCAAGCATTTTGGCTTTATGGGCTGGATGGATTTCGACATTCGCGCGTGGACGGCGCTACGCGACGAGGCCCGGCAGGGCGTCCGGAAGAGGCTCGAAATCCCCATCGAGGGTAGCGATCTGCGCGATGATGTACTCGACCACGCCCGCCACAACGCCCGCGCCGCGGGCATTGGCCATGCCATCACGTTGCGGCGGGGCGACGTCCGCACGCTGCGTTTGCCCGAGACGCCCGGCATCGTCCTGTGCAACCCGCCCTACGGCGAACGCATCGGCGAGGAGAAGGAACTGGTGCCGCTCTACGCCGCCCTGGGTGCCTTGGCTAGGCGTAGCCCCGGCTGGAGCGTCTGGGTGTTCACTGGCAACCCGCGCCTTGCCGAGGCCGTCGGCCTGGCTCCACGCGAAGAGGTGCCGTTTTACAACGGCAAGATCGCTTGCCGGCTGCTACGTTTTGAGGGGTGAAGCAGCAAGTTGCAGGAGCAGCGCCTTAGCATCGGATCACTGATAGTAGCAGAGCTTAGCATCGGATCACCGATAGGAGCATGCAGAGAAAAAACTTATTTTGAGCGGTGAGCGATGACGAACCATGAACCCACCGAGCCGGACGACCCGATCTTGCTCGAAATCAGCACCGAGACGGATTCTTGGTCGAAGCTGCGTTATGCTGCTATCGTTTGTTGCTTTGTTGCTGTCTTTCCCGTTGCGGCTGTTATGCTTGGCGGCGGCCATGTGTATGGGATGGTCTGGGCTGGGCTGATCGGTGGCCTGCCGGCAGGGATACTATTTTTGCTGATGCGACAAATCTTGCAGTTCCGGGGCAGTTTTTCGCTACGGATCACCTCGGAGAAGCTGATCCTCTCGTACAAAGCTGCCCCGTCCGCTTTGTGTCTGTATCGGTCGCGGATGGAGTTGTTAGTCATCGACAAGTTTGATAACCTTTTTATCTACCTGATGGATGACATCCTCGCTCACCACCTCCGCCACTCGCCTTTGGCGACCTTCCTCGTCCGTCCCAGGGTGGTTTGTTTGCCCGCGTGGCTGACCCTCCGGCAGGTGGACAAAGTAGTCCAGGCCCTCGAGCAGCGGAGTTGATCGAGGCCGCTTGTCCCCACCCAACACAGCAAAGGCACCAGCGCAGAGCTTCCGATTACTTCACCACTGCCCGCGCGGGATGGATAAACATTTGACTCCACTTCTCAATCGCCTCGGTGCTAGGCGCGCCCTTTTGTACCCACACCCGGTAACGCACCAGCAACGGCTTGTCCTTGGTCACCGTCGTCACGAAATACGAGCCGAACCGCCCATAAGTGCGTTCGCTGAAGCGGGCTTCCTTGGGATTGGTCGGCAGATCGAGATAAACAGCGGTGTAACGTTCCTTGCCCAGACCGAAGTTCATCGCCAACCACGGCAAGTTGACGTGTTTCTTGTTGGCGGGCCAATTCACCTCGGTGCCCGGCTTGCCGACGCCATCGGGTCGAATGAAGTACGTCGTTTGGCGTTCTTCTTTGCCGGCCACCTCGTTGCTGGCGCGAAAATGGAAGCCAGCATGCTGCGGGTCGCCGTCGAGTTGGATCTCGTCCACGGTGGGGGTGAGTTTGGAGGCAAACTCGATCAGCGTACCGCCCGGCAGGGGAAAGGCGGCCAATTCGCGCTCCTCGATGGCAAACGTCTTGTTGCCATCGCCATTCCAGTCGATCCGCACCCGGTGCCGACCGACGACGGCGTTCGGGGCCGACTCGTCAAGGAAGCTATGATGGGCCTGATGCGTCTGCTTGCGGCAGTGCCAAATATCCACCGTTGTTTTATCGTAACTCACCTTCATGAAGCCGTAGAACAGGCCGCGATGGTGGGTGAACTCGCCGCCGACGCCCTTGGTCAGCAGCACTCCCTCGGGCGAGTAGGCGTGATGGTAGACCTTGAACGTCGCTTCACGCTTGGATTCGTCCAGCTTCGGATGTTCGTACTGCAGCACCGGCGTAGTGCCGTTGAACAGCGTCGCTCGCTCGGGCTGTTTCTTCCACACCAGCGGCCCACTCGGCTTGCCCGCGCTGAGCGTCAGCTTCGCCGTCGCCGTCTTGCCCGCCTCCAGCTTCGGCACCACCAGCCACGCCTCGGCCGTCTCCTTGCCGGCGGCCCCGAGTTGCGACGCGAGTACGGCAACGGGCACCTCCTTGCCATCGAGCGTCGCCGTGGCGGTGAACGTCTGGCCTGCCGGCACAACCAGGGGAACGCGCACGGGATCATGGGTGCGATCGACCTTGCCGGCCGCAATCTCGGCAGTGAAGGTGAGATCGGCCGAGGCCAACAACAGCAGAGGAACCAGAAGCATGAGAGTCAACTCCGGGTGAGAGAAGGCACGGGGGCGAAACGCTGCTAGCGTTGTTGTCCCCGTATTTTTCTGGATTCTTGATCGGTGTGGCTACTCACTTCAATTCGATCAGTAGCTCGTTTTTTCCTTCAGACTTGATCTGCTGGGTGATGTCGGTGGTCGCAAAGTTGGCATACTTGGTGGGAATCGGCGACTTGAACCCGCCGGGCGGCTCGGGGGCCAATACACCCGGTTCGATCTCTTTCACCCCACTGACTGCCACCATGACCTTGTAGGTGCCCGGGGGGCAACCATCGTTGCTACCGTAAGTCGAGAGAACGAAGGTGCCGGCCGCATCGGTCTTGCCGTGGGCGGTGATTTTGCCATCAAGCGATTGGAAGCGAACGGAGGCGTCGGCGACGGCTTTGCCTTGATACTTGATGATGCCGGTGACCGGGACGGTTTTCTCGACGGGCATCTTGGCTTGGTAGGTGCTGTTGCTCCCGCAGCCGACCCAGGCACCCAAGGCGAGTAGGAAGAAAGCAAAGTTCAAGGTTCGCGAAGACATAGTTGCAAACTCCAAGGGAGAGGGAAAACTACAAAACCGCCCGGGCCAGCCCAGGGCGGTTCGAGGATCAATACCCGACAATAAAAGGTTAGTTGCTCACAGCCTCGTCACCGTTGCGGGTGCCCAGAGCGCCCAGCACGCCGTAGGGGCTGAAGCCAGCCAGACCAACACCTGGGGCATCGAGATTGCCCACGTTAATCCCGTTGGGAATGAAACGCACCGAGCCATCTCCCATGACCACGTTGGCCCCGCCGGTGTGTCGGCTGCTCATGGGGTACAGACCGTTCTGGGCGTCATGGCTGTTCCAGGCGCAAGACACGGAGTTGGGCGGCGCATTCGTGGTCAGACCACCGAAGCCCATACCGCCATCGGGCCAACGCACGCCCGACCAGTTGCCCAGTGAGCCGCTACCAACCCAGGTACGGGCCGCCACATTGAAATTGACCAAACACTGATTGGGGGTGCTAAACCAAGCCCCGGCGTTGGTGAACGTGCGCGTAAACGGCTCGTTGCCGTTGGCACGCACCCGCTCACCCATAGCGATGGTGTTGCTGGTACCGTCGGTAATATCAGAAAACTTAAACCCGCGAGCCTGACCACTGGAGTGATCGCGACCGAACATGCCCCGGCTGAGGTTGTTGTCGGTGTGACGATCAATCGAGTCGCCTGAGCAGAACATATAGTTGGTGTGCTTGACGCCCGTACCGCTGGGTTCGCTGGCATCCGACGGGCACAAGAACGTCTTAACGGACGTGCGGAAGGGCAGATATTGTCCGCCAGCGGTACCGCTGAAGGGGTTGTTGGCAAACGTCGCTTGTGGATTGGGATCCCAGGGCCAGGGGCCGCCGGCAACGTAGCTCGCCGATCCCGTCGTGAACGGGCTGAAGATCATCCGATGCAGGTTTTCCTGTTCGATGTAAGGCAACAGCTGGATCAGACCGCTCATTCGGCCGGTGGGCGAGCCGGGAAACGCCGCATCCCAGCGGCCTTCGCGGAAGGGCAGAAAGCCCATGGCATCGTGGTGGTTGTGGATGGCCAAGCCCAGTTGCTTGAGGTTGTTTTGGCACTGCATCCGGGCGGCTGCTTCACGCACCTTTTGCACGGCCGGCAACAGCAGACCGATCAGGATGGCGATGATGGCGATGACCACCAACAGTTCGATCAGAGTGAAAGCTCGTCGCACTTTCGGATTGGGAGAGAGCATAGAGACTCCTCGAGAGAAGAAAGAGGTAAGAAAAATCCAAGAACCTATCGTGTTAGGTAAACCACTTCGATTGTAAACGAACGGTTAAGAGAGTGCAAGACATTTAATTCAGGAAAAAATTAAAACAAATTCATTAAATCTTCCCGCTGCCTACCTCCTCCCTTCTCGCTCGGTTGAGCAGGTATCCCTGAGGGCACCAGGGATGCAAGCCCCTCCTGTGCGCTCGCATGAGACACCTGGCGAGTGCGATGGGCGATTTGTCGCATCGGCGGTCCTGGCCATCTGTTATTCGTTTTCAGACTTGACATAAGCGGGGGTGGTATGGTAACCTCGCCTATATTTGATCAGCTATTACCCACGCTACTCTTTGGAGTGACACCCGATGAATCGTTCTTGTGTCTTCAGCGTCGTGTTGGTACTGTTTGTAAGTCAATCCGCCATGGCAGCCAACCAGGTCGTCTTCGCGGGCGCGCCCACGACCGCCCCCGGCGCAATCACAGTAAGCGGTTCCTGTGTCCCCGATGCGGGTTGGACCTGGAGCGGCGTGGCCATGAATGTCTTCCCTGTCGGTGGCGGTGAGGCCAAATCGCAACTCGGAGCCGCCAAGCCCATGAACATGTGGGGGCCGATTACCATCAACGGGCTGCCCGCTGGCTCCTATGCCGTGACGGTCAGCTGTACGTTCACCAAACCGGCCGCAGGCGGCATGCCGGCCCAATCGATCACCATCGTCGGTCCGTTGCAGATCGTGACCGTTCCCTAAGTATGCCAGGATCACACAATATATTCTTTCTCAAAGGAGCGAGAAATGAGTCGTCGCTTGGGCTTCACACTCGTCGAATTGATCGTCGTGATCGCGATCATTGCCGTACTCATCGGGCTTCTGATCCCCGCGATCCAGAAGGTGCGCGAGGCCGCGGCGCGGGCCTCCAGCATGAACAACATCAAGCAGATCTCCCTGGCGGTCCACCACTACGCCGCCGACCATGATTCTCGTCTTCCTTCGATCAACCTCGTAGAAGGCGAGCCGATCTTCCTGGCTCTGCTCCCCTACATCGAACAGGGCGCGTACGCCAGGAAATTCGCGCAGGACGGATGTATCACGCAGATTGCCACCTACATCAGCCCCGCCGATCCGTCCATCCCCTGGACGACTGACCACGGGTTAATCAGCTACGCGGCCAATGCTCAACTATTCCTGCCCGGCTCGACGTTGACCGCCTCGCTGATGGATGGTACCTCGAACACCATTGCCTTTGGCGAACGCTACGGTCGGTGTGGCGGTTTCAACAACGGGTTCTTCATTGGAGACTATCTGGGTGGGACGTTGCAAGCACGGCGACCGACCATTGCCGATGGGGGAACGATCCTCAACGGGCGAACCTTTCTCGATATCTACCCTGTGACCGAGAACGGCATCAGCCGCGCCAGCGAACCAGGGCAAACCTTTCAGGTGCGCCCCCCGGTCACCGGTTGCGACCCGCGCCTCGCCGCGACGCCGCACAAAGGGGGCATGCTGACGGGCATTGCCGACGGCAGCGTCCGCGTTCTCAACGGCGCAATCGCCGAAACGCTCTACTGGGGAGCCATCACCCCGGCGGGCGGCGAGGTGCTGTCCGGCGACTGGTGAGTGTGCCACCACGCGATCGAGCGGTTGCCCTTGGAGCCCTCCTCCGGTTATGCCAATGGAGGAGGGCTTGCTCATCATGGGTTACCGCGACCTGCAACACTGCGTTCTCGATCTCGAACGCCACGGCATGCTGCGTCGGATCGATACCGAGATCGACCCGCATTTGGAATTGGCTGAGATTCAGCGCCGCGTTTATCTCAAACAGGGGCCGGCGCTGCTCTTCACGCGGGTCAAGGGCACGCCGTTTCCCATGCTGGGCAATCTGTTCGGCACC
>Ga0272446_1006657_pt1 | contig 11916 bp, 10 predicted proteins | sample YNPCB0061_FD_194587 | JGI IMG/M metagenome (GOLD analysis project Ga0272446, IMG submission 194587) | Hot spring microbial mat communities from Yellowstone National Park, WY, United States - YNP-CB-006-1 | ecosystem: Environmental > Aquatic > Thermal springs > Hot (42-90C) > Sediment | place... | reverse complement strand
GTGGGGCGGGCGGGGGCGGGGCAGGCTCGACGACGATGTCGAGGTGGTACTGGTTGTGCAGCCAGTAGATGATGATTGTGCCGCCAATGAACAGCATGGTGGAGAGGATGATGTAGGGCATGGCGGAGTCGGTTTAGATGACACGCACCATCGAGCCGCGTTCCCCTTTTTCCACTTCGATGCGTGCGGGAAAGGCGTCTTTTAGTTCGTCGAGATGGGTGATGACGAGGATTTTTGCGAAGTCGTTTTTCACGAGGTTGATGGCTTCGATGAGGCGCTGGCGTCCCTGTGTGTCTTGCGAGCCGAAGCCTTCGTCAATGACAAGGGTTCGCAGGCGGGCGCCTTTGCGCTGGGCAAGGATTTCAGACAGGGCGAGGCGGATGGCGAAGTTGACGCGAAAGGCTTCGCCGCCGGAGTACATTTCGTAGTTGCGGATGCCCGCCGGGTCGCTGATTTGGATGTCTAGGGTTTCCTTCAGGTCGTCGCGTTTTTTGTCTTTGTATTCCTTTTGGGTCAGGAAGCGGATGGACATTTGCCCGTCGGAGAGGCGGTCAAGGATTTCGTTTGCCTTGTCTTCGATTTGCGGCAGCGCTTGTTCGATCAGCAGGGCAGGGACGCCGTCCTTGCCGAAGGCGCGCTCGAGGGTTTTATGGCGGGCGATTTGTTTGCGGAGGTGTTCGCGTTCTTGTTCGAGTTCTTTTTTGCGGGCGCGCAGGTCTTGCAGGATGTTGACGCGCTGCTGTGCGCCGCCTGCTTCGGCACGGACTTTGTTTTCTTCCTCGCGCAGTCTGAATAGTTCGCGTTCGGCGGCTTCCAGGTTGGGGGGCTGCGCTTCTGCCGCTTCGAGACTGGTGCGGGCTTCCTGGTATTCTGCTTCGAGATTATGAATTTCCGATTTCCGGTTTTCGATTTCGGCTTTCAGGCTGGCGATTTCGCTCTCGATTTGCCTGCCGGCTTCCTTTGCCGATTTGAGCCTGCTGTATTCTTCTTCCATGCGGCGCAGGTCGTTTTCGCGGCGGCGGGCATGGTCGTGGGCGGAGGCGTCGTAGCCGAGTTTGGTGAGTTCATGGTCGAGGCGGGCGAGTTGTTGTTGTTCTTTCAGCGCAAAGTTTCCGCTTTGCAGCAGGGCGTTCACTTCCTGTAAGCGTTTTTTGCCGCTGGTTTCCCAGCCGCTGGCGAGCGCTTGCAGTCTTTGCATGCGTTCGGTGAGTTGGGAGATTTCGCCGGCATATTTCACGCGCTCGTTTTCGGCGGAGGCGAGAGTGGTAATTTGTGCCTGGTAATTGGCAATTTCAGCAGCCAGGGATTTTGCCGCGTCCGTGTTTGCCCGGTAGCGGTCGCCTTTTTGTTTGCCCTCTGCTTCCAATTGTTGCAGTGTGGATTGGCGGTGTTCCTCGCTCAATGGCTGTCCGCACAAGGGACATTCCGAGCCTTGCGCGGTTTTCAACCTCTCGATGCGCGCTTTCAATTCGTCCATTTGCGCTTTGAGGCTTTCGTTTTCTGCCTTCAATTCGGCCAGTCGTTCGCGCGCTGCGTTTCTGGAGCTTTCCAGTTCAATCCGCTCTTTGACTTTCTTTTCGGCTTCCTCGAGCAGTATTTTTTTCTTCTCGATTTCCACCGTTAGTTCTCTACTCTCTAGTTTGTGATTTTCCCATTCTCTTTCTTCTATTTCCAATGTGCGCTTTTCTTCTTCCAGCCGCGCTTTCTCTGCCGCGATTTTTTCGAGCAAGGGGGTGCGCGCCTGTTGGTGTTCGCGGAATTGCGAGGCGGTCTTTTCCCACTTTTCCAGTTCGCTGCGGAGTTGCTGCCATTCCTGGTAGGCAGTTTCGATTTCGGCGGAGCGGGCGAGCAGGTCAAGGTAAGAGCCGAGGACCGATTCTCTCGAGGCGAGGCGGGTTTCCAGTCCGGAAAGAGCCGCGCGGGAGCGTTCGAGTCCAGCCAGGAGGGTGGAGGTCAGTTTGCGCTGTTCGTCGAGAAGCGCCGCGTTTTTCTTGATGTTTTCCAAAACGGATTCCTGCGCGGCGCGGGCGGCGGCGAGGCTGGTGAGGGTGGTTTCGAGTTCGGCAAGCCGCTGTCTGCGGGTCGTCTCTTCGCTGAGTTCGGCTTCGATTTCAGCGATGCGCCCGTCTATTTCATCTGCGTCATGTTCGATGGCGCGGCGTCGTTCGGCGGCGCGGTTTTTGTATTCCTCCCACGCTTCAAGACCGAGGATGGCGCTCAGCACTTCCTTGCGTTTGGCGGCGTTTTGCTGGGTAAACTGATCGGCTTTGCCTTGCAAAAAGAAGGAGGCGTTGACAAACGTCTCGTAATCGAGCCGCAGGGTTTGTTCGATTCGCGCCTGCGTTTCGCGTGTGGTTTTTTCGGTCAGCGGGCGCCAGCCCTCGGCGCCTTTGATTTGAAATTCGAGGAGGGTGCTTTTGTTGCGGGGCAGGGTGCGCTGAACTCGGTAGAGGTTGTCTTCGTGTTGGAAGGTGAGCGTGACCTCGGCGGCTTTCACGTCGGCGTGCAGGTTGATGACCTCGCTGCTCTTGCCGCGCGCTTCGCCAAACAAACACCAGGTGATCGCATCGAGCAGGGAGGATTTGCCCGCGCCGTTATGCCCCGAAATGCAGGCAAGCGCAATCGGGCTGAGGTCCAATTCAACCGGGTCGCGGTAAGAAAGAAAACCGGCAATTCGCAAATGGATGGGAATCATAGGCGTGTTGTTTCAATGGATTATAATCTAGCCGTTATGTCCGACTCTTCGAATTCTGCTGCACGGCGGCGCCGCATTTTGATTTTCATCATCCTTGCTACCATTCCATGTTATTGCCTGGGGGGAATTGCGGTGATGTTCGCGCCGGATAGTTCGCGCACGACGACTCCTACAGCCACCCTTACCCTGACCGCAACCGAACCGCCTCAATTCCCGACCTCGACGCCGGGTCCCCTCATCATCACTGCGACTCCCTCCAACACTCCCACCGTCACCCCCTCGCCGACTCAAACCTTTACCCCCACATTTACGCCATCCCTCACGCCTACATGGACGGCGTCTGTTACTCCTTCTGTTACGTTTACTGCGTCACCGTCTTTTACCCCATCGAACACTTCTGTGCCGACAAATACCTTTACCTTTACTCCCAGTTTCACCCCGCTGACGCCCTCCGAAACTCCCACTCCGAGCATAACCCCCTTCCCTGGTCCCTGACATGACAGACATCCTTCCTTTTCTCAAATCCCTTATTTCAACGTCCGGCATATCGGGGCATGAAACGCCCGTTGCCAAACTCATCGAGCAGAAGTGGCGCCCGCTGGTGGACGAAACCAGCCTGAGCCGTGTCGGTTCCCTGCATGGATTGAAGCGGGGCAGCGGCAAGACACCGCGTCCTTCTGTGATGATTGCCGCTCACATGGATGCCATCGGCATGATGGTTTCCCGCATCGAAGCCGGTTTTTTGCACATCACGAGCGTCGGCGGGATTGACGTGCGCGTTTTGCCAGGCGCACAGGTGACCGTCCATGCCAGCAGCGGCGAGGAGTTGCCCGCCGTCATTGCCATGCCGCCCGCCCGATTGCTTCCTGAAGGGGAAGGCAATGGAGTTGTGGAAATGAAGCACTTGCTGGTGGATACCGGCTTGCCGGCGCGTGAGGTGGAGCGCAAGGTGCGCGTGGGCGACCTGGTTTCCTTTGCCAATGAGCCGCTGGAACTGGCTGGCGATGTACTTTCCGGTCATACGCTGGATAACCGCGCCTCCGTCGCCGCATTGACGGTTTGTCTTGAGGAGTTACAGGGCAAGAGTCATGTTTGGGATGTGTGGGCAGTGGCGACGGTCCAGGAAGAGACGAGTTTCCTCGGCGCGTACACGTCGGCGTTCCAGTTGCGTCCCAGCATTGCCATCGCCGTTGATGGGACGTTTGCCAAAGGTCCCGGCGCAAACGGCTGGCAGACTCACCCCATGGGGAAGGGGGTGGGCATCTGCATGGGACCGAACCTGCATCCCTTTTTGCACAAAAAACTGACCGAACTGGCAGACAAACTCGAAATTCCCTGGTTTTTGGATGTGGCGCCGCGCCACTCTGGCACCGATGCCTACCCCATGCAGGTGACGATGGAGGGCATTCCTACTGCTCTGGTTGAGTTCCCCATTCGGTATATGCACACGACGGTTGAGTCGGTTTCGGTCAAGGATATTCAGCGGGCAGGGCGTTTGCTTGCCGAATTCATCGTTTCGCTGGAAGCAGATTTTGTCGAAAAGATTACCTGGGAATAACTATGCCACCCTTTGGAAATACACAACTCAAACTGTTGGAAAAACTTTGCAATGCCATTGCCGTCTCTGGCGATGAAGGTGAAGTGCGGAAGATCGTCCTTGAAGAGATCAAACCCTATGCCGAGGAAGTCAGGGTGGATGCGCTGGGCAACGTCCTGGCGATCCGGCGCGGGCGGGGAGCGAAGCGTGTGCGCGTCATGCTGGATGCGCACATGGACGAGGTCGGCTTCTTTATCGTGGCGGATGAAGGCGAGGGTCTCTATCGCTTCGAAGTTGTTGGCGGCATAGATGGCCGGTATCTGGTGGGCAAGCAGGTGTTCGTTGGCAAAGACCGCACGCCTGGCGTCATCGGCGGCAAACCCGTTCACTTGATGGAGGGCGACGAGTACACGCGCAAAGTCCCGCTGGATGCGCTTCGCATTGACCTGGGGCTGGGCGGCAAGGCGAAGGTCGGTGACCGCGCCGGCTTCGCAACCCGATTCCGCCGTGTGGGGCAGTCCATCATAGCAAAATCCATAGACAACCGCATCGGCGTGGCGACGCTCATCGAACTGTTGAAGCACGCCCCAGCCAACATAGACCTGTGCGTAGCGTTTACTGTGCAGGAAGAGATCGGTCTGCGCGGGGCGAAGGTGGCGGCGCAATCCTTCAACCCCGACATGGCAATCGCCATTGACTCGACGCCTGCCAACGACCTGCCCGTCCATGATGGGAGCGAAAACACCGCCTATAACACAAAACTTGGCTTGGGACCCGCCATCTACATTGCCGACGGCTCCACTCTTCACGACCCGCGCCTGGTGCGCTTCCTCAGTCAGGTGGGCGACGCCGAAAACATCCCCTACCAGTTCCGTCAACCCGGCGGAGGCGGCACCGATTCGGGCGCCATCCAGCGCGCGCTGACGGGCATCCCCACCGTTTCGGTTTCCGTTCCCCACCGCTACACCCATTCTCCGCTCAGCATCTCGCGCCTGGACGACTGGAAGCATACGCTCGCCCTGCTCCACGCAGCGCTGACGAAAATCACCCCTGCCTTGCTCGCCGCCCGTTGACCATTACCCTGCCTATGAACGGATTACTCGCCCTCGCCGGCTCCGGTGAATATCTTCCTGTGATGGAAGAAGTTGACCGGCGCCTGCTCGCCAGCCTCCACCTCAACGGACGCAAACCGCGCGTCATTTGCCTGCCCACCGCAGCCGGGCGCGAAGGCGACGCGAGCGTGAACCGCTGGTCGCACATGGGGGTTGCGCACTTTGAAAAACTTGGCGCGGAAGCGCGTGCGCTTCCCATCATAGACCGTGAATCTGCAGACGACCCCCAATGGGAATCTGCCCTCGAAAGCGCGGACCTCATCTACTTTTCCGGCGGCGACCCCGGCTACCTCTACGAAACTCTCAACGGCAGCCGCGCCTGGAATGCTGCCATGCGCGCCTGGCAGCGCGGCGCAATCTACGCCGGCTGCTCGGCTGGCGCCATGATCCTTGCTCAGCGCATCCCTCGCTTTCGCCTTACCCAAACACAGACCGGCTTCGGCATCCTGCCGGCGAAATTCATCATCCCGCACTTCGACGCCATCCCCGCCATCTTCAAACCCCTTGCTGCTGCCTTGCGCCGTCAACTTGCAGAGGGCGAAAGAATGCTCGGCATAGACGAAGAAACCGCCCTCGTCGGCAGACTTGGCGGTGAGTGGCAGGTCATGGGGCAGAGCCGCGTGCACGTCTTCACAAAAAAAGGCGAACAACTCTACGAACACGGGCAAACTCTTCAACTATCAGACCTCTGACTGTAAACCCTCGACCTTTGCCTCGAACCCTCAACCTCGAACCTCAAACTACCTTCTCAGGAACCTCCCATGAAAAAACTCCTCAAACAACTCACCGAAACCTTTGGACCCTCCGGCTACGAAGACCACATCCGCCACCTGGTGCGCGCAGAAGTCGAACCGCTTGCCGACGAAGTCAGAGTGGACGCGCTCGGCAACCTCATCGCCCGCAAAAAACCGACCCGGACCTCCAAAGACACCAAAAAAATCATGATCGCCGCCCACATGGACGAAATCGGGCTGATGGTCAGCCACATAGACGAAAAAGGCTTCGTCCGCTTCTCACCGCTTGGCGGCGTATTTGGCAAATATATTCACGGCGGACGCGTCCGCTTTCTCAACGGCGTTCAGGGCATCATCGGCTACGACCGCTTCGACAAAACCAACGAACTGCCCTCCCTCGACAAAGTCTTTATAGACGTGGGCGCCACCAGCCAGAAAGACTGCCCCGTCAAAGTGGGCGACGTCGCCGCCTTCGACCGTCCCTTCATCGAAATGGGAAACCGCCTCGTTGCCAAATCCATGGATGACCGCGTTGGTGTCCTCGTTGCCATCGAATCCCTGCGTGCGCTCAAATCCACCCCGCACGATGTCTATTTCGTTTTCACCACACAAGAAGAAGTAGGCGTGCGCGGCGCCACCACCTCCGCCTACGGCATAGACCCCGACCTCGGCATTGCCCTGGATGTCACCCCCGCCGCCGACACCCCCGACGCCGCCAAAATGGAAATGGCGCTTGGCAAAGGTCCTTGCATCAAAATCAAAGACAGCGGCGCACTTTCCGACCCGCGCGTCGTGCAATGGATGATCCGCACCGCCGAAAAAAGCAAAATCCCCTACCAGCGCGAAGTATTATTGTTTGGCGGCACCGATGCGCGCGCCATACAATCTGCCCGCTCCGGCGTGCCGGCCGGCTGTCTCTCCGTTGCCACACGTTACGTTCACTCCCCATCCGAAATGGTGGACTACACCGACATCCAAAACACAATCAAACTGCTGACCGCCCTCCTGCGCGCCCCGATTGACCTGGGATGACATCACGCTTCAGACGCCCCCTGCTGTTAGCATTCACCCTCTTCCTGGCTGGCTGTTCGTCCCTCGCGCCGCTTCTTTCCCCGCCGACGCCTGTTCCACCTCCACAAGCCACTGCCACCCCTCAGCCTGTCCCCACCGTCACCCCCACCGCAACGGTGAACCAACCCCGTCTCCTGCGCATTTGGCTTCCCCCCCAATTTAACCCGCAGGCTGAAACGCCTGCCGCCGACCTGCTCCGCGCGCGCCTGCAGGAATTTCAACAAGAACATCCCGGCATTCAGCTGGAAATCCGCATCAAATCCGAGGCAGACATCCTGCGCGCCTTGTCTATCACCAACAGCGCCGCCCCTGCCGCCATGCCCGACCTGATTGCCCTATCCTACTGGAACATGCAAAAAGCGGCATCTGGCGGCTTCCTGCACCCGCTGGAAGGGCTGACCTCCCTTTTGCAGGACCCCGATTGGTATGCCTTTGCCCGCGAACTGGGACATCTCAAAAACGTCGAATACGGCATCCCCTTTGGGAGCGACGTACTGGTTCTGGTATATCGTCCCTCCATGTTCAATACACCGCCCTCCACCTGGGAGGATGTTTTCACATCAGGCGTCTCGATGGCGTTCCCCGCTTCTGACGCAAATGCGCTATTTCCGCTTGCCCTTTACCTCTCCGAAAATTCTGCTTTGAAAGATGATCGCGGCGCCGTCCTGTTGAAAGAGGAAGCCCTTGTAGCGCTTTTCTCCTTTTACAAGCGGGCAATCGAAAATGGAACTATTCCGCTGCCCGTCCGCGACCAGCAGACAGATTTACAGTCCCTCCAGTTTTATCGCAACGGTCAATCTCACCTGGCAGTGATCTGGCTTTCCAGCGACCTGCAAACCCCCAGCGGAAATTATCTCCCTTTACCCGGTTTGGACAATGCTCACTACTCGCTGGGCGGCGGTTGGGTGTGGGCGCTGGCTGGCTCGAATATCGAAAACCAGCCGCTGGCAATGGAACTTGCTGACTATCTCGTCGAGAGCAGATTCATGTCGGAATGGACGCACGCCGCAGGCATTCTGCCCACCCGTCCCCAGGCGCTGACCGGCTGGGAGGAAGACCTGAGAGTGCCTCTCCACGAAGCGCTTCAGTCTGCACATCCCCTGCCCGCCGAAGATTCGGTCTCTGTGGTGGGACCGCTCCTGCAAAAGGCGTTGATCCGCCTGTTTGACGGGGAACAGCCCGAAGCCGTAGCGCGAAGCGTCCTTGAAGAATTGAAATGACCCTGTTCTGGTTTGGGAAGAAAAGTCGAAAACGAATGGGCAGGTGAAGTTACTCTTTCATCTTCACATACATTACACTTGTACCACCCACATCCTGCGTGCGGATTTCGAAGCGGTCTTTGAGTTTGGCGATCATGCGTGAGAGTTGTTTGTGACCGTAGGTGCGCGGGTCGAAACTTGGGTCCACCTGGTAGATTGCCTGCCCCAGCGTCGCAAGGGGCGCCCAGCCATCTTGCCCCACTGCCATTTCGAACGCCTGGCTAAGGACCGGCATCGGGTCGAGTTCCTCTTTGCCCTCCTCATGCTTTTTCCCGCTCGTTTTCTTTCCCTGATCCTGCTTCTGGCGGGTGGCTTTCTTTTCTGCAGCAAGATTTTCGGTGAAGACAAAGACATCGCAGGCGTTGACGAAGGCTTTGGGTGTTTTCTTTTCGCCAATGCCCATGACGAACACGCCCGATTCGCGGATGCGTGTGGCGAGGCGGGTGTAGTCGCTGTCGGAGGAAACCAGGCAAAAGCCATCCACCACGCCGGAGTGCAGGATGTCCATAGCGTCAATGATCATGGCGCTGTCGGTGGCGTTCTTGCCGACGGTGTAGCGGAATTGCTGGATGGGCTGGAAGGCGTGGTAGTTGAGAACGTCCTTCCAGGAGTTCATGTTGCTGGTGGTCCAGTCACCGTAAATGCGGCGCACGGTGACCTGACCATGTTTGCCTGCCTCCACCAGCATTTCGGGAAGGAGGGAAGGCTGGGCGTTATCGCCGTCAATCAGGATGGCGATTTTGTTTCGAAGGGTAGATAAATTATCGTTTGCCATAATTCGATTATAACCTTTTGGTGATTTTGCTGCCGTCCTCAGGGGGTGAGCGGCACGGGGGTGTTTAAGCCGTCGGGTTTTGGGGTGAAGCGTCCGAGGTCCCGGCAGGAGGCGACGCCCTCGCGCGGAAAGAGTCCCTGATCGCTGTTCACCTCCACCTGAATGGGCGATTCCGCCTTGTAGGTGCTATCCACAGTCATTTTGAGGGTGATTTCATAGCCCACCGGGATTACTGGAATCTCCTGAATTTTATCTGGATGCTCCCTGCCTTCGTCGAGGGCATAGAGAGTGGCAACCAGATGGGTGAGCGGGACATTACCGATGTTCTTGAGTGTGACGTAGGCGTTAGTCACTTCGCCCATGCCGTGCAGGATGTCAATGTCGGTATTGCAGCCAAGAATGACGATGCGCAGCGCCGGCGCATTGGTGATGGGCGTGGGGGTGAAGGTGTTCGGCGGTATTTCGGTAACGGTAGGCGATGGCTGATTTGTATTGGTGGGAAGGAAAGTGGGCGTGAGGGTGGCAACCAGCGGGGTAGAAGTGGCAGCGCCAATGACCACCGGCGTGGGGCTGACGATAGATGGTGTGCGCGTAGGCGGCAGGAAGGGCGTGGGCTGGGGCAGCGGCTGAACCACCCACCCGTTACAAGAGGCAAGGACGGCAGACAGCACTGCCAGCAGAGTAAGTTTCTTCACGGGGGTAATGTACATTTTTTCTCCTCATTTTTATTGTAGCCTGTTGAGATGGTTGGACAAGCCCCCCGTTTGGTTGTTTGAGGTTGCCCAGCGATGTTTACAGTTTTTTTTCTCCGCTAATCGTAACTACAAATCATCTCAAAAATATCACCCTGAGCCATTGCCAGCGGATAAATCCGCCGGCTACGCCGACAAAGTCGGTTAAAACCGACTGCCAGCCCGCTTCAGCGGGCTTTGGGGAGATCAGCCCGACGATTGATCGTCGGGCGGTGGGGCGGAAAATGAAACTGTCAGGCGGCCAGGTATTTTTGAGACAAGTTCTAGTTACTCGAAAACAGGATAAACAGGATATTCAGGATTGTGTTTCATTGTATTTCGAAGTTTATCCTGCCTATCCTGTTCGATGGGGTAGGCAGTTACCGAAAATCCGTGTAATCTGTTCACAACTGCCCGCTGTCGCCCCAGTTTTCCAGTTTTTTCTGATATTCGGGGTCTTCGTAGCGCGAGAGCGAAAAAGCGGAGGCGTATTCCGGCAGCGCTGATCCTGTCACATGCGCCGCCAGCAATTCTCCCACCGCGCACGCCGACATGATGCCATAGCCCGACACCGCCCCGGCAACAAAAGCCCCCTGCACCCCCATCGGTCCTACCAGCGGGCGGTTCTCGCGCGTCCGGGTGTAAAAACCGCCGTCCAGTTGCGGGCGCGGCATCCTGCCGAAGTATTCCTTCATGCGCGGCAGCATGGCGGCGAGTCCGCGCAGGGCGATTTCAGGGTATTGCTCGTCGAGCGGGGGCGTATCCACGGGCGCCATCAACTGCGTATGGTACTCCCACAGCATCAGGATGTCGGTGCCGCCGCCTTCGGGGCGTGTATGCACACCCGGTGGGAAAGTTTCAGTCAACCAGCGGGTTTCGGGGTCTTCTGCCAGCGCCGCCCGTTCATCATCGTCCCATGGCAGGGTTTGCGAGTCGTTCCAGATCAACAGCGGCGCATCGCGCCCCACCGCGCCCAGCGCATCTTTGATGACCGCCTTGAGATGCAGTTCGGTGTGAACGGGTAACTCCACGCCAATCAGTTTTCCGACCTCTTTGAGGAACGGTCCCGCTGCATTGATAAAGATGGGGGATTCGACTTGGACTCCCGACCCTAGCCGCACGCCTCGAACCTGTCCTCCCTCCACGTCAACTCCTGTCACCTTCCCCGCTTCAAACTGGACCCCGGACCTGCGTCCGCTTTCGAGGAGGTACATTCCCAACTGTTGCGCCGAGAGCCACCCTGCCCGACGGGCATGCAGCGCGGCGACGGCTTTTTCGGTGAGATAGGGGAAGTGTTTGCGGATGAGGTCGTTTCCGAGCAGCAGGTCGGCGCCGGGGGGGGTGTTGTGAAAGCCTTCGGGCTGGGAGGGTTGGTAGGAGGAGGTGTCAGCGGCGTGGACTCTCAATTGCCCGGCGCCCAGCCTCGAGATTAAGTCTGAGGCGGATTTCATTTTCTCAATCTTGCTTTCATCCGCAGTGACGTAGAGGTAGCCGCGGCGGTTCATCCGAAACACGTTCCCGCTTTCCTCGGCGAGCGCCTCCATCAGGTCTATGGAGCGGTTCATCAGGGCGAGCATGGCGGGGTCGGGCCACCAGTTGCGGTAACACTCGGTGGAGCGGTCGCTGGTGAAGGAGAGGGGCGGGCGCTCGTCCACGAGCAGGATGCGGCGCATGCCCGCTTTGGCGAGGAAGTGCGCCGCGGAAACACCGACGATGCCCGCGCCGCAGATGACGGCGTCGTATTGTTTCATAAAAACTCCGCCTGATTGTATCAGACGGAGGAAACGCGCCGAAGGTTTGAGATTGTGGGATGGTTTGCCCGCAACCTTGGGTTTAGAACCTATCCGAAAATTCCTGCAATCCCGGCTCCGCCCGGAGATAAATCTCCGGGCTACCAGTACAAAGTCCGCTTAAGCGGACTAGATAGCCGGGTTTAGCCGTCTTATGGTTTTTAACAAAATAATCTCGTAACGTTGTGTAGGGCGCGTTCTCTAACGCGCCT